>Ga0126371_10006483_pt1 | contig 10420 bp, 5 predicted proteins | sample PanSoiMetaPlot_4_FD_110145 | JGI IMG/M metagenome (GOLD analysis project Ga0126371, IMG submission 110145) | Tropical forest soil microbial communities from Panama - MetaG Plot_4 | ecosystem: Environmental > Terrestrial > Soil > Tropical forest > Bulk soil | place: Panama | collected 2016-02-17
CCTCTCAAACGGGAGAATGTCGCCTGCGATGACATTCGCGAACCGGGCGAGGAGTTGTTGATTTTTTTCAAGGGGAATAAGAACGGCAAAGGTAGCCGAGCAGTTCATTCATTTTTATCCAACGTTCAACGATACGGGGCTGAGGTAAAACGGGAGCGACCACTTGAATCGAAATTTTGGTAGTTTGCTTCTGCTTGGAGTTACCTTATTCCCCTTTTCGTTAGCACTAGCGACAACTTGGGATAATAATCCGCAACCAAGCCTATCGCTCCCTCGGATTGCAGGCGGCGATATGCCTCTTAATCTGCTCGAAGTTGATGGGCAGTGGGTAATCAGTACAAATTCCGGCTGGCGAAACGCGTATCTTCAGGTTTATGACGAGCGAGAGCACAAAGTTTCGGCACGGCTCGATCTCGCAAGCGCCTGGTATGGACTCGTTTATGATTCCAAACGTAAGTTGGTCATTGCTTCTTCAGCGGAGTCGTCTATTTACGTCATCGCATTCCATAAGGGCAGCTTTGGCAGCAAGCGTGAGATTGCTTTGAAAAATTGTCCTTTACCCGCTGGGATCGCGGTGGGCCCGCATGGAACTGCCTGGGTCGCTTGTAATCAGAAGGAAACTTTGATGCGCGTCGATTACGTAAGCGGCAAGATATTGCGGACGGCTAAAGTGGGAGGGTTCCCCTATGCCATCGTCAAGCTTCCATCTCAAAGACTGGCGGTGAGCTTGTGGGGCCAAAGTTCAGTTGCAATTTTGGACGAAGAAACTCTGGAGCGAGTTGCGCTGGTTTTTGTCGGCAGTCACCCCAACGACATGCTCTACTTGCCTAAGGCTCAACATTTGCTGGTAGCGTGTTCGGATTCCGATGATGTTTCTGTGGTTGATTTAGTCAAAGAAGCTGAAATTCGACGCTTTCACTTGGATATTCCCGGCGTAACAGTCGGGGGAGCACAGCCGGTTGCTCTGACCATGGACACCAAGACAGGCAAGGTTTACGTTGCACTTGCCGCAGTGAATGCTATTGCCGTCTTCCAGATTAACATCGGAAAACAGATTGAATATTCGTTCAGCCGAATGTTCCGCACGGGCACGTATCCAACCGCGTTGTTTTTCTCTAGCCCCAATAAAACATTGTTCGTTGCTGATGGGCGAAATCCCGTTACCGGTTCGAATGCTCCACCTGGAGCGACCGCAACGAGCTATCCCAGTATCGGGAGTCTGATCGGGGGAGCGATCGAGGCGTACTCTAGCGCGCAGCTACAGAACACGGCATCCACCAACTTGTATCGTCAAGTCTATGAAACCGTTCCCACCGAATCTGCAGCCGCCAAGAAAAAAATCCTGTACTTTTCTGCAACCCGTAAGAAAGCAGGGCCGATCCAACACGTGTTTTATATCTTGAAAGAAAATCGCACCTACGATCAAGTCCTCGGCGACATCCCTGAGGGGAACGGAGATCCGCGCCTGGTGCTTTTTGGCGAAGGTGTTACTCCAAATCATCATGCTTTAGCACGGGATTTTGTCCTCTTTGACAATTTCTTTGTCGATGGCGATGTAAGTGCAGATGGCCACTTCTGGTCGATGGCAGCTACGACAACGGATTATGTAGCTCGTTTGTGGACCACGACTTACTCAGGCCACAGCGAAGCGGCGTTTGATGCGCCCTACGATGGTGATGAGGAACATGACCACCCGATCGCGGCACCGAGGTCAAATTTCATCTGGGACCTTGCCAAGACATTAGGGATTAGTTATCGCGACTACGGCGAGTGGGGCCTGCCCGACAGAAAAGATAAGAACAAAGATGTTGTGTATTTGGTCGGACTTAAGGACCATTTTGATCCTTATTATCGTGATGAAATCGGCGATGTCACCGACCAGCGGCGTGTGGACGAATGGCAGAGAGAATTTCGTACTTTTGAGGCGAACGGGAATCTTCCGCAATTAAGCATCATTCACCTTCCGAACGACCACACATGTGGCACGCGTCCCGGCTACCCAACTCCCCGGGCGATGGTCGCCGATAACGATCTCGCTTTAGGGCGCATCGTGGAAACGATTTCGCACAGTCGTTTCTGGCCGTATAGCGTCATCTTTGTTCTGGAAGACGATGCGCAAAGCGGACCCGATCACGTGGACGCACATCGCTCGGTGCTGCTCGTAATTTCTTCCTTTACTCGTCGCCACATGGTCGAACACGGCCGTTTTCAAACGGCATCGGCGCTCAAAGCCATGGAGCAAATTCTCGGAATGTCGAGCCTGACTTATTTTGATGATCGAGCACTCAGCGTACTTGCGGATTTCGATACCCAACCGGACCTCGCCCCTTATGATGCTCTTCGGCCAAGAGTCTCCCTCACGGAAATGAACGCCTCGGATGCACCCGGCGCAAACGAGTCCGCGCAGTGGGATTTCAGCCATCCAGACCGCGCTCCGGAAGCTGAGTTGAATCGCGTGATCTGGAAATCTATTCGCGGCCGGGACTCGGAACCGCCCACGCCAATAGTTCAGATTCACGTCGAGACGGAACTGGACTCTTCAAGATGGCATTAGGAATTATCGGACGTGCCCAGAAGCCCAGCGAAAGCACGCAACCAAACGTCAAGTACGAGAAAGATAATCCCGTGCGCAGGCCGAAACTAATCTCTATCGCAGTTGCGCAAGATCTACGCCGAACGCAGATGTACGATCATTAACCGGGTCTGATCCGTTTCAGCGCGTTGCGGAGAGAGATTCACATCGCCGATCCCGCCCGTTATGCGCAACACCAGTCCGGTACAACCGACACCCATTCCATCAAGTCTTACGTGTGCCGCGCGGCGGACTCGCGGAATGCTCGTTTGTCGCACACTTGGCGTATTCACGCTCGGCTTTTTACTGCGCCTCATCCGGCCCTGAGAATCGACTACCCTAGCGCGCGATTTTTGCTCCCCCTATATCAACCGCACCGATCGCCATCGTCAAAAGAGAAGTTTTAGCGAGAGTTGCATGATTCTTGGCGGATTCGCAGTTGTTATTAACCCAAATGTTGTGCTGTTGACGTTACCATCAGGCTCACCAAATTGCGCGTGATTGAAGGCATTGAATAGCTCGGCGCGGAATTCGAGATTCATTCCTTCTTTAATTGCTGTGTCCTTCAGAAGTGCGATGTCCCAATTGTTCAAGCCGGGCCCGGCGAAGAACCTGCGGCTTGAGGTCCCTAACTGGCCTATGGGTTCGGGACTAAATAAGGACGTGTTGAAGTAAGGTTTCCTGGAACGGGGATCAGTGATATTCAGCTGCCCTGGCATGTAGTTTGGGGTATCCACCGGCAGAGAGATCGCCCCTGCGCCCGCGGTTCCCAGGAGAGAGTTATCGTCCGATTCTGTGAGTGTAACTGGCAGGCCAGTTGAGAATCGTGTAATACCGCTGAGGATCCAACCTTTTACCAGCCTGCTTGGGCCATGAAGCAAATCAAACGGCAAAGGGAAATCGTAGCTGATCACGAAGTTGTGCCTCACGTCAAAAGATGACAACGACTTCTGATTTATATCGAGCGGATTGACCTGTTCTCCATATCCGGAAGCGTTGTCATGAGACTTGGAGTAGGTATAACCAGCCAGAAATTCCGCACGAGACACCCGTTGCCGAACGCTGAGTTGAAAGGAGTTGTAATTCGACCCCCCGATGCTGATGAAATATCCGTCGCTCTCGAAGCTCGGCCCAAAAGGTCCACGTGTACCGGCTATCGTACCTCCGGTCACGGGATGATAAGTTCCGTTTTCTCCATTAGGCCCGCAAGTTACGCCATCTGTTACCGCGCTAGGCTGGCTGACGCTGAGACACAGAGTGGGATTGCCTGGGTTGGCTTCAAGCGATGACAACAAGTGATGTCCTTGTGCGCCGACGTAACCGATATTGAGCAAGGTTGCGGGGCCTAATTGTCTTTCGAGGGACAGTTGATATTCCTCGGTATAGGGCAAAACATTTTTGTAGTAGAAAGCCGGGGACGTGCCTATTGGTACGTATTGGCTCCAATCAATCGAAGTGTCAGGATTTTTAGGAGAGAGATTGTACGGCGGAGGAGGAGCCGGGAATCTTTGTCCTTCGATATGGCCCGTCCCGCGGTCGACAAATGGGGTAGCGAATTCCGGCGGCACAGGACTGCCGTAATAATTGCCAAACGGAGCATCGCCGATTTCATTGAAGTTGGTTGCGCCTTCGAAAGTACTGTAAAACTTTCCCCAGCCCGCCCGAATGCTGGTTTTGCCCGGACCTCCCGTCAACTTGCCAAGCAACCCGCCATCTGCTGAAGGCGAATAAGCAAGCCCAAAGCGGGGCGCAAAGTTGTCGTAGCGAGTCGGGGCAAGCGTACTTGGTATCCCGGGATCGCCCGGGAAGACCCAGCCCGCAGGCGAACCAGGGAATACTTGCGATTGCAGACCGAGCACGAGCGTCTCAAGCTGGCCATGCAGCTCTGACCAGGGCCGGCTCACGTCCCAGCGCAGACCGTAATTGAAGGTGAGGTTAGGCTTGACTCGCCAACTGTCTTGCGCAAAAAAGCCGAAATAACGCGAGCGACCATAGGACGGATAACTCTCACCTTGTGAAAAGTCGCGCGGGGCGCCGATCAGAAAATCAGCAAAATCGACGCCGGTTTCCGAACCTGTGAAATCAAAGTCACCGTTTGATCCTACGTTGTATTCAGTGAGCTGGTTATACCGGAACTGTCCACCGAAGGTTACAGTATGAGTAGCAATAACTTTGCTGAAGTTATCTGTGGCCTGAAATGTACTTTCGGTAACGCCGAGCGGACCTCCTGATGCACCGAACGAAAAGCTGTTGAAATGTATGCCTGGGATGTGGGCATAGACGTTCACTGGAGAAATTCCGAGAGTGTTGGGCCCTTCGGGGAAGCCTAGTGATGCTGGAGTGACACCGGTACCGCCGAATGGGGCGTGTATCTGATATCTAAGACGAGTATAGCCGAGTCGTGCCTCATTTACTGAGTTACCCACGGTTTTCGAGTCTGCCAAATCGACAACTTGAGACCGTCCTCGGAACTGGCCGCCGAAGCCGGGAAGCAACGCATTGGGCACAACCTGATTGTACTGGTCATAAAAATAATAGGCTGTGAGCATGCCGAGCTTGGTGTTGTAGTCCGCGCGGCCACTAGCTTTATCGTCGACCAGAGTCTTCGGCAAGCTGGCTGGAATGAAGTAACTTACACCACCTACTACCGAGTTTACCGGGGGAATGTATGGTAGCAAATTCTTGGAAACGGTGGTAAACATGCTGCCGGGAATGTTCGCATTAGGAAAAACACACTGGGAAGAGGATGTGCAACCGGCAACGTAATACGGTTCTCCCTGCGTTACAGTGTATCCGGCGCGGTTGCTGAGTTCCTGTGCCCAGGCGGGGCCTTGCACAGTTTTAGTCAGAGAGGAAGCCAAACCCGAGAAATTGCCACTTCGCTCCGCATTGGATGCGACCGGAATTGCTCCCAGAGTGCTCTGTCCTTGAATTACATGATTCCCTTGATAATCAACGAAGAAGAACAACTTGTTGTGTTTGATAGGTCCACCGAAGGTTCCCCCGAACTGGTTTTGCTTATAGTCGTCTCTCTGTGTGGCGAAGTAGTTCCGTGCGTCGAGGTCCGTGTTCCGTAAGAACTCGAACAGGCTTCCGTGAAAACTGTTGGATCCTGCTTTGGTAACCACATTGATCTGACCACCCGCATAGTTCCCGTATTCCGCGTCGAAGTTGTTCGTCAGGATCTTGAATTCCGCGATCGAGTCGAGATTGGGGATGATCGCGCTGCCGGAGAATGCGAATTCTTGCACCGTAATTCCATTCAATAGGAAGCCATTGGCAGATTCGCGCTGGCCATTCACCGATTGATTTCCGGCGTTCAGGTCACCAGAAACTGGAGTGAAGGTAAATCCCGTTGAGCTGAACTGTCCGCCTTGGCCTCCCGCAAGTCCGGAAGATGTTGGTGAGACTCCGGGCTGCAGAGCCAGCAAATCTGTATAGCTGCGCGTGACAAGCGGGACTGAAGTGATCGTCTGCCCAGTAATTACTTCGCCGACCTGCGTGCTTGCAGTGTCGATTTGTACGGCTGTGCCCGAAACCACAACCTCTTCATTGACCTTGCCGAGCTTCAATTTAACGTTGATGACCTTGGCCGAGTCGACGTCGAGCTCTATGTCGGTCTCGCGGAACACGGTAAATCCGACTTGACGAACCTCCACGTCGTAATGCCCGGGAAGCAAGTCCACGAAATCGTAGAATCCTTCGGCATTGGTTAGCCGCGTTTCCACCAAGGCCGTTGCTTTGGCACGGACCTCCACGGTTGCAGCGGAAATTACGGCACCACTGGAATCGGTGACAATCCCAGAAATTCCTGCTGCCACTTTCGCGTAGACAGGCACGCTGAGGAATACAACCAAAACTGCCGACACAAGAAGCTGGAGTCGATAGAGAAAAGAGGTTCGCACTGCTGTTGGCATCGTGTATATTTCGCGCCGATTCGAATTCATGGCTCCTCCGGTTCCGTCGTTTGCCCTCAAACGGCGGCAATTGATTTCGCGCCGCTTGTACCCTGGAAAACTGGGCGTCTGGCACATGATATAACCGCTTAGATGAATGGCCCTGCCTGCTGATCTCAAGTTTGTTCAGAGGTCAGCAAAGATTAGATCGCTGGCAAAAAACCAGCCGCAATGGATTCGGCCTACCTTAGCTCACGGAACGGCAAAATTCGACCCGAGTAGAAGATGTGGTGATATAAAAAGCTTATAGGTAGGGATGGTGTCAAGCTAAAGTTTTCCACAAACTACTTTCTCGCCGGGTACGGTTCTCGGTTAATTATTTCCGACCAGTAACATACGTAGCAGTCACGATTCTTGAACAGAATTCAGACAGACGCCTGGGTAATCGGTCACCTGTACACATTGTATAATACGTTTAGCGGCTGCCTCCTGTCGCTTCTAACCACCACAATCTGAACGTGAAGGGTTGAACCTCGCTAGAGGTCAATAGTTTTGCCCTTAGCTATCAGCCGATTCTTCGAACCATGTTCGAGTACTCATCAAACGCGGGTGAACTCGCCGAAGGGAAAGTCTTCGGTGCGGAGCGCGAGACGGCACGCACATAGGGCATTAAGCAAAATGACGCCGCCAAGCTTGTCGGATGCTTTGTTCGGAAGGTTATCTCGTCATGGCAAAAGGAAGCGTCCGGCGGTTGGTTCCGAACTCCATACCGTGGAATCTTTGGCAGTTACATGGGTTTAACCAGCAAATGAGGGGCGGCGCGGCTTGTTGCCATCCGCTCGCCTTGCTGAGCATGGTACTGCAAAATCTGATGTGGAAATTGACCAAGCATTAAAGCTCTCGACAGTGGAAAAGTCTATTTCATCAAGCGTGCGGTCGGGAAGGTAGCTGGTAACGACCGCGATCGGTTCTTCATTTACAAAACACGCGCCCATTTTAGCTGCATTGGCAAACTGAGCTTCGAAATAGTACGCTCGGCGACCTGTTCGGAAAGAATTACAAAAAGGGGTTCCAAAGGGCTCCGAAGAAGTTATTAGCGCAGCGACGGCGCCGGAAACGCAAGCGACCGTCTTTGCAAACATCAATTGGGGCTCCGCTATCTCAATTCGCGAGACAACCTTTGATTCTCCAGAACGTGGCTATCGAATAGAATATTTCTCTCTTCGTGCCAACCGTTACACTGCGTCTGTCGTTTCTGTCCGGCGAGCCTGAGCTTAGTCGCTCTTGAACCGAGGATAAACTCCCCCTGAGTTGAAAGTTTCGAGCGTGCTATTATCGTTCGTCTCGGGCGCAGAACTCGTCTGCTAGCTAGCGCCTGATCGTTTCTAAGCGGATAGATTTTTAAGCTCTGAACGAGAATCTGTAAAAGTGCGATCTACGCTGTTTTCGGGCTCGTCAGATTTCTGCACAGAACTGATTTTTTTGTGACTGAGGCGAAGGACCGTGTGCAAAGTGTTGTTCGCAGTTGTGGCCTTTGCGAAATTTCGCTAGTCGCGCTTGTTGGAGTCAACCAATGGAGCGTAGAAACTTCATAAAGTCTCTTTTGGGTGGTGCGCTATTTTGCACAGCGCGGCGATCGCTCGCACTCTCAGGGCCTCCTCTCGCCTCTCCTGCCGATCTCGAAGTTAAGCGTGTATTGGTGATGTTCAAGTGTCACTTCGATGCAGGGTTCGGCGACACGCAGGCAGCGGTCCTGAATCGTTACTTGAAAGAATTTTTTCCGCATGCGATGGAGCTTGCCCGCCAGTTGCGCGACTCAGGAAATTATCGGTATGTGTGGACCACGGGATCTTGGCTGCTATATGAATATCTGGAAAGAGCAACACTTGAGGAGCGCCGACGCATGGAAGCGGCCATCGCTCGAGGAGACATCGCATGGCACGCTTTGCCCTTTACTTGGCAGACCGAGCTGATGGATCCGTCGATGATCTCGGGAAGCATCGGCCTGTCGCGCACATTAGATCAGCGTTTTGGTCGCAAAACGACCGGCGCCAAAATGACGGACGTTCCCGGGCACACGCGTGGTCTGGTTGCGCCGCTGGTCGCAGCGGGTATCACGTTTCTGGATATTGGTGTCAACGACGCAAGCACGCCGCCAGAGGTTCCCGTTTTTTTTCTTTGGAAGGCTCCCGATGGCTCAACTCTCGCGCTCATGTATCACCACGGTTACGGCGCCGTGGCCCGTCTGCCGCACTCAGACCTGGCGATCGCGATGGTGGTACGCGACGACGATCTGGGGCCACACACGATCGAGGAAATCCACGAGACATACGCCACGCTTAGTGCGCGATACCCCAATGCGAGTATCACTCCAACCAATCTTACTGAAATAGCGAACGCCGTCGAACCGTACCGTGACAGATTTCCGGTGTTGACAGAGGAAATTGGAGACACGTGGATCCACGGTGTTTCGAGCGACCCGCTCAAGCTTGCGCGATTTCGCGAGGTCGCACGCCTGCGCCAAGGCTGGGTCGCTGAAGGAAGATTTGCGATTGGCGACCCAACAGACGTAGCTTTGCTCCGATATTTGCTCCTGGAAGTTGAGCACACTTGGGGCACGGATACAAAAACATGGTTGGATTTCGATCACTATACGCCAGAAGATCTGGCATCGATGCTCGATACCAAAAACTACAAGGTGGTTGAGCTTAGCTGGGAAGAGAAACGGCAGGATCTCTTTACAGGAATCGACACACTGCCTTCCGCGCTACGTGAGCAGGCACAAACTGCTTTGCGCGACCTTGCTGCGACGCGACCCCGGTTGCGCAATCCTCATTCTCATTCGGCTGAAACGGACATTGAGACTCCCCATCTGATCGTAGGAATGGATTCGAGGACAGGTGCGATTCGCCGGCTTTACCACCGGGAGTCGAGACGCGAATGGGCTTCAACCGATCATCCCATCGCGCTCTTTTCATACCAGACGTTGTCGCAGAAAGATTACTCACAGTTTTTCTCCAGTTACGTGATCAGCGATGAGGATTGGGCCAAAAAAGACTTTGGCAAACCGAACATCGAGCGTTTCGGAGCCGAGAGCCGTGAGTGGTTTGCATCCCTCAAAGGCTTACAAACCGAAGAAGATGACAAATTCCTTCGCCTGCTCGCCCGCGTGCAGATCGATGATTCTGGCGCGTTTCAGAGTGGGCGGGCTGCGTTTCCGCAGGAAATGTACTTGGAGACTCTGATATCAAAAGCGGAACCGGTGGTCGATCTGAACTTTTCCTGGTTCAAAAAACGAGCGACGCGTCTGCCCGAAGCACTCTGGTTGACTTTTCGTCCGACAGCGTCCGATCCAAATGGATGGATTCTCGAAAAGTCTGGCGAGCCCGTATCTGCATTCGATGTGGTCCGATCTGGAAATCGTCACACGCACGCGTTATCACGAGGATTCCAGTACAGCGACGATCGCGGATCTTTTTCTGTAGAAAACCTGGACGCGCCGCTTGTCGCTCTGGGTGCGAAGTCGCCCCTGTATTTTTCGAACTCGCCGCCGGATCTTGCGGCCGGTATTCACGTCAATCTCTTTAACAATGCCTGGGGAACAAACTACATAATGTGGTTTGGGGAAGACATGCGCTTCCGTTTTCGCGTTCGCCTCGCATAGTTCAGGCCGGCCAAAAGTTCTTCCCTCTCCGTCAGTGGGACAGAGCGGCAACGCGCCCAGGAAAGATCGGGGGCAATGGCGCTTGGGCTTCTCCCTTGGCATCGTTCCTGGGATGAACCTGCTGGATGCCTGATGACTGAGCGGGTGGCGACCGGCGTAGAGAAGGCGTGAAGCGGATGCAGGGGGTTGCACGGAACTGCAGGAACCAGTCGCTCCGGTGACACGCCCCTGGTTTTGACGACACTTGGAGTTCATAACGACGCGTCCTCGAAAGGTTCACTTTCGTTC
>Ga0126371_10006484_pt1 | contig 10419 bp, 12 predicted proteins | sample PanSoiMetaPlot_4_FD_110145 | JGI IMG/M metagenome (GOLD analysis project Ga0126371, IMG submission 110145) | Tropical forest soil microbial communities from Panama - MetaG Plot_4 | ecosystem: Environmental > Terrestrial > Soil > Tropical forest > Bulk soil | place: Panama | collected 2016-02-17
CAGCGTCATTGCACTTAAATCCCGGACTACTGTACTTAAATCGCGGACAAAGTTCCGTGCGAACTCCGTCCGGGATTTAAGTGCAGAAATGACGACAACGGAGATGTTTCAAAAGCCGACTCGGGGCGCGTTCTTAGCACCGATGACACAACTACCGCGCCAGCTGCGGAGATCCGGATTTCGTCCGGGATTTGAATGCAGTAAGGTGGCAGCAGCCCGGGATTCAAGTGCAGCGCGACAGCTGTGACAATCGCCTCTAGAGCGTATACTGCCAGGCACATGGCCAACATTCTTTACGGTGTCAACGGTGAAGGCTCCGGCCATTCTACGCGTGCCAAGGAAGTCATCTCGCATCTAGAGGAAAAGGGCCATGGCGTGCGGGTAGTTTCCTTCGATCACGGCCTACGCAACCTGAGCGAGAGCTTTGATGTGACGGAAATCTTCGGGTTCCGCTTAGCCTACGTCAACAACCGTGTGCGTTACCGTCGCACTCTGGCCAGGAACCTGATCACCGCGCCCCGCGCCGCGCGGAGCCTGGCTCGCTTGATGCACCAGGCGGAAGCCTGGAAGATTGAGCTGGTCATCACCGATTTTGAGCCGCTCTCGTGCCAAGTGGGACGCCGGAAGCGCCTGCCCGTGATCGCCATCGACAATCAGCACTGTCTTACCAACGTGCTGGTCTCGCTGCCCCGCCATTTCCGGCGCGACGCCGCTGCGGCCAGGCTGGTAACGCGCCTGATGACACCGCACGCCCGCGCCTACCTAGTAACGTCGTTTTTCCATGCTCCCACGCGTCGCCGCAATACCTTTCTTTTTCCGCCGATTCTCCGCGCTGAAGTTCTGGCCAAGAAGCCAACCGTCGGTGAACACGTGCTGGTGTATGTTACTTCGCCTTCGCCCGACCTGGTTAAGCTGCTCAAGCACATACGCGCGAAATTTGTGGCTTACGGGTTTGATGTCGAGGGCCAGGAAGAAAATGTCCTCTTCAGGAAACCCAGCATGGATGGCTTTCTCGACGACCTGGCCGGTTCGAAGGCCATCATCGCCAATGCGGGGTTTTCCCTGGTAAGCGAAGCGCTGTATATGGCGAAACCATACCTGGCGGTCCCGGTAAAAAACCAGTTCGAGCAGATCTTTAACGCCTACTATCTGGACAAGATCGGCTACGGAGCGTGGTGGAAAGATCTGAACAAAGAGCGTGTGGAGTCGTTCTTGTTCAATCTGCCGCAATACATGGAGAATCTGGCTTCGTATCCACGCCAGGGCAACGCGGAATTGCTAACGAAGCTGGACGAGCTGATCGAAGAATTCATCTCCAAGCCGCCCGAGGTTGCGAAAGCTGGCCGCCCGTCATGACGCGACAGCCATTAAGGCGAAACTGCGATAACCAATAAGAAGGGCGAACGCGTGCACACGCGCGACAAAGAGTCATCCTTCTTGACTGGATTTGAATTATTTCCGTGAAATGGGACCGTGAACGCGAACGAGGCCTAAGGCTTCCCTACAAGCTGGCATCGGTTAGGCATTTTGGAGAATCGACAGCCTTGATTTGTCGTCGAAAGTTATGTGCGACGACGTGCAAGGCGGGTGGAGTGCATTTGTGGAGACAGGTTGTAGTCAGAAATCGAAAATAAGAATGCGTCCTGTTTCTGTCGGCGGATGGAAAATCTGGCGATCCATATGGGGTGTTGGAATTCGATGGCTGATCGGCGTCAAGCGAATCACTCAGGCCTGCATGACCAGCAATGCTGCGATCGGTGACAAAAGTCGTTGATACCCGGGGGGGCGCTGTGGGAATACACGACACCTGGCTCTCAGGACTTAGTCGGGTACAGGCTGAAAGCAATCTTCCGCCTCAATAAGCGCCCTCGTCTATCTCACAAATAGAATGTTCGGCATTCGCCTTGACCTGCCATAGATCTCGACTCTTTCGGCGGAATCTCCAAAACAGAGTTTCAATTTCCCATCGCCAACACTCTCAATCATGCAAACTTCTATCTGCCGGGACGGATTTTCGGGACGTCGAATTTCGGTGTGATTTCCAGCGCGCTCGATCCTAGAGAAATGCAGTTCGCGTTGAAATTGATGTTCTGACAGCGGAACCGCGTCAATAACATTCTTCGCGATAACGCTCGCCTTGGTCAGCCTCTGGGCACAATCGACCAAATACAGGCAACTAAAGCGTCGCATGGTATCAGGGCACCAGGGTGGCGAGGAAATGTCCAAAAACCGAAAGCATTATAAGATTTTCATAGCGGGCAAACTTGAAACAGCCAGTCCGATTTATTTGTCATTTAGGCGCATCTTGTTAACATGTACGGTAGGTAGGACCCATCACGAGGGAACCCATTGCGGATTCTGTTGGTTGAAGATCAAGCCGAGGCGGCCCAAATCCTGGCTAAGGGCTTGCGCGAGCAGTCCTATGCAGTCGATGTCGTAGCGGACGGAGATGCGGCTCTATACCAGGCCAGTATCAGCGATTATGACCTTGTCCTTCTCGACGTGCTCCTGCCTGGGAGGAACGGGTTCGATGTGTGCAAGAGCATGCGTGCCGAAGGGTTGATTGTGCCGATCCTAATGCTCACGGCTCGAGATGCAGTCTATGACCGAATCGAAGGACTCGATGCTGGAGCCGACGACTATCTGACCAAACCGTTCGACTTCCACGAGCTGCTGGCACGAATGCGGGCTTTGCTGCGGCGCGGCCCGGTACTGCATCCCGAAACCTTGCGCGTAGCCGATCTTATGGTAGATATTCGCTTCCGCCGGGTTTGGCGCTCGGATCGGCCGATTGCACTCACTGCAAAGGAGTACGCCCTTCTCGATTATCTGGCGCGTCACGCGGATCGAGTGATCGGCCGCGCGGAAATAGGGGAACATGTATGGGACGAAGCATTTGATCCCTTTTCGAATCTGATCGAAGTGTACATTCAGCGCCTTCGGCGCAAAATCGACGAAGGCCACCCGCGAAAACTGCTTCGCACCTTCCGTGGTGAAGGATACATGCTCTGCTCGGGCGAACCACACGGTAATGTCTAGCACATTGCGCACGCGCCTCACATTGTTTTATGTGGGTGCATTCAGTGTCGTTTTGATCTCATTCAGCACGGGCGTCTATTTCTTTGTGGAACGCGTCTTGCGCGAGCGCATGGATTCGAATCTGCGTGTGGCCCTGCAAACCGCGAGTTCGTCTCTATCGCGACGGAAGATGACGGTCTTGTCTTCCGAAAAATGGGACGTACAAAATGCCCAGTTTCCCCTTGCCGAAGCGCTGGAGGACCCTCGTTTTGTCGGCCAGGTGACCGCTTTGGTTGATGCCAATGGCAGTGTGCTTGTCACCCGCCCAACGAATCTACCCTTACCGCTGCGGCTTCCGTCAACGCCGGTCCGCGCTTCATCATCTCCTCAGTTTTATGAGTTGCCGGAGTCTGGCCGGGATGCAGATGACAGCTGCCGCGGCATCTTTGCACTCGCGCCACTTACGTTGAACGGATCCACGCCGACTCTCTTTGTTCTCACATCCACGGAATCTCTGAGCGATCAACTCGACGCCCTGCAAAACGTGCTTGGGATCGCAATTCTCATTGCTCTGTTCATGACTGGCGGAGGCGGCTGGCTGCTGGCAGGAAGGAGTCTTGCACCAGTGGCGGTCATGGCCGCGGCTACCGAGCGGATTACCGCCGATAGTCTCGACGAGCACCTGCCGATAGCTTCCAACGACGAATTAGGGCGCCTGGCTTCCCGGTTCAACGAGTTGCTCAGCCGAATAAGCTCGTCGTTTTCGAGACAGCGGCAATTCATGGCCGACGCCTCCCATGAGTTGCGCACGCCGCTCTCCATCACGCGCACCGCGGCCCAGGTTGCATTGCACAAACCTCATCGGGCCGAATTCGAGTACCGTGAGGCGCTTGGCGTCATCGAGCAACAAGTCGGCCGACTGAGTCACATTGTCGACGATATGTTCGCCCTGGCTCGTGCCGACATGAATCAGATTGTCCTTGAGGTTGGCGACCTGTATCTTGATGAGGTTGTCGCTGACGCTGCGCGCGCGGCTAATGTATTGGCACAACAAAAAGGAGTTTATCTGCGATCGCAATTCTGCGCCGACGCCCCCTATCAGGGCGATGAACGCCTCCTCCGACAGATGGTGTCGAATCTTTTGGACAACGCGGTCAAGTTCACTCCGGAAGGCGGCAACGTCGACGTGCGCCTCAGTCGGAATGCCATGGCCTACGAAATCGAGGTCGCGGACACCGGTTGCGGTGTGCCTGAGGAACTTCGGCCGCGCCTATTTGAGCGATTCTTCCGGGCAAACAATCGACGCGGTGCGGACGGTGTTGACGGCGCGGGTCTCGGCCTAGCCATTGCTCGCTCGGTTGCCGAATTACATCGTGGCCAGGTCACTCTCCAGCATTCAGGACCGATCGGGAGTACGTTCCGTATCTCCCTGCCTTTCCCTCGGCCAAGAGTCACGGCAGTCGCCCGCTTGAGTTGGGAGAAATGAGCTCAAACAAGGATTCTTTCGAGGGAATCAACGGTTCTACTTCCTGCAGCAGAGCGGCAGCGCGTTCAAGGATCTCGCGCTTCGTTTGGCCAGCCTGAGGTTTGAAATCGATCCCCAGCGTGCCGATCAAGTTTCCCTTTGCGTCATGCAACGGCGCGGTGACATCGAAGCCATCTGGCTCACTTTCCACAAAGGGTTGGCGCGTTTTCAATTCCGTGGCTTCATCCTGGTCGCATTTCTCGCCCACTTGGTTCGGTTTTGTTGCGGCGATCGTGCTGCAGTCCTCTCCCCGGCCCGTGTCGCGGAGAGCTCCAATTCCGCAATCTCAGGAGTTCTTTGCTCGATCTCATCGACCAGACTCTGAGCACGAATTTTCTTTGATTGCCCGCTGAGGACGAGAACGCCCGCAAAGACACCCGTCAGCAGAACCATACCTAGCCAGCGAGACATTTCGTCGTTTTGCATCGTTCCCTCAGTTGCGTGCCGGACTGGTGGTCGAATCATCACTCGCGATTCACGCGAAGACGCGTAAGCCCTCCCACTACGACGTCGATCACCATCCCGGTCGAGTGTGGTGTTTGCCTCAATTGCCTACAATCTGAACCAGAGGGAACGTATCGCCGGTAACGAGATCAATGGTCTGTACATTCCCAATGCCTGGCGCGTAAAATTTGTGTTCGAGCGCGCCCGGTTCTAGCCCTGTGATTTCCTCAGTCTCGAGACAGTGATGGAAGGTTCCTGCTGGAACCGTCACGGTTTCGTCGAGGTTGAGAGTCGCTGCCGTATCCTCCGCCGTGTTTAGCAGAAATTCCTGGCGATAGAATTTGCCAACTTTGGGATGTGCTTTCATCACAATGCCCGGGCTGGCACCATTGACGCCCGCTTGCCACGAGCCGCCGATACTGGAGACGCGACCGTTTAACAGTTCCTCGGAGTCCTCACCGAAGTACCAGACATTCCCGTCCTTGTCCTGAGCGTACCAATCTAGAGTGTCTTCGGTTAATGCGCCATCGGTAAAAACCTGATCATGAACCTCTATTGTTGTGACCCCGTCAATCAACTTGGTGTTTGCGGTTACTTCCACGGTGTTCCTGATGAAGCCTTGGGATGTCGGGCCCTCATAGATGTAGGTGGTTCCCGGCTTCATCGGGAATAAGGGATTGTTGATCGTGGTCGAGAAGTTGGCTGGATCGATCACGGGATCATAGGCTCCGCCGCCAAGTTTCTGACAGATGTGGTTGCGTTCCGTGAATTGATCCTGACACGAGCTCTCGGCCGATTGCAGATCTGATTTCGCTCTCTGCACACAGGCCTGCTGACTCTGCGAATCAGTGATATTGGCGCAAACTCCTAAAGCGTTCGCATAGTCACCTTGGGCAGAGTTCTTGCAGGAGTTTAGACCCGCTTGCGAGGTTACTTGGCAGACATTGAGAGTGCCTGCCGCAGCGGTGACTGCGGCCGTGAAACTGATCACCAACACAACAAATTTCGTGCGCAGTTGCGTATGCATCGAGTGTCCACCTCCTGGGATTTGGCTTGCAGTTTGGGAATCCTCTTGTCGAAGTGGCTGACCTCTGCGGGATCTTAGTACTAAGAAGCTAAACCCACGATGAACGCCTCTCTGAATCTCAGAGGTGAGAGCCGTCGCTAAACGCCGCACCTTCATTCGACGCTCAGCATCACCATTGACCATCAGATTCACGGAAATGGCGGCACGCGCCTTATTCTCGAACGGCGCGGATTCGAGCGCATTGTGCCGATGATCTCCGCATCACGACACTGTAAGGCCCCGGTAGCAGGCGGCGTTTAGCGGGACGGGGTTCGATTCTTTCTCATCCACGACTAGGTGGTCTGCACCATCGCTATGAACGCGCCGCATAACAGAGTCCTGTGGGATCGCAGCTTCTCTTCCTGAAACAAGCCGAGAAATGCCCGTGCTGGACAAAAAGGGAACGACACTTTGTGGGCTCACGCCGTCGCATGATGCAATTCCCGGATTGGTAGTAATCTGCCGAACGTGGAATAAGCAATGCTCTCGATTCGTTCCGGCACGCCAAACGATGTCCCCTTGTTAAACATATTTTTTCCAAGAATTTGCCAGCGTATGAGCGGGTTTCCACAGTTATAACCGAGTAGCAACTGCGCCAAGATGGATTTGGAGCCTGGGCCGAAATTTAGAGTATTGATTGCCGAGATCGAGGGTCTACGGGCGGGCTATGCGCTCTTCTTCGATTGCTACTCGTCGCTTCGAGGCCACGGCATTTCCCTGGAAGACTTCTTCGTCCGCCCACGGTTTCGTGGGAAGAGTGTGGGGCGGGCGTTGTTAGCGCGTGTCGCCCGGATAACGGAAGACGCCAAAGGCTCGGGATCATGTTCAATGTTCTCGATTGGAACGATAGAGCAATCAAGTTTTACCGAAGAATAGGCGCTACATTCTTAGATGATTGGAAGAAAGTCTGCCTCGAGCAAAAAGCGCTACATGAGCTCGCGAGCGAAGAGTGAAAAGCACTTCTCCCGTCGTTCACCGTAAAATGTGATTTTGTCAATTATTGAGACCTTTATTTTAGAATTGTGGGTTACTGATTTGTTGGCATAACTGGCCAATCTCTCCTCATTCTCAGGCGTGGGAAGCGACCTGGTTGCTTCAATGCGGCGCTGACACGTCGGGCGTGTGACGCAGGTCGTGGCTCAAGGAATAATTCAGGAATGTTCGGATCGCTGCGATCGCGGGTAATTGCCCGATATCATTCCACGCGGGGCTAATTGCGGTTGGCAAGATGTCCGCAGCTAGCAGGAACTCAAGAGCCAGTACCAACCACCCAGGCGAACCCTCGAAAAACCACCAAGGGAGCGACTAATCCTTTGCCACGAATGAATGGCATGACAGCCTCTTTACAGCTGTTTGGATGGCAAGCGCGGCTATGCAAATCTTGCACATTGACAATAGTATTTGCTGAGAACACAATTGCGCGTCCCAGGCGTCACTCCGTCACAAAAAATTCTGGCGTAATCTCCAATCTTCACATTCCGGAGGATGCCCATGAGAATCAAAACGGTCTTCGCCCTCTCGGTGACAATTGTGACAATAATCAGCTTAACGAGTTTAATTCCAGGGCCAGTCGCCCAGGTCCATGTCTCACACAGATTCACACCGCCGTACCCAAGATTTTCGAAAGCTGTGGCGTTTGATCTATCGCCTGCAGTGCGGAACCTTGTACGGACATCAAGAATGTCTGCTTTGTCTTCTTCGGTCGACCGGGAGATTCGACCGGAACGCGGTCCGATCCCCAAATCCAAGCGTTTTTCAGGCGACGCAGCCGTGCAGCCATCGATGCCTGCCGCTCTCACCAACTTCGCAACCATCCCCACCCCATTGCTGAATTTTGATGGACTGGGAAATCTGGACAATCCTCCTACTCTCCGATTCACGCCGCCTGATCCGGTCGGGGCAGTAGGCCCGGACAATTACGTCGAGATGGATAATGTAAGTTTCGCGGTGTATGACAAGCGGGGCAATCTCTTGTCAGGGCCGACTCTGACCGGGGACCTGTGGCAGGGTTTCGCAATACCCGACTGCACTGACCCCTCCGGGGACCCTGTTGTGCTCTATGACAAGAGCGCAGGGCACTGGCTCCTGTCCCAGTTAACTACTCGCGGCTTGAGCGATCCGACCCTTCCTTTCTACAACTGCGTTGCAATCTCGGAAGACGGAGATCCCACTGGTGCATACTTCCGGTATGCCTTCGTGACCACGGAGAACGGGAAGTTTTTCTTCCCCGATTATCCGAAGTACGGGACATTCGGCACGTCGTATGTGCTTACTTCGCGCGATTTCGGACCTACCACCGAATATGGCATCAGCGTATACGCGCTGGAGAAGGAGAAAATGCTGGATGGCGATCCGCACGCCCGCATGGTGCATTTCTTTCTGGATTCGACCGTTGTACCCATTTACTAAATCGGAGATGGCTTGCTTCCGCCTGATGTAGATGGCGAAGAGGACCCGAGTGACACTGCACCCGCTCCCGTTGTCGGAACCATGGATCAAGGCGCCCAGTATGGCGCTCCGTTCGACGCGCTGAATATTTATGAACTGTCAGTCCTCTGGAATGACCAACCGATCGCATCGCTTAATCTCGCCGCGCAACTTCCGGTGGCCGAGTTTGACTCGACCTTCCCCTGCACGGATACGATAACTCCACCACCCGCGTCACAAACCCGGAGTTGCATTCCGCAGCCCGGCACCACACGCAAGATCGACGTCCTCTCTTACCGGCAGCGCCCGACGTTCCGACTTGCCTACCGCAACTTCGGTCCGTACGAGACCATGGTGACCAACCAGTCGGTGCAGGCCCGCCCGGGAATTGCGGGCGTGCGCTGGTACGAGATCCGACGGATCAATGGCCAGTACGTGCTGTATCAGCAAGGCACGTACTCGCCCGATGATGTGAACCGTTGGATGGGAAGCATCGCTATGGATCGGCGCGGCAATATCGCTGTCGGTTACAGCGTGGGCAATAGCACCGTTTTCCCTGGCATTCGTTACACTGGCCGGCTGAAGGGGGACCCATTAGGCCAGATGACGCTGGGTGAGGCCAGCATCATCGAGGGCAGCGGTTCTCAGCTATCCAGGGGCAGCCGTTGGGGAGACTACACTGCTATGACCGTTGATCCGGCTGATGATTGTACCTTCTGGTATGTCAATGAATATTACAAGACAACCTCAGTGAACCTGTGGAGTACGCGGATCGGCAACTTCCGACTGCCTGGCTGCCAATAAATGCGAAGGCACGAATTGGGCGAGAGCATGGATTGATATAAATGGATCGGCCTTTTCCCCGCAGAGTCGGGTTTTCAGAGAATCAAAGCTCGCGCGGAAGAGGCCAATTATTTTCCCGTCCTGATGTCCGTGTTGTCGTACCGTGCTCTGGCCGCTGCCTGCTTAGGCAGCGTCGTAAAGCCCTTCAAAATCTTTCGGTCTGGGTAACTATCTGTTTGGCCAAGTCCGGCTCGCGAGCGTCATCAATGCGGCTGCGGTCCAAAACGTGATGACGAACCAGCCGAATGGGATGGGATGACTATTGACGAGATTCTGGCCAAGGCTGAGTCCAGCATGTCCGGCCCATGCAATCGGAAGGCTCCCACCAGTCCCGTTATACAGCGACATCATAATGACGGAATTCGCTATTTCGTAAGCCCACCAGGCAAGAAAACCAGTGGAAACAAATTCACTCAGATGACCACGGCTGGAGTCAGAACTGGGCCAGTAGTGCCACACAGACCATATTGTGCCGACCACCAGGCTTACCCAGAAAGCGCCCATACCCCGTTGAAGTTGTGGCTGTGCCGATGCCCCGCCAGCCGAGTTCCTCTCCCCATGGACCAACGTCAGGCCGAGCAGGCGGGCGCGAATTCTGACTCCGGGCGAGTTCTCAGCCCTGATCATTGCCGTGGAACACGAACCATGCCGAACGATGGTCATCCTGGCCCTCTGCACCGGCGTGAGGTGCTCGGAGCTGGCCGCCCTCAAGTGGAGCGATTTCGACTGGGGAAACCTCTCAGTTTACATTCGCCGGGCCATCGTTTCGGGTCATGTGGACGACGTAAAGACAGAATACTCCGAAGCGCCTTTGCCGCTCGATCCAGCCCTAGCAGAAGTGATTTTCGAGTGGAAGCGGAAGACGCAGTTTGCTGCAGATCTCGATTTCGTCTTTGCGTCGCCCTTCATGGGCGGGAAAAAGCCTTACACCCCGTGGAACATGCAGTGCAGGCATTTGAAACCGGCTGCCATCGCAGCCGGCTTGGGACCGATAGGCTGGCATACCCTAAGGCATACCTACCGGGCGTGGCTTGGGGACAACGGGGAACCCGTCACGATTCAGAAGGAACTCATGAGGCACGCATCCATCCAGACG
>Ga0126371_10006485_pt1 | contig 10419 bp, 8 predicted proteins | sample PanSoiMetaPlot_4_FD_110145 | JGI IMG/M metagenome (GOLD analysis project Ga0126371, IMG submission 110145) | Tropical forest soil microbial communities from Panama - MetaG Plot_4 | ecosystem: Environmental > Terrestrial > Soil > Tropical forest > Bulk soil | place: Panama | collected 2016-02-17
CAGTCGTGGAAACCGTGAGCGCCTCGGCGAGAGACAGCGCCACGATGGTCCCGGCTAGCGCAACGCCTGACCGGACAAGCGAGGAAGACTCCGAGGAATACCCCGACACGAAACCACAAAATGAAAGCGGCGATCCAGCGTGCCGAGTGTTTTTCGCCGCCTATGGATTGGCTCCATCTCAGTACAAGTGGATGGCCGAGAATCGCCGAAAGCAGTTCTCCGGAATTTGCCCATCACCCGACATCGCGCATGTCGACTATGTCGTGCTCTTTACGCACGATTCGGATTCCTACAATTATGCGATGCCCGTAGCGGTTCACACCGATCACAATGGCTTCTCTGACTTCAGTCCGCTTGTGACCGCAGATACGGCGCTTGTCCCCTCCTCCGAACTCGAGAAAGCCCGGTACGAATACGTCTGGGTCTTCCGTATCAGGCGAGGCGCGTTCGATCCGGCGAAATTCTCGCCGCGCCGCAAGCCCCAGTTCGCCACCTATGCGAAGGGCTCACGGGCCTCCTCGCGTGCGATCGAGGATGCTTTCGGCTTCGTCGAGCACCAGGGCATCGATCGTTAGTCTTCTCGCTCGCCTTCATCCCGCTATCTCGGTCGAGCGATATCGAATGTTGTCTCCATGTCCTGACTGTCGGGAGTCTCTACTACAATCGTGACCGACGCCGTGGCGTCGATCTTTTCCACATGGTAGTCGACATCGATCGTGGCTGGCCGGCGTCGAGCGGCCCGAGCATCTCCCTCAATCCATGACTCCGCTGAGAAAGGGATAGTGACTTGCCGCGGCCATGAAGAAAAGCAGCGGAAACGACAACCAAAATCCCGTTCTGGATGCCAGCCACGCCCGGCGTGCCACTGCTTCGGCTTCGGGGGGCATGGGCGTCGCTTGCTGGGCGGCAGCGCGAGTCCAGGCGATGAGCCGCCTCTGGGCCGGCCACACCACGCTCCACGTGTTTCCCAACATGAGCACCCCCAGCCCACCGCCGACTGCGATCGACAGATGACGACTCGATGATTGAGGATTCGCATTGAGCACGAGTACGATCCATGCCGCGGCAACCGTAATCACTACAATCGCGCTTACCCGCAGCCAGGCGCGATCGAGAATGCCTTTGTGCGGGAGTTGAAACGGATAGATGAGTGCGTAGGCGATGAGCCACACGAGCAGCCATTCTCCGAACCAGCGCCAAGTGAGCGCCGAATTGCCCGCATTTCCTGCGTCCGCTGCCAGAATCAACCAGAAATAACGCAGGCCGGCGAGCACGGTTACCACCGCGGACCAGCGAAACCACCACATGGCGGCCTCGGTCAGGGGTGGAAAAACTTTCGCGCGCACTGCGGGTTCGAGCCCTTTCATCGTCTTCGTGCCAACCAGATTGAAAAAATAAAGCAACCCGATCCAGATGATTCCGGCAACCAAGTGGAGCCATCTGAGGGCGATCTCTTCATTGGTGACCGCCCCCTGCGGAAAGCTAAGGTGCGGCTCGAGCAGTGCGCAGAGCATTGGTCCTCTCGGCTAGGCTGTCAGCAGACTACCGCGTTACATTCGTTCGGGAGGCCTGGCCGGCGAATTCTGCGGTGCTTTGCCGAAGCGGAGCAGTTGCTTCACCGACGCGGAAACGCGGTGACGAAACAGATCGAACCGCTGGCTGTTCTCGCCGGTCACCCAATTGAATTGCATCACGCGACGTTCGCCTACGAATTGCAAATGCCCGTGCCAGGAATGATCGGAGCGCAGGAACGCGACGAGCGTGCCGGCAGAGGGAGGGACTTCGGCAGCGAAGTCGTTGATATCGTCGCGGGAGCGCAGGAGTCGAAGGCGCCCCCCGGAACCATCCCACTGATGATTCAGGTAAAGCAGAATGGTGATGATCTTGCTCTCCGAATCGCAGTGGATGTGGCCATCGCGCGTATCGGAGCGGCCGCGCACAGTGATCGTCGTGGGGCGATTGCTTAGATCGATCTGAAATTTGTCTGCGAAGACTTCGCGAAACTCATCGGATTCTAGCGCGTCCACCATGGCTTGAAAATGGGGGCCAAATTCGAGCGAGGCAAGGGGGTAACTGCCGGCACGTTCGATGCGCGGATAGTCGGCGTTGATCAGGCGCAACGCCACGGGTTTGACGAACTCCGGCAGAATAAGGTGTTCGTAGGGATCGCGCTTGAGCGGTGTATTGCGCAGCGCTTGGTAATCAAAGACGTCCACACTCGAAATGGTCGGCATGTCTTTCTTCTCTGCCTGCCTTTGACACTATCGTGAGGCGAGCAGCGCTGTCAACGCAGCACCTGCACGTCGAAATAAGGATTGGGTCAATCGAAGGTCCCCGGAGTGACCCCCGGTCGAACTGCCGAGAGACGTGATACATAAAACGGGCGAGTTTGGGCTATAGTTCGTGGTCATGGCCACCATCTACGCGGGGACATCGGGATGGGCCTACGCGAGTTGGAAGCCGAGCTTTTATCCGGCCAAGCTCGCTTCGGCCAAATTCTTGAGCTACTACGCGGCGCGCCTGAACACCGTCGAGGTAAACTATACGTTTCGCGCGCGGCCCACTGCGAAGATTCTCGCAGGTTGGGTTTTGTCAACGCCGCCTCATTTCAAATTCGCAGTCAAGGCTCACCAACGCATTACGCACATTCTGCGCCTTTATGACGCAGCCGCCGCGACAGCCGATTTCCTCGCCTCCTTGGCACCTCTTCATGAAGCGGACCGGCTCGGGCCGCTGCTGTTTCAGCTTCCGCCGTTCCTCAAATGCGATATCGCGCGACTCGACAACTTCCTAGCGGGGCTGCCGCGCGGCACGCGCGCCGCCATCGAGTTCAGGCACGAGTCCTGGTTCACTGACCCGGTTTACCAGCGGTTGAGGCAAGCGAATGTGGCCCTTTGCCAAGCCGAAAGCGAGAAACTGAAAACGCCCGATCGGGCGACGGCTGATTACAGCTATTTTCGCTTGCGTCAGCAGCACTATTCGCCTCGCGAGCTTCTGGCTATACGAGGCCAGGTGAATGAGGCCGTCCGCCGGGGAGACGTGTTCGTCTACTTTAAACACGAGGATACTGCTGAGGGCGCATTGTATGCCGAGTCGCTATTATCGAGGTCCGGTGCGGCATCCGGAGCACCGCCGAGTGGGTGAGTTCTATAACTGCTAAGACGATTTGCCGCAGTGAGTTAGCTCGAGCTTTAGCAAGAGAAGTTTCCATTATGTGCAAGGAATGTGTATCGGTCGCGGCAAACCCCTACACGAGCGACCGCATGGCTCAACAGACTGGCGCTTGTAAGTTGCTGAATATAAATACATTATTACAATGCTAGGCCTCGCCGTGATCGACAATCGAATGGTGTTCTGCGTGCTCCCTTCTCTGCCAACGAGAGTGAGGGCTCTCGACAAATACTCTGGGTGGAGAATAAAATCGATGCGGAAAACAACACTGTTTGCCCTGGTTGCGACCTTCGCAATAGCTCTAGCGCTTGCTGGCGCGCCCGTCCAGGCGGATTCCCTCCATGGCTTTTGCGCGACTGCCTCTGACTGCAGCGCGACTTCGGTGAACGGCAACCCCGTGATTCAATTTAACGGCAGCACCCCGTTCGGTTTCTACGATGCCGGAGGACCGAGCACGGGTACCGACCTACTCGTGATTCTCAGCCCGACACAGATTCCCAATTTCACCGTCGACGTGAGCGGGGTTCCCGGGCACCCGACGGCAATGGCAACTCTGTTTTCAACGACGGCATGGAGCTCGGGGAAACTCGACACATATCTGAATATCGGCTCTAACCCGGAGAACCCGTTCGATAACTACGCCGGCCCCTCGGGCATCGATAGTAGCGCATCCCAGTTGTTCGTCTACACGTTCAACCTCGGGAGCCTGACCCTCAATGACCAAGGCGGGCCCAATCCGACCTTCACGGTGCCGGGTGGCTTGGCCGCTGGTGATTTCGTGCTCGACTTTCTGTGCAATGGACAAGCGTGCATCGGAACACCCAACAGCGAAGCCCTCGACTCGGTGGGCCCAAACACGCCTCCGCCTCACGTGCCTGAGCCGACCTCGCTGAGCATGCTGGGACTGGGCGTGGTAGGTCTGCTGGGCTTTGCGCGTCGGCGGTTGACAGCGTAAAAAGTCTCGAAGCAGTCAGGCAGGATTGAGCGTCAAGGGACTCTGGCTTCACCCAGAGTCCTTTTTTTTTCAGGGCCCCTCACGGGCGCACGAAAATCGCACTTCAGTAGCCCTGGCGAAACGGCACCGGCAGAGGGGTTTCTTCGCCAACCGACCGGGAGGTAGTCATTTCCCCCGAAGGGCACTACCCTCGCAAAGCGTGGATCCACTCGACGGTCTTCTTCAGACCGCCGAAGGTGTAGAAGTGCAAGGCAGCAATGCCCATAGGCATTACGGAGGTGTCGCCGTTGGACGCGGCGGTGCGCAGCTCGCGAATCACGGGTTCGGGATCGCGGTCGGTGAGCAGGCGTCCGAATGAGCTCGATTTCGTGAGGACCTTGATCGAGTTGCCCACCCCGCAATGAATTGCGTAGCGCGTCAAAGTGGCGATGCCGGCGGGTCCCGCGAGCCCGATGCGCACGGGAAGGTCGACGCCCAAAGACCGAAGACGCCTGAGCCAATCGACAATAGGCTGACCTTCGAAGACGAATTGCGTGACGATTTGAAGATCGAGTCCCAGTTCGCGGCCATACTTCATCTTCGCCAGCGTCGATTCTCCGAGAACCTGATCGGAAATTTTGGGGTGACCCTCCGGGAACCCGCTAATTTTGGCTCGCCTGATTGCATATTTTTGCAACCTGCCTGACTGCATGACTTCGAGCGTTGAATCGTAAGGCCCGAGGGGCTCATCGCGTTCACCGCCGATCAACAGGAAACGGTCCACTCCCGCCTCCGTGAAGCCCCCGAGTAAATCGTCAAGCTGCTGGGCGCTTTCCAGGTGGCGCGCACCGATGTGGGGAACGGGAAAAAGTCCCGCCTGGCGTAGCCGCGCTGCGGGTGCCACCGCGCGGGAAAAATCTTCGCCGGGAATCCAAGTGAGATAGACCTCGGTTCCGGGCTCCAGGCGCAGGACCGCGGAATCGATCGCCTTGTCGCTTTGCGGGCTGACTTCAACCGAATAGTTGCGCAACAGCGCTGCGATGCTCGGCGAACTGGCGGCAGCTTCGGACATGAGTCACCTCGGTCCCTTGGCGGAGATAAGCGCAGGAACACCCACCCCTTCGCCTTGCGCCCACAAACACTTTTTTCGGTTTGGTTCAAACAACCAAGCCTACGCAGCCGACGCACCGCTGGTCAAGCCGCACTACCGATCGTGAGCAGGGAGACTGTCGGTAAAGTGGTGCCCAAGAGAGGACTCGAACCTCCACGACCTTGCGGCCACTAGCTCCTGAAGCTAGCGCGTCTGCCAGTTCCGCCACTTGGGCCCGTTGCTGACAGGCTATTCTAGCATGCGCGCGTATGGCCCGCCCCCAGGCATTCACAGCGAGAAAGCTGCCGTGGAAGGCCCTTCCTGCACTGTTGCCAACTTGTAAATTGACAGTACCATTGACCTGAGCCTGCCTCGGTTCTTAGAGTTTGTCAGGTGGGTCGCGGGATAAAAAGAGGAGGAGCGCCCATGGCATGCGCCCGCGCGATGTTGGAACGCCGCCGATCGAGCCGCGTTCAGACCAAGATTCCAGTCCGAATTGTCAGCAATGGCGAAGACGGCCAGGCACGTGATGCCGCCGCCGAAACGCTTTCCGTGAGCCGCTACGGCGCCTTGATCCGCGTTCCGTTTCTCCCGCCGATGGGTTCACGAATTGAAGTGCTACACGGACTGTCCAACGAGAAACGCGAATTCCGCGTCATCAGTTCGCGCGGCCAGAAGGATCATGGTCTATTCGAACTGGGCGTTGAAATATACTATCCGGCGCGGAATTTTTGGGGCGTGCCGTTTCCCGATGAACGGCAATCGGCTTGACTTCGTTCGCCCTTCATTAGTGCTATAATCTGCCCACAAATCGAACCCAGAAGGGCCCGCACGGTCCGGTCCTCCGTCGGTCGCAGTCCCTGGTCGCATAGCCGGGCGGGCACGGGAGGGATCCATGGGAACGGTTGAGATGCTCCTCATAGCCTGGGGCGTGGTCACCGCGGTGCTGATCTGCGTGATGATCTACCGCAGCACCCTCGAGACACGCGAGGAAGACCAGATCTTCCTCGACGCTGCGGGGGAGTCCATGGCCCGCGAGCAGCGAGAAATCGTAGCAAAGATCGAAAAGCTGGGTATGCCCATTACCGGCCTGGCGATTCTATCGGGCGCGATCCTGGTCGCCATTGTTGGGGTGTGGCTCTACCAGGGGTACAAGAACTTCTAAGCGCTCCGATTCCCCCCTTTGCGCTGAGAGGGGCCTCGGCACCTCTCGATACAAACGTTCGCCAGAGCAAGCAACCGAAGTCACCGCGTATAGACGTCATTTTCCCGCTCGAGGATTGCGTTTTTGGCTGAGCAGGTTGATGAATAGGCGGTAGGCGCCCGGCACGCCGTCCGGTAACTCGCGGAAAAACGAGTGTCCGGTGTAGATGTAAAGCCCCCGTCCATCCTGCGCATAGACCAGCCCGCCAGTAGCCTCCGGTTCCCCCGGGTCGGTGAGTCCGAGCACCGCTCTATAGGGCGTGTCCCAAGTGCTCCAGAAATACAGGCCCCGCTCCTGGCTCCAACCCTCGAAATCTTTCAAGGCAATCTTGTTCGGAAAATTCAGCAGCGGGCTATCGGGTATGAGAAATCGCACCGGCGAATTTGGATCGGTGACCCGCACGGCCTGCGGCGCCATCTCGGCTTTGAACGGCGCTGGCTTCAGCGCGGCCCAGGCAAAATCGCGTTCGTATTCAACCAGCAGCGTACCGCCATTTCTGACGTAGTCGAGCAGCCGTGGATTAGCCGCCATTGCGTCGGGGCGAAGCTCGTAGGCGCGAATGCCTACCACGATGGCGTCGTACTGGCTCAAATTGCCGAAGGCCAGCGCCACTTCATCGAGCATGTCCACTTGAACGCCGACCTGTCGCAGCGTGCCTGGAATCTTGTCGTTATCCCCGGCAATGTAGCCAACGCGCAGTCCGGCGGGAACCACCAGGTTGAGGACGTGAACCGTGGCGTCAACGGGCTCGCTCCAGTTACGCGTGGGCAAGGTGGGAATCGGCTCGAGCGAGGTACGAAAGGTCTGTTCGCCCATGCGTGCGAAGGGGTGGAGGTCATAAGCGCCCGGAGCAATTGCGGCAGGGAGCGTCACAATGTAGCGCACGAGCTGGTCGCCGGGGGCCGTGAAATTTAGCGGCGCACTCGGCGCGACTCGAAATCCCGCAGGAGCGTCGAGGCCGACCGAGACGCTTGCCTTGGCCGAGGCCTGATAACGGACGCGGGCCAGCAAATCGAGCGGAGCCGAGGCATGTTTTTCGGGCACCATCACTTGAGCCGGCTCGACGGTCAGAGTCACGGCTGGTACAAGTTCGAGCGGGTAGGTTTCGATACCGGTGGTCTTGGCGATGGACGATTCGACGATCTTCTCAGTCGGGAATTCGTAGCCATCGATGTTGACGCGCAGGGTAAGCCTCACAAGCGGCCGAGGAAACGGCAGGACTCGATCGTCGGGAGATTCTGGCGGCTTCGCTCCGGCCGGGACTGCGACGTGAAACTGGTAGCTCTTGCCATCGGCTTTGGCGTTATCGAGCGTAACAATCCATCCCGGGGGCACCTCGAGGTTCGTTTGGTCCACAGTCCACTTCACTGCCACGGCGGGCTTGTCGAGGAAGTTGACGTTGACCGTGAAGCTTTCGCCCGCCACTAACTCGTGTCGGTCTGCCTGCGTATCGACCGGGAGCGCGACATCATCCGCTAGTGCCTGATCGATGCGCTGCTTGATCGCGTCGAGTTCCCGGCTTGCCTCGCCACTATCCTGGCCAGCCATGCTGGCGACCTTGTCGCGCAAGGTGGCGATTGTTTTCGCTGCTTCGGCAAGCGAGACCGCCGCCGTTTGACGGTCCAAATCCAGCAGCGATTTCGCGGCTGCCGCAAGAGCTTGATCTGTGTTTTCCAGAGCAGGCGTCATCATCGCAAGGTCGGGGAACTGCTTGGCCAACTTGGTGATCGGCCGAGCCAAAAGCGTCGAATCGAAGCCGCCGCCCGCTGCCTGTCCATGTTCTGTTATAAGCTCAACCGGCCTGCGAAAGTAGGGGTTGCCGAAAAGCGAGGGCGTGCCCTGGGAGCGATGCTGCGCATGCCCTTCCATTCCCATTTCGACGTAGCTCTTGCCCCACAGGGGCGAGACATCCGTAACGGCTAGTCTCACCACATCCTTCGGCGCTGGGGTCGCCGCGGGACCGAAGCCGAAGCTCGCCGGGCGCAGCTCGAGCGCAACCTTCCACGGCTTCAGCCCTTCTTTGATCTGCTCAGGGAATTTGGTCGGGTCGGCCGCGTCGGCAACCGCCTGCGGCGTATAGATTCCGCTGGCTTGGTGCTGGCCGTGACCGAAGCGGACTCCTCCCCAGCCATTGATCACAACGCTCGGCCGATACATCCGGATCACGCGAACCATGTCCTCGAGGGGAATCTGGTCTCCCCAGATTTCCATCGTCCGCTGAGCACTTTTCGAGAAGCCTGTATCGACTGCTCGCGTAAAGAATTGAGCGACGCCGTAGTGGCTGTCGGCCGCGAGTAGTTCCGTCGTGCGCACAACGCCCAGCGGACCATCCTGCTCGGGGCCAATCGCGTTCTGCCCGCCCTGGCCGCGGGTGACGGTCAGGAGGGCCACATCGGCGTACAATCCATGGGCGAGATACGCCAGCAGGCTGGCCGCCTCGTCATCCGGGTGCGCGGTGATGAACAAAATTCGCGTCGCCACGCGAGCTTTGTTTATGGCTTCCAGGGTTTCCGGAAGGGCCTGCGCGGAAACCGTGGGGATGAGCGCAAAGCAAACCGCTAGGGCGAGCACCAAGGCCAAAGCAAAGGCAATCCCACGCTTCATCAGGCGATCTCCTCGAAGGGCCACTGGCCGAGCCAGCGCGCGCGCCCTAAATAGACCAGAATACCGGCTATGGCAGCCAGGAAAGAAGCAAGCATCGGCCGGGCACCTGTCGCCACAAAAATTCCCGCCCAACCGACGATGGCGATCACCACAGGCACCGGGTAGAGAAACATGCGAAACGGCAGCCGCTCGGCTCCCCATTTCTGCCGCAGTAAGACCAGGCCAACCGCTTGGCCAATGAATTGGATGATGCACCGCATGGCCAGGATGGCGCGGATCGTTTGCGCCAGCTTCAGAGCGAGGCAGAAAAGCAGCGCCGCCGCGGCCAGGGCCAGCAATGAAACCTGAGGAAAATGCTTGGTGGGGTGCAGGCGCGCAAACATCTTCAGGAAGTTCCCGTCCACCGCTGCTGCGTAGGGCACGCGGGAATAGCCCAGCAGCGCCGAAAAAACTGAACCGAGTGCTGTGATCAGTATCAGCGCCGTCGCGAGCGTCGCCCAACGGGTGCCGTGCAAGCGCTCGATAAAGGTGCTCGCGATATAGCTGGAATGTGCGGCCTCGCGCCACGGAATCACGGTGAGGATGCTGGTCTGCATAGCCAGATAGAGTGCCGTGATGGCGAGGATCGAAATGAAGATCGCGCGCGGGATGTTTTTTTCGGGATTTTTCATTTCGCCGCCAAGATTGCACACATTGTAATAGCCAAGGTAGCTGTAAATCGTCTCGACAGTACCGTGTCCTAACCCGACGACAAGCAGCCAGGAAAGGTTCCAATTTTCTCCCGAAGGTTCGAAGGCGTGCGCATTGAAATGCGTAGCACCACCCCAGACGATCCACAGGATCGTTAGAATCACGATCGCGCTGAAGACCACTGAGATTCGGCCGATCTGAGCGATACGCCGATAGAGCAGAATCACAACGAGCACCACGATTGCACCCGCAATAACGTTCTTGCCGTACGATCCAAGCGCCCCAACAACATGAGCGACGCCCCTTGAGCGCGTGGACAGATACGTCGCGTAGTCGGCGAATCCGAGCGCGCCTGAGGCGACGCTGAGCGGACCCTGAAACAGTGTTTGCCAGATGAACAAGAAGGAAAGCAGCCTCCCCCAACGCTCCGGGCCGTAGGCCTCACGCAAGTAGATGTAGCTGCCGCCGGCTCGTGGCATCGCTGCGCCAAGTTCTGCCCACAAGCAACCGTCAAACAGCGCCAGCAGGCCTCCCGCAGCCCACGCGAGCAAGCTTCCGGCTCCGCCCAACTCACGAACGACCAGCGGAATCACGACGAACGGGCCGATCCCCACCATGAAGGTCATGTTGAGAGAGGTGGCTTCGATCAGGCCGAGGCCGCGCTCGAGTTTGGGGGCTTCGCTCATCTGCTCGTTCCGTTGTTTTGGGCACGCCGAGAATAGCAAG
>Ga0126371_10006486_pt1 | contig 10419 bp, 12 predicted proteins | sample PanSoiMetaPlot_4_FD_110145 | JGI IMG/M metagenome (GOLD analysis project Ga0126371, IMG submission 110145) | Tropical forest soil microbial communities from Panama - MetaG Plot_4 | ecosystem: Environmental > Terrestrial > Soil > Tropical forest > Bulk soil | place: Panama | collected 2016-02-17
GCACTTTGCAACCCCATTCGCAAATCGGCGAGGAATTGCGGATGCCGAAGGCTGCACAGCGTCTTTGCCGGATTCTGTCCGAGCCAACCTCTTTGGGGCGGACGCAATGGAATGCCGCAATTCAGGCAAACGGAAAACGTCGTTGTGAATTCTGAGAAACACAAAGGGCAGATGCCCACAACATCCGACGATACATCTGGCTGTTCCGCTGCCTTGCTCAAATCGTCCGCGCCCAGTTCCTGCCCTCCTTCGCGTTGGAGTTCCTCAGCCGAAGACAAGATCCATTTTGCAAAGGAAAGGTTTTCTTCAGAAACCAGCACTTCGAATTCGACAGCAGAATAAGCACCCGCCGGCTGTTCTTCGAAAGAGTCATGCAGGAGAGGGTTGACGGGCGTTCCAAAGCAAGGAACCTTCTTGCTGCCCAGGTCGCCGATCAGTTCCAGATAGAAGTGCGGATCCGTTCCGCGCCAGAGCGTCGAAGACAATTGGTCCGGGACTTCGGTCTTGCGAACCTGGCGGTATGCTCCGGGGTCCAGCAAACTTTCCTGTACCAGGTCGACATCGCAGTCTGTGCAATGGGTAAAGCCCGGGCGGTACTCGACGCGGCATTGCGGGCAGAACATGGTGGGGAAAGTGTACACCGAGGGGCCCTGGTGTCAGCGAATGTTGAAGGGCGCGGGAACTCGTTCTCTGGCACGCAGTCTTCAGGCGGCCGGGGGCTTTCGTCGGTCGGTAGAAACAACGCTCGGGCGAGATGCGCGCGGGTCAGTGAGGGCAACTCGACAGGTTCTCGGGCACTGCTCTCAGCACACCGCACGCGCTTTCTACACCGGGCGCGGCGGAGAATCAGAGAGAACTGCAATTTTCGCAGCTGGAACGAATTCTGCTCCCAGCGTTTCCAAGTTCATGGAAGGGCTTCACCAGGCAGTAGTGTCGGATGGGGTCGGAGTTATTTCCCGACCATTCCCGGAGCAGGTCTTCGGCGTCGGGAAGGTCCGGGTTGAATTCCAACAGGCGCTTGAGCTCTTCGCGTGCCTGCGCTCGCTTGCCTTGCTGCCACAGAACTTTGCAGAGATTTAAGCCGATGGCGGTGTTATCCGGCGCGCGGTCAAACGCGGACTCCCAAAGTTGAACGGCTCGCTCTAAATTGCCCGCTTGCGCTTCAATCACCCCCAAGTTCGTCGCAGCCGCATTTTCGAGCGGGGCGATCTGCAAGGCACGCCCGTAAAATTGCCGAGACAGTTCCGACTTCCCCAGGGACTGATAGAGATAACCAATAGCCGCTAGCAGCTCAGGGTCGTCGGGCCTTTCGGCGAGCGCCTTCCGCAGCAGCTCCTCCCGCTTCGCTGCCGTCGCCGTGTGGGGAACAATGGACTCTTCTGCGAGTGCCAGGTCGCGATCGTCGATCTTGGTCTTCATTGGAGGAAAGCGTTCGAGACCGGCTGGCCGCTCCACGGCGGTAACCGGCGCCGAATCCTCGGGGTAGCGCCGAATTCGATGATCGGTCGCTTGCGTGTGAGCAATGTTTGAACTTGGGACCGCTGGCATGTGGCAAGAGACGCAGTCCGGATTCGATTGGTGGTGCTTTCTTGCAAACGCAGCGTGGTGACAGGTCAGGCACTTTTGGCGGTAGTAGGCGACTTTGTCGGCCGGATTGGGAGAGCTATGAGGATCATGGCATGTCGTGCAGGAAAAGGAATCACCTGATTTCCGTTTGCACATGCTCTGCCAAAGCGCTTCAAACTGGCTGACCGCAGGGAGATTTCGTACGACCCCGGAGAAAACGAAATAGTGAACGTAATCTTGCAAGTCCTCGCCCGGGCGAAACTCCCGCAACGTATGGCCGGGCTGTTGAATTGCAGCATCCCCTTCCAGGTGGCACTGCATGCAGACGGCATCCCGCCGGGCCGGGGCGAGCTTGGAAGGATTGATGATCGCTCCGTGGTTCTTCGCATGGTTTGCGCCTGGGCCGTGACACCGTTCGCAACCAATGCCTTCCTGAGAAATGAGCGGTTCGGCGTATTTGTTTTCCGTACCCGGAAAAGGAGTTTGCGGGTGGCTGGTGTGGCAATCCAGGCAGGAAGCAGCGGCGTATGCTTTGACCCTTGATAAGCGGGAGTCATATCCCACAAGCGCTGTTGGCCGTACCAGTTGATGGGTGATTCAAAAAAGAAACCTTCCTTGGCAAAAATATACGTCCGGCCCCGGCGTCCGGAACCGATGAAATAGAGCAGCTCACGGCGATCATGAATGGCATAGCTACCTTCGCGGTCGAAGCTTAGCCAGGCATGGCCGCTTGCTTCGAAGACTCTGTAGTGCACATGAGAGGCGGCGTGGTTGAAGTCTCCGGGAATAAGGCTTCCTTTAGCTGGACCACTGGCCCTGGCCATTGCGGTTTTAAGGAAACTCTCGTAGATGCCGGCATGACATTGCTGGCAGGCGCGGTCGCCGATGTAACTGTTGTCGGGGACGGCACCTGGAGAAGCGCGCGTCCGCGCAGTGGTCTCCAGCGCAGAAAGGAGAATCAAGGGAGCGAAGCACCAAACAGAGAGACGGGGCGGCCTCCTCGCCCCGTCCAGAGATCTCCCAAACCTCTCGATGCAGTTTATAGACACTTTCGAATGTCCTGCACTCTAAATCGGTCTCGTACCGTCTCCCACCCGGCAAAAGCCGGGTTCTTCTCTCCAAATTCAGCGGCGAGGCGCAATTTTCAGATTCTCATTGGATCCTTGAGTCGAAAGCCAGGATTTTTGTGTTGACGAGATTGGGGTTAAATCCTGCATAGCGTGTCATGGCCTTGCGCGCATGATTCATGGACCCACTCCGCACGCCAACCGTCGCTACTCTCGATCGCCTCAATTACTGCTTTCTGACGGTTCCCGCTTGCTGCATCTTGTTTTCGCCAGTTTTCCTCCTCATTGCCGCTGCTGTTCGTCGTCGCTGTTTGACCGCTCGGGTCCTCATTGAGATTCACAATCTCCTCTAAAGGCTCGATGATACTCTCGTTGGTTTCCGCGAGTTCGTGCCGTTCGAACCGGACCAGTCGATTTACCAGCGGTAAGGTTTAATCGTTCATCCTGAGGCGGTGTGCCAGCAGTTCATTCGGGCAGTCGAGGGCGTCCTCCAGGGGACCGGCGCCATTGTAAAGCGGTGCGAGACAGATCCCGTGCCGCGCCGCAATGGTCCGAATTTCGTCCACCTTTTCCGGGGTGATAAACCCTCTTCCCTGAGAGAACGGTTCGAATCGGCCTTCCAGGGCCAGCGCCATGGCTTCGAGCAAACATCCGTGCACCACATCCGGAAACGGGTGCCGATTCAGAATTCCGCGAAAATCCGGCGCAAACCTCATTCCGCCGGTAACCTGTCCGAGACCTCCAAAGAATACTCTGGCACCGGGGATCTCCGCGCTTGCCGACAGGTTCTTCGGATACCCCGCATCGCAAACGACCGCGCCAGGGGCGATTCTGCTCAACAGAAGCGAAGGCGATGCGAGGCTCGCGGCGCAGATCACCACGTCAGCCGCAGTAGAGAATCGCTCGAGATTCGTCGCGATCTCCGCCGGAGTTCCCTCGGCTTCCAGTTCTGCCGCAAGCCTGCGGAGTCGCTCGACGTTGCGGGCGTTGAGCAGCACCCGCCTCACTGTCGGCGCCAGGCAGCGGGCACACCCGGAACCCACATCCCCCGTTGCTCCGACGATGAGTAACGTTGACCGGCAGAGCTCCCGTCCTGCCAGTGCGCACATTTTCTGGACTCCCTGAACGATGAACGCAACGGTCAGGGTATTGCCGGTTGTGAACACCGACTCGCGTCGCTCTGGAAGCTGATCGAAGTTGCCCTCGATCAGGATGGAGCTAAATCCCCCTAGGCCGACGATCTTGGCTTTTGAGCTGCTCGCGCATGCCGCCGCTCCACGAACGCGAGTGATGTTCTCGTGCACGTACGCGGTTTCCAGTCGGTCGGGCGGAATAAAGGAATCGATATAGAGACCGCGCGCCCGGGCGCCGGTTGTCGATCGGACCTCGACATTGCACACGGCTCGAGGCGGAATCCATGGAAGGATGTCCTTGATCTCCTCCTCAGGCAGAGGCGTATGCTCGGGTCCGCGCAACACGGCGAGGACCTCCCTGGCCGCCCTCCAGCTTTCCTGATGCCCGATCAGCGCGAAATCCACTTCCATAAGCCGCACGCGCGGACTACACCGGCAACTGCGCCACCCATGTCAGTGTTACTTCGCCGGGCAGTCCGAGCGCATCAAGCGTCTTCAAATATTGTCGCAGCGACGCTCCTCGCAGCTCGGCTGCACTCAAGCTGACCTCGGGTAGCGAGGGCTTCACACAACTCTCGTGGCAAACCTCGCAGTGTCCGTCTTTGCATTCCTTCGCAAGCATCTTGGCGAGCGTGGTCATCACTTCCAGGTGTAGTCGGTGCACTTTGTCGTCGAAAAGCTGCGGGTCCAAGGCTCGCTCCGCTCGGAGGATTGCCATTGCGTGATCAACATGCTCTTCCTCTTCGGCGGCGATGCGCGCAAAGGTTTTTCCAAGACTTCCAGGCGCTTCCTTTGCCACGCGGGCATAGCTGGCCACGGCGAACGATTCGAGCATGATCTCCTGCACGAGTAGACAGCCAACGAAGTCGCGGTCAGCAATGCAACCCAGAAACACCTCACGCAGCCGCTTCCAATGTCTTGCGTTCACGTTATCGGTCACCTCCACGCCAATCTTGCGGCCCTCGGCGGCAAAAGCAGCGGCATGCCCGCGCTCACCTTCGGCGTGCTCCACAGCGTCGGCTATTTCTGCGGGATCGTCACAAATCTCCGATAACGAGGTGTAATTCATGGCCGCCAGCAGTTCGCCGGTTACTGCCTGCGCCAGCACGTCCTGCCAGATCGGAGCACTGGATGACAGCGACTCGCGTTCCGCCGTCGAGCAACCAGGACGAATAAGGGATTCGATAACTCCTCCTGAACATGGAACTACATCGTTGCGGCATTGAGATTTGCCTGTCTCGGTCATACTTGTTCCTCCTTTCACAAACTTTGAGTCAACAACACAAAACCAAATCAAATCGGCTCGCGGCGGCGTCGCAGATGTGCGGCCGCAACAAAAAAAATCGCCGCCGATGCCAAGCCGATCCACAAACCCGGCGTGCTCAGAAATCTCCCCGGAGTAAGCGCGGCCAGCGGAATCAAATGCGGATCGACCGGGGCGCCAGTCTGCCCATGCAGCGCGAAAGCGTCCTCACCGAATCCATAGAGCCGGTCTTCGAGCAGCGAGCAAAAATGGGAAGTGCGGAACGCAATCCTCTCGAAGGCGCAGATGGCTGCCAGCGGCAGCACTGCCCAGAGAAACGCTGCGCGGCGTGCCCAGGCGGAGACCAGCAAGAGCCACCCGTATAGCGGCGCATGCCACAAAGCCAGCACGGCCAGGCCGTAGAGCAGCACCAATTCCATCTGCAACAGCGGCAACTGCCTCAAAGTCGCGGCAGCGCCGCCGACCAGCAGCGCTGCGGCGTTTAGCGGCAGCATGATCAGATGCGTGGTGACGGCGATGGCGAAGACCAGGAGCGGCAGAACCACCAGAGGAATGCTCGCCTTCGCAAGTACCGTTGTAAGATCTGAAACAGGTAGCGACTTCCAGAATAGGATGCTGCGGTCGCGGCGTTCCCCATAGAGCGCATCCAAACAGTAGAAGAACCCAACGGTGAACGCCGTCGCTAAAAGCAGCCAGGCCACATGAGCGTATGGCATGGCGAGCATGACCCGCTGGTCCGCTGCGTGCCCCCTCGAGTGCGAAAAACCGAGGCCGATCAGGAAGGCCAGCATCCCGATACCGGCGGCCGCCAGCGGAGCGATATAGATGGAGCGGTTCTCCCACAATTCGCGGCGCACCGACCAGTACATGGGCCGCGGCGCGCATAAAACCGCAGGCGCGACTCCCCGCGATTCCACGAGAGATTCCGGGATGGCGTCAGACGGCGTATGCATTGGCCGCTCCTTTTGCCACTCGGGCTGATTGCCCATGACCGCCACGAACCGATCCGCGATACTCGGCGTCCGTGGTTCTATAGTGTTATAGCTAACTAACACACTAAGTGCAAGGACTTTCTTTGCATTTTTTCGCGAACTGCACTCTCTCAGTTGGAAAACGGCGGATGTAAAGGCAGGTAAAGAGGCAAACGGCGCTAAATCAATAAGATACGGCGAATCAAGACCCCTTGGTGTATCGCAGTTTTTCGGTCTTGCGGCAAGGCGCTTCCCAGGATTGGTTGGGTTCACCATTCGATCGGCCGTTGAAATTCCTCGACGAGCAGCCGCGTCAGCACGCGCCGCGATCCTGTAGATCGTGGTCGAGCCGATGGGATCTCTCGCTTGCTCCACCGCGCAAAATCTTGCTGGCGCGGTGTTCGCGCAACAGACTGTGCAGTCGACGTTCGCCATCCACGTCGACGCGGTTTCGAAATAGCGAACAGGGAAAACAGGGCGGATACCGAGGCCACCCTTCGCTTCGGCTCGCCTCTGAGGTACTTCTCGGTACTTTTGGCTTAGCGTGAATTAGCGGCGTCCAACCAAAAGTTAAGAGGTGTCCGGCGAGGCAATTCCCGGCTTGCAAAAGACAGACCGTGTACCGCCGCCATCGGCAATTGCGAAGGTGTCTCCGCCTAACGTGTTCTTGCTTGCGTTCACTAACTGCGCGAGTGCCCTCAGCACCACCTCCCCGTCCCAGCGGCGAAATGTCGGCTGAAGCGCTAACCCTGCGGCCGCTAAAGCCCTGCCCCTGGCGCGAAGGTGCAGCTCGCGCGAGAGCGGAAGACGCCACGAACGACGGTGGTGGGCAGAGCCGTGGATGTCGGAGCTGAAACCATAGCCGTGCGGGATCCCTCGAGATAAAGGGTTTGGGATCTACAAGAATTTTACGGCACTTGTTGATGTGGCGCAGTGAGGACGGCGTACGCTACCAGGTATAGACGTCAGCGGGGCACCACGCACATCGGTCGGCAAGCCAATTCCCATTTCAACGAGAGGGGAACCGTACCTATGAAGCGCGCTTTCACGATTCTTTTTCTGCTGTTGCTGGCAACGACGGCCCATGGGCAGTCCATCACTCAACTTTTTGCCTTTGCTTGTAGCCCTTACCCTAGCTGTCCGGACGGGACGAAGCCCAACAGCATCATCCAAGCCTCCGATGGCAATCTCTACGGCACCACGGCGGGTCCCGGCGGCGGAGGCATTTTCAAGATCACCGAAGCAGGAAAAATCACCGTGCTGTATACGTTCACGACGAACCCCCGGACCGGATTCTATGATCAGGGCTACGACCCAACGTCGCTCGCCGAAGGCACCGACGGGTTTCTCTACGGAGTGAACAGCGCCGGGGGACCGAACTCGGCAAGCTCCGGAACGATTTTCAAGATCAGCAAGACCGGCACGGGGTTCCGAGTCTTGCAGACGTTTTGCACCAGCTGTACGACCGGAGCGAATCCCAACAGCCTGGTGGCCGGAAGCGACGGCAACATGTACGGGACCGCGGGCTATGGCGGGAGTTTCAATTCAAAGTCGCCGTATTGTCCGAGTCTGGGCTGCGGCGTGATCTTCCGGCTGACGCCACCGGGTACGTACACCGTGTTGTACGCATTGAACGGGACCACCGACAGCTCGCTGCCGCTGGGGGTGATTCAAGCCTCGGACGGTAACCTGTACGGAACCGCCGGCAGCTTCCGGCCGGGAACGGTGTTCAAGTTTCAGCTGAGCAATTCACAGTTCACGACGCTTTACAATTTCCCGAGCGGAATTTTTCCCCTGAACCGGGTCATGCAGGCTTCGAACGGGCTGCTGTACGGTTCAACCCGGCCCACGAATGCTACGAATGGAAGTTTTGTGGTGACGATTTTCTCATCGGATCTGATCGGGGATGTGCAAAATCTTCAGCAGCTCACGCTGCCGGCAAAAAAACTATTCGCGGTGGGACCGTTTCTGCAAGCGACGGATGAAAATCTATGGAACACGTCGTATGTGGGCGGAACTTCGGGTTTGGGAATCGCGTTTTCGGTCACGCCCTCGGGTGCGCTTGTAGACACGCTTTCGTTCAGTTCCGCCGTGGGAGGGTCCCCGATTGGCGGCCTGATTCAGGCGACGGATGGGACGCTGTTTGGAACGGCGTCGGCGGATGGAACGGTCAAGGGGCAGGCTCGGCGAATGGAACGGTGTACATGATCACGGGTCTCGCGCCGAAGCACTGAGGGAAAGGCGGAGCCAATAGGTTGCGCCAAGGCAGGGCCGCTGCCCGGCTTGAGACGCATCTGTGTCGCGACGGTCAGTCTGATTCTTCTCCTTGGAACCGCAGTCACCCAAGCTCAGCAGACTATCAATGTTCCTGCCGGCCAGCCCACCATCCAAGCAGGCATAAACGCAGCAAACAACGGTGACACCGTCCTCGTTGCACCGGGCACATACGTGGAGAACGTCAATTTTGGGGGTAAGGCCATCACCGTCGCGAGCTCCGGTGGCGATTACCATCACTGGCAATTCCAAGCCTTTGGTGCACAGCACGACGGTCACGCTCGTCGTGAACTGATCGTCTAGTAGGCAAAGTCCTCCCGGGCAACCGCTCATGTCAATCTGCCTTTTTGCATCCCGGGCGAACTGCGGACTGACTAGGGCCGCATTAGCGTGCGGCCCCAAGCCTATGGTTTTAGAGGAGGGATTTTGGCTGGGAGGCCTGGACTCGAACCAGGATAGCCAGATCCAGAGTCTGGAGTCCTACCAATTGGACGACCTCCCAGTCGTTTGAAAGCGTGGGATCTACATCATGCCACGGCTTGAAGTTTTGGGTCAAAAGGCCCAAACGGCAACGTTTGTTTGTCCTTACCAAAACCTCTAAATAAGGCCGAAGGCCGGCCGGCAATCGTGGCACGGCCTTGGATTGCAACGCCGTAAGGTCTCGAGGCCCGGCAACCCTCCGACTAAAGAAAGACGCTCTTTCTGATGACTGCCGCTGGGTCCATCGTAGGGTCAACGAGAATTTAGGTTAAGTGCAACAACCCGAACGGTTTATCTTTTGAATCGCGTCAATCCCGAGTCTCGAGTCCACCAATTGGAGCGGGCCTTCGACGTTCGATCCTCCACGCGCCTCGAACTTTCCCCTTGCTTACCGAGCGGAGCCGGTGTACCGTAGTCTCGGTTACCGAGATGAACTTCTCTCGGTCGCCGAGGTGCATCGTGAGCAAACCCTCCGATCTTGTACAAGGCACCCTCGACCTGCTCCTCCTCAAAATCCTCGCCCTCGAGCCCATGAACGGCTACGCCATCAGCCTTCGCCTCAAGCAGGTCTCCGGTAGTGTGCTGCAAGTCAGCGACGGCTCACTTTATCCGGCGCTCCACAAACTCGAACAAGAAGGCTGGATCTGTGCGGAGTGGAAGCCCACCGAGAACAATCGCCGCGCCAAGTTCTACTCCCTCACGAGCATTGGCCGCACGCAGCTTGAAAAAGAATCCGCCAACTGGAACCGCCTCTCCGCCGCGATTTCCCAAGTGATCCGACTCGAAGAGGCCTGACTTTCTCCGAGGTGGAACGATGCGCTCCGACGCTGGTTCTGCACATGGCCGTTTCGATTCCGTCCCTTTTTACGCCGCGGCGAAGTCGACGAGGAATTACGCGGCGAGCTCCACAGTCACCTTGAACGCAAAACGCGCGAACTCATTGCTGCCGGCTCGGCGGGCTGCGTGCGTCATCCCGCGATTGCCTTGCGGCACGACTAGCCGCTCCACCGGCGGATGGAGCGATGGCGCTCGAGCAGAAGGGCGAGGCTACGTTAACGGCGAGTTTCTAGATAGAGCGAGGGGTCATGAGGTGCATGGATGCGCTTGCAAAAATGGATCTATACCGTACCGCTGAGACTGCGTTCGCTCTTTCGCAAAGCGGAAGTTGAGTCAGAGCTCAGCGCAGAGCTGGAGGATCATCTCGATCGAAAGGCACGAGAACTCATCGCTACCGGATCGGCGCCTAACGAGGCGCGCCGCACAGCCATGCGCGAATTCGGAGGCCTCGAGCAATCCAAAGAGCGCTGCCGCGACGCTCGCCGCGTCAATTTCCTCGAGGACGTGATTCAAGTAGTGCCCGTGAGAGTAAGATTCTGGCCTGAACGGGGCGATGGCCTCCTCAGACATTTTCGCTGCTATAGGTATTCACCCGTTGCTCGGCCGCACGTTTATCGTCGAGGACGACAAAGCGGGAGCCACCCCCGTTGCAATTCTAAGCGAACGGCTGTGGCGCAACCGCTTCTCGGCCTCACCGGACATCTTCCAACGAACGATTACGCTGGACGGCATGAACTACACCGTGGTCGGAGTCATGCCGGCAAGCATGCGGTTTCCATCAAGGCTTACAGACATCTGGCTGCCGCTGGGTCTGTATGTAAACGGCA
>Ga0126371_10006487_pt1 | contig 10419 bp, 3 predicted proteins | sample PanSoiMetaPlot_4_FD_110145 | JGI IMG/M metagenome (GOLD analysis project Ga0126371, IMG submission 110145) | Tropical forest soil microbial communities from Panama - MetaG Plot_4 | ecosystem: Environmental > Terrestrial > Soil > Tropical forest > Bulk soil | place: Panama | collected 2016-02-17
GCCACGAATGGTCAGCCAGTTAGAATCGCCGAATTCTCGCGTTGGACCGATCCTCTTTTTCTCCGATCTTAAGTAAGCTCCGGTGAGCGATTGAAGATTGTTTCTGATCTCGGCTGGAGAACCGATGGAAACGACGGTGCCCCCGTGGACGCCGGCGCCAGGGCCTAGATCCACGATCAAATCGGCGGCTTGCATGGTCGCTTCGTCATGCTCGACGACGAGCACTGTGTTGCCGACGTCCTCGAGACGGCGCAAGGTAGCAAGCAGCATGGCGTTGTCCCGCGGGTGGAGGCCGATGGTCGGCTCGTCGAGAATATAGCAAACGCCGCGAAGGTTGGATCCCAGCTGCGCTGCCAGCCGGATACGTTGCGCCTCGCCGCCGGAAAGCGTGTCGGCGCGCCGGTCGAGGGTGAGATAGGGCAAACCGACCTCGGATAGAAAATTTAGTCGCTGCCCAATCTCGCGCAAGATCTTTTCCGCCACAGCGCGGTCACGCTCGGCATTACCGTTCCCCGCCTGCGCCAATTGAAAGGCGTCAAAATATTCCTTCGCTTCCTTTACGGAAAGGGCCGTTATCTGCCAGATCGCCCGGCCATCGACTCTCACCGCCTGTGCCCGCGCATTCAGCCGTTTCCCCTGACAAGCGCTGCAGGGAGATTCAGTCATTAATGCCGCTAGCTCTTGGCTATAATCTCCCTCTCCGTCTTGCCACAGCTCTCGCAAACGCGGAATCAAACCGCCAAACGCCGACCGGCCGCTGCCGCCGTAAAGAATTTGCTCCTGGGTTTTCTTTGCCAGGCGCGCAAAGGGTCTGTCGATGTCGATATCGCGCTTGTCCTTGAGCTCATCGCCAAGACGCTCCATGGAGCGTTGCAAAGGGGAGGCATTCGCTGAAAAGAGATCAGACAGCGTCGTCAGTGTTTCGCTCACGGATTTACGCGGATCAGCAAAGACGAGATCAGGGTCGAAATCCCATTGAAAGCCCATACCGTTGCAATGCGGGCACTCCCCTTGCCGGCTGTTGAATGAAAAAAGGCGCGGATCAAGAGGCTCGTAGCCAATGCCACAATGGAGACAGAAAAGCCGCTGATTGAACACCTGCTCCCCGCGTTCGGAGATGAGATGAATCACGCCATTGCCGAGCCGCAAGCCGTGATCCACCAGCGCCTCTGCTTCGCGGCCACCGGCTTTGGCCTTGCCGATGACAATGTCGATATCGTGTTCCTTGAATCGTTCCAGCCCTTGAGTAAGCCCCGGGGCGCGCAGATCGATCAGCTCGCCATCGACGCGCGCGCGCCGGTAACCGAGCCGGCGGGCTCCGGCAATCACCTCTTTGTGAAATCCCTTTCGCCCGCGGACGAGGGGGCTCAAAACCATGACTTCTTTGCCTCGGTAAGAACGGGAAATCCGATCAAGAATCTGGCTGCGACTTAGAGAGCGAATCTGGCGGCCACACTGGACGCAGTGTTGCTTGCCCACCTTGGCATAAAGCAGCCGTAGATAGTGATAAATTTCGGTGACCGTGGCGACCGTGGATTTTTTTCCACCCTGGCTTAACCGTTGCTCGATGGCGACGGTGGGAGGAATGCCGGCGAGCAGATCGACGTTCGGCTTCGCCATAATCTGCAAAAATTGTCGCGCATATGCGGAAAGGCTATCGATATACCGCCGCTGGCCTTCGGCGTAGATAATGTCAAATGCCAGTGATGACTTGCCCGAGCCGCTTAAGCCGGTGATGACAACAAATCGATCGCGAGGGATATCGAGGCTGATGTTTTTCAGATTATGCTCTTTGGCACCAACGATGGCGATGGCGTTTTCTTCTGCCCTTGAACCCTTGAACGGTTGAACTGTTGAACGTTTCTCCAGGGTAGGAACAAACGGAGAAGCGGTTGCTCGGTCTAGATAAGACCGCAGGTACACGCCGGTATGCGATGCTTCGACTGCGGCAACCTGCTCTGGAGTTCCCGTGGCGACGATTTCCCCGCCTCCGTCTCCACCCTCGGGGCCCAGATCGATGATATGGTCAGCGCACTTTATCACTTCCATATTATGTTCAATGACGACAATAGAATGGCCCTGGTCGATGAGTTCGTTGAACGCCCAGAGCAGCCGCTCGATATCATGGAAATGCAAGCCCGTCGTCGGCTCGTCGAATATGAAAAGGGTGCCCGCCTTTTTCACCTTGGCCATATGCGCGGCTAATTTGAGCCGCTGCGACTCCCCACCGGAAAGCGTCGTGAGAGGCTGTCCTAGTCGAACATACTCGAGGCCGACGGCCTGCAGCGCGTATAGGCTATCCTTGATATCGGCGGTGTCCTTAAAAAATTCGAGGGCCTCGTTTACCGTCAGGTCGAGAACCCCGCGGATGTTTTTGCCGCGGTAACATACTTCGAGAACCTCCTCGCGAAAGCGGCTGCCATGACATTCTGGGCACGAGGTATAGACGTCGGAAAGGAACTGCATCTCGACCTTTTCAAATCCTTCACCCCGGCAGGTTTCACAGCGTCCACCCTCCACATTGAAGGAAAACGTCGAAGGCGTGTAGCCGCGTAAACGGGAGAGATCGGCACTCGCAAATAAACGCCGGATGCCGTCGAAGGCTTTCATATATGTGGCGGGATTCGAGCGCGGCGTAGTTCCCACGGGCGATTGATCCACCAACACGACCTCGGAAATTTTGTCGGCGCCATCGATCTTGTCGCAATGGGTTATATTGGCCGCCAGTGACTCTTTGAGTTTTTTCAAGTTGCGGTAAAGCACTTCGTCGACGAGACTCGATTTTCCCGACCCCGACACTCCCGTAATGCAGACGAAAACACCCAGTGGAATTTCCACGTCGATGTGTTTGAGATTGTTGGCTTGGGCTCCTTTGATCTTGATCGACCGCTGCAAAAAAGGCTTGCGATTGCGAGAAGGAAAAGGAATGGTTTTGCGCTGGCTCAAGTAGGCCGCTGTGAGCGACTTTTCGTTTTTAAGAAGCGCGTCGTAAGCACCGGCAAACATCACCTCGCCGCCGCGCTCGCCAGCCTTGGGGCCCAGATCGATGATGAAATCGCTTTCCTTAATGATTTCAGGATCATGTTCGACGACGACCACCGTATTTTGGTTCGCCCGCAAGCGATGGAGAATCTCCACCAGGCGCCGGCTGTCGCGCGGATGCAAGCCGATGGAAGGTTCATCAAGAACATAGAGGGTATTAACTAATGAGGAACCGATCGCGGTGGTCAGATCGACTCGCTCTAGTTCGCCGCCGGAAAGCGTGCGCGACTGACGATCGAGGGTAAGGTACTCGAGACCGACACTGACCAGATAGCTGAGCCGGCGGCGGATTTCCTCGAGGATCAAATTTGCCACTTGATCCAGATTGCCTGCGGGCTTTAGTTCGTTGAAGAACCGCCACGCTTCGCCGACGCTCATGGCATTGACTGCGGCGATGTTTTTGCCGGCGATCCGATAATACGATGCGTCGGGTTTGAGGCGGCTTCCCTTACACTCCGAACATAAAAGATAGGCCCGGTAGCGGGCAAGCAGCACTCGCACGTGCATGCGGTAGCTTCTTCGTTCGAGGCGGCGAAACCAACCGCGGATGCCTTTGTAGTCACCGTCGCCGTCAATGATGAGCTGCTTCTGCTTGTCGGTGAGCTCAGCGTAAGGTTTCTTGGTAGGAATTTTTTTGCGCTCACAAAAATCGAGTAAGCGGCGAGTCCTCCGCGCCCGATTGATCCAAGGCCTGATGGCGCCTTCGCTAAGGGACTTTCCCGGATCGGGAATAACGAGATCAAGGTCAATGTCGATGACCCGGCCAAAGCCGCGGCAGGTTTCACAAGCACCCAGGGGGCTGTTGAAAGAAAAAAGATTCGGCGTGGGATCGCGATAAAAGAGATCGCAGTGCGGGCAATGGAAATGGTTGCTGAAGGGTTCCCGGCGCCAACCTTCCTGGGGAAAAAATAGGTTCAGCTTGCCTTTGCCGTAGTGAAACGCTTGCTCCAGCGAGCCAGAGATTCTTTTCCGATTCTGAGATCGATAGGCAAAGCGGTCCACAACGACTTCCAAAACCTCACCGTCGCCGGGTGCATCCGCGATCTGATCGAGCTCGTGAAGAGTTTGATCGCGGAGTAAACGGTGAAATCCCGCGCGCTGGAGACCGCTTCTGACATCTTCCCAAGCAACTGTGGAGGAAGCGAGCGGAAAGGTAAGGACCACAGGAGATCCTTCCGGCAGCGAAGAGATTTTCTTGAAGACTGACTGAGCGGTATCCCGTTCCACCAAGCGGTCGCAGCCCTTGCAATGGAGTACAGCGATCTTGGAAAAGAGCAGTTTAAAATGGTCGTGGAGCTCCGTCATCGTGCCCACCGTGGAGCGGGACGTTTTTACCGGCCGGCTCTGATCGATGGCAATGCTCGGAGGAATACCCTCAATGCTCTCCACGTCCGGCTTGTCCATCCGGTCCAGAAACTGGCGCGCGTAAGCCGAAAAACTTTCGACGTAACGTCTCTGTCCTTCGGCGTAAAGAATGTCGAAGGCGAGCGTGGATTTTCCCGAACCACTTACGCCAGTGACGACGGTAAGAGCGTTGAGAGGAATCTGCAGATCGAGGTTCTTGAGGTTGTTCTGCTTGGCGCCGCTAATCTTGATCCAGTTTTGGCTCATGGAAGGTTTCTTATTGAAGATGAAACTTCTCCACCAGAATGCGCCGAAAACGTGGGCCGTAGATCAAGTCAAAGGTATCTTCTTTGCCCGGAAAAAGTTGCAATGCGGTCTGCCTGGCATGACTCACGACGTCCTGAGCCTCTTCGAGAGTAAGTTCGGTTTGCCGGAGCAATGCAGCGGCAATATCCATCGCTCTGCCGAGCCTGCGGAGTTTCCGCTCTTCCGCCAGCAACGCTTCCTTATCTATGGTCATTTGGCCGTAGGCGGTTCGTGTAACCTATTAATCAGATGCTCCACCAGTTGTGCTAATCTTTAAAATCTATCACAGAGGCTGGACGAATCAAGAACAACGTCGAGCTAGGAGCGAACAGCAAAAGTGCAAAGAGCATGAGCCGGGAGCAGCGAGCACGCAGTTGGGAGTGCAGAGAGGAGAGCAAGGTCTATCTTCACTCAGCGCTTTGCATCTCTAGGTTGCAACTTGTTAAGCTAAACTCGTGCTTATCTCAGAGATCTTCTATTCCATCCAAGGCGAGGGCAGGATGCTCGGCACCCCTTCGGTTTTCATCCGCACTTCCGGTTGTAATTTACGCTGCGTCTGGTGCGACACCCCTTACACTTCGTGGAAGCCAGAAGGGAACGACTGGAGTATTGAGAAAATACTGCGTCAGATCGAAGGATATCCAAGTCGGCACGTTGTGATTACCGGGGGGGAACCGTTGTTAGCGCCGGGAATAGAAACCCTGACCTACCGTCTAAAGAATAGCGGCGCCCACATCACCATTGAGACCGCGGCGACAATTTTTAAAAACGTCACTTGCGACCTGGCTTCCGTGAGTCCTAAGCTCTCGAACTCGACACCGTGGAGAAAAGCGAACGGTAGATTTGCCAAAATGCACGAATCACGCCGGCTGAACTATGCGGTCGTGCAAAAGTTTATTGACACCTACGACTATCAGCTCAAATTTGTCGTAGATCAGAAAAAAGATTTCACCGAAATCCAAGAATTGCTCGGCAATTTAAACAATGTCGATCGGGCGCGCGTTTTGATCATGGCGCAGGGCAAGACCCGCAAACAACTGCGCGCTAAGGCGCGCTGGATTGTGGAGTCTTGCAAGCAAGCCGGGTTCGGCTATACACCCCGGCTGCACATTGAACTCTTTGGGAATCGCCCCGGTACGTAGTAAACGAGAGTTCAAGGTTCAACGTTCAAATGTTCAATGTGATTGCGAGTTGCACGAGCGGGACCAAAGTTAATGGCCTGAGGCGCGGGTTCCGTTTCAAGTTTCTCGGGACGAAGCGTCTCGGGTTGGTTCTTGTCTGCTTTCCCCATCAAGGTGGGCGCCAGTAGTTTTACGATCGTCACCGGCAAAGCACTGGTAAAGCGATAATTCGCCGCTTCTTTTCCCTGGACGTAAGCAGTAATCACGCCGAAGTAGCGATCACCGATATAGAAGACAAACGCCGCGGTCCGGTTGGTGGCGCGAGACGTGATCACGTCACCCCAACGGTTAAAAGTTCCGAAGCGGTTGTCGCCCGATCCTGTCTTACCTCCAACGGAGATGGGTTTGCCGTCAGGCGATCGGAATACTCCGCTTAAGCGTCGCGCCGTTCCTTGCTCAACGACATCAGCCATGGCTTTGCGCATGGTTCGCGCTATTTCCGGCGCCAGGACGCGTTCTCCCTTTTCCATGTTCTTTTCGAACACTGTCTCGTAAGGCGTGCCCTGCGCGAAATGGATTTTCGTGAGACCGGTCGCCGGACGGCGCACGCCATCATTCACCAAAATCCCCACAAGTTCAGCCAGCGCCACGGGCCGGTCGGACGAGCTGCCGATGGCGGTGGCATAGGAAGGCACCATAGTCTTGAAAGGAAATCCAAGCCGCTGCCAGTAAGGTGTCATCCGGGCGAAGGCCTCTTTCTCAAGACGAATTCGTAGCCGCAAATCTTGCGCCCTGCGATTGCGTGGATTTAACAGCCAGGCGGAGCCCATGCGCCGCGCTTCGCCGCTGACTTCGAATAGATTATCCCACGAAAGGTTGGGGCTATTTCTAAGCTCGGTGGCACACCAAAGATCCAACGGATGAACAGATAAGAGATAGGCGTAATCCACCAGGGTGAGACGGGGATTTTGATAAGCACGGAACAGTTTCGTTGCCGCTTCTTCCGTCACGGGTGTCTTATTTTGCTCCAGCCAGGCGGTCAACTCTTGTTCGTCTTTGCCGATCTTCCAGGCAAAAAAGAGAACTGTAAAGTGCCGCGCGGTTTTGCTTCGCGCTTCCAGGAGCCGATTGGCGATTTCCTCAGGGGTTTGTTTGGTGTAATTCTGATAGGCACGGCGCAGTACGCTGCGCGATTCTTCTTCTGCAATCTCTTGCAGCATGCGACGGCGCTGTCGATTGTTTGGATCGCCGAGAACGTCGTCGGCATTGTAGGCCAACCGTGCCCGATGATAGCCCACGATGTCGCGCATGAGGCGAATAAACACCAAATTAACGGAGTTTCGAAAAGCGTCCCCGAGGGATAAAATCCGAGTGTTATCCTCGCGCTCGAAATTTTCGAAATGGTGTAGCCCGCCGCCTGTAAAAAACGCTTCGTAGGGACTCGCCGAATAGCGCCGTTCCATGGCGCGCTGCAAGAAGAGTTCGAGGGCAATGTTTTTTTCCTTCTGGAGCGTTTCGATGCTCCATTTGGTCAGAGGGTCGCGCGCTTCCAAGGCTTTTTGTTTCAAGCTTTCGTCATCAAGGGCCGCCAGCTCGTTGTGCAGCTCGGTCATGATTTCCAGGTAATGGGTCAACGTGCGCAGCTTGGCCGTGCTTCCAAGCTCGAGCTTGACGCTTTTGTTGAAATCAAAGGGGTTCGAGAAGTTGTCCGCCTGAATGCGGATCAAGTTTCCCTCGTGGGTCGGCTCAACCAGCAAGAAAGAATAAACCACTTTCTTGGGATCGGCGTTTTCCAAAAGGTGCTCCCCATTTAACCCGCGCGTTTTGATGACCTCCTCATCGGAGAGGCTGTTGAGGAAGTCAGTTACCTTCTTTTGGAGCGGGACGTCGATGGTGCTTTGAACCTCCAAATGAAGCCGGTTGAGATCGTAGAGATTGGTGACACCTAAATAATCCATCATCGTCGTGCGAATAGCGTTAGCGGCCTTGTTCCGCCGGGATGAAGGTTGTGGCTGCAAAGGGGCGGCTTCCAAAAACTGAGCTGGGGTTTCCTGGAGGGCACTGGCGAATTCCCAATCGATAATTCCTTCTCTTGCCATGAGTCGTGTGAACTGGCCGACTTTTTCTTCAAGGGATTCGCGCTCCTCAACAAGAAAAACCGATGGCGACCGCACTGAGACCAGCAGAGTTAACATCTGCTTGAAAGCTCGCACTTTCGCCGTCGTCACCCCCGATGTCTTTAACGCGGCAACGGCACTGGAAAGGTCCACGCCAAACCAAGCGTAGAGCCCTTCTCCAAGTCCGTGGATCTCTCCATAGCCGGGCGCGGCAGCGAGTGGGACAGTGTTGAGGTAATCTACGATAATGCGTTCACGCCACGCCCGCGTATTCTTGCCCGCCCGGTAAGCTTTAAGGCTCGCGCCCACCAACTGACGCAACTTTTCCGCTGGCGTATCCGTGCGCCCGTTTGGTGAGTGGCGAAATTTTTCCAACTGGACCGCCAGAGTGCTGCCACCCTGAACCGGCACCCGTAGATGCAGTTTTGAGGCAATATAGAAAAACGACGCCTTCAGTAGTCGATCCCACTCAATGACAGGATTCTGCCAGGAGGACGCTGGACGATCCAAATCCCGGTTTTCTAGGAAAAGGAGAGTTTTAGTCAGAAGCGGCGGTATGTCGTCGATTCCCTTGAATAAGAAATCGGACTGCGCATAGCGAAACAGCGGCACACCCCTCGCGCCAAGAATACTCATGCCGGTGTCCGGGGGTTCTTGATAGGGAGGCGAAATGCCACGACTCACAAGGGTTGCTAAGGCCTCAGACTGCCGGGCTTGTTGAGCAACCCGGTAGCCCTGGCTTTCTAACCGCGACTGGAAGTTGCCTAATTTCGAATAACCGCGCCGGTCATCAAAGGGCGCAGACCTGGGGAAGACGATGCCCGAATCGCGTCCCTCCGCTAAACTGAAGGAGATACGGGCGTTGGTTCTGGTAAATATCCAGGATTGGACAAAAGACGTTCGTATCTCGACGATCGCAAGTAATGCGGTGGCAAAGGCGGCTCCGCCGCACCAGAGCCAAACTTTTGGTCGTTTGGGCTTAATAAAGGAGATTACCCGGGAAGTCAGTGAAGGCGCGTCAGCTAACTCGGAAGGGATGGACTTACCGTTCATAAATTACAATAGGAGCGATAGTATCATAATTGATGAAAAAAACTAACACATAAGCATCTAACTTGAGTGGTTAAAAGGGCTCATGAATACGATGAAAAGACGGGAGGTTTACGGGGGCGGGCTAAACAAAAATTGACGCTACGATTTTCTGTCCGAAAGTCCAGCGATAGGAAAGCGATAGCCGGCGCAATACAAGAGCAAGGTAGGACGAAGCGTCAGGGTTGAGGTTTGATTTCGGCACCTCAGAAAACGTAAATGTGTCCAACGCTTAGCTGCCATCGAAGGACTGAGCTATGGGGACTGAGGTGTCAGTTTTTCTCCGAGAGCCCGATCCTCAGTCCTGAGCAACTCATTCCTCAGAACAGCAACTTCCAGCACTCGGAAAGGGAGCTGACGCCAGCCAGCTGCGGATGTTTGATGTGCGTGAGTTGCGCGCTGTTGCCCGAAGGCAAAATGCAATGCTCAAAACCTAGTTTACCAGCCTCTTTGACACGCGCCTCAGCCTGTGAAATGCCGCGAATTTCACCGGCTAATCCGACCTCGCCGAAGAAAACCGTGTTCGCATCGATGACTTTTTCGCGCTGGCTGGAGGCGACAGCGGCGACGATGCCTAGATCCACCGCGGGTTCGTCAACGTGAACGCCGCCGGCGACGTTGACGAAAATGTCTTGGTCAAAGAGCTTGGCGCCCATCTTTTTTTCCAGTATCGCGACGAGCAGGGCAACACGATTGTGGTCAACGCCAATAGTCGTTCTTCGCGGTACGGCGAGAAACGAGCGGCTCACCAGAGCTTGCAACTCCACTAAAATCGGCCGCGTACCCTCCATGCTGCATACCACCGCAGACCCCGGCACTTGAAGCGGTCTTTCCATCAGAAAAATTTTCGACGGATTGCTTACTTCCTTGAGTCCGGTCTCCTTCATTTCGAAAACGCCGATCTCATTGGTGGAACCGAAGCGGTTCTTGACCGCGCGCAGAATGCGGAACGAATGTCCCCGTTCACCTTCGAAATAAAGCACCGTGTCGACCATATGTTCGAGGACTCGCGGGCCGGCGATGGCGCCATCTTTAGTGACGTGGCCGATGAGAAAAGTCGTCAGGCCGGTTTTCTTTGCCAGTAAGATGATGGAGCCGGAGCTTTCCCGCACCTGCCCAACGCTGCCGGGTGCCGAGGGGAATGAAGAAGTGAATATCGTCTGAATTGAATCGATGACGAGAACGTTCGGCTTGATCTTCTTTACCTGTTCGATGATTCGCTCAAGCGACGTTTCACTTAGAACCAATAGGTTCGGCGCAGCGATGCCGAGACGCTCGGCGCGCAATTTGATTTGCGCCTGCGACTCTTCTCCCGAGACATAGAGGCAGGTTAGGCCCGTTTGGCTGATGGCCGCGAATGCTTGCAGGAGCAGCGTGGACTTTCCAATACCAGGATCGCC
>Ga0126371_10006488_pt1 | contig 10419 bp, 11 predicted proteins | sample PanSoiMetaPlot_4_FD_110145 | JGI IMG/M metagenome (GOLD analysis project Ga0126371, IMG submission 110145) | Tropical forest soil microbial communities from Panama - MetaG Plot_4 | ecosystem: Environmental > Terrestrial > Soil > Tropical forest > Bulk soil | place: Panama | collected 2016-02-17
ACAAGGTGGAGTTGACCGAGATGTTGAGCAAATCCGGCATCGGCATCTTCTTGTACTTGCGCAGCATCTCGCGGATGCGGTCGTAGATGACGACCGTGTCGTTGAGCGAATAGCCGAGGATGGTCAGCAGCGCCGCGATGCTGGTCAGGTCGAAATCGATCTGGGTCAGCGACATGAAGCCGACGGTGAGCACCAAATCGTGCACGTTGGCGATCATGGCGCCGAGCGCGAACTGCCATTCGAACCGGAACCACAGATAGATCAGGATGGAGAAGATCGCGAGCACGAGCCCAATCGTGCCTTTAGCCATCTGCTCGTTGGAGACGCGCCCGCCCACCACCTCGACCCGCCGGTACTCGACCTCGTCGCCGAGCGCGTCGCGCACCTTCTTCACCGCCGCCTGCTGCGCTTCCTCGCCGCCGGGCTGCTGCGGAATACGGATGAGCACGTCGTTGGCGGCGCCGAATTGCTGCAGCTGCGCTTCGCCGAGATTGAGGCCCGCGATCGTGCTGCGCATCTTGACGATATCGGCGTCGCCCACCTTCGACTGCACCTCGAACAAGGTGCCGCCCACAAAGTCGATGCCGAAGTTCAGCCCGTGAAAGAAGTAGAGCGAGATGGCGATGATCGACAGCACCGCCGAGATCGGGAAGCTCACGCGCCGGAAGCGCATGAAATCGAACTTGGTGTCGTCCGGAACGATACGGAGCAAGCGCACGGATGTTGCTTTCTGATGCCGGTCAGATCGGCACGGTCTGGGGCCGCTGCCAGCGCACCCAATAGGCGACGATGAGCCGCGTCAAGGTGAAGGCGGTGAACACGGTGGTGATGATGCCGAGGCCGAGCGTGACGGCAAAGCCCTGCACCGGGCCCGTGCCGATGAAGAACAGCACGGCGGCGGCGATGAAGGTGGTGATGTTGGAATCCATGATGGTCGCGAGCGCCCGGGTGAAGCCTGCGTCGATGGCTGTGATGGGTGTGCGGCCGCCGCGCACCTCCTCGCGGATGCGCTCGTAGATCAGCACGTTGGAATCCACCGCTATGCCGACGGTGAGCACGATGCCGGCGATGCCGGGCAAGGTAAGCGTGGCGCCGAGCAGCGAGAGGAGCCCGAAGATCATCGCGACGTTGATCGCGACCGCCACATTGGCGAACAGGCCGAACAGCCCGTAGGTCGCGAGCATGAAGACGACGACCATCAGCGAGCCGTAGAGTGAGGCCAACTTGCCCTTCGCGATCGAGTCCTGCCCTAGGCCGGGCCCCACCGTGCGCTCCTCGATGATCGTGAGCTTCGCCGGCAGCGCGCCGGCGCGCAGCAGCACCGCGAGGTCATTCGCCGACTGCACCGTGAAGTGGCCGGAAATCTGTCCCGATCCCTGCAGGATCGGCTCGCGGATCTGCGGTGCGGAAATGACTTCGTTGTCGAGCACGATGGCGAACAGTTTTCCGACATTCTCCTGCGCGGTCGCCTGAGCGAACCTGCGGGCCCCGGATGAATTGAAGCGGAACTGGACGATCGGCTCGCCGGTGCGCGAATCGAAACCGGGCTGGGCATCGGTCAGGTCGCCGCCCGCGACCAGCACGCGCTTCTCGATCAGGTAGGGCATCCTGCCCTCCTTGGCGGTGCCGTAGAGAACCTCCGATTCCGGCGGCGGCCGGCCCCCCGGCGGCAGCGCTTGCTCGGCCGGCATGGACTGGTCGACCATCCGGAACTCGAGCTTGGCGGTCTTGCCCAGCAGGTCCTTGAGGCGTTGCGGGTCCTGCAAGCCCGGCACCTGCACCAGAATGCGGTCCGTGCCCTGTCGCTGGATCAGCGGCTCGACGGTGCCGATCTCGTTGACGCGCCGCTCGATGATCTCGATCGACTGATCGACCACCTGCCGCATGCGCTGCACGATGGCCGGTTCACTCACCGTGAGCTGGACGAGCCCGCCGCCGGGACTGGTTATGTCGACCGAACGCTGGCCAGCGCCTCCGAGCAGGTTGCCGATCGGTGTCGCGAGCTCGCGCAGCTTGGCCAAGCCCGTCTGTAGGTCGCTGTCGCGGATATGCACCTCGACGGTGTCGCCGCGGACGACCGGCGCCCCGGTGATGCCGACCCGCGCGTCGCGCAGCACGCGTCGCACGTCGTCACGCAGGGCCTCGACCTTCTGCCGGCGCACATCGGAGGAATCAACCTCCAGGAGCAGATGCGATCCGCCTTGCAGATCGAGGCCGAGCACCACATGGCGCTGCGCCCAGCTTGGCAGCTTCTGCAGCATGCTATCGGAGAAGAAGTTGGGGACGGCAAACAGGCACACTATGGCCGCCGTCAGCAGGATCGCCGCCGCCTTCGCGGGTGAGATGTAAAGCATGGTTCCCTACGCTCCGCTGCCGCGCCAATCCCGGCTGACGGCGTTCAGCTTGCGTCGTCCTTAACCGGCTCGCCCTTCACGCGCACGCCTTGCACCATCGAGCGCACCTGCCGCACTCGCACCCCGTCGGCGATCTCGACCTCAACCTGCTCGTCGTCCACGAGCTTGGTAACCTTGCCGACGAGCCCTCCGGAGGTAACGACGGTGTCGCCGCGGCGCAAGTTCTTGACCAGCTCCTGGTGCTCCTTTGCGCGCTTCTGCTGCGGCCGCAGAACGATGAAATACATGATCAGGAGGACCGCCACCATCAGCCAGATCGGCGAGGATGGGTCAAGGAAGCCAACCGGTGCGCCCTGGGCAAAGGCCGGCGTAATCAGCATTGAATAGTCCCCATAAGAATAGCTCTCATAAGAATAGTCCTCACAGATGAAACCAAGCTGGCCGGGGCCGAAATTGGCGCGGACTATAGCGGCATGAGGCCCAATTGCAACGCCGGCGGGGTCGAATTGTAGGCCTGCGGCGAGCCAATTTCACTTTTCCTTGAAATGCTTTAAGGGTGCTGTCAACGAGCGGGAAGCCATGGCCAAGCGGGTCAAGACAGCGGGACGGAAAAGCCAATCGAAGGCGCGGAACGGGCTCGACCGGGAGGCGGCCCTCCGCATCGCCTTGGCTCTCGAGCGCCTCGCGCCTCCGGCGCCTGCGGCCGCCGATTTTGCCGCCGCCGATGCCTTCGTCTGGCATCCGCTTGCGCGCCGGCTCGCGCCAGTCGCACGCGTTAACCGGGTCGAAATGTCGCTGCTCAAGGGTATCGACCGGGTGCGCGACCTTCTCCTGGAGAATACCGAGCGCTTTGCGCGCGGATTGCCGGCCAACAACGCGCTGCTCTGGGGTGCGCGCGGCATGGGCAAATCCTCGCTGGTCAAGGCGGTGCATGCCGCGGTTAATGCGGTCGCACCCGCCCAGGCGTCGCGCCTCAAGCTCATCGAGATCCACCGCGAGGACATTGAGAGCCTCCCCGATCTCATGACGCTCGCCCGCAGCGTCGCCCATCGCTGCATCCTCTTTTGCGACGACCTGTCCTTCGACGCCGAGGATACGAGCTACAAATCGCTCAAGGCTGTGCTCGAAGGCGGCATCGAGGGCCGCCCCGACAATGTCGTCTTCTACGCGACCTCGAACCGGCGCCACCTGATGGCGCGCGACATGGTGGAAAACGAGCGCGCGACCGCCATCAATCCAGGCGAGGCAGTCGAGGAGAAGGTCTCGCTGTCCGATCGTTTCGGGCTATGGCTCGGCTTCCACCGCTGCAGTCAGGACGAATATCTGGCGATGGTGGAGGCCTATGTGGCGCACTTCCACATCGGCCTGACCGGCGCCGACCTCAGCCGCGAAGCGCTGGAATGGGCGACCACGCGCGGCGCCCGCTCTGGCCGCGTCGCCTGGCAATACGTGCAGGACCTCGCCGGAAGGCTTGGGGTGTGGATGGAAGCTTAGACGCCATTGAGGAACGGCATCGGGTCGACCGGCACCGTGCCCTTGCGCACCTCGAAATGCAGTTCCGGCACATCGACATTGCCGGTCTGGCCCGACTTAGCGATGACCTCGCCGCGCTTGATCGGATCGCCGCGCTTGACCAGGAGTTCGTTGGCATGGGCGTAGGCGGTGACATAGCCGTTGGGATGCTTGACCAGGACCAGGTTGCCGTAGTCCTTAAGCTCGCTACCCGCATAGGCGACGACGCCATCCTCGGCCGCCTTGATCGGCGTGTTCGGCGGCACCGCCACATCGATCCCGTCATTCTGCTGACCGTTGGGTTTGGGGCCAAAGCCGGCAATGACACGCCCGCGCGCTGGCCAACGGAAGCCGGGCGTGGTGTCGGGTGCTGCTTTCGCCGCCGTGTCGTTTGCGGGCTTCTCGGCCGCAGGCGTCACCATGCTGGCGCTTTGCGTCGGACCTGTAGGAGCCGTATTGGCGACAACCTTCGGTGCGGGAGGAGCCGGGGTCGCGGCGACGTGCTCGGGCTCCGGCTTGGCGTTGCTGACGCGCGCACCCGGAATGACGACGCGGTCGCCGACGCTGAGCTTGCCGTAGGACAGGATGTTGTTGGCCCGAGCAATCTCGGTGACCGACTTGCCGTATTGATGCGCGATCTTGGCGAGCGTGTCGCCGGGTGCGACCACATGCACGGTCGAGGTCGCCGCATTAGCGGTCAATGACGGTGCCGCTGGGCTCGGCATCGCCGCCAGGGGCGGAGCTGCCCTGGGTGCAGGCGGAGGAGGCACCGCGACGGGCGGCGCGGTGCGGATTGCCGGCGGCACCGGAGCGGCCGAAGCGGTGGCGAGCGGCGGGATGTAACGCGGAATGACGAGGCGCTGCCCGGCCTGGATCGCCTTCGCCGATGCGAGATGGTTGGCTTCCATGACGACCGCGGCCGGTACGCCGTGGCGGCGCGCAATGCTGTCGACAGTATCGCCGGGAGCGACCGTGATGGCGGTGCCGCCATCCCAGCTCCATTGTCCCGGTGACGCAGGCTTGCGCGCGACCACCGACCCGGTGACGTCGGGCGCGGGTGGTGGCACGGGTGTCAAGCGATAGGACGCCGCGCTGTAGGTCGGCGGCGCTGACGGCGGATCGTAAGGCACCGGGGCAGGCGGCAACGGAACATAGGGCGCGGGAGCAGGTGGGGGGTTGTAGGCGGCCGGCTGCGGATTATAGGCGACCGGAGAGGGTGCCGATCCGTAGGAAACCGGTGTTACTGGCGGAGCATATGGCGCGGGCGGCGGCGTGGAGGAGGCCATCCCCCTGCCCCCGCCCGCAACCACCGGAGAGGCGACTGCCGCCGGTTGCGGCGGCGGCGATGCGGGGACTTGCGAGACCTGCGGCAGCGGCCGCGACTCGACCCGTCCGACCGGCGCAGGTACGCTTTGGCTTGAGGGAATCGAGCCGGTGACCTCGCTTTGGCTGGTGAGCGGAGCTTGCTCGCCGAAGCGGCCCGACTCGACGCTGCACCCAGCCATCGCGATTGCGATCAACGCCAGCGCGACCGCCCGCGGCCACGTCGCCGAGCGCATAAACTCGACCCGAAAACGCATGTCCCTCACCCGCACGCAACAAGAGCCAAGCGACTTAACAGACCGCCGGTAAATAGGGCCTTAAGGAATTAGGACGCCCACAACCCTAATGAATTCCAATAAAAGTCCTTACAATTCACGGGCTTGACCGGCTAGCAGCGGCACGAAGCGCACTGCGATCAGCTCTTCCTTGTGAACGGCGTTTCCACTCTTGGTTAACCTGACGAGATGTTGTGGCCCTGCCTGCGGCCCGAGCGGCAGCACCATCACACCGTTGTCGGTAAGCTGCCCCAGCAACGCCTCCGGCACGGCCTCGGCCGCCGCCGTGACCACAATCCGATCGAAGGGCGCCTTGTCGGGCGCGCCGGCAAGACCGTCGCCATGGCGCACCTCGATATTGCGATAGCCGAGCGTCCTCAGCCGTGCACTGGCGGCCTCGGCGAGCGTGCGATAGCGCTCTATGGTCGTGACCTCGCGGGCGAGCCGGGAGAGGATTGCGGCCTGATAGCCCGAGCCGGTCCCGACCTCGAGCACCTTATCGCTGCGCTCGACCGCGAGCTGCTCGGTCATATAGGCGACCACGAAGGGCTGGCTGATGGTCTGACCGCAAGCGATGGGCAGCGCCCGGTCCGCATAGGCTGCATCCGTAAAGGCGTCCTCGACGAAATATTCGCGCGGTACCTCGTCCATGGCGCGCAGCACCGAAGCCTCGCCGATCCCGCGCCGCCGCAGCGTGAGCAGGAACTGCATGCGGCCGACGCTGTCATCGCCTGCCGGTTGCTTGGACACGAGGCGCCCCCTTTCAGAGCATGATCCCGAAAAAGCTTGCCCCGGCTTGTTCGGGGGTGGATGCCGGTTTTCGGAATAAGATCATGCTTCACAAAAAGAGCAGAGCGGGATGACGAAGTCATCAGGCTCCGAAAAGACCCGCTATCTTGCTCATGAACGGCTCATCGGTCATGTCGAGGCGTAGCGGTGTAACCGCGATGTGATTGTCAGCGAGCGCGGAGACATCCGTGCCGTTGTTCGGCGGCGGCCCGCCCGCCCGCACATAGGCGATCCAATAATAGGCGTTGCCGCGGCCGTCCTGACGGGCATCGATCTGCAGCCGCTCCTGCCGGCGGCGGCCCTGCGCCGCCACAGCTATGCCCTTGACCTGCGCCGGCGCGCAATTGGGAAAGTTGACGTTGATCAACACGTCGCGGGGAATGCCCTGCGCCAGCAGGCGGCGGACGATGTCGGGCGCGTACGCGACGGCGGTATCCCAGTGCGGCGGTGAGCCGCCGCGGGACAGATAGGACTGCGAGAACGCGAAGGAGGGAATGCCCAGGATCGTCCCCTCGACCGCGCCCGCCACGGTGCCGGAATAGATCACGTCCTCCCCGGCATTGCGCCCGCGATTGACGCCGGAGAGCACCAGATCAGGCGGACGATCCTTGAGGATGTGGCGGGCCCCCATGATGATGCAGTCGGTTGGCGTGCCCTTGACCGCGAAATGGCGCTCGCCGACTTCGCGCAGACGCAGCGGATCATTGAGCGAGAGCGAATGCGATACGCCCGATTGGTCGTATTCGGGGGCGATGACCCAGATGTCGTCGGAGAGCTCGCGGCCGATCTGCTCGCAGACGCCAAGACCATCGGCATGGATGCCGTCGTCATTGGTGATGAGGATGCGCATCGCGCGCTTCATCGCCCGTGCTCGATCACCTTGAGGCCGCCTATGTAGGGTTGCAGCACCTCGGGGACCGCGATCGAGCCATCCTGTTGCTGATAGTTCTCCAACACGGCGATCAGCGCGCGGCCGACCGCGACGCCCGAGCCGTTGAGCGTATGCACATGCCGTACCTGCCGGCCTTCCTTGGTGCGGTAGCGTGCGCCCATCCGCCGCGCCTGGAACTCGCCGCAGACCGAGCAGGAGGAGATCTCCCGATACATCCCCTGCCCCGGCAACCAGACTTCGATGTCATAGGTCTTCTGCGACGCGAAGCCCATGTCGCCGGTGCACAGCGTCACCACGCGGTAGTGGAGCTCGAGCCGGCGGAGGACTTCTTCAGCACACGACAGCATACGCTCATGTTCGTCGGCGCTCTGCTCAGGCGTGGTGATCGAGACGAGCTCGACTTTCGTGAACTGATGCTGACGGATCATGCCGCGCGTGTCCTTGCCGGCGGCGCCGGCCTCGGCGCGAAAGCAGGGGGTGAGCGCGGTGAGCCGCAACGGCAGTGCGGCTTCCTCGACGATCTCTTCGCGGACGAGGTTGGTGAGCGGCACCTCGGCGGTGGGGATGAGCCCCAGGCGGTTGCTCCGCAGGGCCGCCAGGCCCCCCGCGCTCTGCGGCAGAAGCTGCTCGCCACTCACCGCCCAGAATTGATCCTCCTCGAACTTCGGCAGCTGCGCCGTGCCAAACATCACCTCGTCGCGCACCAGAAGCGGCGGATTGACTTCGGTATAGCCATGCTCGTTGGTGTGCAGATCGAGCATGAATTGCCCGAGCGCGCGCTCGAGCCGGGCAATCCCGCGCTTGAGCACCACAAACCGCGCGCCCGAGAGTTTCGCAGCGGTCTCGAAATCCATCTGGCCGAGCGCCTCGCCGAGGTCGAAATGCTGCTTTGGCGCGAAGCCATAGTCGCGCTTGGCTCCGAAATGATGATGCTCGACATTGCCGCTCGCATCCGCGCCATCCGGCACCTCGTCGAGCGGCCGATTGGGAATGCGGGCGAGCGCATCGTCGAGCTCCGCCGATAGTCTCTTCTCCTCCGCCTCGAGCTCGGGGATGGCTGCCTTCAGCGCCGCGACCTCGGCCAACAATTTCTGCGCGGTGTCCTCCTCGTTGCTCTTCTTCGCAGCGCCGATCTCTCTGGAGGCCGCGTTCCGCCGCGCTTGTGCGGCCTCGGCCTTGCCGATGGCGGCGCGGCGGCGCTCATCGATCTCGATGAGCCGCTTTGCCTCGCCCGCGAGGCCGCGTCGCGCCAAGGCGCGGTCGAAGGCTTCCGGATTGTCGCGAATCCATTTGATGTCGTGCATGACCTTGAATCCGGCATCAGGGCCGGCACGATTCCGGCCACCACGAATCAACCAAACCGATGATACCCGCCGATGACAGCCAATACCGCCCCCGCTGGCTTGGCCAGGCCTATTCGGCAGCGCTCGCCGCGGCCTGGGCCTTCTGCGCGGCGAGCTGCTTTTCCACCAGCTTCACCGCCCAGATGGATATTCCATAGAGAAGCACGAGTGGACCCGCAAGCGAGCACATGCTGATGACGTCGGGCGGGGTCAGGACGGCCGCAACCACGAAGGCCGCAACCACGAAGTATCGCCATTTTTCTATGAGCTGCTGGGAGGTGATGATGCCTACGCGCCCGAGCAAAGTGAGCACGACCGGCAGCTGGAAGGCGATGCCGAAGGCGAAGATGAGGCGCATCATGAGGCTGAGATAATCGTCGACCTTGGGCAAGAGCTCGATCACGGCGCGGCCTTCGCCGCCGGCCTGCTGCATGCTCAGCGAGAAACGTGCGAGCAGCGGCCAGAGCACGAAATAGACGACGAGCGTCCCCATCAGGAAGAAGAAGGGCGTAGCGATCAGATAGGGCAGGAACGCCTGCTTCTCGTTGCGGTAGAGGCCGGGCGCGACGAACATGTAGATCTGCGTCGCCACCACTGGGAACGACAGGAAGGCCGCCCCGAACATCGCGAGCTTGAGCTGCACCACAAAATACTCGAGCAAGCCCGTATAGATGAACTTCGCGTTGTCGGCGCCGGCGACCCACACGTATGGGAAGGTCAGGATGTTGTAGATCTGCTTGGCGAAGAAGAAGCAGAGGACGAACATCACTCCGAAGGCGATCAGCGCCTTTATCAGCCGTGTGCGCAGCTCGATCAGGTGCTCGATCAGTGGCGCCTTGGTCGACTCTATCTTCTTCTCGTCCTCGTCCTCGGCGCTCATGCAGGCTCGCTTCCGGCGGCGCCGTGCTGGACGGCTGGCTCGACGCGTTGCTCGGCGGCAGGTGCCTCGGCGGCCGCAGCCGGTGCTTCGACCTGCGGCGTCGGCGAATGAGTGAGTTCGGCCGCCGGCTCGGTTGCGGCCGGCGCGGGCTCGGGGGACGTGCTTGGCGTCACATGTTCGGCCGCCGTGCCGGCGACGGCGGTCTCAATCTCCCGCTGCGCGGCCTCCATGTCTTTGCGCACGTCGGCGAGCGGGTCGAACTTCGTATAGCTCGACGCCATCGCGTCGACCTCCTTCTTGAGGTCGTGGAGCTCGGCCTCGCGCATGGCGTCGTGGAACTGATTCTGGAACTCGCCGGCCATGCGGCGAACCTTGCTCATCCATTGCCCGAGCGTGCGCAGCACGCCCGGCAGCTCCTTCGGGCCAATGAAAACAAGCGCCACAATACCGATGACGAGAAGCTCACTCCAGCTGAAGTCGAACATGAGAGAAGCTCGGCCTGAACCAAATCCTAAAAACGGCGATTCTTGCTCATCCATTGCCCGAGCGCGCGTAGCACTCCGGCAGCTTGCTGGGGCCGATGAACATGAGCCACGATGCCGACGACGAAAGCTCACTCCATCCGAAGTCGAACATGGGAGACGCTCGGCTCAAACAAAACTCCAAATAGCGCGGAGCCCACGAGGAGCCGGCAACGCTCTGCGTCTAGGACGAGCTGCTCGTGGTCTCGGCGCGCTGCTTGAGGTCGGCCGTCGGCTGATGGTCGAGCGGCTTGGGATCGCCCTTCGCCGCCACGTCCTCGTCCTGCATGCCCTTCTTGAACGACTTGATGCCCTGCGCGAAGTCGCCCATCAGCTCGGAAATCTTTCCGCGGCCGCCGAACAGCAGCAGAAACACGAGCAAGACCAAGATCCAGTGCCAGATACTGAATGAACCCATCGGATATTCCTCCGCATCGACGGAACCGCCGGGCAACCCCGCCGATCTACTTCATGCTCCGCCCACACGCGGACGCGGAAACCGCCTTCTGCACCTGAAACTAGGCCCGCGA
>Ga0126371_10006489_pt1 | contig 10419 bp, 10 predicted proteins | sample PanSoiMetaPlot_4_FD_110145 | JGI IMG/M metagenome (GOLD analysis project Ga0126371, IMG submission 110145) | Tropical forest soil microbial communities from Panama - MetaG Plot_4 | ecosystem: Environmental > Terrestrial > Soil > Tropical forest > Bulk soil | place: Panama | collected 2016-02-17
ACGTCCGGGCATATCGTGCTTTGTTACCTCCGCACGCTCCGGATATGCTAACCGTCCGAAGACAGGTAATTGACGGTACAGGGACTTGCACCCTGTTAGACTCTCAGCCTTGTCGGCTACTCCGGTGTCGGGAGCCACGACCGCAACGCGCTCAAGAACAACCGCACGAACGTGCCGTCGACCGCATGATCCAGGCCGGCGCCGTGCCAACCACCGCACAGCATTTCGTCTACGAACGTTGACCGCTCAAGGAAGGACTGCGTCGAGTTCGCTCACGAGGTAATGGGTGACGACCGCGACGACTCGATCATCGCCACTTCTAAACAACAGGCCCCCCAAGAACGATGCAGGGCCTGTTTTTCACCTCAGCGCATGCGATGGCGACGGAGCTCAGTACGTGGGATAGCAACTGTAGGGATTGTAATAGGGGTAGCCGTAGCCGCACCCGTTATCATACACACCAAAATCATCGGACCCGAAACCAAAGCGGAAACGCCTGTCGTGACCGAAACGCCTGCCGTGACCGAAGTGATCGCGCGTTCCGGCAAGGGGATGACCTGCAAAACCGCGGCCGAAGCCACCAACGCCGCCGCCCATGTGACCGCCGCCGAAGCCGCCAATATGACCGCCACCGAAGCCGCCGCCCATATGACCGCCACCACCACCGAAGCCGCCACCGCGGGCAAACGCGGGAGCGGCCAGTCCCCCTGTGAGAGCGGCGGCCGTTGCTAAAAGGATCATCGTCTTACGTAACATTGGAATACTCCCTCGGACGCGATCGCGCCCATTTCGACTACCGACATCGTCACGACCGTGCGATAGGATTGCGCGAGACCGATCGACGAACACACATCAACAAGTAGTGCGAAGTTTCCGAGACTGTACGCGACGAAAAGCCTCACGGCCACGCGAGTGGCGGACGGCTGCCACGCACGACGATCCTTTCTTTAAATGAATGCATGAGAATGCACTTGAACTCCGCTTTTTCGAGCTCAAGTCGACTCATCATTATTGCAGGTTACGTAAGCCCGATTTGCATGAAGCCGATTTCAGCAACTGAACAATGACAAATAATTTAGGATCATGCGCGGACCACAGACTCCTCTGGCTGTAGGAAGATGTGAAAGTCTTCCCCGCAACAGACTTAGAAGCACGATCGCGGAGGCGATCGAGCGATGCTCGAATTTTGGATGGGGAAAACTGACCCAACGACCATCGAGAATTGCCCGACGCCTGACTTGACCGCTTCCGGGCGCGCCGCACACCACGACGATATTTTGCGCAAGATCGCGATTAGTAAGGCAAGAACGATAAAGCGCAGAGGGTGCCCCTACACGGTATCGGAACTATTCGGGCTCGCTCGGCTTAGTCCGACAACATCACACAAGCGGACGCGCCAGTCGCGAAGCGAGACATCATTCGACTCGCTGCGCCGCTGGGACAACACAGAGCGAAATGGCTGTAAGCGGCCGTGAATGAGTCGGCGAAGCGCCTCCAAATGGCGCAACAATACAGCCAATCCAAATATGTTCTTGAACATATTCTTCGTCCATCACAACTGCATGGATCTGATTTTCGGAATCAAGGCGAGCGATCGTGAATTTTTTGTCAGTCGAATGGACGCCGTCGCGTCTCAAAAGCAGTCCTCAATGTTACACAAGACCATGATCGTCTTAGCTAAGGCTGCTGCTCTCACCAGCGAACTGACCGTCGAAGCGTTTGCGTGACGGTGGCAGAGGGCATAGGTGGTCCGCGCTGCGGACGGTTGCGCGTTAAGTTAGTTGCACCAACATCGCAAACCGCCGCCCTGTTCTATGGGCGGCTGTTCGAGGTGAGACAAATATGAATCTGCATCGAGTATCTTTGGTTGACAGCCCAGCAATTAATCCGTCGCCTTCCGGGGTTGCCCACCAGCCGGGCGCGCTCGGTGGTCCGGTAAAGCTGAAAACCCCGAGCCTCCTGCCCGGCTCCGACGGCGAGCACGCGCTGCAGGCGAAATATGCCTCCGAGGATCGGGCCAATACCTTTTATGCCCGGCAGGTCTTGAATTTTCTCGCCCCCCGGATGCGGGAATTCATCTCCCGGCAGGAGTTCATGTTCGTCGGCACCGCCGATCGTCACGGCGAATGCGACTGCAGCCCGAGATTCGGCGAGCCCGGCTTCATCCATGTGCTGGGGAACAAGCATCTCCTGTACCCTGAATACCGCGGCAACGGCGTATTTGCCAGTCTGGGGAACATTTCGGAAAATCCGCACATCGCCTTGCTGATCCTCGACTTCTATCGAGATTCCGTCGGCCTGCATGTTAATGGCAAGGCGCGCATCGTGCAGAGCGACGAGCTCGAAGCCTTTACCGACAAGCTGCCCAAGGATGTGCTGGCCGAGTTGGCGAAGGGCGGCAAGAGACGGCCAAATGGTTGGGTGATGGTGGAGGTCGAGGAGGCCTACATCCAATGCTCCAAGCATATCCCGCTGCTAAAAAAGCTGGAGCGACCGATCGATTGGGGAACCGACAGCGTCGCCGCGAAGAAGGGGGATTATTTCCAGCTGAAAGACATCCCGCTCTATGACCGGATGGGTGGCGACCAGGCGATGGACATCGCCGTCAATCTGTTCCACCGCAAGCTCCTCGAGGACGACCTCGTCGGGCGATTCTTCGACGATGTCGATATGGCGGCTCAGCGGCTCAAGCAGAAATCCTTTCTCGCCATGGCCTTTGGTGGTCCACACCAGTACAGCGGCGTTGAGCTGGTCAGCAAAATGGGGCTGGAGGCGCGGCATTTTGACCGGGTATCCGCGATCCTCAAGGAAACTCTGGAAGAGTTGAAGATCGGCGCCGCGCAGATCGAAGAGGTGATGCAGGTCATCGAGACCACGCGCGGAGCCATCCTGAATCTCTTAGATCGCTGGTGCTAGCGGTGAGGAGCGCAGGATGACCATACGGGATGGCGATGGGAATGCAGGATCGGCTCCACCGGAGCCGGCATTTTGGGCACAGCTATTCGCCGACCTGCCGGCGCCGGTCATTGTCGCGGACGGTCCCGGCGGATCGTCGACACCGCAATCCGAAACTCTCGTACGTCGCCGCAAAACCTGGGTCGATCGGCTGTTCGCGGGCGAGAAATTATATGCCAACTCGCCCGACAAGATCGTCATCCTGCAGAACGGCGTCGAGATCGACGATGTGCCGATCGATCCGCTGGGCAGCTGGACCGTCGTCGGACGACATCCCCGGGCCCATATACAACTCGAGGCCTACAAGCTCGGCCTGTTTCACGCCGCCTTCCACAAGAAGGACGGCAGGTTCTATCTCCGGGCCATCGATCTTGAATGCGGGACGCTTCTCGATCGAAAAAAGATCAAGGCGGGCGTGCCGGTTCCGCTACGGGATGGGTCCCTGGTCGACATCCCAGGCTATCAACTGCGTATCTGCCTTGCCAAATCTGCGGCCACCGCAGGGGAGGAGATCGTCGAGGCCGAGGAATTGGCGGAAATTCCCTCCTATTTCTATGTCCCGCCCAGTCCGGTGCTGACGAATCTCATCGAGGATCGCGCCGCCATCGCGCTCTGGTCGGGCGGCGTCACGAGCTTGAAGGTGGCGGACATCATCGAGGAAACCGCCGACGCGAAGACCTTTCGGCTCGTCGGCGAAAAGCCGCTCCTGTTCTCTTATCGACCGGGTCAGTTCGTGACCCTCCTTCTCACCATCGATGGCGAGTATATCGAGCGGTCCTACAGCATCTCATCGAGCCCGTCCCGGCCGCATGTTCTCGAATTGACTGTGAAACGCGTACCCGGCGGTCGTGTGTCGAACTGGCTGTGCGACCATGTCATGCCGGGGAAGCGGCTGACCATCAAGGGGCCGGCTGGAAAATTCAGCTGCTTCGATTGTCCGGCGTCGAAAATGCTGTTCGTCGGCGCCGGCAGCGGGATCACGCCGATGATGTCGATGAGCCGCTGGATCGTCGACACAACCACCGATGTGGATGTCAAGTTCCTGGTCTCGTTCAAATCGCCTGCGGACATCATTTTCCGCAAGGAGCTCGAGCTCATCTCGGCCCGGCATGCCTGTTTCCGCGTTGCTGTCACCCTGACCTCCGCCTGGGCCGGACGAACCGAATCCTGGACCGGCCTCACTGGGCGAATCGACAAGTCGATGATCCATGCGCTGGTCCCCGACCTCGATCAGCGGCACGTCTTCCTGTGCGGGCCCGCGCCCTTCGCTGCGGAGGTAAGGAGGATCCTCCAGGAGCTCGGCTTTGATCAGGCCAAGCTTCATAGCGAGAGTTTCGGATCCGGCCGGTTCGCGGGGGGAGGCAAGCGTGTGCCGAAGCCGCTGGCGCTGTCCGCGCCGCGGCACCGTGTCCACTTCATCAAGAGCGACAGGACGGTCGAGACGGACGAGACCGTGACCCTCCTGGAACTGGCGGAAGCCCACGGAATCGCGATGGACTACGCTTGCCGGAGCGGCAGTTGCGCAGAGTGCGAGGTGAGCTTCACCGGAACGCTTTCCGAGAAACCGGAGTTTGAAAAGGGCCGCCGGCGCAAGGAGAACGGTATCGCCTTTGCGTGTTGCAGCGTCGCCCTCTCCGATCTCGAGGTGGAAGCCTGAAAGACGGCGCGCGGCCATACCGGGACCTGGGCTCGGTCGGCGGCGGGGCGGGCAGCTGCATTGTTTGGGGCTCTCTTTCTTTTCTTGGATGCGGCGGATCTCCAGATCGTCCAGCGGAGCAAACATTGATGCAGGGCCACAAGGTTGAACAGCTTGGGATAGCGACCGTCGGTTTTTTTTGGTGCTTCCTGATGTGGTTCTCCACGGCTGCGTTCAGCCCGAGCATCGCGGCGACGTATCACCTCACGATCAAGGACCTTGGCCTGCTTGCCAGTTCGGCCATCTGGATGGCGCCGGTTGGGCGCATCGTCGCCGGCTGGGCGTCCGATCGATTTGGCGCTCCGCGGACGTTCGCCGCGATCCTTGCCGGCTGCGGACTGGTTTCGATCGCGTCGGCTTTCACCACCAGCTACGAGCTGCTTTTCGCCCAGCGAGTGGTCGTCGCCATTGCCGGCGTCTCCTTCGTCGTCGGTGTCCAGCATGTGGCGCAATGGTTCGACGCCCACGAGATCGGCACCGCCGAGGGACTTTACGCCGGCACCGGCAATGTCGGCGCCGGCGTCGGCGCGTTGTTGCTGCCGCGCATCTTCGGCGTCGACTATCGGAGCGCATTTCTGTGGCTGGGCATGATCGCTCTCGTCGTCGCCGCCTGGTATCTGTGGCGCGGCAGCTCCGCCAAGACCATGGCGCGGCGCAACGCGGTGCGGTGCGGCGGCGACCTGCGCGGAATGGTGTTCGTGTGGACTCGCTATATCGCCATCGCTTTGATGCTGACCTATGCGATGTCCTTCGGCCTGGAAATCGCGTTGAACGCTTGGCTGCCGGGTTATTTCGCCCGCCGCTTTCACGATGAGATTCTTGCGCTCGGCTTCACCGGCGTTGCCGGCATTCAGATCGCGGCCGGCACGTTCGCGGCCGTGGTATCGTTCAACGCGTCTTTGTTCCGGCCGTTCGCCGGCTTCATGTCCGACCTCTTCCAGCGCAAGGGTTGGACGCCGTTGCCTTTCGTTGCGAAAGAACTGCCCTACGCGCCACGCCTGCATTGGCTGGGAATCGCGCTCATCCTGATCATGCTGTCGATGATCGGGCTGACCGTTGCAGGGCTTTACGGCTTCTTGCCCTTGTCGATCGCGGTGCTGGTGGCGCTTGGCATCTTTGTATCTTTCGGCACCGGCGGCACTTTCGCCCTGGTTCCGCTGCTCTTTCCGGACCGTCCCGGCATTGCCGCCGGCTTCATCGGCGGGATATCAACCCTCGGCGGCATCGCCTATCCGCTGATCTTTGCCGGCGTCAACGCCCACGTAGGATATCTCTACGTCGCGCTCTACATGTTCGCGCCGTTCATCCTGTTCTACTTCTGGGCAGCGCGTTACGAGCGGCACCCGCAGGAGCATGGTCTGCTTGGCCGCGTTCTGGCCGGCCAACGCTCCTGAGCTCTGCACCGCAGCCGTCGTGAATGAAACTCTCCAGGAGATACAATGAACCCCGTTGATACTCGTGTCGCGCCGCACGAGCCCTGGCACAAATACGGCGTCGCCGTGCTGCTGTTCGAAATAGCCGTCGCCATCGCGGTCAGCGGCTACTCGCTGTATATGGCCTTTAACGGCCTCGGCGGCTTTCCCGGAAAACATTAGCGCCCGACGGACTACGAATCCAAGCGCCGGCGCCGAACCGGGCGCAGCGCGTGCTCTTCGGTCGCACTCTCCGCGAACAGCTCCGCTAGCTTCTCGGTCATGACGCCGCCGAGCTCCTCGGCATCGACGCGTTCAGGATTTGAGACCAGCAGAGAATGCCCGCTGGCTCCGGCAGTGGGAAACCAAGGGCGCAGCCGGGCGGTTTACGCGCTCTGTCGCCACTCATTCGACGTTCGGCGCGGCCACTGTCCGAGCGACAGCGCGATGCCCATTGCGGCTTCGCGTATTTCGTCGGCGAGCGCACGATCCTCGATCGAACGCGCCAACACCATACCACCAACGCATAGCGTCGCAATCGCGCGAGCCCGGGATCGGGCCTCCTGTCCATTGCGTTGCAATGCCTGCTCAAAAATATCGATCATGACCCTGAGCACGGTTTCAAATGCTTGCCGAACACGGTGCTCCTCGCGCAAAAAATCTGTCGGAAAAGCGATCAGGGGGCAGGTTCCGTCGATGTCCTCGAAATGCTCGCGCGAAAGATAGTCGCGGACGAACTGAGCCGCGCTGTCAACAGCGCGCGGATCGATGCTGACTCCGTCGCTGCTTAAAAGCTGCTTTTCATTTAAAATTTGGGTGACCGCTTCGGCGTAAAGATCACCCTTGCTCTCAAAGTAACTATAGAAACTTCCCCGGGTGAGCCCGGCATCAGCCATAACATCGTCGATTGACACGGTATCGAACCCACGGCGGTTGAAGAGTCGCCGTGCGCTCCGAACAATTTTCTGTTTTGTTAGGTGGCGGTGCCCAGGAGGATATGACATCGCATCGAGCCTCTCTCTAGCGTTGTGACAGTACCGCAGTTTAAAAAACTGCTCCGCTGGTAAAACTGTTGGCTTTCAAAATCGAGACACCAACCTGTGAATACACCAATTTGTGAATATACTCACTTTCAAGTCAAAAACTAACTCGTTTGTCTTTTGAGTTTTGCTTGAAACGATTCGGCGCCGTTGATTCACCGTACGAAACATGGCTGCCGAAGCAGCCGCAGATCGTCAGCAGAAAGTCGCCGGGGAGCCCTTCGTTTCTCATATGCTGCTGTGATCGTACTTAATCATCATCGAAGAAGAGTCATCGATTTCGAGGTCGCCCAAAACCCGACCCAAGTCTGGCTCGCGCATGTCGCGATACGGTTGAGCGTGCCGCGTTTGCTGCGAGCGCCGAGGACTCTCAAACCAACACGACAACAGTCAGAGCAAGTATCGGGTATGACGCGACAACGGCGAGCGAAATGGCTGTAAGCAGCTATATGAGCGAGGTCGCCGAGTGCGTCAAACTGGCGCGACAATACCGCCAGTCCAAATATGTTCTTGCACATATTCTTCATCCATCACAACTGCATAGATCTGATTTTCGCAATCAAGGCGAACGATCGTGAATTTTTTTGTCAGTCGAATGGACGCCGTCGCATCCCAAAAGCAGTGCCTACACGCCCGTTGGACGCGGCGCTTCTTTGGACGCTGGAGCAGGGTTTAGGATTACGATGAGCGAACCGCTCGTTATCGTTGGCAACGGCATGGCGGCTGCCTGCTTGTGCGAAGAGCTCGCCCAGCGTGCGCTTGGCCGTTATGCCGTTGCAGTGATCGGTGAAGAGCCGCGGCTTGCCTATAATCGCGTGCTGCTTTCGTCGATGCTGGCTGGCGAAGTGCAAGCGAGCGACATTTCACTGAAGCCGGCGGCTTGGTGGAGCGATCGGGGCATCACCTTGTGCTACGGCGTCGCCGTGACCGCGGCAGATATTGCCGCGCGCATCGTGACGCTGTCCGACGGCAAAGCGTTGCCGTTCGCCAAGCTCGTATTCGCCACCGGCTCGCGGCCGATCCGCTTGCGCATCGCCGGCGCCGATCTGCCCGGCGTGCTCACATTCCGTGACATGAGCGACGTCGCGTCGATGAGGCGGGCTGCCTGCCGTGGTGCGCCCATTGTCGTGATCGGCGGCGGGCTCCTGGGGATTGAGGCGGCTTACGGTCTCGCCAAAGCCGGCGCATCGGTGACACTGGTTCATCTCATGGATCGCTTGATGGAGCGCCAGCTCGACGCACGTGCCGCGTTGCTGCTCAAGCGTGCGGTCGAGGCGAAAGGCATCCGGGTGCTGCTGGACGTCCCGACGACGAGATTCGTCGGCAATGGTCACGTCGAGGGTGTAGAGCTCAAGGATCGCCGCGTGCTCGCGGCCGACACGGTGGTTGTTGCGGTCGGCATCAAGCCGAACGCCGAAGTTGCCGCTCACGCCGGTATCGCGGTCAATCGCGGCATCGTCGTCGACGATCAGCTCGTCACCAGCACATCCGATGTTTTCGCAATCGGTGAATGCGCCGAGCATCGCGGCGTCTGCTACGGTCTGGTGGAGCCGGCCAACGAGCAGGCGCGCGCGCTGGCCGAGCGCTTGGCCGGCCACGATGCACGCTATCTCGGCAGCGTGAAAGCCACCAATCTCAAGGTCTCCGGCGTTCATGTGTTCTCCGCCGGCGATTTTCTCGGCGCGCCCGGCACGGAGTCGGTCGTGCTCACCGATCAGGGTCTCGGCACCTACCGAAAGCTGGTGATCGCCGACGGCCGCGTCGTCGGCGCCGTGCTCTACGGCGATACGGCCGACTCGTTTTGGTATCTCGATCTCATTCGTTCCGGCGCCCCGATCGATTCCGTCCGCGAGGATCTCATTTTCGGTCAAGCATTGGCCGAGCGGCAAGCGGCCTAGAGCGGCCGGCGTCCGTGCGACGAAACAGCCCAGTCGAACAGGAAATGGCGGTCATGAACACTTTATCGCCGCATCCTCCCGCCGTGCGCACCACCTGTCCGTATTGCGGCGTCGGCTGCGGCGTCCTCGCAGCCGTGGACCGGCAAGGCGATGCGACCATTTCCGGCGATCCCGCGCATCCGGCCAATTTCGGGCGCCTGTGCTCGAAAGGCTCGGCACTCGGCGAAACGCTTTCGCTCGACCAGCGCTTGCTGGACCCCATGTTTCGTCAAGCAGACGGTTCTCTTGCACGTACCGATTGGGACACCGCACTGGCAAAGGTCGCAAACGGACTGCGCGCGATCGTCGATCGCGACGGGCCGAACGCGATTGCGTTCTATCTTTCCGGCCAGTTGCTCACCGAGGATTATTATGTCGCCAACAAGCTGATGAAAGGCTTTATCGGCTCGTCCAACGTCGACACCAATTCGCGGCTGTGCATGGCCTCTTCCGTTGCCGGTCATCGCCGCGCCTTCGGCGCCGACGTGGTACCCGGCATTTACCAGGATCTCGACGAGGCCGATCTGATCGTGCTCGTCGGCTCCAATGCGGCGTGGTGCCATCCAGTACTCTATCAGCGGATGATTGCCGCGAAAAACGAGCGCGGCGCCAGATTGGTCGTTATCGATCCGCGGCGCACCGCGACGGCGGACGCGGCGGATCTGTTCCTGGCGATCGCATCCGGAATGGATACCGCGCTTTTTTGCGGGCTGCTTGCCTACCTCGCCGATACGCGCGCCCTCAACGACAGCTATATTGCGGAATATACGAGCGGCTTTGCCGACGCGCTTGCGCGCGCCCGCGAGATCGCCAGCGACGCGGCGGCGGCCGCCAGCGCGAGCGGGCTCGACCTCGGCGAGGTTGCCCGCTTCTTTGAGCTGTTTGCGCGAACCGAGCGCGTCGTCACCTGCTACTCGCAAGGGGTTAATCAATCCGCGCAAGGCACCGACAAGGTGAATGCCATCATCAATGTTCACCTCGCCACCGGGCGGATCGGCCGGCCGGGCATGGGACCGTTCTCGCTGACCGGCCAGCCCAACGCCATGGGCGGCCGCGAAGTCGGCGGGCTTGCCAATTAACTCGCCGCCCATATGGGCTTTTCGCCCAGCGAAACCGATCGCGTCCGCCGCTTCTGGAACGCGCCGCGGATGGCGGCGAGCGAAGGCCTCAAGGCCGTCGACATGTTCGAAGCGATCGAAGGCGGAACCATCAAGGCGCTCTGGGTCATGGCGACAAATCCGGCCGTGTCGCTGCCGCGCGCGGGCGCCTTCCGCGCTGCGTTGAAAAAGCTCGAATTGTTCATCGTGTCCGAGACCACGCTCCACAACGACACCGTCAAGGCGGGCGCGCATGTGCTCTTGCCTGCGGCCGCCTGGGGC
>Ga0126371_10006491_pt1 | contig 10418 bp, 11 predicted proteins | sample PanSoiMetaPlot_4_FD_110145 | JGI IMG/M metagenome (GOLD analysis project Ga0126371, IMG submission 110145) | Tropical forest soil microbial communities from Panama - MetaG Plot_4 | ecosystem: Environmental > Terrestrial > Soil > Tropical forest > Bulk soil | place: Panama | collected 2016-02-17
AAGGGAGATTCCATCGCACAAGCCGCCTTCATCGCCGAACTCTTCGGTATCGCCGCCTAACTCCCGAACCCTATCGCCCCGGCGCTTGTCTCCACATACTCAAATCGATTTTCGCAATGAAACCCACCGCGGCATTGGCCAACTCGCCGAGTTGAGGCCGATGGAACGTTGCTGTTGAAACGTACCTGACGGCCGGACTATCTAGATTTTTGGGTAAGCCTTGAACGCCTTAGTCACTATAGTGTGCGGTTTCGCGCTCGCCGCGTACGGTCAGAGCAATTCCAGTCAGGATGGGGTTGAGGAGGATAGCGCTGCCGCAGCGTCTGCCTCACAGGACGATACGCCGGGGTTGATTTCCCAGGCACCCACCCCGGGCGAAACACCGCAAAACCCTGTGCCGCCGGTGAGCCAGAACCGGTCTGTTCTCGGCGTTGGCCGGGGAACCGAAGCGATCAAAGAAAAGGATCTGTACGAACGTTCCGGGTTTCTACATCCGTTCCGGCGCATGCCCAAATTCGCCCTGGTGGATGAAAAAAGGATCTGGACCAGCCCCTTTCACACCAGACGCAGCGACATAAAATGGTGGGCGATTTTCGGCGGCGCGACAGCCGCCCTGATCGCCGCCGACCAACACATCGAAAACGCGGCTCCTACGAATTCGACTTTAGTGCATCTCGGCAACGATTTTTCTTACCCTGGCGCCGCGTATACGCTGATTCCAATTGCGGGAACCTTTTATCTCATTGGCAGCGCCACGCACGAAGAACGCTTCCGAGAAACGGGCCTGCTGTCATTTGAAGCATTAATCGCTTCCACGGTGGTTCAGGAAGCCGTGAAATCGATTACCGACCGGCAGCGCCCGACCGAACTCAATAGCGAAGGCCACTTCTTTGCGTCGAGCAATCCCCGCTATAACTCCAGCTTCCCGTCGGGCCACGCGATGCAGACGTTCACGCTGGCCTCGGTGTTCGCGCACGAGTACCACGACAAATTGTGGGTGAAGATCCTCGCCTACGCGTACGCGGGCGGCGTGGTGGGAGCCCGCCTGGCGGCCAAGCAGCATTTCGCGGGCGACGTTCTGCCGGGCGCGGCGATGGGTTGGTTCATCGGCGACTATGTTTACGGCAGGCGGCACAATCCGGAATTGGACGGCAAGCGGAGCACGCTCCAAAAGATCGTCGCGCATGCGCCGGCGTTCGGTTTCGCGTACTGATAGCTTCGCGCCATCGCGCCCGCGATCATGCTAAGCCCGAGGAAAACTGGTCCGCAGGTATCACCCCGCCGCAAGCGCCACTGCCGTGGCGCGAACACCGCTAATGCCATCTTCATTCTTTTGTTTCGGCGCCGTCTGCCTTGACTAGCACTTCGGCATGCTTGCCCGTTTTCGTGAGATAACCCGCCTCATACATCAGTTCGCCGCCGGCGTGCTGCACGCCGACCGTCCGCGTGTACATGGGGGAACGCGGCGAATCCACGGATTTCGCGTGAAGGTTGCACGGCGAGGGCGTTGTGCCGTTGGCCGCTTTCACCAAACCGTTGCCGCGCTCCAGCGCAGCGGTCAAAATGGCAACCAGTCCCTTGACTCTTTGTCTCACCCAAGGGGTTCACCACCAACTCACGGCTACCTAACGGCTACCTAACTGCTTGCGTCATCGATCTCGGTACTATCAATGGAAAAGACGCCGAAGGGGACAGTTTTTTCACTCGTTGAAGGAGCGTCCACTCGTGAAGAGCCCACTCGCCTGGCAAAGGAGCCGCAGCATGAATCCCTTGCAGGAGATCGAAGAAGTTACGGTTCGGATGAGATCTCTGATCAACAGACATCTCGACGTCACCGTCCTGGGCTCTTGCAAGGGGAATGTCACGGCATTTGCCTACTCGTTTCGGATGCCTTACTTCGAGTTGCTCGCGAAAGAAAGGATTGACTCAGGAAGTCTTGTGAAAGTGGATTGGGCAGGATCTCTCATCCTTTTGGGCGAGGTCGACGCGGCCGCGGAGGAGAACGGCGCGTATCGCATTCGATTCGCGGTCCAGCAATACGTCGACACGCTGAGTCTTGGAGATTTGAGCCTGTTCGGAATGTTCTACCCTACGGATTCTGAGGTTAGCGGGCACACCGAGTCGGCGCGGTGCGGTGAGAAGACATTGACGCAAGCAGATCTTCTACACCATGACCAAAAACCAAACCGAGTATGACCAAACCCTTTGGGAGAAGCGGGATGCACAACGCCGCCAAAGGCACACCCTAGCTTGCAGCGCCCAGGCGCAACGGCTTGGCTTCAAACTCACCCCAATTCCGGAGGCCGCATAAGAACAACCACGCTTTCTTAAAACGTTAAATGCTCACTAAGTCAGTTAGCCGCTAGCTAGCGGTTAAATAGCCGTTGAATCTGTTACAAACGCCCTATAATCAAAATTCCCTCTCTAGAGAATCTACCGAGGGGGGCCCTCAGCGTCAGCCCGAAGGCCTTGCGCTGAAAGGAACCTACCTTTCCACAACCGATGGATGCGAGTCTGCGACTCTCATGAAGGTACCTTTCTCGCGAGGGTGAAACACGTCAGAGGTGCACGTTGGAGGTGCAACATGTTTGGTGTCCTCGAGTGGTACGCGCTGGAGGTGCGTCAACGCACCGAGAAGTTTACGGCGCAACTACTCAATCAAAAGGGTTACAAGCCTTTTTTGCCCACCTATCTGCTGAAACGGCGTTGGTCGGACCGCACTAAAGTTCTCAGCCAGCCTCTGTTCCCCGGAGACTTGTTCTGCCGGCTTGACCCGCTCGTCCGTCTACCAGTGTTGACTACGCCCGGTGTGATCTCGATTGTCGGCGTCGGCAAAGAACCGATTCCTGTGCCCGAACGCGAGATCGAGGCAGTTTGGAAGATTGTGAACTCAGCGGTTTCGGCGGAACCGTGGCCCTATTTGAAGTGCGGCGATAGCGTCACCATCTCAGAAGGCCCCCTGCGTGGCGTTGAGGGAATTCTTGCGGTCGTAAAGAACGCCTACAAAGTGGTGGTTTCGATCACTCTCCTCCAAAGATCTGTGGCTGTGGAGGTCAACCGGGCGTTGGTGCTGCCCCGAAATATCGCCCGGCATCTTCCAGGTTACGTACTTCCTTCGCTGACACAAGAACAAGTAGCGTCCTCAACGCGGGAGCCCGAGCCTTAATTGAAGCGAGGAAAGCGAAGTAGCGGGCAGAAAATCAACCACAGCCAGCTCTCGCGCTCGGCTACGGCCGCCGGCGAATGGAAAGCAGAAGCCCTATGCCACGAGAATCGACCAAGACTTTGACTTCCACAGAACATAAAAGTAGAAAGTGCTTCGTAAGCGGCGCGGGACATGATATGCGTGTTTTTTGACGACGAGCGGAGACTTAAGGATACTTGGGCTGGCGAATAGCCGCAGGCTTTCAAACAGTTTGACCGTGCCCTGAATCACGACAACGCGTCCTTCGCGCGACTCATTGCGAAAACCGAATGCAGAATCCCTAGCTCAGTTGTAAGGGGGAATCCTATTTAGCATTTCATCACCCGCGACACCAGGAGCGCAGCGAAACGCTCGGACCGGCGCCTGAGCAGCACGCCGATTTCGCTGAAAGCATGACCTTAAATCCTCCGACAGCGCCTCCAGGCGTAGGCGTTCGCCCGCACACATCCGAAATGCTGTCTTAGTCAGAGCCAGCCGTCGACGGGATTGCACCCAAAGCAGTGTAGTACTAAAGCCATCAACGCCAGTAGACCAAACAGAGTCTTCGACCGCGCAGGCCGACTCCAGGACGTTCATTCAGATTTAATCTGCCACTTCACAAGTCCCTACGATGCTCACCGCAGCATGGCGCGAGCGAGCATTTGTTCCTCCTTTGGCTCAGGTAGTCTGTTGAGGCAAGCTAACGGTAATAGAGACTAGTTTGCATCACAACTGTCGCACCGATACAAGAATCACAGCTCTCGAAGTTGGGACAAGGGGCTTCACGATTAAGCATGTAATTCGAGCGTATTAGGAGATTGCGGCTGACTCGGCGATCGCATCCAATTATTTTTCGATTGACGAAAAACATTATCACTTTTAGAATATATGTACGGAGAGGGCCCTATGCAGAGGGGCCCTAGTGGTTGGCCTTTCCCTCGGAGAATCCCAGAAAAGCTCTTAGGATCGCTCGGAAGGCCGAAGCGCTCTGAGAAGGGTGCGCTCTTCAGAAGCGATGGATGTGAGTCTTGGGGCTCTCATGGCGGTAGCTTGTCCACGCCAGGTGAATAAGCGGAAGCACTTCGGAGGTGTAGGATGTTTTCCGATGAAGATCACGTGTCGTCTCTCTCATAATACCTTTACCGCCGCCGGAGTATCCCACAGCTCTTCGTCGATCCTTTTAAAGCTCATATACCAGCGCTCTTTCAAATCTTGGAAAGGGAAGGAGCAATGATCCCAGGATTGTTTCTGAAACCGCCGTTTACCGTCCTTTAGATAAGCTCTGATACGGCCTCGCATCGCCCATCCTACGACCTGTTGGGACAGTTGCTCATTTCCAGTACATCATATGCAGTCACGACCAGCACGTGCAATTGGGACACATATCTATTCGCAACGGATTAAGAGATGGCTTGACATCCTTGGGGGACTCGCTGGGTTAATCCTCGCAGGTCCCGTGCTCTTATTTGTTGGCGTTCTCGTGCGGCTTTTCATGGGCAAGCCGATATTTTTCCGACAGGAACGGCCCGGGCTTAATAGTCACCTCTTTACATGCCTCAAGTTTCGGACGATGACTGAGACACGGGATGCGAACAACGGCTTACTTAGCGATCGGGAACGCGTTGTTCCATTGGGGACATTGTTGAGACGCACCAGTCTTGATGAACTGCCCCAACTCTGGAATATCGTTCGGGGTGATCTGAGCTTTATCGGTCCGCGCCCTTTACTGAAGGAATATCTGCCGTATTACACTACCCAAGAACTGCGTAGGCACTCAGTACGTCCTGGCCTTACTGGGTGGGCGCAGATTCACGGTCGGAACAATCAAGGGTTCGAAGAACGACTGAAGATGGATGTCTGGTATGTCGATCACGTTTCGTGGCGGCTGGATCTCCACATCTTGCTCGCTACCATACGGCTCGTCTTTAGCTCCACAGGGACTGATCTGGTTTCTTACTTGCCCCTTCACGAGCAGAGGCGATTGAAAGTGCACTGTGCTTCTGGACCGGATGAGAGCGGGCATCCAATCACAGAGAACACATGGGGCGAATCGTTTCGCAAACCAAGCGCCTCGAGCTCTCAGAGTGAATAACATCTTCGCTTTTGCCGTAAAACATGCTTTCTTAGCTGGATCATAAATATCCATGACGTGCAGGTCCCGTTGGGAATTGAGTGTGGCGATTCGTTGTACGAAGTCATTGCCACTGGTTTAAGAACATGGCTGCTACAAGCGCTGGGGTCTCTCCCACTCAGAAACATCTGGTCGACCCAGCCAGCAACAAAGGAAGCTCGGCACCTCGCCTTCTCGTTGCAGCGACGTCTGCGATAACGGTTCGCTCGTTTCTTCTTCCTATTGCCCAGCACTTTCGGGCAAGAGGTTGGCGCGTGGACGCAATGGCGAATGGCATCGAGGAAGACCAACTATGTCGATCTGGATTCGATTGTGTGTGGGATGCATGTTGGACCCGCAATCCCGTCGATCCCCGGAACCTAAAGATGGTCAGGCGGGTACGAGATCTTGCGACAGAGCATGGATACGATATCGTCCACGTTCATACGCCAGTCGCGTCGTTTGTCACCCGGTATGCACTCGACCGTCTGCGGCACGAACGGAACGTCAAGGTGGTTTACACGGCGCACGGGTTCCATTTTCATCCGGCGGGCGGCGCCATCCGAAACAAGGTCTTCGAGACTCTGGAGCGGAAAGCGTCGAGGTGGACCGACTCTCTGGTTGTCATGAACCGGGAAGACTTCAAGGCGGCGGGAGAGAAAGCTTTCGTCCCGCTGGGGCGTTTGCGCTTCATGCCTGGAATCGGCGTCGACCGGTCCCGCTATTCGACTCTCTCGGTTTCCCGAAAGGACCTGGATCACGTGCGCGCGGAACTTGCCATCAGCCAAGATGCGCCCGTGCTTCTGATGCTCGCCGAATTCGTGAAGCGTAAGCGCCACTCTGATGCCATCCAAGCTTTCTCGAGAGTTGGTCATCCGCGAGCGCAATTGATTCTGGCGGGAACCGGCCCGCTTATGGAATCGATGAAAAGACTAGCCTCTCAGTTAGGAGTGGGTGACCGCGTGCGTTTTCTGGGCTTTCGAAATGACGTTCCTGTCTTGATGAAGGCTTCCCGAGCACTGATTCTTCCGTCCAGCCAGGAAGGCCTTCCTCGGTCTGTCCTTGAGGCACTGAGCATGGGAGTTCCGGTCATCGGATCCCGTATTCGCGGCACCACTGAACTTCTCGAACGGAATGCTGGTTTGCTAGTAGATGTCGGCGATATTGACAAACTGGCGCAAGCCATGGAATTGGTAATCCACGATGCCGGGGCGGCAGCAGTAATGGGGCAGACAGGCCGAGAACAGAGCGAAATGTACGATCTGACGCACCTCCTTCGCATGCACGAGGACCTTTACAAAGAACTGCTTGAGATACAATCGTCCCAATCGTTAACTTGACAGTAATGCAGGATGTCTGAAGGAGTGCCCCGAAGAAGTTATGGCAATTGCTACATCTAGTATTCCCACTTCGGTACACCACACCTTATCACGACTGCATAGATCTGGCACGGTTTTGCTATCGGCCTGAACAGGCATTTCTCGCCAACTCGCTATACTCCTCATAATCTCTTTTACGGCGGGAATTATTGCCGCGGCAGGCCTCGCCTGATCGAGCGATAGCTAGCTGGCGTGCACCTGTATTGCTGAGTCGCCTGGCGTCGCAAAGTGATCCTAGTCAAACGACAGCCTCATGTTCAAACCGATTTGCCTATTCGGTGACGCGAAAAACATCGCGTTCCGTTTCCATGCTGACAACAAAACAACGTTGACCATTAGCTCCGTGCCCGTCCGCTAGGGTGCGGACGAACCTGTTTCAATACCATGAACCGGATACTTCTCTCCGTGCCTCACATGGGCCGTTCCGAACGCCGCTATGTAGAGGAGGCATTCGCTTCGAATTGGTTGTCTACAGTCGGTCCCCACATTAACGCTTTTGAGAATGAATTCGAAGCGCTGGTGGGCTGCCCGGCTGTAGCGCTGAGTAGCGGGACGGCTGCAATTCATCTTGGCCTTCGACTCCTCGGAGTCGCACCTGGGGACGAAGTCTTCTGCCAGGACCTCACGTTCGTTGCGACTGCTAATCCGATTCGATATCTCGGCGCTGACCCGGTGTTCGTCGATTCCAATCACGAAACCTGGAATATGGATCCTGAATTACTCGCAGATGCTCTCCGGGAGCGAGCGATCAAGAACCGACTGCCCCGAGCGGTGATCGTGGTTGATCTATTTGGACAATGCGCTGATCTGGCGCCGATTCTTGAGATTTGCAAGACATACGACCTTCCCTTACTCGAGGACGCTGCGGAAGCTTTAGGAGGCACTTACAAGAATCGGTCGGCCGGTACATGGGGCGACATCGGGATATTTTCCCTCAACGGCAACAAAATCATCACGACAGGTGGAGGGGGCATGCTGGTTTCAAGCAACCGTGAATGGGTTGAAAAGGCCCGTTACTGGTCTACACAGGCTCGCTGTCCAGGTATCGCCTATGAGCATTCGGAAATCGGCTACAACTACCGCATGAGTAACCTCCTCGCGGGCGTTGGCCGCGGACAGTTACAGGTGCTCGCGCTGAGGGTGGCGCAGCGTCGTGCAACAGCCTTCCGATATCATGAAGCCTTTAGCGATGTCGAAGGCATTGCTCCTATGCCTCAGGCCAGCTATGGCCTCCACACCAACTGGTTAAGCTGCTTTCTCATTGACCAGCACAAGTTTGGTCTGTCGCGTAATGAGTTAATACGAGTTCTCGACGCGTCTGGAGTGGAATCACGCCCGCTGTGGAAGCCCATGCACCTTCAAGTCCTCTATCAACGCTGCGCACGATACGGAGGGGCGGTTGCTGAAGACCTTTTTGCCAGAGGCATCTGTCTACCAAGCTCTAGCGGGATTTCTCTCGAGGAGCAAATCTACGTTGTGAATGTTGTTCGCACCGCAGCAGGCATGTCCAAACTCTCGGATTTGACCATGGCTATGGCGGGCTGAACTGCGATCGGGTAGGTTGAACTCCAAGCGAAGCAGAAGCTTCGCCCCAACACTTGCCAGCAAGAAGTCTGATGTCACAATGCACATCCTGTATCTTTATTGCCTTGCCACGAGTGCGGCGCTCGCTTGGCGCACTGACGGATGAACCGCAAAGAGTTATGTGCTCGGACCCGACGATCAGATTTCTGTGGCCGTTCTCAATGTCGACGAAATCGGACCTCAGCTGATTCAGCTTGATATGGAACGTAACATCAGCCTCGCTCTCGCTGGGCGGAATTATTCGAGCGGACTCAGATCGTAGACTCCAATATCAGCGAGGCCGGACTGCCGATTTCAAGAAACCGTAGTTAGGTGGCAAGTGCATGAGCGCGATCCGAGAGGAAGGATAATCAATATGCAATTGTTAAATCGTCTTTTTCTGTGCACCGCGGCATTTGCAGTGCCCTTGTTTTCGGCCGATTCCGTCAATGTCTATCACCTGGGACCGGATGACAAGATCCTCTTTCGCTCTCCGGAAGTCGAGGAGTTGGATGAAAAGACGTCATTGGTTTCGAAGGACGGTTCTATCGATGTGCCGTTAGCCGGCAGAGTTCAAGTTGGCGGTCTGAGCGTCACCGATGTCCAGGAGCAAATCTCTAAACTGCTGGAACATTACTACAATCATCCGCGCGTATCCGTGGAGGTAGTCGATTACGCCAGCCAGCCCGTATCGGTGCTGGGCGCAGTTACGAACTCGGGCATATACCAACTCCGCGGTGTTAACAAGACCGTCGCTGACGTATTGGCTATGGCGGGCGGCTTGCAGCCACAGGCCGGCTATACCGTGCGCGTCACACATAAGCGAGACAGTCAGACCGTCTCCTACAACCTAAAAGACATTTTGGAGGGCGGCCATCTGCATGATACGGCTATGGTCGAACCATATGACATCGTTACCGTTCCCCGTGCAGAGTTGATCTATGTGCTCGGTGAAGTGCGGAAGCCGGGTGGCTTCACGTTGGGTGAGAAACAGCATGCCTCCGTCCTGCAGGCCTTGGCCCTATCGGAGGGTGCCCAGAGCACTGCCTCACTGAAGGACTGTATGATCCTCCGTTCCGAACCGGGCAAAACCGAGCGTAAGACCATCAAGGTCGATGTGAAGGCCCTGCTGGCCGGCAAAACTGCCGACCCCGGAATGAACGCAGAAGACATTCTCGTTATACCAAGCAGCACCTCGCGCAAAATCGGCGTTCGCGCCGCCGAGACAGCCCTGCAGACTATATCAGGAGTCGTGATCTGGAGGGGACTGTAATGTTGGGACTGCCAGGAAACCACAAGAACATTCGAAAGATTGCGCCTCCTGCCGGAACCATCGTTCCGCTACAACAGGCGGCATATACGGTCGATGTTCCACCGCCGGGCGAGCCAGCCGAAGAGCGCTCCTACGGTTTGATCGATCATCTCGGCGTCTTATGGAAGTTCAAATACGGCCTCGCTCTTTGCGTTGCAATCGGAGCCATTGCTGCCATCACGTACTCCTTCAGGCAGAGTCCGGCGTATCGCGCCGATTTGCAACTCGAAGTACAGGAACTGAATCAGAATTTCATGAACACGCGCGACGTGGATCCCACGGCCGACCCTTCGCCGAGTACACCCGATACCTATGTGCAAGTTCAGGTGCAGGTATTGCAAAGCGATGAGCTTTTGTCCCTGGTGGTGAAACGACTAAATCTGGACACCAAACCCGACTACCTCGATCAAAGCGGAACGTGGAAGCAGCGACTGGCACGCAAACTCAATCTCGAGCACTTCCTAAAGGCATTACCGGACCACAGTGCATTGATCATTCGTAAGGCGCTAGACCTGCCGCGGGAAGGAACACAGACTCCGCTGGAAAAGGCTCTGCAGGTCGCAAAGAACAATTTGAAAGTGAAGGCAGCCGCGCAAAGCAGCCTGGTGCAGCTTACCTATACCGCGCCCGATCGGCATACTCCAGCGGAATTTCTGAATGTTCTGGCGGCAGAGTTCGTTGCCCACACCATGGAAACGCGATGGGCGGGAACCGAACGAACCGTCGCATGGTTGAACACGCGATTGAACGACATGCGGAACAACCTGGAGCAATCTGAACGCAAGCTGCAGGACTACGCCCGTCGGTCCGGAATCCTCGAAACGGACGGCAGAGAAACCGTGGGCGAGGAGAAGTTGCGCCAAATCCAAT
>Ga0126371_10006492_pt1 | contig 10418 bp, 9 predicted proteins | sample PanSoiMetaPlot_4_FD_110145 | JGI IMG/M metagenome (GOLD analysis project Ga0126371, IMG submission 110145) | Tropical forest soil microbial communities from Panama - MetaG Plot_4 | ecosystem: Environmental > Terrestrial > Soil > Tropical forest > Bulk soil | place: Panama | collected 2016-02-17
CGGTCGGGCGGCGAAAGCGCGCACTGCGCGGCGGGGCCGTTCACGTTCTCGTTGACCCGGTCCCCGCCAACTTGCGTGCGGCCGGGACGCATGGTCTGATCCGCGTGAGAACGGCCGCGGCGATCGCGCAAGAATTGGAAAAAACACAGCAAAATCGTCCAATGCGGCAGGGCCGTCGGCTGACACCACTACATCCGAAACCATCCGCTCCGAGCGGGAGATGTTCATGACGACTCCGATGCGCAATCTCACGGCCGGTATCGCGGCCATGTTCGTCCTGGCGGCGTTCGCCGCGACGCCGGCCCTCGCCCAGACGCAGGATACGGCTCGCACCTTGAACAAGGGCGACAGCATCTTTGTCGACGGTCGCACCTTCACGGTCACGCCCGGAAACGCGAAGGCCGATCTCTCGGCCCCGGTCAAGCAGCTCGGCGCGCGGCCGCTCGGCGCCGGTGCCATCATCTTCCGCAACGACGAGGGCCTCTACATCCTCGATCACGCGGCGCCGCTGCCGACCGCCACCGTCGCGGGCGCTCCGCCAAGTGGATCGCCGGGAGCCGACGCGCCGCGCAAATCCGGCGTCGAATGCGGGCGCGGCTACGCCATGCGCGACCGGGATGCGTATGCGCCGGCCAATCCGAACGAGGAGTGCCAGCACATCTCGGGCCTGCGCGACGCCGACATGGATCGCCAGCGGCCGCGCGCCCTGCTCGACGCGACCATGGATCGCCAGCGGCCGACGGCGAGCTCGCGCGAGACCGACCCCGTCCAGGCCGATATCGCGCATATGGACGAGAATCCACGCATCCACATCGAGTATCAGACGCCCAAGAATCCCGCGCACCAACACGTCTACGACACGGTCAAGCAGCGTCATACGCTCGAGATGGTGCGCAAGATTTACAGCCCGTTCGAGCTGGGTGACATCAATCTGAACATCAGGACCGTCGGCTGCGACGGCGACTCCAATGCCTGGTACCAGCGCGTGAACAACGTGCCGACCGTGAGCATCTGCTACGAGTATCTGCAGGAAATCTGGGACAGCATGCCCGAGGAGACGAAGGTGATCCTCGGCACCACCATGAAGGACGCCGTATGCGGCCAGCTGTTCTTCGCCATCTCGCACGAGATCGGCCATGCCATGTTCGACATCTTCGATGTCCCGGTGTTCGGGCGCCAGGAGGACGCGGCCGATCAGTTCGCGACCTTCATCATCCTGCAGTTCGGCGGCGATCAGGCGCTCCAGCTGATCGACGGCGCGGCCTACGGCTATCACGCCTACATCAAGGACCTGAAGGACAAGCCGCAGGTCACGCTGCCGCTCGCGGCCTTTTCGAGCGACCACGGGGCGCCGGAGGAGCGTTATTTCAACCTGATCTGCACCGCCTATGGCTACGACGAACGTTTGTTCTCCCTCGAGATGGATAAGATCCCGCCGGGACGCGCCAAGAAGTGCAAGTTCGAGTACGAGGATCTCAAGTTCGCCTTCCACACCGTGTTCTGGCCGCATCTCGACCATGACAAGGTCGCGCGCGTGCTGGCGATGAAGTGGTTCGGCGTGAATGTGGGTACCGCCGCCTCGGGCATCCCCAGCTCGCTTCGCTGACCCGGCCCAATCGCAGCCCGGATGGAGCGAAGCGCAATCCGGGGCCGGCGATCCCGCATTCCGCTTCGGCCTTCGCGCTACGCGCTACGGGGGACTCGCTCGCGCGGAACCCGCCGTAGCTCGCGAAGCGAGCGAAGGCGCGGTCGCTCCATGCGGGCTGCGAGGGCGATGCGGCGGCTCGGCGTAAACAAGAAGCGCGAACAAGGAACGCGAACGGGCGCTCGACCGGCAACTTGGGGATTTCCCTCGTCGCGTCGGGCGCCCGTCCTGCGCCTTGATCCGTCGCGTTCTGCCGTCAGCAGCCGCGACCGCCGGCCGTCGCGCTTCCGCACGGCGTCGTGGTGCCGTTGCGGTTGATGCCGTTGTTCTGCGCGTTGGGTTGAATCACGCCCGGTGTGTTGTTCGGCGAGGTTCCGCTGGGCGGGGTCGTGCCCGCGCCGGTCGTTCGGCCCATGTTGCCCGCCGCGCCGCCCGGGGTCTGCGTTCCGCCCAGACTGCCTGCGGCGCCGCCCGGCGTCGACGTTCCGCCGAGGCTGCCGGCCGCGCCGCCTGCGCCCGGCGCACCGCCCATGCTGCCCGCCGCGCCACCGGCGGCACCGCCACCTGCTGCGCCACCGCCCGCGCCGCCACCGCCTTGCGCGGCGACGATGCCGGTGCCGGCAATCAGGCACAGCGCAGCAAGAACGGTCGTGCTTCGTTTCGCTGAGGTCATATGATGACTCCCGGTCGTCAATCGTTTCGGCTCATGACGCCAACGCCCGGTACGGATGCGGGTTCCGGCGCGCCGGCGCGCGCGCGTGACGTTTTCCGCCACCGGAACCCGCGTGCGGCCAGGCAAAGCCCCCAAATTTTCGCGGACTGTCGAGAGTCGGACCGAGAATTTTGGGCGCTACGACTTCGCGGCCCCGGCACCCCGCGCGAGGCTGCGGAATGTCACCGAATAGCGCAGCGTTTCGAGCGGCGGGATGCTGTGCTCCCATTCGCTGCGCGAGGGTCCGCGCAGCAGGTAGGCCGAGCGCGGCTCCGCGGTGATCGTGCGGCGCTCCCATTTGCCGCCGACCTTGCGCCGCAGCCGGAAACTGCACGGCGAGAGCAGCGAGACGCCGATCACGTCGCCGAACTGTGGCCGGTCGCGGTGCCAGCCGATCCCCGCGCCCGGCGCGTATTCGATCAGCAAGACGTGCTCCAGCGCGGACGGCACGAGGCCGGCAAAGTGCGCCGCGCGCTTGCGCAGCGGCAGCAGGAAGTCCGGGATGTCGGCGGATCGCGCGAGGCCGCCGCCGTTGAAATCATAGTGCCAGCCGAACGAGACCGTGCGGCGCTTGCCGAGAAATCCGTGAAACTCGAATTCCCGGAACGGCAACCCGGCGAGCTCGCGCACGAGCGCCTGCTCCGCGTCGGGCGTGATCAGCCCGGGCGCATAGCGCATGCCGTCCGGCAATGCGGTCGCGGCGTCGAAGAGGTCTGGCTGGTGACTCGGCGCGGGCACGGGAATTCTTCCGTCGCCCATATGGGGCTGCGGCCCGCGCTTTGCGAGGATGGCCTTGGCGTCATCAGGCGCTGCGACTGTCATCCTTGCTCGATTTCGCAGCGTCGAGCACGTGCACCTTCGCGTTGCCGTCGCGGTCGCGCGCCAGAACCTTGACCTGGCGGCCCTTGAACGTGGTCTTCGTCAACTGCTCCACGACGAAGCGCACGAACCGGGATTCACCGGCGGCATGCACCAGCCAGACGATATCGCCTGACTTCCATTCCTCCGGCTTGAGCTGCGGCGCAGCGGTTTTCGCTTCCATCAACCGCTTGTCCACCTCCGGCGACACCGAAGCCCAGAACACGATGGCGACCGGCAGGGAGGGCCCTTTGTTGTTGTCGGGCTTGGCCTCGCCGATCCGGAACTGCCCGTTCACCAGGGGAGGGATCACCAGCCATTCCAGGTCGGCGAGCGTGTATTTCCGGTAATGCGGCGAGCGCATCAGCACGCCGACCGCCTGAGTGAAGGCGAGCGCATTGCGCAAGGCGGCGGCATCCCGGCGAATCTTCTCGGTCATGCCTTTCGGCGTCGGCGGCGCGGACCCCGGCGACGCCGAAGCGGCACCCGATGGCGTCGACGGGTCCCGCGCGGCCGCCGCGTTCAATGCCTCCACCGCCGACGGCGCGGTGCCATTGGACTGCAGAGCGGAATCGAGGGCCTGACCGGTATTCATCTTGGGGGTTTCCTTCTTGGGGGGCGGACGTCGACGGCACCTTTGACTTCAGTGGTGGTGATGATGGTGGTCGTGCGGCGTTTGCTGTGCGGACGCGTCGCGCGTCGCATTGAGGCGCGCTTCCTCCGCATCCAGATAGGCGATCAGATCGCCGGCGTCGTTGGCGGAGACGCCGAGGACCGGCATGCGGACCGCCGGATATTTTTCGGCGAGCGCGAGTGCATCGGGGTCGTGCTGCGCACGCATGCGCGTGGGACTTTGAATGTACGAGGACAGCCAGCTGCGCTCGCGCCGGGCGGTGACGCCGCGCAGGTCGGGACCGACCCGGTCGCCCGCACCGACGGTGTGGCACGGCGCACACACTTTCTTGAACAGGGCCTGGCCGGGCTGCGGGCTCACGGCGAGACCCGTGTTGCTGGCCGTGCTCGGCGCCGGCGCGCGCACCTGGTCGGTCCATTTCGGATCGAGGGATCTCACCGTCATGACGAGCCGGTCGATGTCGCCGAACACCGAATCGCGCTGCCAGTAGCCGGTGAGATCGTTGCCGAGCACGATCTCGTTGCGATGCTCGCTCAGGAGTTTGCTGCGCTCGCCGAACTTGAAGTTGATCATCCGGACATCCTCCGGCTTTCCTGTCACGAAGCTCCATCCCGGCCCGGTATGAAACGCCTCTGCGTAGTCCTTCAGGCGCTGCGGCGTGTCCCTCTCTGGATCGACCGTCATCGACAGCAGGAAGACGTCGCGGCCGACGACATCGCCGAGCTTGTCCTCGAGCTGCGTCAACCGCGCCGTCGTGATCGGGCAGATATCGGTGCAGCTCGTGTAGATGAAGCTGATGACGACGATCTTGCCTTTGACCAGATCGTCGTAGAACCGCACCGTTTTTCCGTCCTGGGTCGTCACCGGCAGGTTGGGGATGTACCCTTCGCCCCACGGGCGGTTCTGCCCGAGGCTCGAGCCGGGGAGGAGAAGCGCCGCAGCGATCACGGCCGCCGTTGCGGTCGCCAGCAGAACAATGTGTCGCATGCGACGCTCCTGATCTCCGACGCGCGTCACTTCGGTACGTAGGTGAAGGGCTCTTCGCTGCCCCACTGCTCGGGGACGCCCTGGGCTGCCTTGGCCGAGCGCGCCTGCGAGCGCTGGATCGCCTCGTCGATCATTTGCGGCGTCGCCGAGGTCGGCTTCTTCGGCGCGGCGGTCGCCGGCGCCGAGCTGGTCGTCGGGCTGGGCGTGGTCTGCGCCCAGGCCGCCGGAGCGAAGGACATGATGCCGAGGAGCGTCCCGCCGATCAGCATCGTAACGGTGTTGCGTGTCTTCATGGTCGTGCTCCCACACATGCTCACACCCTGGGATCGCCTTCCGGCAGGATTTCCGGTGTGGTGAAGACCACGCCGTCGGGCGTCGGATTGGGGGTCGGGGTGACCGCCGTCTGCGGCGAGCCGGGGACGCCGGTCAGCAACTGGATGCGCATCAGCAGGGCGAAGTCCTCGTGCACCGTATTGTGGCAATGGTTCACGTAGGACCCGCCGTACTCGCCGAACTGGATCTGGAAGGTGACCGTCCGCTGGCCGGTGGCGCGCAGCCGCCAGACGTCCTTTCTGACCAGGCGCTCGGTTGCGGGAATTGCATCGGTCCCGCGGTTGATGGTGACGCCTTCCTCGAAGTGGAGGTGGATCGGATGGTCCCAGCCGCCGCCGCCGTTCACATAGGTCCAGTGCTCGACCGTGCCGGGCGTGGGGACCAGGAGAGAGATCCGGTTGGCGTTCATCGAATGGGCTTCCTGGCCGTTGACCCGGATGGTCCACGGGAACACCGCGTTTTCCGGGCAGTCCGGCGTGCATTGGCCAGTGACCGGATCGCGCGAGTCGCCGTTGCCGGAGCGGCCGAACTCGACCAGCCGCGTCCGCACCGGCGTGACGATCGGGATCTGCTGGGTCAGCACGGTCGGAACCACGCTCGGATCCGGGGTCGTGGAGGAGTAAGTGAAGCCGGGCACGTCGGCGCTCTGCACCGAGCTCGACACCCGGAACTCCATGATCGCGCCGATGCACGGATCGCTCGGATCGCCGGCGAGCGCCTGCGCCAGGGTGAGATCCCGCTGCGGCCCGCGGCCGTCGGGCCGCATCTGCAGCTGATTGACCAGCCTGACGCGGTCGCCGATGCGGAAGCGCGAGAAGTCGACCACGATGTCGTAGCGCTCGGCCGTGCCCTGGTGGTCCAGCGTCGCCAGCGTGATCGGATTGACGACGAAGTTGCCGTCATTGGCGATGAACTGGAACGGCACCGCCGCGCCGGTCGGGCCGGCGAGCGCGAGCTTCCAGAACCGCGACATGCAGGCATTGAGGATGCGGAAGCGGTATTTGCGCGGCAGCACCTCGAAGAAGGGCGCGTATGCCATGTTCACCAGCGGCACGTCGCCGAGGAAGCCGTCGGTGGTGAAGACATCGAAAAAGAGCTGACCGTCCTGGCGGAAGGCCGCATCGGAGACGATGAGGTTCACATCGAAATCGATGTTGCCGTAGTCGAGGAAGCTGCCGCTCGGCAGGCGCAGGTTGACGCCGTCGTTGAGGGACTCGTTGCCGCGGTCCGGGCCGCTGTAATAGTTCACCATGCCGACATTGCCCTTGTAGACGTTCTCGGCGGTGAAGAAGAAGCGGTGGTCGTGGCACCACATGGTGCCCTGCAACTCGCGGAAATCGCCCGCCACGTTGACGAGGCCGCCATGGCCGTCGGGACCGGATGCGCGCCGGTCGGTCGCCTGGGTATTGATCTTGTCGCGCCGGGCGAGCGTCGTGCTCCAGCGATAGTCGTAGAACGTGCCCGGGAAATGATGCACGTTGGCGGCGCCGTCGCTCTCGGCGCCATTGTGGGCGTTGTGGAAGTGGAGCTGCGACTCGTTGATGCCGAAACCGGAATCGTTCGCGCCGCGGTTCACCTGCAGACCGTTGTAGATGCGCGTGATGATCGGCTCGCCGTAGCGGCCCTTGAACAGCGGCGGCGGCAGGGTGCCGCTCACGAAGTGACCCGTGCCGTAGCACCACACGCTGTTCGGATTCTGCGCCGGGAAATTGGGATGGAATTTGGTATTCGGCGCGACCTGTCCGAGGGTCAGAACATAGCCGACCTTGGGGAAGAACTCGTCCCAGCGCTGATGCGCGAAGACCTCGCCCGGCGGGCGTCCCTCGATCGGGCCGCGCCCGGACACGGGATTGATGAATTGCGGATCCGTCGGATTGGCCGTGAAGTCGGTGTGATACGACAGGCGCTTGGCGGGACGCTCGTTGAAACCCGCCGGAAACTGCGCATTGCCCGTCGCCGGATCGCGGGTGAGGGGGGTCGGGGTCTGCAGCGCGAGGCGCGGCAGCGGCTGGGAAAATTTCTGCGCACCGAACAGCGGACTGCGCGGCGTGCCGGTCGGCACCTGCGCGAACGCGCTCATCGCGAACGGGCTCAGCCCGTTCTTGAAGGCGATCGCGCCCGCCGTGGTGAAGAGTCCCCATTTGTAGAGATCGCGGCGCGTGATCTGTCCGTGCGACAGCGCCCTGACGATCTCGTGACGATTGTCGCGCGCGTTCTGCGCTTCGCGTTGACGAACAGGCGATGCTTTCGGTGAGATGTACATGTCAGCCCCTCGCGTTGCCATCTTTTCGGTCGACACGCAGCGCGAAGAGATCGCAAATCCGACCGCTGACTGTGCGGCTGCGTGCGGAGTGAAGCCCTGTCACGATTACGGGTGGCAGCATATACTCTGCATACAGTAAAGTAAATACCGTGAGACGAAAATCGTACAGTGAATGCCATACGAAGCTCGATCAGTGCGACGCCGCGTGTGCGTGTGGTGTGAGCGGCGCCGTGCGAGCGCGCCGCCGATCCACGTCCCGCGCGGGCACGCGGATGCATCAATCGCCGCGCGGGAAGGCGACGACGTTGTGTGGTCGCGACGCGGATCGCCGACCCCGATCAGCGAATCTTATGAATTTTGGCGATCGTGTGCGAGCCGCGCTGATGAGGCGCAAGAGAGCAGCCGCGCGAGCGCACCCGAAGCGCGCTTGACGAGGCGCGCATGAGCCGACGTTCGACGGCGCGCTTAAGCCAATTGCAGGAACGCGAGGCCGAAAGCGGCCAACCGATTGAGGTTGTGGACCACTGGACGCGTGATGGCCGACGGCAGCAGGAGGCCTTGGCGGCGCAGGAAGCGGCTGAGAAGCGCGGGCAGCTCCCAGCTTCTCAGTCCAGGCCCGCGGAACGGAACGCAGGCCACATATCCATCATGCATTCTGGCGAAATGGCCGAAGACGTCGCCGGAGTCGGCATTGCAGAAGACCAGCCACGGCTCGCCCTCGTCGGTCAGGCCATAGTCGGCCTCGATCCGCAGGCCGCCCGATGCCAGCATGCGTGCCGCGCGGGCAAACAAAGCCAATTCATGCGCGGACCAGCCAATGGGGCGACCGTTCGGATTGGCGAAGCTCGTGTAGGTAGCACTCGCGCTCACGGAAGCCCCTCCGCGACCAAATTGAACTCTACTAATTTCCTCGATCAACAAATCCGCCGCATGGAAAGACGATAGTAAGGTACACGACTCGAATCTGTCCACAGACAAACGCCGCCTGCGACGAGATGGCACGATGCGTGTCGGGAACATTCGTGCATCGCCAGGTCGTACCGCCAGAGGCGTCGCGTGTGCGGTGTCACGATGAGTGCTGTTCGACACTCTTCGTCGCGCTTCGTCGCAGCGACGACAATCGCGCAAAAATACGGACAAAAACGTTATTCTCGTTGAGCCACACGAACTTACATATTTGCCCTCCGCCGGATCGTCGAACATGAATGTGCGAACGAACTCGCGCCTGTCGATGCCCGAGCGCGTGCGCCCACAAGAGATAACGGTCCCGAGGAATCCGACTGCGCCCTGCGACGAGATGGCACGATGCGTGCCGGGAATATTCATGCGTCCGAACGCCGTACCGCTGCCGTCTCGCCTGCGACCATAGGGATGTTCAGGTCCGCTCATGCGTCGGTGTGGCGACGGCACCTCCCTCAAAAGTAGTATGGCAGTTCGCGCAAAAATTGTATGGAAATCTACCGCGGGGCCGCGGCGGCGATTCGTCTTCATTGCCGGCAATTGGGGGGCCGCCGCGCGCGAACCGGCATGTTTGCTCTCCGCCAGATCGCCGAACGGGATCCCGTCCGTCACCGGATCATAAAGGACATGAGGGGTGCGAACGTACTCACGCGTGTCGATGCCGCGCGCGTGCGCCCCCACAACAGATAACGGTCGGAAGGAATGCGGCCGTGCCCTGCGACGAGACGGCACGATGTGCCGGGAATATTCGTCCGTCCGAACGCCGTACCGCCGCAGTCGCGTCTGCGCGGCAGGGATGTTCAGCCGCGCATGCGTCGTCGTGGCGACGGCAATCCGCGCAAGAAGAATATGTATGGAAATCTACGCGGGGGAGCTGCGACCGCGGCTCGCCTTCTTTGCCACCAATCGCGCGGGCCCGCCGTTGGCGCGCGGGCTCGCATGTTTGCTCTCGGTCAGATCGTCGAACAGGATCCCGTACGTCACCGGATCATAAAAGGACATGAGGGTGCGAACGAACTCGCGCTTGTCGATGCCGAGCGCGTGCGCCCACAGCAGATAGCGGTCGGGAGGGATGCGGCCGCGCCCGGTCTCGAGCTGCGAAATGAAGGTGTAGTACTCGGCGCCAACCTGCGCCGCCAATTCCCGCTGTGACAAGCCGCGCCGCTCGCGCAGCTCGCGCAGCCAATTGCCTGCTCGGTTGCGCAGCTTCTGCGTGAGCTCGCTCGAGCGGCGTTGAGGATGAGTGTACATTGCGGCCCGTTTCTGTCCGATCAGGTTGCCGCGGAGAAAGCGCAGCTTCCTCCTCGCAACCCTCGGCCCCCCGCATTCCCCCGTCAAAACTGCCCAGCTCGACGATAGTTCCTGACTATCGGCTTGAACATATGAATGACGCATGAATTCGCGGTGGCGTCATCATACGGAAATTTCCCGCCAACGCAACCGCTTGGCGCGGCAATGCGATGTAACCAAACGTAACGTGCCGCGGCGGCGCGACGACCGTCGGCGCCGGGAGTATAGAATTCACTGTACAAATATGGCGGGCAGTATTATGTTTACTATACGCAGGGCGCGCGGCTGCGTCCTGAACGAGGGAGGCAGGCCATGGCGGTTTCATTCATTCGTTCGGACCTTCAGTTCATCCTCGATCAGATCGAGATCGCAGAAGCGAATGCCGCCGGCGAAAGCCTCCTCGACCTGCTTCCAAATGTCACGCTGCCGTTCGGCCTGCGAACGGTCGACGGGTCGCTCAACAACATCGTACCGACGCAGAGCGAGTTCGGCGCCGCCGACAATACCTTCCCGCGGATTGGCGACCCGACGTTCCTCCCGGCAGACCCGGTCACGTTCGACCCGGATGGGCCCGGGGGCCAGGCCGTGGGCGATCCCACCTCGTACGCACAAACCAGCGGCTTCGTATTCGATTCGGACCCGCGCACGATCAGCAACCTGGTCGTCGACCAGACCGCCAACAACCCGGCGGCCTATGCGACCGCCTATGATCCGGGCGCCGACGGCATCCTCCACA
>Ga0126371_10006494_pt1 | contig 10417 bp, 9 predicted proteins | sample PanSoiMetaPlot_4_FD_110145 | JGI IMG/M metagenome (GOLD analysis project Ga0126371, IMG submission 110145) | Tropical forest soil microbial communities from Panama - MetaG Plot_4 | ecosystem: Environmental > Terrestrial > Soil > Tropical forest > Bulk soil | place: Panama | collected 2016-02-17
CGCTCCTCGGCCAGCACCCCGAGCATGACGAACGCCTCCGACGCCCGCCCGGGGTCCCGGGCGTCAGGGCAGCGCAGCAGCCCGAACAGACCGCACATCGCCTGCCATCCCTTCCCTTCTTCGCGCGTTACCGGCGCGCGCCCGCCCGGCCGCGCCGCGCGTCCTTCCAGTCCCCGGAAGGGACCGCCAGGGCAGGGCTGAAGTCGAACCAGGTGCCGCCCAGGTACACCCAGGCGTCGCGCTCCCCCCACTCGCCCGCCTTGTCTCGGGCCTGGGCGCGGCAGCGCGCCCGCATGTACATGGAGTCCGGTTCGCCGGGCCGGTAGCCCTCCATCTGGTCCAGCCGTCGCAGCGCCTCCTGGTAGCAGGCCGGCGTCACGAGGAGCAACTCCCCGGTAACGGTGGCGCCCGGGCCGGCGGGGGCCACGTAAGGGAGGCTGCTCGAGTACAGCTGGTGGCCCGGCAGCCGGGCATCCAGCACCCCGTCCAGCAGGCCGTCGACGATGTAGTGGTTGCCGAGCCCGGCGCGAAGCGTTCCGTAGACGAAGAATGGCAGCTGGTCCATGGCGCCTCCCAGGGAGGTTAGTGATTCGTATATACAAAATTATAGTTAATTGTATGTACGAACTCAAGCGGAGGTCCGGGGCGGATGTTCGCGGTGATGCGCGCGCTCAGCCAGGCGCGCCAGCTGACCCGGGATCCGGGCGAGTGATGCTAAGCTAAATGTGCTTAATTAGCTTCACGTGAGGGAGGGCGCGGTGCCGGACAGCGGCGGGATCGTGGTCGTCAGCGATCACCTGGGCGATGCCATGGGCCGCCCGTGGGGCGTCACCATGCCCGACGGGCCCGGCCGCGCGGTGGAATTCCACGTCCGCGCCCGGGGCCGCGGTGCCGCGGTCGCGGCGGCCACCACGCACGCGAAGCTGCGCGGCCTCGCGGCCGGCGCAGTCGCCGCGGCCGCCGCCGTGCCGCTGCCGCCCCCGCCGGCCGTGCCGCTGCCGCCCGCGCGGGCCGCGCAGCTCGAGGAGTCCAGGCTGACCGCCCTGGCGCACGCCGCCCGGCTTGCCACCGCCTCCGCCGTCGCCGCCAGCACCGGGGTCACCCGGGCCGCCGTGTCCACCTGGCTGAGCGACTGCCCAGACTTTAGCGAGGAGGCCCTCGTGGCCAGGGTGGGCCGGGTGGTAGTGGTATGGCTGCCAGCCGCGCTGGCCTGGGCCGCCCGCCGCGGGCTGCCTGTTGCGGCTCCGCTGCTCGTACCTGGCCCCGGCCCGGAGGCGCTCGAGGCGGTCCGCGCCGCCGCCCCGCACTTGATCACCCCCGGCGGGATCGCCCGCCGCGCCGGGGTCCGCCAGGCATCCGTGTCCAACTGGCTCCAGCGCAGGCCCGGCCTAGACGGCGCGATCATCGCCGACCTCGGCGGCACCCGGATCCTGTGGTGGCCGGCGGTCAGGGAGTGGCTGGCCGGCAACGGCACCTGGTTCGCCGACGACACCCCGGCTGACATCATCGAGGACCCGTCGAGCCTGCTGGACGTGATCCCGTCGTGGCAGTGGACGGATGAGGAAACCGCGTCAGCACTGGAGGACGACGATGGCTGACCCCCGCATCATCTTCCTCTCGCTGACCGCCACCACCACCGCAGCGGCGAGCACGGGCGGCGTAGCGGCGCACGCGAACCTCTCGGACCAGAAAGCCTCCATGAAGCGCCTCATCAAGCGGAAGGTCGGCCTGCTCAGCCGACTGAGCGACAAGGAGCACTCACATATTCACGCCGAACTCAATCGAATGCACGGAGAGACGACGCCGACTGCAACTGCAGACGGCCTCGAGGCGCGGTTGGCGACGCTGGACCGGTGGCTTGCCCAGGCAGGCGGGTTATGGACCCGAAGGCAAACAACGTCCTCGTATAGACGCTTGGCACGTCCCTCCGGTACAGCGGCAGCGCCCTATCCGACGTTCCCGGGCTGCTGAAGCGGGTTCTGTAGGAGGATGCGTGGCGGGAGTTCACGACACGCCGGGGCGAGCATGTTAATCACGAACGGTTCGCCGACTTCGTAACTGCGACACCCCTCCAGGGCCTCGGCGTCAACATGGAAGTCATCGAACGCATAGTCGGCACTGACGACCCTGATCTGCTGTGGATGCTCCTCCAGGCCAACAGGGGGAAGCCGGGCACCCGAAGACGTGCTAGCTCCCTTGGCCGGCTGAGCTGGCAGAGGCGGTAGTGAGGGTGCGGGCCAGGTCGGAGGACGGGGCGCGGCTGAGGGCAGAGGGCCTGTGCTCTGGGCTTGCGTGGGTGGCGGGGCGTCGGCGGAGGTCAGGCCGGTCACGGTTCGGGCGTTATCCCGTAGGCCTGCCCGTGCCGGGCCTGGATCGTCTTGGTGACACTTGATGCTCCCCGGCGCGGGCTTTCTTTTCCCGGATTCCTTGCGCTGTCGTCTCTATTTATGCATAATTAGAAACATCACCAAGATCCGGGGAGCATCACGTGCCCGAGAAGACCCAGATAGCCGACGACATACCGCTCAGCCGCGCCTGGAAGATCGGTCGTCGCGTCTACGTCCGCGCCGCCTACAAGTCGAAGCTGAACGACGGCCTGTACGAACTGGGGTCCACCTGGGACCGCGACGAGGAGGCGCGCTGGGTCGGCACGGGCAAGCTGGAGCAAGTCATCGCGCTAATCCGCGAGGCCGACCAGCGCGCCGCCGAAACCGAGCAGGTCAAGGGCGCAGGCCACTGGGCCAAGATCCCCTACGACGCCACCGAGGTCCGCGAGCAGGCGAAGCGACTTGGCGCCCGGTGGGACAAGGACCGCAAGGAATGGGCGCTCCCGACGGCGGAGGCGCTGGCCAAGGTCGAGGCCCTGATTGCCGGCTACGAGGAGAAGGCACAGGCGGCCAAGGCCGCGAAAGCGGAACGCGACAAGGCAGCCCGCGCGAAGGCCGCGGAGAAGGCAGCGGCCGAGGCGGCGCGCACCGACCAGGATGTCATCGCCGCGTCAGGCCGCACGGTCCTGTCCCCTGAGCGCATCCGGGCGACGACCATCATGGGCTACCGTGGCAAGCGTCCCGGAGCCGAGCAGGCGAAGGAAGAGCGTGGCGACGTGATCCGGCTGCGGGACGGTCGCCGCCTCCTGGTCCTCGCGAGCAAGGTCGAGTTCTGGTCCGAGGATGACGCCGAGGACCTGGGCCAGCCCGGCACCGGACCCGGGTGGCGGAACTTCATCGAGGGCGTCATCGTCGGCCCGGACGCCCAGGAGGCGGCACGGGACGCCGAGCGCCAGGCCGCCAAGGAGGACGGGGAGGCGATCACTACGGCGCTGAAGGCGATCCGGGAGCGCCTGGAGTACGTCCCTGAGCAGGACGCGCGTCGGGTCGCCGAGGACCGCGTCGCGGCGAGGGTCAGCCTGAGCTTCGGATCGCTCACCATGCACAACGACGGCGACCTGTCCCTGACCGTTGACGGCGAGGTCCGCTGGTACCACCCCGGCTACTACGACGACTACCGGGTCACCTGCGGCAGCAGCCGCGACCCGGAGGTGGTCACGCTGGCGCGGGGCATCTTCGCCGGCGGCAGCCGGGAGCGGAGCCACGACGGCAAGGCCATCAAGGTCGAGGTCCGCGACCTGCCGGGCGAGGCCGGCTGATGGTGCGCGCGAGCGCCGAGAGCCGGGCCAAGGCAGCCCGGCTCTACCGGTCCGGCAAGCGGCCGGAGGACGTGATCACCGAGCTAGGGCTCGACGTGCATCCGTCCACCGTCATCCGGTGGGCGGGCGGTGCCGTCCGCCCGGGCCCGCGCGGACGCGAAGACCTGGACAACCAGGAGATCGCCCGTCTCCGCGACGAGGAGCGCCTGTCGTGGGACGAGATCGCCCGGCGCATGTCGGCGTCCCGCAGCGCCATCCGTAGCCATTACGAGATGGCCAAGGCCGCCGGGGCGGAGGGCGCGCGGTGAGCACCAAGGTCGCGGTCGTGATCCCCCCGCAGCCCGCCGGGGCGGTCAAGTCTTGGCGGAAGCTCGTCCGCGAGGTGAAGCCCGGCGCGGACTCCACGTTCGGCATCGACGGCTGGTGGCTCACGGCCGACCTCGCCTACGAGCTGCCCGAGGGCGCGGCCGTCGTCGCGTGCGACGTGTACGACCAGCGCCGCGTCATCGTCCTCTACACGGTGACCGAAGCCCTGGAGGCCGCGAAGACGTGGGAGATGAAGGGGCCGCTCGGGAAGCGCGCGTGTGACTTCATCCGCCGCCGCCTGGCCGTTGACGCCACCTCCCACAAGGCCGTGCTGATCGAGGAGGAGCCCAACCGGTACGAGGGCCGGTGCCGGCGCTGCAAGAATCCCGTGGCCGTGGGCGGCGGCCACGCGTGGCGGGACGACGAGACCGGGATGTGGAAGGTCTACCACCGCAAGGGCACCTGCCCGCCCCCGCCGCCTCCGCCGCAGCGGGTGGAGCCGAACTACAAGGGCGGCCCGTGCTTCCGCTGCGGCGGCTGGGTCGAGCAGGAGGCGGGGGCGGCCATCCTCGCCGGCATGCCCGGCCCTGGGGAGAAGGCTGAGTATGTGCCAGTTCACCGCGCCGACTGCCCGCCCGTCCCGGCTGCGGGCCCGGCGAACCAGCGGAAGGGCTGGTGCGGCCGGTGCAATGAGATGCTGCGGCCCGGTGAGGGATGCTGGCAGGCCCGCGACGACGACCTGGCCCGCATGATGCTCGCCTGCCACCCGCGGTGCCGCACTGCGGGCCCGGCGTTCGCCGTGTGGTTCGTCCGGGTCCACGACGGTGCCCCGCGCGACGGGGACGTCATCCTCGCCCGCGCCACCCCGAGGTCCGGCCGGCAACCCGTACCCGACGACGCTCCCGGCTACCGGCAACTGCCCGGCGCTTCAGGCCTCGTCCAGTTCGCCGCCGTCATCCTCGACACCATCCCAGGCCCGTACGGCGGGCTGCGCGCCCGGGTACGGGTGGCGAACTGGGAGGAGGCTGCCGCAGTGCTCGCGGAGGACGCCGCAGCGCTCGCGTCAGCGGCGCCGTTCGACCCGGGGTTCCGGGCACAGTGGACCGCCGAGCAGTACATGGGCCGCAAGCCGTGGCTGGCCAGGATCACCGGCTACGACCCGAAGTACGGCTACCAGCGGGAGTTCGCCCGCGCGGCGAAGGACTGGCGGACGGCCAGCGGGCGCGGCGGCCACCGGATGGACTTCTGCTGGACGCTGGCACTCAATGAGGTCTACGAGGCATGGTGGCCCGACGGGTCCAGGCGCAGCAGGCGCGCGTTCCTCCGCGCCACCCCCGAGGGTGACGTGACGGAGATCAGCGAGGAGGAGGTGACCGGATGGCTCGCGCTGCGAGTGCCGCCCCGCGTCCCCTGAGCGCCACCAAGAGGCCGCTCGGCATCGACGTCCTCACTGCGGCCAGGCGGCGCATCAGTCGCGTGTTCGACGATTTCCCGAACGTCTACGTCAGCTTCTCTGGAGGCAAGGATTCCGGTGTAGCGCTCGAGCTGGCCGCCGTGGAGGCCCGCAAGCGGAAGCGCCGCCTCGGTTGCCTGATCGTGGACCTCGAAGGCCAGTACCAGCACACCATCGACTACCTGCACCTGATGCTGAAGCGGCACGAGGACGTCCTCGACGTGTACTGGCTGTGCCTGCCCATCAGCCTCCGGAACGCGGTGTCCCAGTTCCAGCCGAAGTGGCAGTGCTGGGATCCGGATCAGCGGGAGGCGTGGATCCGCGAGATGCCCGAGCATCCCGGCGTCGTCTCCGACCCCGGGCACTTCCCGTGGTTCCGGCGGGGCATGGAGTTCGAGGAGCTGGTGCCCGCGTTCGGCCAGTGGTACGCCAGGGAGAACCACGGCCGGCTGACGTGCTGCCTGGTCGCGATCCGGTCGGACGAGTCGCTGAACCGGTACCGGACCATTGCGTCCCGGAAGAAGGGCAGGCACGAGGGGCTGCAGTGGACGACGTGGCTCGGCGGCCCGCTATTCAACGCCTACCCGATCTACGACTGGCAGACTGAGGACGACTGGCGGTTCTACGGCAAGACCAAGACACCCTACAACAACGTGTACGACCTGATGCACCAGGCTGGGCTGTCCATCCACCAGGCGCGGCTGTGCCAGCCGTACGGCGACGACCAGCGCAAGGGCCTGTGGCTGTACCACATCATCGAGCCGCGCACGTGGGCGCGGGTGGTCGCGAGGGTGCAGGGCGCGAACTTCGGCGCCCGCTATGCGCGGGAGACGGGGAACGTCCTCGGCCGGGTCACGATCAGCAAGCCGGACGGCATCACCTGGGAGCAGTACGCCCAGGCGCTGCTCGACTCGATGCCACCCGACGTGGCGGAGGGCTTCCGCGACAAGATCGCCGTCTTCATCCGCTACTACGCGCTGCGGGACTACCCGGGCGGGAGGATCCCCGACGACGGGCCGCTGCAGAAAGGCACCCCGTCGTGGCGGCGGATCTGCAAGGTCATCCTCTCGTTCGACGTCTACTGCAAGGCGCTCACGTTCAGCCCGCCGGTGAACCACGAGTCTTACCTGAAGCACCGCAAGCGCATGGCCGCCCGGCGGGCGGAGTGGGACTACCCGGGGACTTACAAGCCAGGGAGGGGAATGTGAAGGTCATCGCCATGACGAACGCCGACCCGCGGTTCTACCGGCTGCTCGGGCCGTTCCTTTCGCGAAGGGAGGTCGTCCGCGATGTCGGCGCCCCGGTGTGGGACGACGACGGGAAGGCGTGGGTCGTCATTACCGATGATGACGGCCATGTCGCCGGGTTCGGGGCCATCGTGAGCCAGCACGGGCACAACCGGTTCACCAGCGACTACGTCCTCCCCGCCCACCGGGGCAACGGGCTGCACCGCACGCTGATCCGGGAACGCCTCAAGGTGACCGAGGGAACCCCCGCGATGGCGATAGCCACCCGGGAAGGGCTGCGGGCCTACCTCGCCGAAGGATTCGCGCCGGTCCGCGAGCGCGGCCGGTTCACCGAGGTCCGCCGGGCCGGCAAGCATGAGGGAGCATGACATGGACATGATCGCCGAGGGCATCCTCGAGGACGCCCGCGCGCTGTTCGCCCGCCTCGACGCCGTTCCCGAGGACGAGCGGGTCGACCTCATCAACGAGATGAGGCTCGCACTGCGCGAGCACTCCCCGATGAAGGCCGAGCCGGTCGACTGTGTCCTATGGGTGAAGGCGGACGACCTCCAGGGCAACGCCTACAATCCGAACATTGTCGCCCCCCCGGAGATGCGGCTGCTGATTCGCTCCATTGAGAAGGACGGCTACTGCGTTGAGGCCAGCACGCCGGTGCTCTGTGCCGACTTCGCATGGCGGCCGGCCCGGAGCCTGGTACCTGGCGACCGCCTCATTGCGTTCGACGAGAAGTCGGCAGGCACGGGAATGAAATCACGGAGGTTCCGTACCGCAGAGGTCACTTTCAACGAGGTTCGCGAAGACGATCTGTACCGAGTGGTAACCGAGCGCGGTGAGGTGCTGACAAACTCCGGACACCCTTGGCTTGCGCAGCGGATGCAGGGAACGGCAAACGACCGGCTACTGCGCTGGATTGCCACCAAGGACCTGCACCCGGACGACCTCCTGGTACACATCGCCGAACCGTGGAAGCAGGACATGTCGTGGGAGTCGGGGTGGTTGGCTGGCTTCCTCGATGGCGAGGGGTCGCTGGCGCAGAACCAGGCAATCACGCACGCCCGCGGCTATCGGCTCTCCGCCTACCAGCGCCCCAGCAGAACGGCCAACCGGATGATCAAGGAGATCACCAACCGCGTGCAAGCGACGGTGAGCATTCACATGCGGACCGGGAGCAATCCAAAGTGGCATGACATGACGATGGTCCGGGTGGACCGGTTCAAGGAAGTCATCCGCCTGCTCGGCACGGTAAGGCCAGAGCGGCTGATCGAAGCCGGCGGCGAGTTCTGGGAAGGCGTATCCCTCGGCCAACGCGATTCGCGGGCAAAGGTGATCAGCGTTGAACCGGCAGGCCGGGGGCAGATTGCGTCGCTAGCGACCTCAACTAGGACTTACATTGCCGGCGGCTTCGCCATGCACAACACCCAGCCGATCGTCGGATGGCCGGTGGACAGCGGTTACGAGGTCGTTGACGGCTTCCACCGGCACCGCGTCGGCAAGGAGTCCCCGAAGATCCGCAAGCGGCTCCATGGCCGCCTGCCCGTGGCGCTGATCAACGGGGACCGTACGGCGCTAGAAGACCGGCAGGCAGCCACTATCCGGCACAACCGGGCCCGCGGCCTGCACACGGTTGACGGCATGTCTGAAATCGTGGTGGACCTTGCCAGGCGCGGGAAGGGCGACGCGTGGATCGCCGCCGAGCTCGGCATGGAGCCCGATGAGGTGCTGCGACTGAGGCAGGTCGCCGGGCTGGCCGAGATGTTCGCCGACGAGGAGTTCTCTGAGGCATGGGAGGCTGACCCATGGGCCGGCAAGGTGGTGGCCGAGGCGGCGGGGAGCGACGAGTTAGCCGCGGGCCCTGGCGGTGGCCCGGCTGCCGCCAAGGCCAGCAAGGTCCTCTGCTCTGCGCATCCGGCGCGCGCCTGCCGCCCGCTACGCCGGCGCGGCAGCGGCGAGCAGGAAGACCAGGAACGCGCCACCGATCAGGAACGGCCCGAGCGGCAGCGGTTGCCCGCGGCGGACAACCCGCGCCGCCAGCAGCAGGGTGCCCGTCACGGCGAACAGCAGCAGCCCCGCGATCAGCCCGCTGGCCAGCTCCGGCCAGCCCGCCCACGCCAGAAGCGTCCCCAGGCTGCCGGCCAGCTTCACGTCCCCGCCGCCTGGGCCGTGCCGGCCCGCCAGCATGCGGGCTAGCCCGAACCCGGCCAGCGCCACGGCGCCCCCGGCCACCGCGCGGCCCAGGTGCCCCCACTGCCCGCCCGCAGCCGCCCCGAGCACCAGGACGCCAGCGGTCCCGGCCCAGGCAGCGAAGGTCAGCACGTCCGGCAGTCGGCGCACCATCATGTCGGTGATGGCCAGCGGCACCGCGCACAGGGCCAGCCAGCAGGCCGCAGCCTGCACTGGCCAGGGATGCACGCGGGCCGCGATCGCGCCGAACAGCACCGCCGTGGCCGCCTCCGCCGCGCCCAGGCGGGGCCCAAGCCAGCGTCCGCAGCCCTGGCAGCGGCAAGGCAGCGGCCACGGCCGGGGTACGTGCCCGGCACATCCGGGGCAGTCCCGGCGCGGCGGCTGCCCCGCCGGCACCCCGTACCGGAAGGGCACCGCCCGCAGGGCCCACCCGGCCCCAGCCCCGGCCGCCGTCATGACGGCCGTCACCGCCACCATCATCGGCAACCTAACGCGCGCTGGAATCTCCCGCGCCTCCGCGGGGAGGATGTCAAGGCAGGATGCTAGCGCGCCGCCATCGGGCGCCGCCCCCGGAACAGGGCGGCCGCTGCCATGCCATGCAGGGCTGGCCGGCCGCGCGGCTGCGGGCATGCGGCGGTCGCGGCCTGGATCACGGCCGGCGTGCCGGGGGAGGCAGAGCCGGAGGGGCCAGCGTGGACGCGCCGCGCGAAGGGCCGCTCGCCCTGCGCCCGAGCCTGGGTCCCGGGACCTCGCGTCGTTCCTGACAGCATCCCCGGCCTGCGTCCCGGCACCCCCGGCGGGGGCGCGCGCTTGGCCGTTGCCCGGACCCAGGGCGGTTGTGTAGGCTCGCAAATCGTGTTGAGCGGGATATCCGGTAAGCGGCGGCTTCGCCTCGGAGGCGGCTATGTCTCACGACGCTGACTCCGTCCTGGCCCGGCAGCATCCGGCGCTGAACCTATGTGACCTGTACGTGTTCGACGGTACGGCCGGGAAGACGGCCCTAGCCCAGACCCTGTACCCGCTGGCGGGTACAGGGTCCAGGTTCTACCCTGGCGGGCAGTACTGCTTTCACCTGTCCCGGGGTGGTGATGCTCGCGCGGACCTCACCTACCGGGTGGTGTTCCGTGAGCATGAGGGATCGCAGCTGTTCGAGCTGCGCAGCCTCGATGGCGCGGCTGCGGCCGACAGGCATGCGCCGGGAACCGTGATGGCCAGCGGGCTGATCACCGAGGCCCTTTACGAGGGCCTCGGCGGGATCCGGGTATGGGCAGGGGCGGCGGGCGATCCCCAGTGGGAGCACGGCATGGTGCTCGATGCGGCACGGCAATGCATCGCCGAGGGCCGGCGGTTCGAGCCCCATGTGGGCCTGTACTTCCCGGCCATGAACCTGCTGGCCGGCTCTGACGTGCTCGCGATCGTGCTCGAGGTGCCCAACGAGCTCCTCGCGGCCAAGACGGTGGAGGTGTGGGCGACCACCGCCATGCCCGGGCCGGGAGGTGACAGGTGGGTCCAGGTCAGCCGGTGCGGGAACCCGTACCTCGACCTGTTCGGCGTGAACGACGTGGCCGCCGGGCTGGATCACAG
>Ga0126371_10006495_pt1 | contig 10414 bp, 10 predicted proteins | sample PanSoiMetaPlot_4_FD_110145 | JGI IMG/M metagenome (GOLD analysis project Ga0126371, IMG submission 110145) | Tropical forest soil microbial communities from Panama - MetaG Plot_4 | ecosystem: Environmental > Terrestrial > Soil > Tropical forest > Bulk soil | place: Panama | collected 2016-02-17
TCACCGGCATGGAAACCGATCTGTCGGTGTTCAGGGATGCGCGTCGCCCGGCGGTCGCCGTCTCCCTGAGCGGAATCGTCGTGCCGTTCGTGTGCGGCTGCCTGCTCGGGGCTCTGCTGCCCGATGCCATGCTGCCGCATCCACAGCAGCGTCTGATCACGACGCTGTTTCTCGGCACGGCGTTGTCGATTTCCTCCGTGAAGATCGTAGCGCTCGTGGTGCGCGAGCTCGGCTTCCTGCGCCGCACGGTCGGACAGGTGATCATCGCCGCGGCAATTCTCGATGACACCATCGGCTGGATCGTCATGTCGATCATCTTCGGTCTGGCGCTGCGCGGTGTTCTCGACCTCGTGGGCGTGGCCCACAGCATCCTCGGTACCGCGCTGTTCCTCATTATCAGCCTCACCTTCGGTCGCCGACTGGTGTTCAGCATCCTGCGCTGGTCCAACGACGCCCTCACCAGCGAGATGGCCAACATCACCACTATCCTCGTGATCACAGGTCTCCTGGCGCTACTCACCAACGCGCTCGGCGTCCATTTCGTGCTCGGCGCGTTTGTCGCCGGCGTGTTGCTCGGTCAGTCGCCGATGCTCACGCGGCAACTCGCCGCCCAGCTGCGCGGGCTCATCATCGGCCTGTTCATGCCGGTGTTCTTCACGCTCGTGGGACTCACCATCGACGTCGCGGCGCTCGCCCAGCCGCGCTTCCTGTGGCTCACGCTCGGACTCATTGCGCTTGCGAGTGTCGGCAAGTTCCTCGGCGCCTTCGTCGGTGGCCGCTTCGGCGGCTTGACCCCGGCCGAGTCATTCGCGGTCGGCTGTGGCATGAATGCCCGCGGCTCGACTGAAGTCATCGTCGCCTCGATCGGCTTGCAGGTCGGGGCGCTCGATCTGTATTTATTCACCGCGATCGTCGCGATGGCCGTGGTGACGACCATGGCCATGCCCCCGATGCTGCGCTTCGCCTTCAGCCGCCTGCCGATGAGCGAGAAGGAGCGCGTGCGTCTCGAGCGCGAGGATTTCGAGGCGCGGGCCTTCCTGCCCCGCGTCGAGCGGTTGCTGGTGGCGGTGGACGACAGCGCGAGTGGAGTTTTTGCTTCCCAGCTCGCGGGGCTGCTCGCGGCCGCACGACGCACCCCTACGACCGTGCTGCATCTCGACCCGAAGCAGGTGGGCATCGAGCGACAGGCCCGGCATGCTGAGCGCTCGGGCGCACTGGTAGAAGCGGCCGCGGTGGCCGGGGCCGAGGCGAGCGCGGCCGCCGGCGTACCACCACCCGCCGGCGCCACCGACCCGATCGATGTCACGACGCGCACCGGCGTGCGGGACAGAGCGCAGAGTGCGATTGCCGCCGAAGCCCACAAGGGCTACGGGCTGCTTCTGATCGGTTGCGAGCCGGCCGCGATCGGCAACGGCTTCGCGCCACAGATTACGCGCACTGCCCAGGGGTTTCCCGGGCCATTCGCAATTGCGATCGCCCGGGGTCAGCTGCGCAAATCGGCGGCAGTTCCACTGCACATCCTGGTAACGGTGAGCGGTACCCGCGTCTCGCGCCAGGGCGCGGAGGTCGCCATTGCCCTCGCACACGCCTCGCGCGGCTCGGTTACCGCTTTGCACGTCGGCGCATCGCGAGCCGGACCGGTGTGGCGACTGCGCTTTGGCGAAGCACTGGCGCCGCGCGGCTACGCCGACGCCGTCGTCCGCGAAATCATCGAAATCGGGGAGCACTACGGCATCGAGGTTCGCGGTGCGATCCGCCAGGCGGGCAGTGTCCGCAACGCGGTGCTGCGCGAGCTGGCCCGCGAGCCGCACAACCTGCTGGTGATGGGAGTCAGTCCACGGCCGGGCGATCAGCTGTTTCTCGGCGAGCTGGCGGCCGAAATGCTGGCACGGGCGGGTACCTCTCTGCTGTACGTCTGCGCGGAACCCGTGCCGGGGGCAGAGGCGGAGGCGCCGCAGACCGCCGGTCCCTGACGCGGCGCGCAGGACGGGAGGGGATCAGGAGCGATCCCGGACGAACCGCTCTGGCCATGCGCGCCCGGGCCGGGCGCGAGGCGGGCTCAGGAAGCGCACGACTGCGTCCCCGTTGTGGCTGTGTGAGGCCGCCACCTTGGTGGCGACGAGGAGCGGCAGGGCCACCACCATGCCGGCAACGCCCCAGATCCATGCGCCCACCCAGAGCGCCACCAGTACCACGATGGGATTCAGATCGAGTCGGCGCCCGAGGAACACTGGTTCGACGATGTGGCCCTCGATGGCTGCGAGCGCCAGGAAGCTCGCGGCGACCAAGGCGGTCTGGCTGATCCTGTCGAAGGACACGAACGCCACGAGGGTGAGGATCGCGAGTGTCGTCGCGCATCCCAGGTAGGGGATGAAGTTCAGCACACCGGCGACGGCACCCCACAGCACCGGGTTGGGCATGCCGAGCAGCCACATCACCAGTGCCGTCACCGTGCCAAACAACAGATTGATCACGGCGAGCGTGCCGTAGTAGCGGCCGACCTCCACACGGATGGCCTCGATGACGCGCAGCACCCGGATGGCGCGCCCGTCAGTGGCGACCGGTGCAGTCATGCGTGCCAGCATTGATGGCCCCGCCGCAAGCAGTAACAAGGTGAGTGCGGCGCCCATCAGCAGAGCGGCCACGACGCCGCTCGTCCCTGCCACGACATCCATCGCCGATATGGCGGTTCTCGCCGCTGGCGCGGCGGCCGTAGCGGCGGCTGGCGCATCACCGGCGCCGGCAAGGGCACTGGCCCGCCGGGCGATGTCGTCGATGCGACGCACAATCGACTGTGCCGGGCGGGTCTTGTGCTCGATCGTGCGCAGCACCCGAGGCGCGCCTTCAACCCATTGCCGTGCGGGCGTCCACACTGCGTGGAGCGTCCCGCCGACAGCGGCGCCGACGAGCGCCAGCAATACCACGGCGCTGAGCGCGCGCGGAATGCGGTAGCGTCGCAGGGTCTCGACGATCCCCGAAAGCACCAGTGTGACGAGCACCGCCAGCACTATCGGAACCAGCAGGTCACGTCCGAGCCGTAACGCCGCCACTGCGACGCAGAGCGTCACGAGCCAAAGCGCGCGGCTGACGGAGCGTCCGGTATGCCGTCGCACGGACGATCTATCGGTCGGCTCCCGAGCGGGTGGTCCAACAACCTGCGCCGCTCTTGCCGGCGAGTCGGCCGGCCTCGTCGGGCTGATCTGCGGCACGGCATTCAAGGTTGGTCTCAATCCTGTTCTCCCTGAGGAGTCTGCCGCAGCATCATCCGGACGTCCGTGCAGTCGATACAGTCAGCACCCCGCGCCATGTCGTGTCGGAGATTCGCCTGCGGGAGCAGAAGAGGCTCTGTAGGAGAGTGCTGACGCGCGCATCGGCCAGAGCTGACGCCCATTCAGGCTCCGTACTGTCAGTCCTTAACGGAACCGGCGCATACGCTTCAGCCAACTGTTTTTCAGAGTGCAGAACCGTCAAGCGTCGCCGGGAAGCTGCCCCTACCCGGTCTGACGCCTCCTAACAGTCTCGGGGCGGCGAACGGTTTCTCCGACGGATCCGGGATTTTTGCCTGGGACGGGCTTTGACCTCACGGAAGAGGGGCGAAGGGCCAAGGACGGCCCGGAAATCAGAGTGGCGGCGCGGCAGGGAAGAGCGCAAGGACTCGGATTTCGCTGCGGTCCGCGGATCAACCCTCGCCGTTTCCGAGACTGTTTCTTTTGACCAGCAGCTCCCGCAGCGCGATGGGGCCGGCCATTTTGTCCAGACACTCGTCGAAGCCGGCTTCACGCGCCAACCCTCGGGTCACTGCGTCGAGCGCCATTCCGCTCAGCATTACCAGGTAAATCGCCGCTCCCGCACGCGTGCGAATCATCTGCGCGAGTCGGTAACCGTTCATCCGCGGTAGATGAATGTCGATGAGGGCCACCTGCGGGGCCGCCTCATCGAGTGCTCGCAGTGCCAGGTCCGCATCGGAGGCTTCCACCACGCGATAGCCGAGCGCCACGAGCGCTTCCCGATAAGCGCGCCGCACCTCGCGGCTGTCGTCGATGATCAGGATGGTCTCGCCCGCTGCACCGCCCATCGCGCCGGGTCGCGCCGGCTCAGTCTGTTGTGACGGCAGCGACTCGCGGCGCGGCCTGCCAGTCGGGGCTCCCTCCCCGGAAAAGCTCACGACGAGCTCCCATCCACCGCTTTGGCCGGTGACCAGCTCCAGATCGCCGCGTTGTAATCTCATGAGGCAACGCGCCGTCCGCAACGGCACGCCGCTCTCGCCGCCGCGCCAGGTTACGAACCACTCCTCCCCGGGTGTGTGGTCCGGATCGATGGCGCCGAGCACACGAACCTCCGGCCGCGCCGCGCTGCCGCCGATTTGCACGTCCACGAGTGAGTCACGCGGTGCGATGGCGACCGCATGCTGCAGTACCGCCGCGAGCGCCTGAGCCGATCTCACGGGATCGGCGTGCACCGCCGTGCCTGCTTGACCGCTCACGAAGCGGCATCGCGCTCTCTCCGGTTCGCCAAGCGCTTCGCCAGCGGTCTGCACGATCTGCTCGAGCGTAAGACGGGCCATTGTGAGTTGCAGGATTCCGCTCTCGCACTCCTCGGCGAGCACGAACGCGTCGAGAATCGCGAGCGCCCGGCGCAGGCCTCGCTCGACTTTCTCCGCCAGCAGCCGGCTCGTCTCCCCATCGAAGTTGCGCAGGCGTGCGAGATCGGCAGACGAGGCGAGCGGGCTCAGCGCGTCGCGCAACTCGTGCGCGAGCTGCCGTAGCAGTGAGCCGCGCCTCTCGGCCCCGGATTCGGTGGAATCCAACATATGACGATGTATATTTCAGCGCGTTACGGTGTTTCTCGCCAATCCAGCCTGTAGGAAAGCGCCTACAGACAGCCTACATCATTCAGACTGCGTGGCCGACCGCAGTTGGCCCCGGTCCGTGGCAGCGTCATACGTTCAATGCCCCGCATGAAGGCCAAGGCCAAACGCGCCCGCCGTCCTGCCAGCAAGCACCGCTCAGGCGACCCGCGCCGCTGGTCAGCGCAGGTGATGAAAACGAGCAATGCCCTGGACCTCGAGGCGGGCGTTTTCACCCATCAGTCCGCACGGGCGATTGCCGCGTCACTGAAGCGGTCCGCGCTAGCGAGTGATCGGCGGAAGGCGCAGCCGTATCAGTCAGCGATGTCGATGCTCAATTTCCACATCAACCGTTCTGGACGCGGGCTCACGCCCGAACGCCGCCGGGTACTCGAGCGCGCCAAGATGGAGCTGCGCAAGCTGTTCGGCCGCGCCCAGTGAGCCGGGCGACCGTCAGCCCGTCGAGTTGCGCTGTGCCATTGGGCGATCTCTCCACGTATAACGGTTCCAACTCTCACGGCATCGTGAACGACCTCGTTCACGCGCCCCTCGTGTTCGAGTCTGCGAATCCCTGTGCGCGCACGTCTGTCGGCGCGGTGCGGAAGCCGTCGTCGGAGCGCTGCCTGCGGGCTGTAGCGCGGTAGCCCTGACTCACAGCATTTCGCTGGCGTCGGAGCCGGCGGCCTGCAACCGTGCTGCGCTACCGAGCACGAATAACAGCTTGGCAAGGCCGGCAAGCGCAGCGGCAATCGTGGCGTACCCCAGCACAACGGCCAGGACCGCGATGACTAAGCAGACTGCAGCATAGGGCATGCACCGATGATGCGCCCACCAGGGACGCACGTCGGTAGGGGATGAGCCCAACGAATGTAGGGCTTGGGCTACACATACAGGCGGCCGCACTGGTCGCAACGGCGCTGTGGCGATGTTTTCCTGGCTGCTGGTTGTGTGCGGCGTGCTTACAGCGGCCCGGGCAGGGGCTGCGGTGCCCCACCTCCCCGGGCAAGTGATTGCAGGAGCGAATCCACCGTCTCTGCGGAGATCGGCTTCACCAGGTGTTGGTCGAAGCCCGCTGCGACTGCACGCAGCCGATCCTGCTCCTGCCCCCAGCCGGTGACGGCAACAAGGACCGCGGTACGTCCCCAAGGAGCGGCGCGGACCTGTCGGGCGAGTTCGTAGCCGTCGATATCCGGTAGCCCAATATCCAACAGCAGGGCGTGTGGCCGGAACGTTCTCGCGAGCTCGAGCGCTTGCCGCCCTGTGTATGCCGTCTGGACGTGATGCCCGGACGCCTCCAGTAGCATGGCGCAGGTGTCCGCCGCGTCGCGGTTGTCATCCACCACCAGAATTTTGAGCCCAGCGCCCGCAGCAAGAGACTCTGACTCAGCCTCGGCGTCGAGGGGCTCCGGCAGCGGTGTTCCAGTCGGCAGCCGCATGATGAACTCGCTCCCCTTGCCAGCGCCTTCACTACGGGCCTGCACACTGCCGCCGTGGAGCATGACGAGGCCCCGCACCAGCGACAGACCGATCCCCAATCCCCCTTCGGCGCGTCCCAGCGCCTGGTGTGACTGGAAGAACATGGTGAACACACGCGGCAGCAGTTCCGCGGAAATACCGATGCCGCTGTCGCTCACGGAGACGACCACCGAGCCTGGCTCGCGAACGGCTCGTAGCTGGATGCGGCCGCCGGGGTCGGTGTACTTGGCCGCATTGATCAGCAGGTTGGAGAACACCTGCGCGAGGCGCACTACGTCGGCCTCGAGTTGCACCGGCTGGGTCGGCAGGTCGAGCGCCAGGTTGTGGTGCTTGGCGTCCAGCAACGGGCGGGCGGTCTCGATCGCTGCACCGATGATGGAGGTGAGCTCGGTCCGCGTTTTCTTCAACTCGAGTGTGCCGCGAGTGATGCGCGAGATATCGAGCAGGTCTTCCAGGAGGCGACTCATGTGATTGATCTGCCGCTCGATGATCTCTTCCGCCTGCTTGCGTTGCTCGGGCGTTCGCCCGGGTTTCCTGTTGGCCGCCAGTGCATAGCGGATGGGTGCGAGCGGATTGCGCAATTCGTGCGCGAGCAATGCCAGGAATTCGTCCTTGCGCCGATCCGCGAGACGCAACGCCTCCTCGCTTTGCTGCAGCCGCTGTTCCGCGAGCTTGCGCTCCGAGATATCACGCGCGACCTTCGAGGCGGCGATGACCGTGCCATCGGCGGCTCGAACCGGCGACACCGTGAGTGAGATGGCGATGCGCCGGCCGTCCTTGGTGATGCGAATAGTGTCGAAGTGATCGATGCGCTCGCCACGTCCCAATTTCTCCAGGATCTGCCGTTCCTCTGCGTGGAGCTCCACAGGCACGATGATGGTGATCGGCTTGCCAATTACCTCATGTGGCTCATAGCCGAAGATACGCGTGGCGCCACGGTTCCAGGAAAGGATGCGGCCTTCGAGCGTCTTGCTGACGATCGCATCGTCGGATGAATCGACGATCGCAGCGAGCAGCGCCCGTTGGTGAAACTGCTCGAGGTCATCGCTCACCTGCGCTGGCGATGCCGGTATAACCTTGTCAGTAAGAGAACGACGAGCCTTCATTCGCATGACCCCGGGCTTGGCAATTTCGGCAAGCGGCCGCCTGTCCGGCAGCTCTGCTCTCAGTTGCAGGATACAACGGAATATACGGTAAGCGGCGCGATGCGAAGATCAGGCCCTGCGCGTAGCGGCGCGGCGCCGCTGCTCTGGTAACCTCTGTCAGAAATGGAGTTGCTCTGGCGCTTCTTGCTGGGCGGTGCCATGGTCAGCCTCTTCGCGCTCATCGGCGATGTCGTGCGACCGAAGCGCATTGCGGGCATCTTTGGTGGCGCCCCCTCGGTGGCGCTGACAACTCTGGCGCTCACCGCCGCAAAATCCGGTCCGGTGACTGCCGCGCTCGAGGCCCGCTCAATGATTCTCAGCAGCCTCGGCTTCGTGCTCTACGTCTTCATTGCGCAGCGCGCACTGGCCCACGGACGGTGGTCGCCGCTGCTGGTCTCACTGGCGGGTCTTCCCGTCTGGGGACTCGCTGCAGTTGCAGCTGCGCTCATCCTCGGAACTCTTGACAAGTGATCCCGCACGTCGATTTTTCAAGTCTCAGGCATGCGCGCTGGTGGCAATTCGCAGTGCGGTTCGCACTCGGCGGAGCGATCACCGCCTGCACCGGCCTCGTGGCGCAACACTGGGGTCCGGTCATCGGTGGGCTGTTCCTGTCTTTCCCCGCGATCTTTCCGGCGAGCGCCACCCTGATCGCGCGGCACGAAACTGAGAAAAAGCTGAAGGCCGGCATTCACGACCGTGTACGCGGCCGCAAGGCCGCGGCGCTCGACGCCGCGGGTGCGGTGTTGGGTGGATGGGGCCTGGTGTGTTTCGGAGTTGTGGCGTGGCTTACGCTCCCCAGATATCCGACCTCCCTGGCACTGATGCTCGCCGGCAGTCTGTGGGTGGTCGTCTCGACTTCGCTGTGGTGGCTACGTCGGCGCCGACACTGCTGAGATCAGCGCCGCGTCTGCGTGCGCTGCTGCGTACTCGCTGTCTCGAAGGGATAAAACTGTGGAAACATGAGGCGTCTCATCCCTGGGCTCCAGTTGCGGGTCATCCAACAATAAACCTCGAGTTCCTGTCTCGACGGCGAGCGTCGCCGGAACGGCACGACGTTGCTCGGAGTCACGGGCATCCCCTTCGCGAGCATTTGCTCAGGCTTGCACTGCGCCAGTGTGCGATTTGCGGGCGCGGCGATCCGCGGGCGCGGCTGCCATCCGCGCGTAGGTGCTTGCGTAAATTTGCTGAAGGACGGCGCCCCATACCCCGGCATGCCTACGAAACCGCCGCGCTGTGCCGGGTTTAATCGTCGGCTGAGGGCTTATCCGTAGCGTCGCTCGCCGCGTCCCGCCCCACAGCGTTGCGCTGAGCGCGCCAGCGGCGATCGTCCGCGCGGACGCGCGTGAATTCGGCGCCGAAGTAGAAAATCATTGCCGAGTAGTAGACCCAGAGAATCACCACGATCAGTGAGCCGGCGGCGCCATAGGCGGATGCGACTGCGGTTCTCCCCAGGTAAAGCCCCAGCAACGCTTTGCCGATGGTGAAAAGCAATGCCGTCACGAGCGCCCCCTGCCAGAGGTCCTGCCAGCGCAGCCGCGCATCCGGCACATAGCGGAAAATCAGGGCAATCAGCACGAAGATGCCCGCAAACGAAACGACCCCATTGGTAGCGGCCAGTAGCATTGTCGGCAGCGACAGGTGAGCACTGAAGAATCGGCCAAACGCGGCCAGCGCTGCACTGAATACCAGGGAGATCAGCAACAGGAAACCGAAGCCCAGTACCAGGGCGAAGGAGACCAGTCGTGACTCGATCAGCGATAGCAGACCGGCGTCCTCCGGAAGCTTGACGTTCCAGATCTTGTTGAGGGCGGACTGAAGCTCTCCGAAGACGCTCGATGCTCCGACGAGCAGGATGATGATCCCGATCAGCGAGGCCATTCCGCTGGCGCGCGGCTCTTTGCCGTGCTCAAGCACCATCTCGACCGTACTCGCTCCGGCTCCGCCCATCAGGTTGCGAACCTCATCGAGGAGGACAGCCTCAGCCTCCGATCGTCCGAAAGTGAGCGAGGCGGCGGCGATGGTCAGGATCACCAGCGGCGCAATAGAGAGGAGACTGTAAAACGACAGCGAGGCCGCCAGGCGCGGTCCCTCATGGTCGAGCCAACTGATCATCGTCTGCTGCAGCGGGTCGAGCAGGCTGTGCAGCCGAAGACCACGCCGCCCGGAGCGACGTTTCTCCGCATGCAATGTCATGACCACCCCAGTCTGACCGCGCCTCCGATAGAGGGTTGCAGACGCATTTTTCTGGCGGCGCGCGCGCACGTAGGGCGGCACTTACAATTGTTCCGGAGTCAGGCCGACCGCACCGGCAACAGCCGCGGCGCACATTGTTGGCGAAACTGGCGCCTGGCGCGTCCAGTCTCGCAAGGAGGCACCATGCTTCACTGGGCCGTGATCTTCTTTGTCATCGCGATCATCGCGGCGGTCTTGGGCTTCAGCGGAATCGCGGCCAGTGCCGCGGGCATCGCCAAGATCTTGTTCATCATCTTCCTGGTGGTCGCCATCGTTACATTCTTCGTCGGCCGCGGGCGCGTACCGCCTGCGTGACCTGATTAGGAGGCATTCCATGTTCGCGCGCGTCACGAGTCGCAGACATTTGCAGGAGCGCAGGGCGGCGAGGGTTCTCAACGAACGTCCGCTGCGGGTCGCAAACGAGGAGCTGCGGATCCTCATGTCCAACGTCCAGGATCTCATCGACCGACTCGGTACGGCCGCGGATCCGGAGCTCAAGCGGCTGCGGAAGCAGGCGGAAGCAGCGCTGGCTCGTGCCAGGGCGGCGATCGGTGACGGCGGGGCGCAGTTAGGGGATCAAGCCCGGCAGCTCACCAAACAGGGACAGAACTATGTACGCCGACGCCCCTTGACCTCAGTCGGTGTCGTGGCACTCGGCATGCTGGCGTTGGGCCTGGTGACTGGTCGGGCGCTGGCACCTGACTAGCGCCACCGA
>Ga0126371_10006497_pt1 | contig 10413 bp, 9 predicted proteins | sample PanSoiMetaPlot_4_FD_110145 | JGI IMG/M metagenome (GOLD analysis project Ga0126371, IMG submission 110145) | Tropical forest soil microbial communities from Panama - MetaG Plot_4 | ecosystem: Environmental > Terrestrial > Soil > Tropical forest > Bulk soil | place: Panama | collected 2016-02-17
CACTGTCCCTTGCATCGAGCGGGGAAACGCACGCCTCCACGGCGTCGTTCAACAACCACTGGGGTGTGCCGTTGTCGCTTGCGCGGATGGCGGAAACGGCGAATTTCGGTGTTTTCGAGGTCGGTATGAACCATACCGGCGAAATTACCCCGCTGGCGCGCCTGGTACGGCCTCATGTGGCGATCGTCACGGCGGTCGAGCCGGTGCATCTTGAGTTCTTCGCCTCCGTGGCGGCGGTCGCGGACGCCAAGGCAGAAATCTTTGTCGGGCTGGAGCCAGGAGGCACCGCCGTTCTCAACCGCGACAACCCGCATTTCGCGCGGCTGCGGCAACGCGCCGAAGAGGCAGGTGTGAAGCACATTGTCGCGTTCGGCGAGCATGCCGAGGCCGCGGCGCGCCTTCTCAACTGCGCGCTGCTGCCAGATTGCTCGACCGTCGAGGCAAGCATCCTCGGCGTGCCGGTCACCTACAAGATTGGCGCGCCCGGGCGGCATCTCGTCATGAATTCACTCGCCGTGCTGGCTGCTGCAAGCCTTGTCGGGGCCGATCTTGCGGGTGCGGCGCTCGCCTTGGCGCAGCAGGTCCCGGCGCCCGGTCGCGGTACGCGGGTGAAGCTCGAATTGCGGGATGGGCAGGTGCTCGTCATCGACGAAAGCTACAATGCCAACCCGGCATCCATGCAGGCCGCACTCGCCCTCCTGGGCCAAGCGCCGCTCGGGCCGGGCGGCCGGCGCATCGCCGTCCTCGGTGACATGCTCGAATTGGGCCCGACCAGCAAGGATCTGCATCGCGGCCTCGTCGAAGTGATCCGCCACAACAGCATTGATCTTGTCTATTGCGCTGGACCTCTGATGGCGGCGCTGTGGGAGGTGCTTCCTTCCGCGCGCCGCGGCGGCTATGCAAAAACCGCGGCTGAGTTGGAGCCCCTGGTGGTGGCGGCAGTCCGCGCTGGCGATGCCCTCATGGTCAAGGCGTCGGCCGGCTTCCGCCTGGGACCGATCGTCAAGGCGCTGGTGCGGCACCATTCCGTCACCGCGGCGTCTGAACCGGCGCAAGCGTAGGGCCTATCGCATGTTCTATTGGCTGACTGAGTTTTCGGACGCCATTTCGGTCCTCAATGTGTTCCGCTACATCACGTTCCGCACCGGCGGCGCGATGTTCACAGGAATCGTCTTTGTGTTCCTGTTCGGTCCGAGCATCATCAACAGCCTGCGCTTGAAGCAGGGCAAAGGCCAGCCGATCCGCCTCGATGGGCCGCAATCTCATCTCGTCACCAAAAAGGGAACGCCTACCATGGGCGGGCTGATGATCCTGTCCAGCCTCGTGGTGTCGACGGTATTGTGGGCCAATCCTGCCAATCCCTATGTCTGGGTGGTACTCGGAGTGACGCTCGGCTTCGGCCTTATCGGCTTCTACGACGATTATCTCAAGGTAACGAAGCAGAGCCATGTGGGCTTTTCCGGACGTACCCGGCTCCTGATCGAGTTCACCATCGCGGGTGTCGCCTGCTATGCCATCGCCGTCATTGGCCGTGCCCCGCAATCGACGTCGCTGGCATTCCCGTTCTTCAAGGATTTGCTGCTCGATCTCGGCTGGTTTTTCGTTGCTTTCGCAGCCGTCATCGTGGTGGGCGCCGGCAACGCCGTCAATCTGACCGACGGCCTCGACGGCCTTGCCATCGTGCCGGTCATGATCGCGGCCGGCTGCTTCGGTGCAATCTCCTGGGCGATCGGCAACGCCTTGTTTGCCGAATACCTGCAAGTCAATTTCGTATCCGGTGCGGGCGAGCTTGCGGTGCTATGCGGAGCCATCCTTGGCGCCGGTCTCGGCTTTTTGTGGTTCAATGCGCCGCCCGCCTCCATCTTCATGGGTGACACCGGCTCGCTTGCGCTTGGTGGCTTGCTCGGCACGGTCGCGGTTATCACCAAGCATGAGATCGTGCTCGGCATCATAGGTGGACTGTTCGTGCTCGAGGCCGTCTCGGTCATTGTCCAGGTTGTGTCTTTCAAATTGACCGGCAAACGTGTATTCCGGATGGCGCCGATCCATCATCATTTCGAGCAGCTCGGTTGGACCGAGCCACAGATCGTCATCCGGTTCTGGATCATCGCGGTCGTGCTGGCCCTCGCCGGCTTGTCGACGCTTAAATTAAGATGAGGTCGCGATGGTTGACACAAGTGCTGTTTGCTATTCCCTCCCCTGCTTGTGGGGAAGGGAGGGGCGAAAGACGTGATCCCCATCACCACGTTCGCCGGAAAGAAGATCGCCGTGTTCGGGCTCGGCGGCTCGGGGCTGGCTGCTGCGAGCGCATTGTTCGCTGGCGGCGCCGATGTGGTTGGCTGGGACGACAGCCCGGAACGCATCGCCCAGGCGGCGACCGCCGGAATCCCGGTGGCGAACCTGCACGAATTCGACTGGAGCAAGATCGCCGCGCTCGTGCTTTCGCCCGGCGTTCCGTTCACCCATCCGGTGCCGCACTGGTCGGTCGGGCTCGCCCGGGCCATGGCGGTCGAAGTTATCGGCGACGTCGAGCTGTTCTGCCGCGAGCGGCGTGCCCATGCGCCGAATGCTCCATTTGTTGCCGTCACCGGTACCAACGGCAAATCGACGACCACGGCGCTGATTGCGTATATATGCACCCAAGCCGGCCTTGACGTCCAACTCGGGGGCAATATCGGCACCGCGATCGTGTCGCTCGCCCCGCCTCAGGCCGGCCGTGTACACGTGATTGAATGCTCGTCGTTCCAGATCGACCTCGCGCCCAGCATCGACCCGTCAATCGGCGTCCTGATCAATCTTGCCGAGGACCATCTCGACCGCCACGGCACCATGAGCAACTACGCTGCGGTGAAGGAACGGCTGATCGCCAGCGTTCACCGGGACGGCACCGCAATTGTGGGCGTCGATGACAATTGGTGCCAAGCGATTGCCGACAGGGCGGGACGGGCCGGTCGGCGTGTCGTGCGCGTCTCCGCGCGCAATCCGGTGGCTTACGGGGTCTATGTCGAAGCCGAGCGCATCGTCGAGGCGACAGGTGGCACTGCGCAGGATGTTGCCCGAGTGGGCAACATCGGGTCGTTGCGGGGTCGCCACAATGCCCAGAACGCTGCTTGTGCGGTCGCGGCGGCGCTGGCGCTCGGCGTCGACCGGCGTGCAATTCAGGCCGGATTACAGTCGTTTCCCGGATTGGAGCACCGTATGGAGGAGGTCGGCCGCAATCGCGGTGTGCTGTTCATCAATGATTCCAAGGCCACCAATGCGGATTCCGCCGCCCAGGCTCTGGCTTGCTTCGGCAATATTTTTTGGATCGCGGGCGGCAAGCCCAAGAGCGGCGGCATCGAATCACTTGCGGGGTATTTTCCGCGCATCCGCAAAGCTTACCTGATCGGTGCAGCCGCGAAGGACTTCGCCGCGACGCTCGACGGCAAGGTCGACCATGTCATGGCCGGTACCCTGGATCGCGCCGTCGAAGAGGCAGCACGCGATGCCGTGGCATCCGGGCTCGATCATGCGGTTGTGCTGCTGTCGCCGGCCTGTGCGTCGTTCGATCAGTTCGAGAATTTTGAGGTGCGCGGCACCGCGTTCCATAATCTGGTGCAGAAGCTTCCCGGCGTGGTGGTGCCCGGCAAAAGATGACGACGCGGCGACTCCAGTGCGGTGTCATCGCCCGGGGGTAAACGGGTGAGCCGGTAATCCCAGTGCAATGAGGTGTCGAAAGGGGCCCACAAGCAGGTGCGCGATGGTTGCTGCGTCCGCTGGTCAAGCCGGTGACGACAGCCGTGGGAACTGCGCGTGCGCGGCACCCCAATTTCAAAAATCGAAATTTTTTCTTAACAGGCTCGCAACCATAATCGCTCAGAACTGCCGCAACGTCTGAAATCCGTCTGCCACGAACCGGGAGCACGATCATGGTTTCGCGCGCCGAACGAACTCCGTTTGCGGCATGGTGGTGGACGATCGACCGGTTCATTCTGGTGGCGCTGGGCGCCGTCATGCTTGGCGGCATCGTGCTATCGCTCGCCGCGAGCCCTCCGGTGGCGGCGCGCCTGGGGCTCGATGCGTTCTATTTCGTCCATCGTCACGTGCTATATCTGGTGCCGGCGATCGTCGTTATGTTGACGATGTCGTTCTTGTCGCCGCGCCATACCCGCCGGCTCGCACTTGTGGTTTTCATCGTCAGCTTCGCGCTCGTTATTGCCACGCTATTCGTCGGCGCCGAGGTGAAGGGCGCCCGACGCTGGCTCGTTATCGCCGGCGCCAACATTCAGCCGTCCGAGTTTCTCAAGCCGTCCTTCGTCATCCTCACCTCGTGGCTATTCGCCGAATCGCTACGCAAACCCGAGATGCCAGCCACCACGTTTTCGCTGCTGCTGTTGCTCAGCGTGGTGGGCGTGTTGGTGCTGCAGCCGGATTTCGGCCAGACCATGCTGATATCGCTGGTATGGGGCGCGTTGTTTTTCATGGCCGGCATGCGATTTATCTGGGTGGCAGGCCTCGGCAGCAGCGCCGTGTTTGGTCTGCTGGCAGGCTATGCGACGATCCCGCACGTGGCGCAGCGCATCAAGCGCTTCCTCGATCCGGCATCCGGCGATACTTTCCAGGTCGATGCTGCCGTCGAATCGTTTTTCCGCGGCGGCTGGTTCGGCCAGGGCCCGGGCGAGGGCACGGTGAAGCGCATTTTGCCCGATAGTCATGCCGATTTCGTGTTCGCGGTGGCGGCGGAGGAGTTCGGCATCGTGCTGTGTCTCGTTCTGGTCGTTCTGTTTGCGTTCATCGTGTTGCGCGCGCTTGGCAAGGCGATGCGGAACGACGATCCGTTTTCACGTTTTTCGATTGCCGGACTTGCCATCTTGTTCGGGGCCCAGTCGGCGATCAATATGGCAGTGAATCTGGCGCTCATTCCCGCCAAAGGGATGACGCTGCCGTTCATCTCCTATGGCGGCTCCTCGATGATTTCGCTGGCCTACGGCATGGGCATGTTACTCGCATTTACCCGCGAGCGCCCAAGGACCGTGCTGTTTCTCCCATCCTACCCTCTATCGCCACCCTGCCCTCCGCGGCTTGCGGGGGAGGGTAGGGCGGCTGGGAGCGTCGCTTGATGGCCCAACGCGACGGCTCGCCCCTCGTCGTCGTGGCGGCCGGCGGGACGGGAGGACACCTGTTTCCAGCCGAGGCGCTTACAGTCGCGCTCACGCAACGCGGTATCACGGTCGATCTGGTCACCGACAAACGCGCGAACCGCTATGGCGAATTTCCGGGGCGTGCCACCCATATCGTGCCGAGCGCCACATTCGCTGGGCGCAACCCGTTCCGTGTCGCCGGCGCCATGTTTAAGCTCGGCCTCGGCACCGTTAAGGCATTGTTCCTGCTCGGCCGATTGCAACCCGCCGTTGTCGTCGGCTTCGGCGGCTATCCCACCATTCCACCGCTGCTTGCTGGGGTGCTGCGCAGCATTCCGACTGTAATCCACGAGCAGAACGGCGTGCTTGGACGCGCCAACCGGCTGCTTGGTCCGCGGGTGCAGGCAATCGCCACTGGCTTTGACGGGCTTTTCGCCGACAATCCACCGCTCGCCGCCAAAGCGACCCGCACCGGAAATCCGATCCGCCCTGTTGTGATCGAAGCGGCGGCGACGCCCTATCCGGGCGCCACCGGCCCGCTGCGTATTCTGGTCTTCGGCGGCAGCCAGGGCGCCCGCATCATGGCAGACGTCGTGCCCGCAGCCATCGAGCTCGTCCCGATGGCTGTGCGGGCGCGGCTATCCGTGATCCAGCAGGCGCGTGAGGAAGACCTTGCGAGGGTACGGTCGGCCTATGAGCGTCTCGGTATCACGGCCGAGGTCGCGTCGTTCTTTCGCGATCTGCCAGCCCGGATGGCGACGAGCCATATCGTGATCTCGCGTTCGGGCGCATCCACGGTGGCGGAGCTTGCCGCGATCGGGCGGCCCGCGCTCCTGGTGCCGTTGCCTCATGCGCTCGACCAGGATCAGCGCGCCAATGCCAGTACGCTGGAAAGGGGTGGCGGCGCTATCATGATGGAACAGACGCACTTCACTCCGGATCGTGTCGCCGCCGAGATTGCGCGGCTCGCCGCCGATCCGGATAAGCTCGCCGAAATGGCGGATGCGGCGCGGCGCCAGGGCGTTCTCGACGCCGCAGATCGGCTGGCAGAGCTGGTGATGCGGGTGGCGAAGCGGGCGGCTGCAGCGTGATGGGGTTATTCGCTCCGGAGCAAATTCCTATTCCACTCGAAGACCGAGCTTGCGGATCAGCGCCGACCACTTGGGTTCCTCCTTGGCGATGTCGGCGGCGTATTCCTGTGACGTCGAGGAAAGCGGATCGCCCCCATCGGCGAGGATGCGGGCCTTCACTTCGGGGGCGTTTACGGCTGCGCGCAATTCGCCGTTGAGGCGTGCGACAATGTCTGCCGGTGTGCCGGCCGGAGCCATCAGGCCGTAATGCAGCACAGCCTCGAAGCCCGGCAGGCCGGATTCCGCAATGGTCGGAACGTCGGGCATCAGGCTCAAGCGCACGGGGCCGGCAGTCGCGATCGCCCGCAGGTTTCCGGCCTGCAAATTGCCGATGGCGGGCGCCAGCACGTTGAAGGCGACAGGCACATGGCCGCCGATGAGATCGTTGGTAAGCGGGCCGGTGCCCTTGTAAGTTACGATGGTGAAGTCGATGCCCGCGGCGGCCTTGAACAGCTCGGCCGAGAGGAAAGACCCGGTGCCGGGTGGTGGCGTGCCGATGTTGAGTTTGCCGGGCTCTCGCTTCGCCATGGCGATCAGATCCGCCACGGTGCGCACTGGGAACGCGGTGTTAGCCATCAGCACGATCGGGGTCGCGGCGATCAGCCCGATGGGTGTGAAATCGCGGTGCGGGTCATAACCAGGATTGACATAAAGCGTGGGATTGATTGCCGTGATGCCGGTGTGGGACATCACGATCGTGTAGCCGTCAGGTGCCGCCTTTGCGGCCACCCGCATGCCGATCACGCCGGCGACGCCGCCACGGTTATCGATGATCACCTGTTGCCGTAGGCTTGAGGCGAGTTTCTCCGCCACAATCCGCGCGACCGCATCGACACCCCCGCCGGCTGGAAACGGTACGATCAGGGTGATCGGACGCGAAGGATAGGTTTGCGCGACGGCCGTTCCGCAGGTTGCCGCAAATGCAACGGCCACCGCTGCCCCAATAAAGTTCGAGCGCCTCACAGTTCTTGCCTCGCTACCCCAAGGCCCGCTGGATACGCCAAAAATACAACCGCCGGTCTCAATGTCGAGGACCGGCGGCTTCACAAAACAAAAGTACCGATGCGGTGAGGTTCCTGGATCAGTGAACGCTCCGGTTCAACCGTGCGATTTGATCCTTAATCTGCAATTTGCGACGCTTTAGTTCACCCAACGTGAAATCGTCCGTGGAAGGATGCTGAAGCGCCTCAGCCAATTCGTCTTCAAGCATCCGGTGCCGCTGTTCGAGTTCTGCGAGATGCGTCGATGTTGCCATATATCGAGTCTCCTCTGTCAGATTGCAGCCTGACGACAAACTAGTGACATGGCGATATAACGAAGTCGATGCGACATTTGCAGTCCTAATACAGATTTAGGCATCATATTACCATAAAAGCTCCAATAGGGCAGCAAAAATTTCCCATATGTAACTTAAATGTCGCATATGCCCGCGGAATATATCGGCAACACATCGGACAACTTGATCGTGCGGCAAGCTTTCGGGCAGCATCCCGTGGCCAATCGTGATATTCAGCGGGCAGAATTTCGGGCGTGCGCGCGAAGAGGCCAGACGTGCTCAGGTCGCGATAGGGCATTGGGATTCGGCGGCTGCGAATGACCGAAGAAGAAGAAATCGAGCTGAAGGTGCAGCTCGGGCGGTTACGGCAAGAGCATCGCGACCTTGACGCCGCAATCGAGGCCTTGCAGGCCGTACCAGGTGTCGATCTTATCCAGGTTCAGCGCTTGAAAAAACGCAAGCTCAGCTTGCGCGACCGAATTACGTTCATTGAGGATCAACTAACGCCAGACATCATTGCGTGACGGTGATACGGAAGCCTTCAACCGCTACATTTTGTGCGCCCCATTGCGCACGAAAGCCGCTGTTCGAGGGGCCGCGGTGTCCAGTATCGGCTGTCGCGCCGCGGTTCGACCTTGATGGACTCCAAAAATCCTTGCGATGACGGTGTGTTTGGCTTGCGACTACACCGCCGGTTTCTATAATCCGCGCCTTCTTTCCGGGCCGGACGATCGGCACGGCGTTGAGGATCTTTCCGTGGCCGCAAAATCCGTCGCCGTCATCATGGGCAGTCAATCCGATTGGGCGACCATGAAACATGCTGCCGACACGCTCGATGCGCTCGGCGTCACCTACGAGGCCCGCATCGTTTCGGCGCATCGCACGCCAGACCGGCTCTATGCGTTCGCCAAGGGTGCTAAGGCCGCGGGGTTCCGGGTGATCATCGCGGGCGCCGGTGGGGCGGCGCATCTGCCCGGCATGACTGCATCGATGACGATGCTGCCAGTGTTCGGCGTTCCGGTCGAATCCAAAGCCCTGGCCGGCCTCGATTCGCTTTATTCGATCGTGCAGATGCCGCCAGGTATTCCGGTCGGAACGCTTGCAATCGGCCGGGCCGGAGCGATCAATGCCGCGCTGCTTGCTGCGAGTGTATTGGCGCTACACGACGAGGCACTTGCGGGCCGTCTCGAAGCGTGGCGCAGCTGCCAGACCGATGCCGTCGCCGATGCGCCATCCCGCGAGGGCCGCACGTGACTTCGTTCGGCTCGCAACCCATCGGCTCCGACGCAACCATCGGGATTCTGGGCGGCGGCCAGCTCGGCCGCATGCTCGCGATGGCGGCGGCCCGGCTCGGTTTCAGATGCCATGTGCTGTGCCCCGAGCCCGCCTCACCGGCATTCGATGTGGTCCGCCGCGTCACCGAGGCTGACTACGGCGACAAATCCGCTCTCGATCGTTTCGCTGACGATGTCGACGTCATCACCTATGAGTTTGAAAACGTTCCAGCGGAAACCGCAGCATTTCTCGCAGCCCGCAAACCGGTGGTACCAGATCCCAAGGTGCTCGCCGTTACACAGGACAGGCTGGCCGAAAAGGACTTTGTGGTTTCGCTCGGCATCGCTACCGCGCCCTATGCAACGGCCGGGTCCGAAAGCGAGCTGATCGCGGCGCTGTCGTCGATCGGGCGCCCGGCCGTGCTCAAGACCCGGCGCTTCGGCTATGATGGCAAGGGGCAAGTGACGCTGCGCCCCGGCGACGATGCCGCCGCAGCCTGGGCCGCGATCGGCGGCCAGCCCTCAATCGTTGAGGCATACGTGCCTTTTGAACGCGAAATCTCCATGGTGGCGGCGCGCGGCAGCGACGGCAAGGTCCAATGTTTCGACGTTGCTGAAAACGAGCACAGCAACCACATCCTCAAGGTTTCACGTATACCTGCCGAAGTGACGCCGGCGATCGCCGCGCAGGCGCGCCGGATAGCCGGCCAAATCGCGGAAGCATTCGGCTATGTGGGCGTGCTAGCGGTCGAAATGTTTGTGGTCGCAGACGGTGCCGACCATTCCGTCATGGTGAATGAGATTGCCCCGCGCGTGCACAATTCCGGACATTGGACGCTCGACGGATGCTCGGTATCACAATTCGAGCAACATATCCGGGCGGTTGCAGGCTGGCCGCTCGCGGTGCCGCTTCGCCACGGACGCGCCGAGATGGTCAACCTCATCGGGGATGAGATCGCGGACTACCGCCAGTGGTTGGATGTGCCCGGCGCTTGCGTCCATCTCTACGGTAAACAGGCAGTGCGGGCAGGCCGCAAGATGGGGCATGTCACGCGGGTCTTTTCCTGACGCTTGGCCTTAAAGAATGTCGATTGTCGCATCTTGCCAGCGCGAACCGGCCTCCGCTGCGCCGCAAAAATGGCGGTTTGGAGACAACGTGATGCTGAGCGCAATTGTCATTACCCGGAATGAGGCGGCCAATGTTGCGGCGTGCCTTGAAAGCATCGCATTTTGCGACGAGCGCATCGTGGTCGATAGCGGCAGCGACGACGACACCGTCAAGATCGCCGTAGCGGCTGGCGCCACGGTCGTGACGCATGCTTGGGCGGGCTTCGGTGCTCAGAAGAACTTCGCATTGTCACAGGCGCGCGGCGATTGGGTGCTGTCGATCGATGCCGATGAGCGCGTGCCGGCACCGCTTGCCGCGGAAATCGTGTCCACGATCAGCTCGGCTTCGGCGAATGGCTACGAGATCGCCAGACTTTCCACGTTCCTGGGGCGGCCGATGCGCCATTCGGGCTGGTTTCCCGATCACGTATTGCGGCTGTTCCGCCGCGACAAGGCGCGCTTCAGCGACGATACCGTGCACGAGCGGGTCATCTGCGACGGGACGG
>Ga0126371_10006499_pt1 | contig 10411 bp, 7 predicted proteins | sample PanSoiMetaPlot_4_FD_110145 | JGI IMG/M metagenome (GOLD analysis project Ga0126371, IMG submission 110145) | Tropical forest soil microbial communities from Panama - MetaG Plot_4 | ecosystem: Environmental > Terrestrial > Soil > Tropical forest > Bulk soil | place: Panama | collected 2016-02-17
AATCCGCATGAGCATAGCAAGCACGCCCCCCCAAACGGAAGCCATCGAATGGCGCAAGAACACCAAGCCGGTGCCTTATGACGAGGCCGTCAGCGTCATGGAGGCGCGCGTGCGCGAGATTCGCGCCGGGTCGTCACCCGAGCTGGTCTGGCTGCTCGAGCATCCGGCGCTCTACACCGCCGGCACCAGCGCCCGTGACGACGACCTGGTGGACCCCTTGCTGCCGGTCCATCACACCGGCCGCGGCGGACAATGGACCTATCATGGGCCGGGCCAGCGCATCGCCTATGTCATGCTCGATCTCAATCGCCGCGGCGGGGATTTGCGTGCCTTCGTTCGGGAGCTCGAGGAATGGCTGATCCGGACGCTGGCCGGCTTCGGCGTGACCGGCGAGCGCCGTAGCGGCCGGATTGGCATCTGGGTCGCCGATAAAGGCGGCGCCGAGAACAAGATCGCGGCGATCGGCGTGCGCGTGCGGCGCGGCGTGAGCTATCACGGCCTATCGCTCAACGTCGCGCCCGATTTGGCCCATTACCAGGGCATCGTCCCGTGCGGTGTGCGCGAGCACGGCGTTACGTCGCTGGCGAAGCTGGGCATCCGTCCGCGCATGAGCGAGGTCGACGCCGCGCTCAAGGCCAATTTCGCCGCGGCATTTCCCTGAGCTATGATCGCGCGCCGAAGGGGAGCCTTGAAACCGATGCTTTGTATCCGGGACGCGGCTAGCGCCGGAACGCGCTGGCTTGCGATCGCGACGTTGATCGGCCTTGCCGCCGCGCTGCCGGCGGCGGCGCAGCAGCCGATTGTCAGCCGGCCGCCATCGTCGCGCGCCGAGATCCACCTGACGTTCGCGCCCATCGTCAAAGAGGCGGCGCCGGCGGTGGTCAACGTCTATTCGCGCCGTGTCGTGCAGACACGGGCACCGATCTTCAACGACACGCTGATGCGGCAGTTCTTCGGCAACGCCTTCCCTCTCACGGTGCCGCGTCAACGCGTGCTCAACTCCCTCGGCTCCGGCGTCATCCTCGATCCGTCCGGATTGATCGTGACCAACGATCACGTGATCAAGGACGCGCAAGAGATTTCCGTCGTGCTGAGCGACCGCCGCGAATTTCCGGCCAAGATCCTGCTCGCGGACGAACATCTCGATCTGGCGGTCCTCAAGATCAATGTGCCCGGCGAAAAGCTGCCGGTACTGCCCATTGACGATAGCGACAAGCTCGAAGTCGGCGATCTGGTGCTGGCGATCGGCAATCCATTCGGCGTCGGTCAGACGGTGACCAGCGGCATCGTCTCGGGCCTCGCGCGCACCGGAACCGGCATCAACGAATTCGGCTCCTTCATCCAGACCGACGCGCCGATCAATCCGGGCAATTCTGGCGGCGCGCTGGTCGACATGGACGGTGCGTTGATCGGCATCAATACCGCGATCTTCTCGGAGTCCGGCGGCTCGGTCGGCATTGGCTTCGCCATTCCGACCGGCCTGGTGCGGTCTGTCCTCTACGCGGTGCAGCACGGCGAGCATAACGTGCAGCAACCGTGGCTCGGGCTCGAAGGCAAAGGCGTCAATGCCGACGACGCGACCAAGCTCGGCCTGCCGCGGCCCGGTGGCGTCCTGGTCGACACCGTGACCGCCGGCGGTCCGGCGGCCAAGGCCGGCATCGCCACCGGCGACGTCGTGCTCGCGGTCGACGGTCACGCCATCGAGGACCCTGAAGCGTTGCGCTTCCGGCTGGCGACACATCATGTCGGCAGCAGCGCCGAGTTTTCTGTCTGGCACGACGGCCACGCGCACGCCGCGACCGTGGCGCTGATCGCGCCGCCAGAAGAACCGCCGCGCGACATCACGCTGCTGGAAGGCCGCGAGCCGCTGGCCGGCGCATCGGTTGGCAATCTCAACCCGGCCTTCAATAACGAGCTGAGCCTGCCGCAAACCCTGCGCGGCGTGGTGGTCGCGGCGGTGACGCCGGGCAGCACGGCGGCGCAGCTGGGCCTGCGCCGAGGCGACATCCTGGCGAGCCTTGACCGCCGCGAGATCGACACCGTCGCGCAATTGCGCGACCTGCTCGCCAAAAGCGGGCCGCCCTGGGCCTTGGTCATCGCTCGCGGCAACAAGAAGTTCTCGCTCGTCGTACGATGAGCCTTTTCGAGCAGCAGGCCCCGCGCCCGCTGGCCGATCGGCTCCGGCCCCGCACGCTCGCCGAAATCGTCGGCCAGGATCACCTGCTTGCGCCCGACGCACCACTCGGCCGCATGGTCGCGGCGCGGCGGCTGGCATCGATGATCCTGTGGGGCCCGCCGGGCTGCGGCAAGACGACGGTCGCGCGGATCCTTGCCGACGCGACGGACATGCACTTCGAGCCCTTATCGGCCGTCTTTTCGGGCGTCGCCGACTTACGCAAGGTGTTCGACGCGGCGAAGCAGCGCCGCGTTGCCGGTCAGGGCACGCTGCTCTTTGTCGATGAAATTCATCGCTTCAATCGGGCACAACAGGACGGCTTCCTGCCCTATGTCGAGACCGGCACGGTGACCTTAATCGGTGCGACGACCGAAAATCCGTCGTTCGAGCTCAACGGCGCACTGTTGTCGCGGTGCCAGGTTTTCGTGCTCAGGCGGCTCGACGACGCCGCGCTCGAAACCCTGCTCGTCCGCGCCGAAACCGCGCTCGGCCGCAAGTTACCCGTGGATACGGCGGCACGTCAGGCGCTCAAGGCGATGGCCGACGGCGACGGGCGCTATGCCCTCAACATCGCCGAGGAGATCGCCGCGCTGCCCGAAGGAACGACGCTCGACACCGAAGGCCTGATGGCGGCGGTGCAGCGGCGGGCGCCGCTTTACGACAAGGCGCAGGAAGGGCATTACAACCTGATCAGCGCCCTCCATAAGTCGGTGCGCGGCTCGGACGTCGACGCGGCGCTCTATTGGCTGGCGCGTATGCTGGTCGGCGGCGAACACCCGATCTATATCGCGCGGCGGCTGGTGCGCATGGCGGTCGAAGACATCGGCATGGCCGAACCCGGCGCGCTGCCGCAGACGATTGCGGCGTGGGAGGCGTACGACCGGCTTGGCTCGCCGGAAGGCGAATTGGCGCTGGCGCAGGCGGTGATCTTTCTCGCCACCGCGCCCAAATCGAATGCCGGCTATGTCGCCTTCGGCAACGCGACGCGCGCCGCGAAGGAGACCGGATCACTGATGCCGCCGATGCACGCGGTCAACGCGCCGACGCGCCTGATGCGCGATCTCGGTTACGGCGGCGGCTACGTCTACGACCCGGATACGCCAGCGGGATTTTCCGGCCTCGACTATTTCCCCGAAAGCATGGGCCGCCGCGAATTCTATCGCCCCATCGAGGCCGGCTTCGAGCGCGAGATCCGCAAGCGGCTCGACTATTGGCAAAGACTGCGTGCTGATCGCACCGCGGTGCCGCCCCAGGATCAACCAAAAAAGTGAAACCACCGGCGGATGCCAGGGTAACATCCGCCTCGAAAGAACCGCCGAAACTGGATTCCGGGCCACTGGGACGCCCGGCCGCGCGGCTTGGTCCGGATTTGCGGCCACTGGCGCCGCGCCTGATTAGCTAGCGGCCGGACGGCCGCCGCCGCTAAATTGCGGTACATGGGACAAGTGCAATCGATCGCGGTCGCCGCCGCCGACGCCGAAATCCGCCTCGACCGCTGGTTCAAGCGGCATTTCCCGGAATTGTCGCACGGTAAGCTGGAGCAGCTGTTGCGCACCGGCCAGATTCGGCTGGACGGAAAACGCGCCGCGGCACGCGACCACGTCACCGCCGGTCAAATCGTCCGCGTGCCACCGCTGCCCGCGGCGAGCCCACGGCCCGCCGCGCCGCGCGCCGCCGAACCGAGCGCGCGCGATGCCAAGATGATCCAGGCGCGCGTGCTGCACCGCGACGGCGACGTCATCGTCATCGACAAGCCGCAAGGCCTGGCCGTGCAAGGCGGCACCAAGACCGACCGGCATCTCGACGGTTTGCTCGATGCGCTCCGCTTTGGCGCCAAGGAGCGGCCGCGTCTGGTCCATCGGCTCGACAAGGACACCAGCGGCGTGCTGGTTCTGGCGCGTCACGCCCGCGCGGCCGCCAAGCTCGCGGAAGCATTTCGCGGCAAGGCGGCACGCAAGATCTATTGGGCTGCCGTCGTCGGCGTGCCAGAGCCATCGCAAGGTCGCATCGACCGACGATTGGCGAAATTGCCAGGGCGGCTCGGCGAGCGCGTGGTTCCCGCCGACGACGGCAAGCGCGCCATCACCTATTACCGCACCGTTGCACAGGCTGGCGATCGTCTCGCTTGGGTCGCCCTCGAACCGGTCACCGGCCGCACCCACCAACTCCGGGCGCATTGCGCGGCGCTCGGTACGCCGATCCTCGGCGACGGCAAATACGGCGGCGCGGTGACGCACGTGCCCGGTGTTCCCGGCAACCGGCGTGTCCACCTGCACGCCCGCGCGCTGGCCATTCCGCATCCGGCTGGTGGCACGCTCATCGTCATGGCGCCGTTGCCGCCGCACATGCGCGAGACCTGGGATTTCTTCGGTTTCGAGAACGGTCAGGAGCGCGACGTCTTCGCCGACCTGGCGCCCGAAAAGGCCCGCGGCGATCGATGAAACGGTTCTTCAAGACGGCCGCGGTTGGCGACGCAGCCGGCGGCTATACGGTGCTGCTCGACGGCAAACCGATGCGGACGCCTGCCAAGGCACCGTTCGTCGTGCGCAGCAAAAAGCTGGCCGAGGCCATCGCCGACGAATGGCAGGCGCAAGGCAAGACGATCAAGCCGTCAGCGCTGCCACTGACGCGGCTGGCCGGCACCGCCATCGACCTCGTCGCGCAACGGCGCGAAACGATCGTCGCCGAGATTGCCAAGTATGCGGCCACCGATCTCGTCTGCTATCGCGCTGAGGCACCGTCCGAACTCGCCGCGCGCCAGCACCGCGCCTGGCAGCCGCATCTCGACTGGGCCGGAACGCGGTACGCGCCGCTGACGGTGACGGCCGGCATTGCACCGATGACGCAGCCGCCGGAAGCCCTCGTCATGTATCGCGACGCCGTCGCTGCTTACGACGACATGACGCTGACGGCGCTTCATCTAGCGACCACGACGCTCGGCTCGCTGGTGTTGGCGCTGGCCCTGATCGAAGGTCGGATCGCGGCCGATGAGGCGTTCGCGGCGGCCGAGCTCGACCAGAGCTTCCAGATCGAACGCTGGGGCGAAGACGCCGAGGCGATGGCGCGCCGCGCCGCCGTGTTCGACGATATCGGCACGGCCGCCCGCTTCGCCGCGCTTCACCGCGCCACGTAAACAGGCCACACTGTCCGTCGAACGCCCAGGGGGACCCGATGCGGGACATATTGCGGCGACTGGAAGAAAAGCGCGAAGCCGCTCGCAAAGGCGGCGGCGAAAAGCGCATCGCGCAGCAGCATCAGAAGGGCAAGCTCGCCGCGCGCGAGCGCCTCGACCTATTGTTCGACCGCGATACGTTCGAGGAATGGGACATGTTCGTCGAGCACCGCTCGACCGATTTCGGCATGGAGCAGCAGAAGATCCCGGGCGACGGCGTCGTCACCGGCCACGGCTTGATCAACGGCCGCCGCGTCTTCGCCTTCAGCCAGGATTTCACCGTTTTTGGCGGCTCGTTGTCCGAGGCGCATGCCGAGAAGATCTGCAAGATCATGGATCAGGCGGTGCGGGTCGGCGCGCCGGTCATCGGGCTTAACGACTCGGGCGGCGCCCGCATCCAGGAAGGCGTCGCGTCGCTGGCCGGCTACGCCGAGGTGTTCCAGCGCAACGTGCTGGCCTCCGGCGTGGTGCCGCAGATCTCGGTGGTGATGGGCCCATGCGCCGGTGGCGCGGTCTATTCGCCGGCAATGACCGACTTCATCTTCATGGTGCGCGACAGCTCGTACATGTTCGTCACCGGGCCTGACGTCCTCAAGACCGTGACGCACGAGACCGTGACGCACGAGGAGCTCGGCGGCGCGCACACGCACACGACCAAATCGGGCGTCGCCGACCTGGCTTTCGCCACCGACGCCGAGGCGCTCCTCCAGGTGCGCCGGTTCCTTGAGTTCCTGCCGGCGTCCAACCGCGAGGCGCCCCCGGTGCGGCCGACCAAGGATTCCGCCGACAGGATCGAGAGCTCGCTCGACACGCTGGTGCCGGCCAATCCGAACAAGCCCTACGACATGAAGGAGCTCATCGAGAAGGTCGCCGACGAAGGCGAATTCTTCGAGCTGCAACCCGATTACGCCAAGAACATCGTCATTGGCTTCGCGCGCTTCGAAGGCCATCCGGTCGGCATTGTCGCCAACCAACCGATGGTGCTGGCTGGCTGTCTTGACATCGATTCATCACGCAAGGCAGCGCGCTTCGTGCGCTTCTGCGATTGCTTCAATCTGCCGATCGTCACCTTCGTCGATGTGCCCGGCTTTCTGCCCGGAACCGCGCAAGAATATGGCGGCATCATCACGCACGGCGCCAAGCTGCTGTTCGCGTTCGCACAGGCGACCGTGCCGAAGGTGACGCTGATCACGCGCAAGGCCTATGGCGGCGCCTACGACGTGATGAGCTCCAAGCATTTGCGCGGCGACGTCAACTATGCCTGGCCGTCGGCGGAAATCGCCGTGATGGGGCCGAAAGGTGCGGTCGAGATCATCTTCCGCGGCGATCTCAAGGATGCGAAAAAGCTCGAGCGCCGCGCCGAGGAATACCGCGCGAAATTCGCCAATCCCTTCGTCGCGGGATCGCGCGGCTTCATCGACGACGTGATCATGCCGCACTCGACGCGGCGGCGGCTGTGCCGATCGCTCGCGATGCTGCGCGGCAAGCAGCTCCAGAACCCGTGGAAGAAGCACGACAACATCCCGCTCTGACGTGCCACCGTTCAAAAAAATCCTGATCGCCAACCGCGGCGAGATCGCCTGTCGCATTATGCGCACAGCGAAGCGGCTGGACATCGCGACCGTTGCCGTCTACAGCGAGGCGGACGCCGACGCGCGTCACGTGCGCGAAGCCGACGAAGCGATCGCCATCGGGCCGGCGCCCTCGGCGCAGAGCTATCTCGACGTCAAAAAGATCGTCGCCGCCTGCCGCACCAGCGGCGCCGAGGCCGTGCATCCGGGTTACGGGTTCCTGTCCGAGAATCCGGCGCTGCCGCGCGCCCTGGCCATGGCCAAAATCGTTTTCATCGGCCCCAATCCCGCCGCGATGGCGGCGATGGGCGACAAGATCGCCGCCAAGCGGATCGCGGTCAAAGCCGGCGTGCCGACCGTGCCGGGCGAGCTTGGCGTGATCAAGGACGCCAAAGCCGCCATTGCCGTCGCGCGCCGCATCAAATATCCGGTGATGCTCAAGGCGGCGGCCGGCGGCGGCGGCAAGGGCATGCGCATCGCCACCACCGACGCCGAGCTGACCGAGGCGTTTCAGCGCGCCAGCGGTGAGGCCAAGACCGCGTTCGGCGACGCGCGGCTGTTCCTGGAAAAGTTCATCGAGGAGCCCCGCCACATCGAGATCCAGGTCCTGGGCGACCGGCGCGGCAACGTCGTACATCTGTTCGAGCGCGAATGCTCGATTCAACGCCGCCACCAAAAGGTGATCGAAGAGGCACCGAGCCCGTTCCTCGACGCCAAGACGCGCGCGCGCATGGGCGCTGCCGCCGTGGCGCTCGCCAAGTCGGCGAAATACAGCTCGGCCGGCACAGTCGAGTTCATCGTCGACAAAAAACGCAATTTCTATTTCCTCGAGATGAACACCCGGCTCCAGGTCGAGCATCCGGTGACCGAACTCGTGACTGGCCTCGATCTGGTCGAACTGATGATCCGCATCGCCGCCGGCGAAAAATTGCCGTTCACGCAAAAGGACCTGACGCTCTCGGGTTCGGCGATCGAGGCGCGCGTCTATGCCGAGGACCCGCATCGCGGCTTCTTGCCGTCCGCCGGACGGCTGGTGCGCTATGCCGAGCCGGCAGGCGATGGCGTCCGCGTCGACGGCGGCGTCTATGAAGGCGCCGAAATCCCGATCTTCTACGATCCGATGATCGCCAAGGTCGCAGCCCATGCGAAACAGCGTGATGTGGCGGCGGCACGCCTTGCCCAGGCGCTCGACGGCTTTGTCGTCGCCGGCATCGCGCACAATGTCGACTTCCTGGCCGCGATCCTGCGCAACCCGCGTTTCCGCGCCGGCAAGCTATCGACCGATTTCATCACCCGCGAATTTCCCGCCGGATTCGACGGCGCCAAGCCGGATCGCGCCGAATCCGAAATGGCCGCGCTGGTGGCCGCGGCGGCACAAACCCTCGCGACCCCGGGTTCAGCGCCGCAATCGCTCTGCGCGATGATCGGCCGCGACGATTACCCCGTCGTCGCCCGGCGCCTGGCCGACGGCATTGCGCTCACGCGCAACCGCCGCCAGCAAATACTGCGCACCGAATGGCAACCGGGCCAGCCGGCCATGCATCTGGAGATCGGCAAGACCGGGGCGACGTTCCGGATCGAACGCCGTGGATTGTTTTGGCATCTATCGCGTGGTGGCGCGGCGTTCGAAGCGATGGTCGTGCCGTGCTACGCCACAGGCCTCTTGCGCCGTTTGAAACCCAAGCCGCTGGCGAAGCAATCGCGCCACTTGCTGTCGCCAATGCCGGGTCTGCTGGTATCAATCGCTGTCGAAGCCGGCCAGGAAGTCAAATCCGGCGAGCCGCTGGCCGTCGTCGAGGCGATGAAGATGGAGAACGTGCTGCGCGCCGAGCGCGACGGCCGGGTCGCGCGCATCGCCGCCAAGCCGGGCGACAGCCTCGCCGTGGATCAGGTCATCCTCGAATTCGAATGATTTTGTGACAGCGGCCGGCGTGGACAGCGGCAGAGCCCGTGAATAGATTGCCGCCATGCGCGCTGCCGTGACCGCGTTGCGCCTGTCGGTTGTCGGACGCGTCCAGGGCGTGGGCTTCCGCGCCTGGGTCGTGCAGGAGGCGATGCAGCGCAATCTGCGCGGCTGGGTGCGCAATTGCCGCGACGGCAGCGTCGAAGCCTTGATCATCGGCCAAGCCGACGCAGTCGCGGCGATGGCGGCCGCCTGCCGCCGTGGCCCGCCCATGGCCCATGTCGACGCCATGCACCAGAACCCGGCCGACGACGACGGCTCGGCGGGTTTCTTCGAACGCACGACCGATTAGGCCATGACGCGGGGGCACGCAGCGCTCAGCCTGTTGCCAACGCGGCGGCTCGGCCCGTTGTTCTGGGCGCTGTTCGCCGGCGCGATGAACGACAATCTGCTGAAGAACGCTTACGTCATCCTGGTCGCCTATCGCGAGGCTCAATCGGGCCAAGCGACCGAGATCATCGTCACCATCGCTACCGCCGTTTTCATCCTGCCGTATTTCCTGTTCTCGGCGCTCGCCGGCGAGATCGCGGACAAGTATGAAAAATCGTGGCTGCTGCGGCAGACCAAGCTGGCCGAGATCGGCGTTGTCACGTTGGGCGCACTGTCGCTCCTGGGCGACAACATCGTTTTCCAGCTTGGCGTGCTGTTCCTGCTCGGCGTGCAAGCGACGGTTTTCGGACCAGTGAAGTATGCGGTCTTGCCGGAACTGGTGTCCGAAACCGAGCTGCTGGCGGCGAACGCCCTGGTCGATGCCGGCACGTTTCTCGCCATCCTGATCGGTACGATCGTCGGCGGGTTACTGATCCTGGTGCCCGGCGGCCGCTTTGCGACTGGCGGTGCGCTGCTGGCGCTGGCGCTCTTCGGCTACAGCGTAAGCTGGTTCATTCCGGCGACCGGCAAGGCGGAAGGCACGGTGCGCTTGCGCGCCAATATCCTGGCGTCGAGCTGGCAGGTCGCCGGCCAGGCCCACGAGCGACCGGCGGTGTGGCGCGCAGTGTTGGGGATCTCGTGGTTCTGGCTAGTCGGCGCTGCACTGCTCTCGCAATTCCCCAATTACGCCAAGGAATATCTCGGCGCCAACAACCACGTGGTGACCTTGTTCCTGGCGCTCAACTCGATCGGGATCGGCTGCGGCTCGCTCGCGGCCAACCGCATCCTGCGTGGCGCGATCAGCGCCCGGCTAGTGCCGTGGAGCGCGCTGGCCATGGGGATTTTCACGTTCGACCTGTGGCTTGCCAGCCCGGCGCCACAAACCGCGACGGCGCTAACCGGAATCACGGCCTTCTTGGCGGTCGCACACAATTGGCGGATCGTCGGCGACCTCGTCGGCGTCGCGCTGTCGGCGGGAATCTTTGTCGTGCCGCTTTACGCCATCATGCAGGCGCGCAGCGACGAAAGCGAACGCGCGCGCGTCGTCGCTGGCAACAATATCCTCAATGCGCTGTTCATCGTCGTCGCCGGCGGCGGCTCGGCGGTCATGCTGAAGCTCGGCAGCGGCGTGCCGGCGATCTTCCTGGTGCTGGGCTTGA
>Ga0126371_10006502_pt1 | contig 10409 bp, 3 predicted proteins | sample PanSoiMetaPlot_4_FD_110145 | JGI IMG/M metagenome (GOLD analysis project Ga0126371, IMG submission 110145) | Tropical forest soil microbial communities from Panama - MetaG Plot_4 | ecosystem: Environmental > Terrestrial > Soil > Tropical forest > Bulk soil | place: Panama | collected 2016-02-17
CGATTGAGATTACTGCGAACGATGCTCGCGACAAGACGAACACGGAAGCAATTCGGTCCGATCTGTCGCACATCGCGGTGATGTTCGGCAACGGTGACTTTTCCGTGCCGATGTTCGTACACGGTGGCCTGCCACCCGGTGCGACCACAATGAAGTTGATGAAGGCGAAGATTCGATACACCTACGAAGTAATGCCGTCAGGTGGAACGGTTTGCATCAAATCGGGTGATCCGATTGCCCTGGCTTCGATCCACGACTTCTTGCGATTCCAAATCAACGAACACCAAACGAAAGACAGTTTGTAGGTTGCTACGCGATAAGGGCTGAGTACAACACCCTTGCGGCCAATGCAGAAATCGGGTTTCTCGCTGCACTCGAAATGACAAAGGGAACTTCGCCGTCGATGCACGAGAGAGCCCTCTCCGCTCTGATGAAAGCGCGTGCGGGGTGACGCCCCGGTTCACAGTAATCCGCTTGGAGATTGCGTGCTTTAACGAGGCCGCTCACCGCATTTCTAGGGAGACCAGGTCTCCGTCAGTCGCGCCGCGGGGTTTGTAGTTGGCGGTGACCTGGCGGTCTCTCCAGGTGCAGGAGAAGTCGTCGGCGCCGATGAGGAGAAGCGACTTGTAGTCGGACGCTCGCAGTTTTAACGTGCCTTTGTCGGAACTGACGGTGAGCACGGCGGCCGGGGCGTTCGAACAGTCGACGGCTACCAGGCGTCCTCTTATGTATTTTGTTGCTCGGGCATCGGCCGTGGAGCCGGGCTGAACGCCGCTCTCGGCGGCGTCGCGTTTGGCGGCATCTTCTTCGAGAGCGTCGAAGGGCGATTTCTGTTGTTCGTATTTCGGCTGTGCAGCCGCGGAGGCAGTGGTCGAGAGTCCATACTTTCGCTGTGACCCGATCTGCGAGACAAGGTCGCGAGCTGCGTCGGCGACTTGCGGATTGTCGCTGGTCTTGAGGCGGTCGAGTAAAGCTCCGGCGGCGTCCCATTTTTTACCGGAGATGTAAATCTCCGCAAGATGCAGCGGATAGCGTTCGTCGCGGGGGCTCAGGCCGATGGCGGCGCGCTCGGTCTGCATGGCGTTCGTCGGGCTTCCACCCGCATTGCGGGCGACGGCAAGCAGATCGTAGGCATCGGACATTTCCGGATTCCATTCGAGCACAGCACGCAGGTCGAGCATCATGTTGGCCAGTCCCATCATTTCGGCGTGCTTGGCTTGTGCCATGTGGTATTTGGCGATGCAGAGATAGTAGCGGACCCACATGTCGCGGGGGTTGAGCGCGGCCGCGTCTCCCATTTCATTGAAGGCTTCCTGAAATTCCCCGTGTTCGACGTGGTCCCAGGCGAGGATGCGGTGAGCAAGCGCATTGCCGATCGCGTTGGCGGGGAGCTGGTCCGGATCTTCGCCGACTCGCTTCGTTTGTTTGACCTCCGCTTTCTTGTCCGATTCGGTTGCCGTCGTGGCCAGATCGTTCAGCGTCTTGAGGCCCATGTCGCGGCGGTCGGCGAGGCGAACCTGGGTTCCGGCGTACATCGCTCGAGCATCCGCTTCGGGCATGGGTCTTGCGGTGATGATCGAGTCATCTTGCCCGTAGGGAACGGGGAAGTGATCGGTTTCTCTGGAGGGCAGGGCATTGGAAGGATCGCGCGCGGTTTGGCGGGAAGCGTCGACGACTTGCTGCAGTCCGGGTTGACCGTGGAAATAGTCTTTCACCGTTTGTTCAAGCTGAGCGGAACTCATGCCAAAGGCCTGCTTGATGGCGTCTTCGGCGGGAACGTGCTGGTTGAGGACGAGTCCGAAGTAGGTGCCGGTCTCGGGGAGCTTGTTCTTGTGGAGCAGGTAATGCATGAACATCCACGACTGGGCGTAATAAAGAGTGTGATGCGTACCTTCGTTCTTGGGCGAGGGATCATGCTTAACCGCGAACAAATCAGGAGGAGACATCCAGACCTCGGCCCCGAGCAGTTCGGTGAGCGACTTGGGAGGATGACTATCGCGCTGATTGCCGAGCAGGTCTTCTTTAGTGGCCGGCTGAAGTTCGGGGTCGCCGCCGATCTCGACTTGATTGCCGACAATGCGAATGGAGCTGAAATATTCGGCAAGGCCCTCGTCGAACCATCCTTGCGCGGGAGGGTAATTGAAGTCGAGCAGGCGCAGGGCAAAATCGTGGGCGACGGCGCGGTAAGGCTCGTCTTCAAACAGGTTCAGGACGACGAAGTCCTGATCTGTGCCGGTGAGCAGGAATCCGGAAGCGGCGATCGGCTGTCCCTGGCGGAGCGGAGCCGCCTGGTAATAGGACTTGTCGTTTTTGAGCGCCAAGATGGTCAAGGGCCGGGCTTCGCTGAGCCGATCCCTCCCAAGCAAGCCGGCAAAGACCGAACGCATCTGCTCAAAGCGCAGGGCGACCTCTCGGCCACGTTTCTCACCGGCGTCGGTAATGACCGTGTAATGAGGGGAGTGAAGTTCGAGCCAAGCCGGCTCTGCCGAGCGGGACACCGGGCAGAGAATCAGCGCTGGGGTAATGGTGCAGAAAAGCAGAGTCAGCTTGGGCAAGATTCGAGGCATGGGTATGAAAACTTCTTATTTGCGATACCGCGGAGCGTTCTTTTGTCGGTGGTCCTACTTAGTCTTAGACTCATCCTTAATGACGGCAGTTGTTCGCGCAGGCCGGGTAAAGTCGGGCCGAGCCAGAAAATGGACGCCTTGACGCTGGAACTCCGCCGAGACCCCCGGTATAACGGCAATATTCGTGCTGCGCGAAAGAAATCCTTAGTCCGCAGGCCCCCGTCGAACCGAGACCAGCGATATGTCCTCCGGCTGCAATTCCTATGATGAACCCCGTCCGGCGAAAAATCTACCTGACAGTGTCCGCAGTCGCAGGCGGGTGCTGGAGCGGGGCCGTTATAATTCCGAGTTCATGATTACATACAGGAAAAAACGTTTTTTTGGCCTAATTTGCTGCTGCGTGATGATGCTGGCTGTGGGGGCAATGGCCGTTACCTCATGGGATGGTTTGCTCATCGATAGCTCGGGGAAGCCTGTGGCAGGTGCTTTCGTACACCTGCATTCGGCGGGCGGGCGCGATTACCGCGTCAGCACAACCGTCGACGGGAAGTTCGCAATTACAGGGATCGAACCGGGATCGTATGAGGTTTTCGTCCAGACTGCGGACCGGGAATCGAAATCGGCTGCGCCGGTGGTGGTGCGAGATAGCGACATCGGTTTTTCGCTGCAACTGCTGGCGTCTGGTGAGGTGGCGGTAAAGGCGGACGCGCGTGAGACGGGAACCAGCGCGGCACAAGCCAGCGGCGGCGAGCATCTTTCGAGTTCAGAGGTTTCGAGCCTTCCACTGAATGCGCGTGATTTCAGCAAGCTCTTATTGCTGGCCGCGGGAACGATGACCGATGCGAATGGCGCTGCGAACTTCACGCAGCAGTTTGCCGTGAACGGACAGCGGGGCGTGACGACCGTCTTTGCGATGGATGGGTTCGATACGACCGATCCGGAGATGGGCGGCGCGACGTTTTCGAACTTTAATGTGGATGCGATCCAGGAGGTGCAGTCGAATTCCGGCGTGATGGAAGCCGAGGTCGGGCATGGCGCTGCGAGCTATACGAATGTTGTGACCAAGTCGGGGACGAATCAGATCCACGGCAGCACGTTCGAGTTTCTGCGGAATGCATCGCTCGATGCGCGGAACTACTTTGACTACCGGGATCCGACGGGGAAGCATCGCATTCCTCCTTTTATTCGGAATGAATTTGGATTTACGAACGGCGGACCCGTGGTGCTGCCCGGAATCTACGACGGGCGCAATCGAACATTTTACTTTGGCGAGTATCAGGGATTCCGTCAGGTACTGGGTACAACACAGGTGATTCCGGTGCCGTCTGCTGCCGAACGGCAGGGAATTGATACGACCACTTTTCCCGGAGACACCCTGACGGTGCCGGTGAATCCGACGGCGCAGGGAGTGCTAAACGGGTATCCACTACCGAATGAGCCGAACGGGGCGTTCGGAGACCGGACTTATGCGGCGTCGTCGAAGGTGGTTACGAGTACGAATCAGTTCTCCATTCGGATCGACCATAAGATTTCCGACAAGGCTTCTCTGATTACGCGGTTCAGCCTGAACCAGGTCACGGGGCCACTGACGAACCCGGACCAGACAGCGATCAATCCGACATTTGGCATACAGTTTTTTGACCATCAACGAAATTTCGGAGTGCACCATACGCGGGCGATTTCGGCGCACATGACGTCGGACACGTCGGTCAGTTACGTCCGAAGCACGCCGTTCTTCCCCGCGGATAATCACATGCAACCCGGAATCACGTTTGCCGACGGGCTGTTTCAGCCTTACAACCAGCCGAGCGGATCGATCTTCGGCTCGTACAGCAACCTGTATCAGTTCAAACAGGATTTTGCCTGGACCCATCGCTCGCACGTGTTCAAGTGGGGGACAGAGATTCGCGTCAACCGGGACTCGACTATCTTCGGCACGAATCCGAATGGAATTTATGAGTTTGGCGGTGGCACTGCATACTCACCGGTGAAGATTACGTCGGCGAGCGGAACGCATGACATTCAGGCGGGCGATCCTTTGCCGGATTCGCTGACCGGACTGCTGACGGGGACGCCGTATTCCTACAACATCATGGCAGCGGCGAGTATTACGCCGGTGGGCGGCAAGTTCAATGAGGCCGGCGTGCGGCGTGAAGCTTACAACGTTTATTTCGAGGACACCTGGAAGGCGACCTCGAACCTGACGGTGAACTACGGGCTGCGCTACGAGGTGAACAGCCGGATTCACGAGGCGACCAAGCGAACGTCCCTGCCGGTGTTTACCGATGCGAATGGCAAGCCTGTCGCTTATTGGGACCGGAATGCGCATCAGGAACTGTTGATCAATCCGCAGCCTCCGTACGATCAGGATTGGAATGGCTGGGGGCCGCGGCTGGGTGTTGATTACGCACTCAGCCGGCACACGGTGTTGCATGCGGGTGGCGCGATCACCACGCTGATTCCGAATCTTTGGCAGGACAATTTTCTGACGGCGGCGATTCCTTATGTCTTTGCGCCGTCGATTTACGCGCAGCCAAACGAGCCGATTGCGTTTCATGACACGTTCGTTCCGCTGAATTTGCCCACTGCGTACAACGTCCAGGGGAAGCCCGTGTTTGCGACCGGCCGTTCCGAGGATGTACCGGCGAATACTGTGTTCGACTACACGCGCTTCCAGAACGATTTGAATGCGCTGGCGCCGGAGAATGTGCAGTTGCTGAACGTCACCGGCATCGCGAAGAACTTTGGAAATGGCTATGTCGGGAGCTGGACGGCGGGCGTCGATCACGACTTTGGAGACTTCAAGTTTAATGCGTCTTACGTGGCGACGGCCGGAATTCATCTGGCGCGCGTCTACAACTCGAACGGATATGGCGGAGCATGCCAGGGATTTGCACCCTTCACGCAGTTCGACAAGCCCTGTCACGCTACCGGAGGGTTTGGCCCGGAAATCATCATGACCAACGGCTCGCACTCGAGCTATCACGCGCTGCAGACGAGTCTGACGAAGAATTCTCCGAAGTATGGGTTAGGCCTGCAGGCGAGCTATACCTATTCGAAGGCGTTGGACGATACCAGCGCCGTGCTGGGCGGATTGCTGGGGAGTTCGGGAACGATCCTGCAGACGGCGCCGCAGAACCCGTGGGATCCGTCGGCGGAGAAGGGCCCGTCGACGTTCGACGTGACGCATGTCTTTGCAGCGAGCGCGATTCAAATACTGCCGCTAGATCGAGTTTCGTTCCTGCGTCCGCTCGGGCGAACGTTTACCAGGGGCTGGCAGTTGCTGAACATCACGACGCTCACGACCGGGTCGCCGTTTACGGTTTTTTCCGGGGTGCAGCAGACGGGCGCTGGCCTGGGCGGTGGAGACCGTCCAGATCTGGTTTCGATGCCGCATCTGTCAACCAGCCGCACGGTGCGCGGGGATTATTTCGGGATGGGTGCGGCCGGGAATCGGTCGTTCTTTGATATTCCGATCAACATTCCCGGCGGGACGGGGCCGAATCAGGGCAGATTCGGGACTCTGGGTCGCAACACGTTTCGCGGACCGGCGTATCACGACTTCGATATCGCCGTCATCAAAGACACGCCGATTGGGCACCGTGGAAACGCTGAGATGGGGACCTTGGAGTTTCGGGCAGAGTTCTTCAACATCTTTAATATCGTGAATTTCGGATTGCCTTCCAACATCGTGAACGGCAGCGGATTTGGGATTATCAGCAAGACCGCGGGCACGTCGCGGCAGATTCAGTTCTCCCTGAAGTTCATCTACTAATTCGCAATCTCACCTCAGAGACATAAAGGCACAGAGCGATGCGGTCCAAAGCATCCGTTCTCGGGGCCAGACCAGGGGTGACTCTATCAGGTTGTACGACAAATGACGGCATTAGCATGACCTTGCTACGATCACCGGCAGTCAGTCTCCCTCTAGGGAATCCAAACGCTCGTAGAGCACAAGACGCTGGAGGACGCCGCCGTGAGTGTCGAGTTGGACGAGTTGCGATTCGAGGTGCCACTTGATACTGTCCCTGGATTGTTTTTTCGAGAGGCCACGGACAATTTGGTACTTGTGCTCGGAATCACGCGACTCAACCGGAAGAGGATTGTTCGGCCCAAATTAAAGGAAGAATGCTCTCGGTTGGAATTTTCTTCGCGCTGACGAATTTCTTGGTGATAGGAATTCTTCGGCTGGGATTGTTCTCTGCGCTGCTCGCGCACAGAACAATCCTTGCTCAGGATGACACGCTCTTAGCTTTGCATATTTGTTATGCCCACCGACGGGTGCTGCACAAAGGGTTTGTCCCAATCGCAGAAAGAAAGAAGAGCAGTTCCTGCCTCTGGCCACTACCAGTATACAGCGCACCCGGGGCCTTGCGGCAAGGACCGAGTTGTGTCGCATAGTTGTCAATCGAAGCCAGAAAACCAGCGAAAATCGGAGGCGCGAAATGCGTGTGTTTTTATCGACATATTCGTCGCGCGCGAACGTCTCACCGATGGTGAGACTCGCGGTGCAACCGAGGACACTCGGCGCGGCGGCCAGGCAGTGGCCGGTCGCGACTGGGGGGTGGCGGTGAGCGGGCATGCGGTGGTGATCGCCGGAGGCGGGCCGACGGGGCTGATGTTGGCGGGGGAACTGGCATTGGCGCGGGTCGACGTCGCCATCGTCGAGCGACGCGAAAGCCAAGAGCTCGCCGGCTTGCGTGCAGGTGGGCTGCACATACGCACCATCGAGGTGCTCGATCAGCGGGGAATCGCCGATCGCTTCATTTCGCGAGGGCAGATGATTCAGAGAGCACCGTTCGCACGCATTGCTCTCGACACCAGCGACCTGCCGACGCGCCACAACTACTTTCTCGCGCTCTGGCAGATGCACATCGAGCGCATCATGGCCGACTGGGTCGGCGAACTGGGTGTGCCGATCTATCGCGGATGCGAGGTGACGGGCTTCGCACAGGACGACACCGGCGTTGACGTCGAGCTGTCCGACGGTGGATCGTTGCGAGCTGAGTATCTTGTCGGGTGCGATGGAGGACGCAGCCTGATTCGCAAGAAGGCGGGTATCGACTTCCCAGGGTGGGATGCATCCACTAGCTACTTGATTGCCGAAATCGAAACGGCGGAAGAGCCGGAGTGGGGTGTCCGCCGCGGTAAGACGGGAATCAGTGCTATCGCCAAACTCGAGGACGGCAAACGAGCGCGGACCGTGTTGAATGAACAGCAAGTCCGCCAGGGCGGCGAGCCGACCCTGTGCGACGTCCGCAAGGCGTTTGTCGCTACCTACGGGACGGATTTTGGTCTCCACAGCGCCACCAATATCTCCAGGTTTACCGATATGACCCGGCAGGCAGCGCGCTATCGGGAAAGACGCGTGCTCGTGGCGGGCGACGCGGCGCACGTGCACTCTCCCGTTGGTGGACAGGGACTCAATCTCGGTGTGCAGGATGCGGTGAATCTGGGATGGAAGCTCGCACAGGTGATTCATGGGACATCTCCTGAGAGTCTGCTGGAGACTTACCATGCGGAACGGCATCCAGTCGGTGCCCGCGTGCTGCGCAATACCATGGCGATCACCGCGATCGACCGTGGTGACGAGCGTTGCGAGGCCTTGCGTGGGATGATGTCCGAGATGCTGCTTCAGAAGAGTGAGACTCGCAAGCAACACCTCGCGATGATGTCTGGTCTGGATGTTCACTACGATCTCGGCGATGGACATCAGCTGCTCGGACGCCGTATGCCAGATCTCGACGTGGTTTCCGCTACCGGGCCGTTACGGATCTTCACCCTTCTACACGGTGCCCAGGCTGTGCTACTTAACCTGGGTGAGTCCGGCGCCATCGACATCGCTCCTTGGAAAGATCGCGTTCAGTTGATCGACGCGAAGTACGATGGTACGTGGGAGCTTCCGGCGATCGGAGTGGTCGGTGCTCCTGCCGCCGTGTTGATTCGGCCCGATGGATATGTGGCGTGGGTGGGAGACCGGACTCAACAGGGACTCGCTGACACGCTGAGCACTTGGTTCGGACCGGCTGCCGCGGCGTAGCGAAGGATTTTCTTGGTGGCATGGATCCCTTCGGCATTCGCCTCAGAGCAGACTCTTCGACTGCGGTTGTTCTCTGCGCTTGCGTAGAGAACAATCCTCGCTCAGGATGACAGTTGTGAAGTTTTCATTATGTGCTGCCCGCGAACAGTCCATTCAGTTACGACGGCGAGTATGTGCCGGACAAGCGCAACCTCGAGACCGTCGTGCTGCCGCGTTCAGAAAAACGACTTCTGGAATGCTTGGTGTCGCTGGCGCGCACTTTCCATCAATATGTCGAATTGATGCTCACCGCGCAGACTGTCAAGCAGCGGGTCGGTATTGAAGTAAGGATACGGAAAGAACCCCTTATCAATGGTGTGTTGCAACATTCTTAGCGCGGAGCCTTGGTCGCCCAGGACCGCATAGGCCTGGGAAATTTTGTAGATAGCTTCGGAGTCGCCCACGCCACGCGCGCGAATCTTGTTCTCTGCTTCGTGCATGATCGCCAGCCCCTTCCACGCTTGATGTGCGATCGCAAAACTGAGGGCCTTGCCCACCTGGGCTTGCAGTAGATCTGGGTTCAGTTCGTACGAGCGATCAAAATCACCGGTCGCTCGCTGATAGTCCTTCTGGTAGTACTCCCCGAACCCACGGTAGAAGAGATGAAACGGCAGTTCCGCGCTTTTTGGGAGGCTCTCGATGAATTTATCGTATTCTCCCAGGTACAGGTATGCGTTGAGCGCGGAGCTGTTGATTTTGACTCCGGGATCAAGCTGCCTGGCTCGTTCGCATTCTTCCACCGATTCCTTTAGCAGTCCGGCGAAACGATAGGCATATCCCAACTCCCAGTGGAGCTCGGCATGATTCGAGTTGGTTTTCAACGATTCTCTGAGGAGAGGAACGGCTTTTTCGACTCTTCCGGTGTCGGTAAGAAAATTGGCCAAGTAAACCCGCGTATCGATCTGCGCCGGTCGGAGCGCGAGCGCGCGGTCGAACGCGGCTTGCGCTCGCTGATAGTAGTCGCGACCTCGGAGGTCAAATGAGCCGCCGGCGGTGTAGGACCGGCCGAGGTAGGCCCACGTCAGCGCATAGTTGGGATCGATATCGGACGACTTTTCGAGCATTTGGATCGCCATCGGGAAATCGCTCCTCGAATACAGGTCGACGCCGCGCAAGTAGTACTCGTAGGCGAGAGGGTTGACTGGCTCATCGGACTTGAGGCGGGCCGCTTCGGAAGAAGACAGATTGAGCTCGAGACCTTGGATGATTTGCTCGGCGACCTGATCCTGAACCGTTAAGAGCTTCTGGTAGCGAATGTCGAAAGCACCTTTCCAGAGCAGGTTCCGGGTCTGCACATCAATCAGTTGGCAAGTAATCCTCAAATCATCTCCATCGCGAATGAAGTTGCCGGTGAGAAGAGTGTCGACATCGAGGTCGCTGGCCACTCTGGAGATCTCGACAACTTGATCCCGATACTTCTCGACTGCGTAGGAGGGGCGAACTCGCAAGGCCTGCACGGTTCCCAATCTCGTGATGACCGCATCCGCCAGTGAATAGCCGAGAAAGTCAGTGCCAGCGTCATGCCCGATGTTTCGAAATGGCAGTATTGCCAACCGCCGAGGGTGGGATACGAGTTGAGTTGCCGTGGGTGCTCGTCGAAAAATCCAATAACCCAGCGAAGCGGCAACGACTCCCGCCAACACCATCGCCAATACAACCAGACGAAGAACCTTTGGCCGAGTTGTTTCCGGCATTGAAACCAGAGACGGCTTGGACCCTTTGGCCCCGTCTGCGGATGAGACTTCTGTGGAGAGAGGACCTTC
>Ga0126371_10006503_pt1 | contig 10407 bp, 9 predicted proteins | sample PanSoiMetaPlot_4_FD_110145 | JGI IMG/M metagenome (GOLD analysis project Ga0126371, IMG submission 110145) | Tropical forest soil microbial communities from Panama - MetaG Plot_4 | ecosystem: Environmental > Terrestrial > Soil > Tropical forest > Bulk soil | place: Panama | collected 2016-02-17
CCCACAATTTATCTGAGGGTGAGCGTCAACACCGCCGACCTCACCCACGCGGCAGCGTCCGCCGCGCGAGCGGCTTCGTTCTGACGGGCAAACCGGAAGTCAACGACTGTTCGGCCGTTATCCGGTCTGATGGCGTTCTGGTCTACAATCGCGCTAACATCAATGACTTGCCGGCAACCAGCCCGCACGGAAGTTACTCCGAGCACTGTGAAGAAGTCTAGGAGTTGCAGCTGATCCAAACGCGACATGTGGCACAGTTGTGGCACACTTTGCCACATGTTTAGACTACCCAAGGCACAGGCAGGATCATCTGCAGCGATGTGGCTACTAGCAAGAAAGCACCTATCTGAGTGGAATTGCGACCCGGCGAACTAAGTCGCTGAACCGAGGATCGGAACGCAAGGCGTCAAATTGTGGTTCGATTGCCAAGTTCGTCATCTCCTCGTCGCGCTCCCCGTAGGCAAGTTCCAGATTGGCAAATGCCTTGTCTTTATCGCCCAAATGGCTGTAGATGATCGCCAAACCAAAAGGTGAGCTATATGCCTCTGGCGGATTCTGAGCACCTTTCGAGAGCTGCAATTGCAACTCCCAATATCCTTGCGCCCCATGTGCAGCCAATTCATGACGCAGCAGGTCCGCCTTTTGCAGTACGATCTCGCTCTTCTCGCCGACCAACGTCCTCGCTTTAGATTCCTCACCTATGGCTTCATCGAATTTCCCTAGAATCGCATAAAGATGTGCGAGGCGCTCATGATTCAGCGCGAAGTTAGGATCGAGCTGATTCACTCTTTCGAATTGCGAGAAGGCATCATTGTAGCGGCGTGCCCAAATATAGGTTCTCCCTGCGAAACATTGAATCCGCGTCGATAGTGGGTCGAGTTCGATTGCTTTTTTTATCTCGGCAATGGCTTCTTCGTGGCGACCAGACGGCGAAAGAAAGCTGTTCGAGTAAAAGAAATGCGCGTAGGGGTTATTGGGATCCAGTTCTATAGCGCGACGAAGATCGCGCTCCGCGAAAGTCCAGTCATGCACGTAATGTACCTTTGCAAATGCCAGCGCACTATGGGCGTCGGATAGAGTTTCATCTAGGCTAAGGGCGTGATTAGCTGCGTCAAGTGCTTTGGGTACCGCTTCACTCGCTGGAATTCCTGCAAAGATCGGAGCGAGAGAATAGACACGGGCTAGACCGGCGAAGGCCGGAGCGTAATTCGGGTCCAGTTCAGTGGCGCGGGAGAACTCGCGGATGGCTTGCAGGAAACCTTCGCGGTTACGCTGGTTCCAGCCCTGCAGTCCGCGAAGATAAGCATCATGCGCTTCCGGATTGACTCTCGACGCAGCCACTAATCGTTCTTGCGTTTTTCCGGAAAGCGCGAGCCGGATCTGCCCGGCAACTTCGATGGCTATGTCGGTCTCGAGCCGCAGAATGTTGCCAGCTTCACGGTCATAACTTTGTGCCCAAAGGTGAGTCTGGTCGGCAGCTTGGATCAACTGAGCCGTGACCCGGACATCCTTGCCAGAGCGGCGAACGCTGCCTTCAAGCACGTAGCCTACCCCAAGCTCGCGCCCGATTTGCGCGACATCCTTGTTTGAATTCTTGTATTGCATTGCTGAAGTGCGGGCGATCACACCAAGCCGCTTTGGATCAAGACTACCCACCTCCGTGATGATTTCTTCAGTGATGCCGTCTACCAAATAGTCCTGCTGTGGATCGCCGCTGAGGTTTTCGAGGGGCAGAACGATCAGCATGGCCCTACTCGGTTGCGGAGAGCGCAAACCCAACCAGGCCAGCGAGCCGGCTGCTATAACGACGCAAGCAATGGAAACCCAAAGAACCCAAGACTGTGAGCGCCTTCGAGCTGAGGGTGGCGCAGGGGAAATTGGAGATGCCGGGGATGGATGGGCTGCCTCAACTTTGGCAATAAAGCGGTACCCCTTGCCAGAGACCGTCTGAACGAATATGGGGTCCTCCGTGTCGTCGCCAAGCGCACGGCGAATCTTCCGAATCGCCGTGTAGAGAGAAGTCTCCGCCTCAATGAAAACTCCTTTGCCCCAGACGTGTTCGACCGCCTCCTCTCTCGTGACAAGTGTCCCTGCATTTTCGACCAGGAAGAAGAGCAGTTCGAGAGGAGTGCGGTCCAACTTGATCGCCTGACCGTGGCGGCGCAGTTCGAAGTTCCTCGGGTCCAACTCAAACGGACCGAACTTAAGAATCGAGGGTGTGGTCTGGCTGGGCACTAAACTACTGAACCCCAAGGAGTAGTGTTGCGAGTGTACGACTGGGGACACCTGCTCGTACAAGAAAATTCAGAAATGATTCAGGCCATTTTCAGGACTTTTGATCGGGTGTTTCTTAAGATTTGCCTCACTTCTTGGTACCAACTCTACAAATGAGGACACGTTTATGAAGGTTAGTCTGCCGAAACTGTGGCTTACGGCCCCCATCGCAACCCTCCTGCTGGCGCTATCGGCATTGGCTCAGGAGAATCTGCCTATCTGTACCAACCGCTTGATTGCCGGCGATTATGGATTCACGATCCGAGGACAAAAACTGGCTGGTCCCGGACCGATTGGCCCTCAGATCGGCGTAGCTATGGCCCACTTCGATGGAGAAGGCAATTTCAGCCAGACGGACACGGTCACGATCAACGGGCTGGTAGTCGCCGACTTCACCCACTCGCCGGCGACCGGCACGTATACCGTTAATTCTGATTGCACTGGCACCTTCACCATCAATTTCACCGATGGGCGGCCGCCTGTCGCTACCGCCTTCGTGGTCGTGGATAACGGCAACGAGATTGACGTCGTCGTGACCAGCGCGGGCGGGAACCAGGGGATTCTGGCCACCGGCAGCACTGGAAAAAGAGTTTCGAGGCGGCGCTGAAAGGCTAATTGACCAATTTAGATGATTTCGCCGGACCGGCGATTGTCGATGCTATGTCAGTGGATGTGGTGAAGACTACTTTCTGGGGGACAGTGGCCACGCGTAGGCCGACAGCAACTTGAACGCGAGAGGAATTGAGGAGGTCTCATGGCGACTCAGACAGCAATGGCACCTAACACGGCTCCGAACCTTTCTTCCCGTCTGATCCATGTACTCGCGCAGCCCTGGCTCGACCGCACGATCGCCGCGGTCGCGTGCGCGCCGCTGGCCTATGGTGTCTATTACAGGTACGTGCACTTTCATCACGGCTTGCCACTGATCGTGTCCGTGTTCAACACCTCGATTTGCATCCTCACGATGGTAATTCGCCGGCCACCGAAGCGAGTCACACCGAATCCCTGGTACTGGCTGTTGGCCTTTGTTGCCAGTTACTGGCTCGTGTTCATCATTTTCCTCCTGCAGGGGGGAAGGCCTGTGGTAGCGAATTGGATCACTGATTCATTGGCCATCCTCGGTCTACTCGTCATGGTCTGGGCGCGAGTGAGCCTGGGACGCAACATCGGTTTCGTGCCGGCGCAACGAGAACTGGTGAGCACTGGCGCGTACGCTTGCATGCGTCACCCGATTTACACAGCCATACTGTTAAGCTATGTCGCATTCGTGCTGCGCGCGTTCAGCCCCTTGAACGTGATGCTCCTCGGACTCGGCGTCTTCTGGTTCATTCCGATCAAGAGTCTGATCGAAGAAGATTTCCTGAGACACGATCCGCAGTACGCCGCTTACATGCAGAAGGTGCGGGCGCGATGGATTCCGTTCGTGATCTGACAGACTTAGGAGATCAGCAGTGTATGTGGGCGTTTAGAATCGTGTTGCTCATGACTTCGTTCTTCTTATCGTTATTTCCCGCCGCAGACGCCCAAGAGCACTCAAGCGGTCTTGTGTCAGTGAATCGTGAGCAAGAGGAGGCGATTGCCAGAAGATTCGTCGGTGCTTGGAAGTTAGTTTCAGTCCAAGGTGAAGATCCTGTCTTTCCTCTCGGCTACGATCACCCCTCGGGCATGATCATCTACGACGCCTCCGGTTGGATGTCGGGCCAAATAGCCGTCAAAGACGATCGTAAACCGTTCGCGAGCGGACTTAAATCCGGCACGGTCGAGGAGAAAGCGGCCGCCTTCGACTCGTATTTTGGTTATTACGGCACTTATACGGTCGATTCAGAAAAGAAAACAGTAACGCATCACGTAGTGAATCATTCCTGGCCCGGACGTCGTGGAGTAGACAATGTGCGATGGTTTGAGTTCGACGGCAATGATCGCCTCATTCTGATGCCTGTCAGCGATGGAAAAGGAGGAATAGTCGAGCGGAATAAAGCCACGTACAGATTAGTGTGGCAGCGGCTCAGCAAGTAGCGCACTAAGACCACCAACTATTAAAAGACCTGCGCATTTTTTCTGATTTCCTGCTGCCTCCATTAGCGAACTGCCGTCACCCGTTATGGAGTGTGTCATGAAGATTCTCCGATGGTGTATTGCCAGCTCGTGCGTTTTGTTCTTCGGTTCTTTCCTCTCTGCGCAAGATGGAGCGACGATATATAAGGGCTTTTGTGCTGCGTGCCACGACGCGGGCGCGGAGCGTGCTCCGAATCGTGAAAGCCTGAAGGCAATGCTTCCGGAGCGAGTGCTCGCCGCAATGGAATCAGGGGCGATGGTTCCGATGGCAGGCCGCCTTTCTGCCCCTGAGCGCCGCGCGCTCGCGGAATTCCTCACCGGAAAGGCTTTGGGACAGAAAACTCCCCTGCCTCAAGGGCTCTGCAACCAGGCGTCGGACAATCTTACGGATTGGGCGGCTGGACCGCACTGGGCAGGTTGGGGTGCGACCTTAGAGAACACCCGCTTTCAGGACCCCTCTTTAGCCGGCATCACGGCAGAAGACGTGCCACGACTCAAACTGAGGTGGGCGTTCGGTTTTCTCGGCGACACGGGTTCGACAGCTCAACCGACAATTGCCGGTGAACGTGTGTTCGTAGGGAGCCAAGGCGGCCGGGTTTATTCGCTTAGCGCGGCAACAGGCTGCGTCTATTGGTGGTTTGACGCGCCTGGGGTTGTGCGGACGGCAATCACCTTGGGCAGAAACGGTAAGGAGTCCGGTTCGAAATTAGCGGCATATTTTGGAGACACCGCGGGCATCGTGTATGCAGTCGAGGCGGCCACTGGAACACTGCTGTGGAAGAGCAAAGTGGACCCTCATCCCGCGGCAGTCATAACAGGTACTCCGACGTTTTACGACGGACGCCTGTATGTGCCGGTCGCTTCGCGGGAAGAAGCCTATGCGATCGCGTCAGCCTACCAGTGTTGCGCTTTTCGGGGCAGCGTAGTTGCGTTGGACGGCGCGACAGGAAAGCAGATATGGAAGACCTACACAATTAGTGAAGAAGCGCGGCCAACAAAGAAGAACAAAGTTGGCACACAACTCTTGGGGCCCTCGGGGGCGGGGATCTGGAGCACTCCAACGGTCGACGTAAAGCGGAGATTGTTATACGTGACGACTGGGGATAACTACAGCGATCCTCCGACAACGAGGAGCGATGCATTCCTGGCGATGGACCTGGAGTCGGGGAAGATTCTTTGGTCCCGACAAATGACAGTTGCGGACGCTTTTACACTTGCTTGCCGCATGCTGGATACGACCAATTGCCCGGACTCGAATGGGCCAGATTTCGACTTTGGAGCTCCGCCGATCCTGATTTCGTTGCAGAACGGGCGACGTGCACTGGTTGCAGGCCAGAAATCGGGAATAGTGCACGCCATCGATCCTGACAAAGACGGGGAGGTGATTTGGCAGACGCGGATCGGGAAAGGTGGTGGGTTGGGCGGTATTGAATGGGGTTCTGCCACCGATCAATCGCGCATTTACGTGGCCCTTTCGGACATTGCTTTCCCAACCTCGTCCAGAAAGGAGCTCGATCCCAAGCCTGGAGGCGGCATGTTTGCGCTGAGCCTTGAAAAAGGAGAACGCATTTGGCATACACCGCCGCCGGGATGCGGTGACAGGAAGAGGTGCAGTCCAGCACAATCCGCAGCGGTGAGCGCGATTACCGGCGCGGCCTTTTCCGGTTCAGTTGACGGACATCTCCGCGCGTACTCAACGAAGGATGGCTCAATATTGTGGGACTTTGACACGGTCGGTCCCTACAAGACAGTTAACGGTGTTGAGGCGAGCGGAGGTTCGTTGGACGGAGCTGGTCCGGCAATCGGCGGTGGAATGTTGTTCGTAAATTCCGGCTACCCCGTATTTGGCGCCATGCCGGGTAACGTGTTGCTCGCTTTTTCTGTGGACGGGAAATAACCAGATCTGATGGTGTTCTGGAGGTCAGTGATGACCGAAATGTCGCGGAGAGACTTCATCCAGGTCACCGGAGCGGGGCTACTCACAATGCCCCAACGTGAATCCGCCGTTTCACCCAAGGACACTCTGGAGCAGCGAGTTGCACCGCTGCTGCAAGCCTATGACGCACAAGGCAATCATCGAACCGCGACCGAGGTGGATCGGCGCTCCGGCGAATGGCTCGCTGGCGAAGTACGCCAAGCCGGTGCAGAGGCGTCGCTCGAACCTTTCTCGCTGAGCCGCGTGGATCCGCAGTCCTGTTATTTGCAAGTAGGCGGGAGGCGCATGGATGGCGTGCCGGTTTTCGATGCAACGTTCACCGGCGCGCGAGGAGTGCATGGGAAACTCGGGCCGCTCGGCAGCGGCTCCGAGATCGCTCTGGCGGAGTCAGAACTCGCCACGCTGAGCGAAGGCGGAGGCGCGCCTCCGCGAACGGAAATCGAACAACGCGAACAAGTCCCGATGGCGCGGCGAAGCGGGCATTCCGCGGTGGTCGTTCTGACGCGTGGTGTACGTCCCGGACTCCATTTACTGAACGCTTCCGATTTTCGCAAACCTTCAGGTTCGCCCATGCTCCAGATCTCCAGCTCGGAAACCGATTGGCTAAGGGAGCGTGCGGCCGCTCGCGACGAGGCCACGCTTGTCGCGAGCGTAAACAGGACTCCGGCTGAGGCCTTCAACGTCACGGTCAAGATCGCAGGGCGGAGTCCGGCGCAGGCGCCAATTGTCCTGATGGCGCCGCGGAGTGCCTGGTGGCAGAGTGTCACCGAACAAGGAAGCCGCCTGGTCTGTTGGCTGGAGACGATTCGTGCCCTGACGGCTGCCAGGCCGGCGCGGGATTGTTTCTTCGTGGCTCTAAGCGGGCACGAGCTCGGCTTCCTGGGGATCGATCCATATTTGCAACGCCGCCCGGGAGTCATCTCACGTGCGCGCTGCTGGATCTTCCTCGGCTCCGGTCTCGGTTCGCCACGCCAGCCGAACTTGATTCACGCCTCGGATGATGCGTTGGAGCGATGGGCCATCTTGACGTTGGAAAAGGAAGGCATAGCTGTGCACGGCACGGCTGCGCACGATTCAAAGGCTCGTGGTGAAGCGGGTGCCATCCAGCGTAGCGGAGGGCACTTTGTGACCGTGGTCAGTGCGAGTGACGTGTACCACAATGTCAACGACCGATGGCCCGAGGCTGTCGATGTCGGATTGCTTGCACGCTATGCCAGAGCGTTTGCCAATGGAGTACTCCAGTTAGCTAGTGAGAAGCTGTAACTTATCCATTCTCGCGGGTCACCGCAGGCGCCGTAGCCGGCCGATTGATGACCATAACGTGGCGGCAATAGATTTGGAGACCAGCCATGACCGAAATGTCGCGCAGGGACTTCATTCAAACCACTGGAGCGGGTTTACTCACGATGATGCCTTCGCTGCGCGAGGATCAGGCGCGGGTAGAGAAACCCATAAGGAACGAAGAGGATCTCTGTTTTATGCCCGCTACTGTCCTGGCCGCGAGCATTCGTCAGAAGAAAGTATCCCCAGTTGAAGTGATCGATGGAGTATATGCGCGGCTTCACAAAATCAATCACAAAATCAATGCTTTTGCAACTGTCACGGAAGAACAGGCTCGGCTAACCGCAAAGGAAGCTGAATCGGCGGTGATGCGAGGCGATCGGGTTGGCGCTCTTCATGGCGTCCCCGTCTCAATCAAAGACGTGTTTCTCACGCGAAGCGTTCGCACAATGTTCGGCTCGCGCATCCGCGAGAACTACGTGCCAGAAGAAGATGCGCCTGCCGTTGCGAAGCTCCTCGCTGCAGGAGCCATCCCGATCGGAAAGACCACGACGCCCGAGTTTGCGTTCAAACCTGTCACCGATAGCCCTCTCACCGGAATCACACGCAATCCATGGGACCTGAACAAAACTTCCGGAGGTTCTTCGGGTGGGGCAGCCGCCGCAGTAGCCGCTGGTCTCGGCCCAATTGGCATTGGTTCCGATGCCGGAGGGTCAATTCGCCTCCCGGCTTCATTCAACGGCATCTTTGGACTGAAACCGTCGTTTGGCCGTGTTGCGTATTATCCCGCTCGGCCGGTTCCATTGGTGCACGCGGGACCGATGGCGCGTACGGTACCAGACGCGGCGCTCATGCTCAAGGTCGTTGCTGGGCCGGACGAGCGTGACCTTTATTCGCTTCCGGCGGATGCGACAGATTACCTCACCGCCTGCGAGGGCGGCATCCGAGGTCTTCGCGTGGCCTGGAGCCCGGCGCTTGGTTATGCGAAAGTGGACCCCCAGGTCGCTACCCTCACCGAAGCCGCGGCCAAGAATTTCGAGAGCAGCCTAGGCTGCAAGCTCGACGTTGCCGACCCTGGTTTTGAAAGTCCCTGGGAATCGCTCTCTGTACTCATGGTAATGAGCATTGCTTTGCCGCTCCGCGGGTTCCTGCCCGAATGGGAGACCCGCATGGACCCTGCCCTCGTCAAACAAATTAGAAACGTCGAGCGGCTTGGTCCGACGGATTTCGGGGAAGCACTCGCCAAGCGTTTCGTCCTTTGGGACACGACACGAAAGTTCTTCGAGCGATTCGACCTCTTGCTGACCCCGACCGTACCCATTCCCGCCTTCGAGGCCGGGCAGCTTGCGCCAGACGGGATGACTGCTGCCCCAGGATCGTTGATACCGTTCGCCGATTACTCACCTTTTACATATCCGTGGAATCTCACAGGGCAGCCCACTGCTTCGGTTCCATGCGGGTTTACGCGCGAGGGGCTACCTGTGGGTCTTCAGATCGTGGGCCGACGCTTCGCCGATGCGACCGTGCTAAGAGCAGCGGCGGCTTTTGAAGAAGTTCGGCCTTGGAGTGATAGACGACCGGCGCTCTGAGGAGGTTGGTGAATCTTATGATAGTTGACCGCAAAACGAGACAGCTGCTTGTGATTTCACAATCCCGAGCGAAGCTCATGCTGTCTGCGGTGTTCGTTGGGATGCTCTCAGTTCTCTCCGCCGCCGCTCAGACTCACACCTCAGCCAGCCTGAAGGACAGGCTGGCGCGCTTCATCACAACCGCTCCCGAAATCGTGCAATTTGCGAAGGACGGGAAATTTGAGAAGGCCTGGACCATCAGAAGGTCTGCCCCACGGCCTTCAGATGAAGATTGCAGGAAGTATATCCAGAAGGAAAAGTTCCAGGTCTTGATCCTTGAGTACGTTTGGAATTTTGGTGAGGACGATAGACGATTCGTGCTGACTCTATTACATGATAAGCACGTCAAGATGCAAGATCCTGAGGACTTTTTGAAAACCTCGCTCGATCTTTTCTATAAAAAGCTCGATTTCGTGCCTTTGATCAATGCGCTGGATGCCGAGGTGATCGGCAAAGAGTACCTATTTCAGCAGCCAATAGACACCGTGTTTATTGGGATTTTCAATTATTGGTTCTCCTCGGGGCCAATAGACTTGTGGAAAACGGGAGAGAACTACAACGAAGAAGGGATTCGGGGAAAGATTACGGCTCGGCCGGAAATACAAAAGACTCGCCTCAATTTTCAGGCCTTATATTTCAAGTTCAATGCAGATAGAAAATATGATGGCCCATCCTATGGGCTCAAGACGCCGTGCTGCAAGAAAGAGGGCGATTTCTGGATCGTGAATTTCCCCACGATTTTTCGTTGGATGAGATTCATGTTTTCCGGGCCGCAAGGCACGACAGCGGCTTTAACTCCAAGGTGACCTATGGCAACTGCAACTGAGCCCGTGGTGACTCCACGTTCGCAGGTGAAGCTGGTGTTATTTGTGCTTTTCTTCGCCATGACTGCGATCGCGGTCTATGACAAAGACGCGCGTGTCTTTGATCCGACATCGCCGATTGCCCGGCACTTCGGATCTGTCAAATGGTATGTCATTGTGCATGGCTTTTTCGCAGCCATCGCGATGGCGGTCGCCGCATTTCAATTTTCGAATCGCCTGCGGGCGCGGTATCTGCGGATTCATCGAGTACTCGGCTACACATATGTAACGAGCGTTTTCGTCGCCTGTCCACTTGCAGTCCTCATCTCGTCAAAGCTGGCGCTTTCGACCTCCCAGTTCGTTGCGAACTGTATGAACTCATTCGGTTGGTTTGTAACGACGTTGATTGCGCTCTACTGCATTCGCACCG
>Ga0126371_10006504_pt1 | contig 10407 bp, 10 predicted proteins | sample PanSoiMetaPlot_4_FD_110145 | JGI IMG/M metagenome (GOLD analysis project Ga0126371, IMG submission 110145) | Tropical forest soil microbial communities from Panama - MetaG Plot_4 | ecosystem: Environmental > Terrestrial > Soil > Tropical forest > Bulk soil | place: Panama | collected 2016-02-17
AAATCGAGGGGGCGATATGCGGTCCGGTCACGCCGCGACGGCCATCACCTCGGTGCTGTCTGCCGGCGTTGGCACACGGGACGCGACCGGTCACGCGATCCGGCTGGCCACATTCCGGCTTGAGCAGTCCGAGCTTGGCCGCGCGGTGCTCGGTATAGTGACGCCGCGCTCGGCGGCATCGTCCGCCATCGTCGGGCTGCTGTCCGGCAGGCTCGCACCTGCGTACGGCGAACTGCGCGTACTCGGGCAGGATATGACGACCCAGGCAGGCCGGGCGGCCGTTCGGCGCCGGGTCGGGATTGCCAGACGCGGCGGCATGGTCTGGCCGACGACTACCGTGCGCAAGCTCGTCGAGCGTGCGGCCAGGCGGTCGGCTTCGCCATCCACGGGGGGATCAGGTGGGTCGCCCCCGCTTGGCCACACCGCGGATCGCACGCTGCTTGTCGCCGCGATACTCGACCGGCTCGCGCTCATGCCGTGGGCGGAGGTTCCGCTAGGCGCCGCGCCTGACCTGATCACCCGGCGAGCCCGGCTGGCCGCTGCGTGCGTGCACGAGCCGAACCTGCTGATCATCGACGGCCTGTTCGATCATCTCGGGGTCAGGGACCAGGCCATACTCGCGGGCGTCATCACCGAACTCGAGCGCGATATGTCCGTCGTAGCCATCGAACGTAACGCCGACTCGCTGCTGCTCTTCTGCGACCAGGTGATCACGCTGGCGGACGGGATACTGCTCGGCCGCGCCTCACCACCGGCCCCGGTGTACGAGCTCAGCCAGCTCTCGCCGCTTGATCACGCGAGATGAGCCGACCTGGTCGGCGGCCGCCACGGTGGCATCGGGATGACCGATCGCGACGGCGCCGATCGGCACATACTCCTCCGGTACGGAGAAAAGCTCGCGGAACGGACCGATCGCCGCCGGCATAATGCCGAAGAACAGCGCGCCGAGACCTTCGTCGACGGCAGCGAGCAGCATCAGCATGGCCATGAACCCGGTGTCGATGTCCCAGTAAGGCACCGGCCAGTGCGCCTCGTCCCTGTCGGTCCAGCCCTTGTCAGGGCGCGCGTACCTGTCCAGGTAGATGTCCTTGCACGACAGCGGCACGACGACCAGCGGCGCCTTGGTCACCGGCGCGAACCAGGCCGTGTCATCGTCGTCGTCGTACTGCAACGCCCAGAACGGGGCGAGCTGGTCGGGCTGGTCGAGCACGAGCAGCGCGTAACCCTGACTGAACCCGGCCGACGGCGCCCGGTTGGCGGCGGTCAGTATCCGGTGCACGGCCTGCGGATCGACCGGCTCGTCGGTAAACGCGCGCACCATTCGGCGCTTCCTGATCACGTCGCGGAATTCCACCGTGCCAGATTACGGCGGTGTCAGACTAAGGGGGCGCCGTCAGCCTCTCCGCGATCGCAACCGCGCTCGGTTACCGTAGGCTTCTTGCATGGACTGGAATTTGTACCGTTGCGGTCGTATCGGGCATATCACCTATGCTCCTGATGAACCCTCGCTGAAGGAGTTCATGCACACAACCGCGGCTACCGGCGACCTGTGGCAGTGCCTGCGCTGCGGTACCTTCGTCACCGGCGATCCGGCAGGCAGCGGTCCGGCCACCAAGGCTCCGGTCGTCAAGCGCGGCCGGGAGATCAGAAGCGAACTGATCCTCCGGATATTCGCGATCGAGCGATTCCTCCGTTTCCTCCTGCTAGGCGCCGTCGCCATCGCGATCTGGCAGTTCAGGCATTCGACGGGGATCCAGCACACGTTCAACCGGGATCTGCCGATCGTCAAGACCGCCTTCAACCAGCTCGGCTTCAACATCAGCCACTCACACGTGCTCATCGAAATACGCAAGGCACTGCACTTCAGCCCGCGCACGCTCGGCTTCATCGCGCTCGGCGTTGGACTGTTCGCGGTCGTCGAGCTGATTGAAGGCGTCGGCCTGTGGTTGTCCAAGCGCTGGGGCGAGTACTTCGCCATGGTCGTGACATCGCTCGGGCTGCCCTATGAGATCTACGACCTCACGGTCAAGGTGACCGCCTTCAGGCTGGTGCTGTTCGCCATCAACCTCGCGCTCGTGATCTACCTGGTAGTGACCAAGCGACTGTTCGGCGTCCGTGGCGGCCGCAAGGCTTTCGAGGAAATGCTGCAAAGCGAATCGATCTTCGACGAGGCGGCCAAGCTGGCGCAGGCGCAGCGCGATGAGCAGGCGCGGAAGGAAGCGGAAGCCGCCGCAGCGGCCGAGGCTAAAGCCCAGTCCTCGTCGACCTAGGTCGTCCCGATGACCAGTCAACTCCCGATGACCAGTCAGCTGCTGCGCGGGCTGCTCGACGACGCGTCGCTGTTCCCGCCGGCCAGCCTCGCGATGCCAGCCGCGGTGGCCGCCCACCAGCGGCACCTCCTCGCCTGGTACAGCTCGCTGTGCGGGCCGTTCGTGTGCGCCGACACCAGGCTCGCCGAACTGCGCACCGCGCTGACCGCGGGCAACCACGCGGCGATCGATCTGTCGCTCGTCGTCACCGGCGGCGCCGATGCTGTGCCGACCGCGCTCGACGCCGTCGCGTCCGACCCGCGTCTGCGGCTGCGCGGAGTCGAGGTACCGGTCGCCAGGGACGGCGACGTGGCCGAAGCCGTGGCGGCGGTTGTCAAGGCGCTCGATGGCGCGCCGCTGGCGGCGGCTGCGGGCTACGTCGAGATCCCGTTGCGCGCCATCGCCGACCCTGCGACAGCGGGACAACTGCTTGCGATGGTGGACAGCCACGGCTACCGGCCGAAGTTGCGCACCGGCGGCGTCACCGCCGAGTCGTTCCCCGACGAAGCCACGCTGGCGAGCTGCCTGACCGCGGTGATCGACAGGCGGACCCCGTTCAAGTGCACGGCCGGTTTGCACCACGCGGTCAGGCACACCGCCGCTGATACCGGCTTCGAGCATCACGGCTTCCTCAACGTGCTGATCGCCGTCGCCGCGTCCAGTCACGGCGCGAGCACCGAAGAGGTACACGACCTGCTCGCTGAGCGAGACGCGGCCACGGTGGCGGCTCGGATCGCCGGACTCGACGACGAAGCCATCGCCGACAGCAGGTACCTGTTCATCTCGTTCGGAACGTGTAGCACCGACGAGCCGGTCGCCGATCTCGTCGCTCTCGGCCTGCTGAATCGCTCCTGAAGGAGGGCTCGATGGCATTGCCCAAGGCGTGCGACTGGCTCGGGGTGCCTGACGGGCATCCTTTCGGGCTCCAGACGTTGCCGTACGGGTCGTTCAGCAACAGCCGCCACCCTTCCAGGCGATGCGTGGGGGTGGCCATCGGCGACAACCTGCTCGACCTGACCACGGCGGCTGAACGTCTGCTGCCCGGGCGGGCCGCCGATTTCAGCTCGGGCAGCCTAGACGTCTTCATGGCCGCGGGCGATGCGGCCTGGGCGCAGGTGCGGGCCGCCCTGGTGGCGTGGCTCTCTCGCGACCACTTCCGCAGCGCGATCGAAGACCTGCTGGTACCGGCAGCGGACGTGCTCATGCACCTGCCGTTCACGGTCGCCGACTACGTCGACTTCTACGCTTCCGAGCAGCACGCGACGAACGTCGGCCGGATATTCCGCCCCGATGGCGAGCCGCTCATGCCGAACTGGCGGCACCTGCCGGTCGGCTACCACGGGCGGGCCGGCACCGTCGTGGTGTCAGGCACGCCGATCCGGCGCCCGTGCGGGCAGTTCAAGCCGGCCGCCGCTGACGGACCGCTCTTCGGCGCATGCCGCAGGCTGGACTTCGAGGCTGAGCTCGGCTTCGTGGTCGGCGTCGACAGCGTGCTCGGTGAGCCGGTGCCAGCCAGCAAGTTCGCCGAGCATGTCTTCGGGGTCTGCCTGGTGAACGACTGGTCGGCGCGGGACATTCAGGGCTGGGAGTCGGCGCCGCTCGGGCCGTTCCTCGGAAAGTCCTTTGGCACAACGACATCCCCGTGGATAGTGCCGCTAGCCGCGCTCGAGCACGCACGGGTGCGTCCGCCTAGCCTGGGTACGACGCTGGCCGACTACCTCGCCGACACCGGCGGCTGGGGGTTCGACATCGACGTCGCGGTCAAGATCAACGGACACGTGGTGAGCCGGCCGCCGTATTCGACGATGTTCTGGAGCCCGGCCCAGATGCTCGCGCACATGACCGTCAACGGCGCCCGGCTGCGTACCGGTGACCTGTTCGCCTCGGGCACGATCAGCGGCCATGAGCCGGATCAGTACGGATCGCTGATCGAGCTTGCCTGGGCCGGGAGCAAGCCGCTCACACTGCCAGACGGCACCAGCCGGAGCTGGCTGGAAGACGGCGACGAGGTGGTGATCACGGCGTCAGCCGTCGGACCTGACGGCACCAGGATCGGCTTCGGCGACGCGCACGGTCAGGTTCTCCCTGCCTGGCTGCCCGAGCCTGGGCTGCCGTAGATAGAAAGTTCGTCGCGGCTCGCGGACGACTACGATGACGTCTACGCTAATGCTTGGGGGGCGCGACATGTCAGGGCAGCAGGAGCCGTGGAGTGAGCTCGATCGTTTCGATCGGCTCGACCCGCGCGACAGCACCCTGGACCTGTCTGGCCTGATCAGCCGTTTGAACAATGGCTCGCTCAGCAATGGCAACAATGACCGCGGCAATGGCGCCCCAGACAATGCCGTCCCAGACAATGGTGTCGGTGTCGGCAAGACCAGCATAGGTAATGGCACCGCCCTAGGTAATAGCGGCGGCGCGAGGAATAGCGGCGTGGGTGGAATTGGTGACACGGTGCCGTACATGAGGCCGCCGCAGCCGGGGGCGAACGGCCACGGCGCCATCGCCGCGTACAGCGCCTATGCCGCGCAGGGCAGCCACGCCGCACCGCGGCACTCCCGCGAGAGCGCAGAGACGACGCTGCGGGCCGTGCCGCAGGCTCAGCCCGAAATCGCCGCGGGGCCCGATGCGGCCGAGCCCGATCTCAGCGCCCAGCCCGATCTCAGCGCCCAGCCCGATGTCAGCGCCGAGCCCGCTGCCGCGATCGAGCCCCATGTCATCGCCGAGCCCCGTGTCACCGCCGAGCCCGCGGTGCCCGAGCCGGTGACTCAGGCCGCCAAGCCGCAGCGGCCCGTTCCCGGGTCGCTCGCCGATCTGAGGCAAAGGCTTGAGCGCCTGCCGTACGGCCATCCCTCGTCGCCTTATCACGTCGACGGCGAGCGCAAGCCGCCGCCGTACAGGCTCAAGCACCTCGAACTCGCACCGCCAGCACCGAGCCGGATCACGCAGGCGCACAACCAGCCACTGATCGTCGAAGATGACCCGATCGCAGCGCCATCCCCCGACCCTCCGGCGGCCGCGACCGCCGGAGGCGCGCCGTCCGATGATGCACGGGGCCCGGGCCCGCCCATCCTCACGCAAGATCAGGAGCGGATCGCCGACGACGCCTACGACAGGTTCCGCGCCGCTGAGGGCAGGAACCTATTCGGCAGCTACGGCAGCACGGGGCTCACGGTCGTCCTGCGCGACCTCGCGGCCAGCCTCGAGTACGGCGAACTCGCTCCAGACACCGAGTCCTCGCTGCTTGAGCCTGACGCGTTCAAGGCGAGGTTCGCAGCGATGCTGGCGCGCTATCCCGACCGCACAGCCGAACTGCTCGCTGGCCGGATACCTGGTGCCATCTCCTACTCGTTCATCTTCGATGCCGACCGCTATTCGGCGGGTATCTGGATGGTCCAGGACGCGCTGGCGGCCACCGGATTTCAGCTGCTTGCCAGGAGAAACGACTGGAACAGCCGGGCGAACAGGTGCGTCGCCACCATGTGGCACGATCCGACCAGCGGCCTGCCGTTCGAGGTGCAATTCCACACCACCGCCAGTCTCGAAGCCCAGCAGCTCGCTCGTTCGTCGGCGAGCTTGATCAGCGATCCGCGCATACCACCGTCCGAGGCGGCGAGCCTGCAGTCCGGTCTCGCGGCCGCCTGGGCGGCGTTGCCAGCCCCACCCGGTCACGGCCAGATCAGCGAGTACCGCAGGGACGGCGGCTCGCCCCCGCCAGGCGTCACGCAGCCAGGCAGCCAGCCACCGGGCGAGATCGCAGGCGGTTAGGCCTTCGGCTGTTCTTCTGCGCGGCGCGCGGCCACCTGGTCGAAATACTCTCTGATCAGCTCCCGCTGCCGGTCGCTCACCTGCTGGAAGTGCTTGGAAAGAGCGTCTTCGCCAATGGCCTCGGCGGTCAGGTACAGATCCTTAATCTGGTCCATCTTCGCCGACGTCGGGGCCTCAACGACGCCTGAGGCGCTCGGATCTCCTTGGGGCACGCGGCGCGGTAGCGGGGGCGCCGAGCGCTCCATGGGCTCGAACGGGTCCCGCATTCGCGCCGACTGCGCGACCTCCTCTGGCGTCCGGTCCGGCAGGATCACCGGCAAAGGCGCCGTGTCATCATCTGGGCTGACGGTACCCTCAGCGCCGTCAGCGGGGCCGAAGGCGGGCGGGCCGACCGCAACGGCGTCAGGCTCCGGCTCGGATTGCGGCAGCGGCAGCATCACCAGGGGCGGCGGCATGATCGTTCCTGTCGGACTGGCCGCTCCCGCCGAGGGCTTGGCGTCGCTCGCGTCGGCCGCATCCTGCGCAGATGGCGGGGCGGCTCCGACGACGTCGGCCTGCGCATCGGCGCTAGACGAGGCCGCTGCGGATCCGGGCTCGTCTGATTGCGCTTCAGCAACTGACGCACTCGGCCCGGCCGGCAGCGCGGCAGGCGGCCGATTGCGCTGCACTTGCGCAGGCGGAGGCCGCTCGTCAGGTACCCGATCGGCGGGACGAGCCCACGCCGAGGAGTCAATCGGCCCGTCTGAGATCTCGCCGTTGAACCTCGGTCTCCCCTGACCGTAGCCGTCGCCCGCGAATCCTTCATCTGGCCACCGACGATCCGCCTGAACGGGATAACCGCGACCAGCCTGATCGAACGGACCGTGCGGGCCATGAGGACCTGGGTAGGGCCCGTTCGGCCCGTAGCCGCGGTAACCGTCGGGTGGAGCCTCCCAGCCTTGGCGGTATCGGCCATCCGACGGATGCGGGTAGCCAGCCGGCCTTGGATAGTCGTCCTCTCGCCGGTAGCCGTCTCGCCGGTAGTAGTCCGGTGGCCCGAAGTCATCGCGCTGGCGGTACCCGCCACGCTGGTAACCGCCGTTCGGCGGGTATCCGTCTCGGTGCGGGCCTTGCGGTCCGTAGCCGTACCCATCGGCTGGGCGGAAGCCGTCACCGCGACGTGGCTCGCCAGGTCCGTACCGATCACGCGGGTCATAACCGTTGCCCGGTCCGTAGTGCTCGCCTGCCGGCCGGCGCGCGTCGCCGGGATGCCCGCCCTGGCGATACCCGCGATCGGCCTCCTCGCCTTGGCCATATCCGTAGCCATCGCGGGGGCTGAACCTCTTGCCCGGGCCGAAGCCGCTACCAGGGCCGTACGCCGCCCGGCCAGGACCGCCCGCCGGGTAGCCAGGCCCAGGGCCATAGCCCCCACCGTCCGGTCCGTAGTCGTCGCGCGATCCGTGTGCCGCGCGCGAGCGGTAATCCTCTGGCGGCGGGTACCCATCCCGCGGGCGGTATTCATCCGGGCCACGCCCGCGCCCATCACCCCGGTATCCGCCATTCGGCCCGTATGCGCCGGCGGGGTTGACTATTGCCTCCGGCCCGTAGCCGGCTCCGCCGCCATAACCTGGACCAGGGCCATAGCCAGGACCAGGACCGTAGTCGGCGCCAGGGCCGTAGCCAGCTTCGGCCGCATAGCCACCAGCGCCGCCGTGGCCGGGGCTTGGCCCTTGACCATATCCGGCCTCTGGTCCGTAGCCAGCCGGGCCGTAACCGGGTCCTGCCGCGTATCCGTCACCTCTCGGCCGATAGTCCCGTCGCGGCGGATACTGCTGCCCAGGTCCGTACCCGTCGCCGGCTGCGTAACCGGGTTCCGGCGAAGGGCTGTAGCCAGCTGGCGGCCGGTATCCGTCGGGCTGCGCGGCCATCGGGCCGCGCGGCGGCGGGCCACCGGGCCCGCGTCCGCTGGGGCGGCCTGGCGGCGACACCGGCCGGCCGATGAGCGGATCGGCCGGACGACCAGAGAAGCTGCCTTCCATCGCGCTCTGCCTGGACAGCCTGCGGCGGTCATCAGGCCTGATCTGAGGGCTCCAGCCCGGGCGGTCGGGACCAAACTCCGGCAGCGGCTCAGGCCCAGACCAGACTCGATGAACCTTGGGTTCAGGCTCCGCCGGCTGGTCCTGCTCATACCTCGGCCGCTGCTCGGGTCCTGGCCAGATCCGCTCGGCTTCAGGCTCCTGCCACGACGGCCGCGCTTGGCTGTATTGCTGAGCGCTCGGCTGCGGAGCCTGCGGATGCTGAGGTGGCAGCTGCTGACGCGGGGGCTGCTGAGGTGGCAGCTGCTGCAGCGGCGGCTGCGGCTGTGGCGGCTGCTCAGACGGCGGCTGCGGCTGTGGCGGCTGCTGAGACGGCGGCTGCGGCACCTGCGCTTGCTGAGGCGCTGCCTGCGCGTGCGGTGCCTGAGCGCGCGGTGCCTGCGCCTGCGGTGCGTGCGCCGGCCGCTGCGAAACCACAGGCCTTATCGACTGCACGGCGCGGAACGGCGTGAGCCACTGGTCGGCGTCCATGTCAGAACTGGCCGGATCCACGCCCAGCCCTGCGCGCTCGGCCGCAGGCCCGATGCCTTCGTCGATTAGCTGGCCGGTGCCGCCCGGGTCATCCTGCCCTGACTTACGCCGGCTTCTTCGTGCCCCGGCCATGGTTAGACGAACCCCCCGTGCGCGAACCAGCCCAACCAAACCGGCAAGGCCGCCCGCACCGACAAGACCAGTACCTCCGCATAGCTGGCTCCTGTCGCGACCCGTCAGTACATCGCCTGATACAGCGAGTCCAGACGAGAGGCCGCGAACAACGCCCCGCCAGTCAGGGCCAGGCTATTAACCGTCTAACGATGTCACGCGCCAAAGCCCTCCGCAACCGATCCGCCAGAGGGCGGCCGGTCCGTGACAGAGGGTGGCCTGAGGGAGTAGTGACGCCTGTGGCGGGTTGAACTATATCAAACAAATCAGTCTCACTCCCTAGTGATCGGTTGGCTAACGTTATCGGCAAATGTGGGCCCGGCGAACAGGCCCGCGGTCATCGATCCGGCCATCCGCACATCCGATCGACGGAGGGAACTTATGGCGAACCAGGTTAAATACGTCCTCCAAGAATCGGAGATGCCACGCGCGTGGTACAACGTCATCCCCGACCTCCCTGCGCCGCCGCCTCCGCCGCTGCACCCAGGCACCCGCGAGCCGGTCGGACCTGACGCGCTCGCGCCGCTGTTCCCGATGGCGCTGATCTTGCAGGAAGTCTCCGGTGACCGGCACATCGCGATCCCCGAGCCGGTACTCGACGTTTACCGGCTATGGCGGCCGACGCCGCTGTACCGGGCGCGGCGCCTTGAGAAGGACCTCGGCACACCGGCCAAGATCTATTACAAGTACGAGGGCGTGAGCCCGGCCGGGTCGCACAAGCCCAACACGGCCGTGCCGCAGGCCTACTACAACGCCGAAGAGGGCGTCAGGAAGCTCACCACCGAGACCGGGGCCGGTCAGTGGGGCACCGCGCTGTCGTTCGCGTGCGCCCTGTTCGGCATCGACCTGGAAGTCTGGATGGTGCGCTCGTCCTACGACCAGAAGCCGTACCGCAAGATCCTGATGGAAACCTACGGCGCGACCGTGCACCCGAGCCCGTCCGACGTCACCAGCGCGGGCCGCGCGGTGCTCGAGGCGAACCCAGGCTCAACCGGCAGCCTCGGCATCGCGATCAGCGAAGCCGTCGAGGTGGCGGGCAGTAACGAGGACACCAGGTACTCGCTCGGCAGCGTGCTCAACCACGTGCTTATGCACCAGACGGTCATCGGCGAGGAAGCGATCAAGCAGCTCGAGCAGGCCGGCGACACGCCCGACGTGATCGTGGGCTGCACCGGCGGCGGCTCGAACTTCGGCGGGCTTGCGTTCCCGTTCCTGAGGGAGAAGCTGGCCGGCCGCATGAACCCGGTGATACGCGCGGTCGAACCGGCCGCCTGCCCGTCGTTCACCAAGGGCAGGTATGCCTACGACTTCGGCGATACGGCAGGCTTCACGCCGCTGCTGAAGATGCACACGCTCGGCCATGACTTCATCCCCGACCCGATACACGCAGGCGGCCTGCGGTACCACGGCATGTCGCCGCTGCTCTCGCACATTTACGAGCTCGGGCTCATCGAGGCCGTAGCCAAGCCGCAGTCCGAGTGCTTCGCCGCCGGCTTGCGGTTCGCGCGCACCGAAGGCATCGTCCCGGCACCCGAACCAACGCACGCCGTCGCTGCCTGCATCGAGGAGGCGCTGCGCTGTAAGGAGACCGGCGAGGAGAAGGTCATCCTGACCGC
>Ga0126371_10006505_pt1 | contig 10406 bp, 7 predicted proteins | sample PanSoiMetaPlot_4_FD_110145 | JGI IMG/M metagenome (GOLD analysis project Ga0126371, IMG submission 110145) | Tropical forest soil microbial communities from Panama - MetaG Plot_4 | ecosystem: Environmental > Terrestrial > Soil > Tropical forest > Bulk soil | place: Panama | collected 2016-02-17
CCTACGTATCGCTATCCTTGGTAACGGAGTTTTTTATTACGGAATCTTTGCATTGCTCGCGCACCTCCTGACACGCCGGCGTGCAGAAAGCCGGTGATAGGTCCGTTTACTCCCAGCCCGGAACAGCTCGGTGCCCTGAGAAAAGTTCATCTGCAGATATTTGGGTAAAAACGATAGGATGGGCGGAGACTTCCGAGAAAGCCTCCGCCCATAGACCAGCCAACTCATGAGAACAAGGCCAGAGGCACGGGGTTAGTAATGGCAGCCAGTTCCGATGGGTTGTGGTCTAGACGTTAGTGACATTCCCCGCTAAATCGTTTCGAACGGCGATTCACGTACGCGTCGGCGCAAAGGCTGCAAGACCGCGACTCGCCCGCCACTGGAATGCAATCCATACTCACCACACAGAATTTAACGCGGAGCCAGGATGGGGTGCGGCGCTTCCTTGGATTCCACTTGTGCGCGGCAGGCACGGAGCACATCTGCAGTGTTCTGCCGTGATTTTCCCTCGTAGTCGTCACGGTCGGTTGGCAGAAGGTCGATCACATGGCCGAACTCGTGGAGAAGCGTCAAGACCTGCGCGCGGAACGAGCCTCCGATATACGGTCCGACCTGGATGGGTCGCTGGCCACGAAAACTTACCGGTCCGCCCTCGATTCGATCGTCGACCACGGTGCCCATGGAGAAGAAAAAGGCCCCGTTAACGTTAAGAGTGACCGTTGCGTTGGCCCCTTCGCCCTGAACCACCTGGGCAACGTAGGGATTTCGGATGAGTTGGATTCCACCGGGCTCAGGGGTCGAGCGCACGTATAGGTCCCCCTTGTGATCGAGCGTGACAGTCAGCGTTCGAAAGGTGGCCGCCGGGTCGGGATCCTTGGTGTGAAACCAGGCGGAGCAGCTGTTTTCCGTTTGCAGAATCTCGAGGACTCTGTCGCGCGCGCGAAGGATGATTTGTCCTTGCTTTCCCATGGTGTGGAGGTCATCGCGCACGATATCACTGGAAGCCGAGCAGGGGTGAACGGTTTGAGTCGCCAAGTTACACGGAGCTGACGGCGCAGAACGGTCTGTTGTCCGCGACGGCTGGCCGAAGGGAGGCAGCGGACTGCCCAGTGGAGGGATATCGCCAGGAAGTGCAGCCAGGGCATTCACACTATTACGCGGACTAGCATTGCTGGCGGAAGAGAGGGTGTTGCGATGAACGGAGTGGACTTCAGCATTCAAGAAGCGCGTCGACTGTGAAAACGCGGGCGCACTTGCGGTGCCAGACAGAAGAAGAGCGATCACGGCCTGAAGGCTCCTGCGAGCAGTGCACATCTGGGTCTCCCGCCCGGACGTGTAACCCACCACAAACCGTTCTGAGCATGCCGCCTGATGGCCGTCAACCGGAGGCTGCTCAAAGAGCGGTTGAACCTCGATCCGGGACTAGTGGGGAAGACGAAGCCGTTTGGAAAGAATCACCTTAAACTTTTCTAGAAATATTCTCAGGACAAGCTTAAGTGTCAAGCGTGCAAGATTTCGCGAAAACAAGCCTTTTCAGCGTCTCTCCCAGCAGTGGTAACTTTGTTAAATTTAGAAGCTTTTTGGAACGCATCCATGGCACCGGGCCATGCGTGCCTTGACAGAGTGGAAAAGAGGACCTAGGCTCCAAAACCTGCCGAAAGTATCGAAGGCCGCGGAGGCGATCCATGAAGGGAAGAGGTGCAGAAATGTCAAGAAGGGCCGCGCCGGGAGCCCTGATAGCCGTCCTTTTCGCTGTGGCGGCGTCGCAGCTCGCGCCGACAGGACTCGCCGACACTACAAAATATGAAGTGACGGTCGAGCGGGGCGTTGCCGCGAAGATGCGAGACGGCGTAACTCTGCGGGCGGACATTTACCGCCCGAAAGCCGACGGCAAATTCCCCGTCCTGCTGGTACGAACGCCTTACGACAAAACAGGAAACATGAATTTTGGGCTGCGGGCCGCGGCCCGCGGCTACCTGGTGATTTCCCAGGACGTCCGGGGAAGATTCGCCTCCGAGGGCGAGTGGTATCCGTTCAAGAATGAGATCCTGGACGGCTACGACACAGTGGAATGGGCCGCAGCCCTGCCGTATTCGAACGGGAAAGTGGGGATGTTTGGCGGATCCTACGTGGGGGCGACACAATACCTCGCCGCAATCGCCAAACCGCCGCACTTGGCCGGGATTTGCCCCACGGTGACGGCGTCCAACTATCACGATGGGTGGACGTATCAAGGCGGCGCGTTTGAACAGTGGTTCAACGAGTCGTGGTCCAGCGGGCTTGCGCTGGACACGATACGGCGCCGCTCGGACCAAGGCATAAACCCGCTCAAGGGAAGCAAGGTCTTACCTCTAGTGAACTATCCTTTGCTGGATGCACCTTCGGCGGCGGGCATCGCGCCGTATTTTACGGATTGGCTGGCGCACCCAAACTATGACAGTTACTGGAAGCAGATCTCGATTGAAGACCATTACGCCGACATCCAGGTGCCTGTGCTTAGTTTCGCCGCGTGGTACGACATTTTTCTTGGTGGTTCCATAAAGAATTACATAGGGCTAAAGAAAGGGGCCGGAACGGAAGAGGCAAGGAAAGGCCAGCGGCTGGTCGTGTATGTCGGCGGACACGCTGGAGGGTCATCCAGCAGCAAGGTTGGCGCAGTGGATTTTGGAGAGAAGTTGCCGATTGACGAAGACGGAGTGATGCTGCGGTGGTATGACTGGCTGTTGAAGGGTGAAGCCGACGGCGTAGAGAAAGAGAAAACCGTCAGGATTTTTGTGATGGGGAAAAACCAGTGGCGAGACGAGGACGATTGGCCCCTGGACCGCGCGAAGAGCACGCGCTACTACTTGCACGCGTCGGGAGGCGCGAACGGCTTGAGCGGAAATGGAACGCTAGGCATCAACGCACCTGCGGAGGAAAAGGCCGACCAATATGTTTACGATCCGGCTGACGCTGTGCCAACGATTGGAGGGCCCCTCTGCTGCCAGCCGCTGCCGACGGGAGTCGGACCGCAAGATCAGCGTCCCGCAGAGGAGCGCCCGGATGTTTTGGTGTATACGACGCCTGCATTCACAAAGGACACGGAAGTGACCGGGCCGGTGTTGTTGGACCTATATGCAAGCAGCTCGGCAGTAGACACGGATTTTACCGGTAAGCTGGTGGACGTTTGGCCCAATGGGTTCGCGCAAGACTTAACGGAGGGAATCCTGAGGCTTCGCTACCGCAATTCGCAGGAGAAGCCCGAGCTGGCAAACCCGGGCGAGACGTATCACATCACAGCAGACCTGTGGGCCACCAGTAACGTGTTCTTGGCAGGGCACAAGCTGCGGCTGGAAGTCTCCAGCAGCAATTTCCCGCGCTTCGACCGCAACTTGAACACCGGCGAAGAGCAGGCCAGCGCCACACGTATGGTCAAAGCCACAAACGTGATTTATCACGACAAGGCGCATCCGTCGGCGCTGATTCTCCCCATGGTGCCGTAAAGTCAATGATTCAGACGCACTGCTGCTGGACATTGGAGGCGTTTTGACGTGGGTCTCGACTTAATTGTGGAGGGCTGCGCCAAGCCTGGGCATGAACGGGAGTGGCGTGACTTGTTGAAGCGCTCTTTTGGCGATAAAGAGCTATCCGAGGCAGAAGTCGCTCGTTTCCGAGAGATCTCTATTCCTGGCTTTGAACGCATCGGGGCACCGTGTGTTGGACGCGATAGCGCCGCAGATCAATGGATACTGGAAGCGCGAAAGGCGAAAACACCCGAAGACGCAGCTGCCGTATTGAAAGAATTCGAAGGCTACTACGCTGTGCGCCTCGCCGAATGCGATGGTGTGCCAAAGTATTCTCACGGGGGCTTGTATGAGGGAGCCGACGAGACGAGTTTCCGGGGTGCATTTTTGAACCAATGCCCAGATGTGTTGAGCAAGAACTTGTTGAACGAGGCATGGAACCACAAATTTCCCGATGAGGCGGTCGCGTATGGGAAGGCCCTGCTTGCAGCGGCGGAGATCGCTGAAGCCTTTGGCAAGCCGCCCAAGCGGCATCGGACGCTTCTTTCGCGATTAGGGCTGGCCAAGCAGCTCGAGCCGGTCGCTATTGCGGAACAGCTCGACATCGTGAGAGCCGCCGGGCGCTGGTTCGTTTTCTGGGGCCAGCGCGGGCATCCCATTCGGGCGTGGTTCTAAAGGACAGACGGCGCTAAATTTCGAAGCCCATGAGGCGCATGAACTCGAGCGCGTTGCTTTTGGCAATGACGCCTTCGCGCAATCTGTAGTCGAAATGCATTTTTCCGTTTTTGACCTGATCTTCGAAGTGCATATTCCGAATGGAGCCTTTCGAGGAATCCACGATTTCGGTCAGCGCCAAATCGTGGGTCGTAACGACACCAATCGCGGGCCGGTTCAGCAGGCTTTTCAATAAACCTTCCGCGCCGATTCGGCGGTCCTTGCTGTTGGTTCCCTCCAATAACTCGTCGAAAAGGAACAAGAGGGCCGTCGAATCCTCAGTGAGTTTGAAGACGCGGCGGATTTGCAAAATCTCTGTGTAAAAGCCCGAGCGGCCCTCTTGCAATGAGTCGACCCTGCGAATACTTGTCCCGATTTTCAAAGGCGAGAGACGAAGTGACTTTCCCCGTATAGGAGCCCCGGCCATGGCCAGAACCGCGTTAACGCCAATGGTGCGGAGCAACGTGCTCTTTCCCGACATATTCGAACCGCTCACCAGCATCACGCGCGGGGCGCCATTTAGCCGCACACTATTTCGAACACACCTTGCATCTGGGACGAGAGGATGGCCGAGCTCTTCGCCGACGAAAGCCCCCGCGGAATCTTCGATGATTTCCGGAAACGGGTCGGCAGGATGTTCAAACGAATGCGCGGCAAGCGAAAGCAAAGCTTCCATTTCCGCGGTTATATCGACCCAAGCCCGCATCCTGGCGCCCCACCGGCGTCGCCAGGCTTCAGCAGCAAATGCAACCTGGAGCGTGTACAGGAGGGGGATGTCGAGGAGGTGCGCAAGCAGGCCATGCCGCGCATCGCTCCAGTAAACGATGCGCGCTAATTTTCTAATGGCTTGCGATGCCGGTTTAGACACCTCTTGGAGCGGCGCGCAGAGCTTCTGCAACTGCGGCGACGCGAACGATTCTTTTTCCAGCAGTTCAAGAATGTTCGCAAAAAGGACCACACCTTCGGCATTGCAATCCACGCCGTCGAGTATGGCCGTAGCACTTTTTTGCAGTTGTCGGCGAAGGAGTCCTTCTAATGCCAGAACGAAGAGAACAGGCCAGACCGCTGAGCTTAGAAAGTAATAGACACCCGCGACGACGGCGGCGACTGCTAATGCGAACGCAACGCCCCTCCACATTCTTTCGGGCATGCCCGGCTGCTGCTCCGCCCAGCCAACCCCTGACTCTGGATCCAAACGCGCGCGCAAACTTTCTCCAGTGACCGCAATGCTTTCACGAAGATCGACGTTTTGACGAAGCTCGGCGACCAATTTCTGGCGGGCAAGAACCACGGGCCTGGGCGAAGGCCGGCACAGCCAGTCCGCCAGGCGGTTCTCTCCCATCGGAAGCCGTGCAGTGGAAAGAAGCTCGAACAAGCTGCCTTTGCCAAAAAGATCGAGGTCTTCCGCATAAACATGGTCTCCGGTTCGGAATCGTTCCCCGGTCTTCCCTGTTCCCGCCCAACGGTCTTCTATTCGCGCAATCCCTTTGCGGTAGTAGTCAGCAGCGGTAGCGGCACGCGTTTTCGCGCGAAGGATGAGTTCATGCCAGGCCGCCAAGGCCCAATAAACAGCTACAAGAACAATCAGCCACGATTGAGGGAATAAGTTCCTGGAAAAAGACAAATACACAAACACGACGCCAGCGACAACCACCACTAACTTTGCATTTCCAATGTTCTGGTGGAGACAATCCTTGGCCGCCAAAACGTTCAAGTGCGAACCAAGCCGGTTCGAGTATTCAACGCGCGGGTCGAGCACGCTTCGCCCTCTCAGGGAGACAATGAGAGTTTACCCGTTCTTCCCGGTCGAGCGTGGCTCAAGAAAAGAGCGGAAGATTCACGGAAGCACCTTCGAGAGCGAGCAGCTTGGCCTTGGTAGCGGGGCCGCCTGGAGCAGAAAAACCGCCGAGTTTCCCGCCTGCGGCAGCAACGCGATGGCAAGGAACAATGACAGGAACAGGGTTTTTAGCCATGGCCTGGCCCACTTCTTGCGCGGCTCCAGGCTTTCCGGCGGCTTGCGCTATTTCGCCGTAGGTCCGCGTTTGTCCCGGAGGAATTTCGCGCGTGGCTTCATAGACCTGCCGGAAAAACGGAGTAACGCCTTCCAGGTCCACGGCGATGCCGCGAAAGTCCTGCGTTTCTCCTTCTAGATGAAGGCGAATTTTCTCGATGACAGCCGCAATCTCCGGCGGAGGCGCGCTTGCCCGTTCTGAACCGGCTTTGCGCGCGATGCGAGATCCGGTTGCTTGCACGGTCGCCTCTGGCAGCTGAACCGCAGTGACGACAACTCGCGAACCAGAATCCGCAAGTTCTCGCCAAGCAATGCCGCACGTGCCAATCGGCGTCTCAAAAAGACAATAGCTGGCATTCTTCATAGGGTGAACCTATCCCAAACGCATCATACTCATCGATGCCGCCGCCGCGCTATCCGTTATTTGACGTCAAAGTGGAGCCACCAAATCCCCAAGAATCCAAATGAAAGCCCCCTTCCTGAAAGCGCTGTCTTGACAGCAGGAATTTCGCGTTGTTAACTCTGCCTCCGCGAGGAGGTCCCTGATGAAACCCAAAACGCGTTTGACTATCACTCTGATCGCGACTGCCCCTCTAGCCGCGGGCATTCTGGCATTGACCCTTGGCTCTGCTCCGCGAGCACAGGCCCAAGACGCTTCGCGCAAGCTCACCGCCATGGACGAATTTCAAATCCAAACGCCTGCCGATCCGCAGATTTCACCCGACGGCAAGAAAATTGTCTACGTGCGGCGGTTCGCTGATGAAGCAACCGACAAGCGCTATTCGAACCTGTGGATCATCAACGCAGACGGTTCCGATCAGCGCCCGTTGACTACAGGCAACCGCAGCGACTCCTCGCCGCGCTGGTCACCGGACGGATCGCGCATCGCGTATCTCTCCGACGCCGACGGCAAGCCGCAGATTTACATTCGGTGGATGGACACGGGCCAAACCGCGCGCATCACCAATCTCGAGGATTCCCCGGAGGCCATTAACTGGTCGCCGGACGGAAAAATGCTTTCGTTCTCCGCCCTGGTTCCCGGCAAAGGTCCTCACCTCGCGAACCTGCCCACCCCGCCGGCGGGAGCGAAGTGGGCGGATCCGCCAAAGGCCTACGATCGCCTGGTCTATCGCTTCAACGGAGTGGGCTACCTCAAGCCCGGCTTTATGCAAATATTTGTGGTCAGTGCAGACGGCGGCGCGCCCCGCCAAGTCACCAACGGCAATTTCCCGAATGGCGGAAATGAGTGGGGCCCCACACGGGCCGACTGGTCTCCTGACGGCAAGTTCTTGATCGTTTCCGCGAACCGGCATCCGGAGTCGGATCACGCCTATTTCGACACGGAAGTTTACGAATTTAGCGTGGCCGATGGCGCGTTGCGCACGCTCACCAATCGCAAAGGCCCGGACAATTCTCCGGCAGTCTCCCCGAATGGCAAATCGATCGCCTACACCGGTTTCGACGACCGCCTTCAAGGACACCAAACGACAAAGCTCTACTTGATGAACCGCGACGGGTCTGGTTCGCACTCCATATCCGACAAACTCGACCGCGACATTCAGAGCCCTGCGTGGGCGCCCGACAATAGCGGCGTCTACTTCCAATACAACGATCAAGGTGACACGAAAATTGGCTTCTGCTCCCCCGATGGAAATTGCAAGAAAATCACGGACCACGTTGCCTCGGCCACCAGCGCTTACGGCGGCGGCTCGTTTTCCATTGCGCGCACGGGCCTGATCGCCATGACCTACGGCCGCACCGATGATCCAGGCAACGTCGCCATCGTCACAGGCGGCGCAATGAAAGTGCTCACGTCGTTAAACGAAGAGCTGCTCGCCCAGAAAAAGCCCGGTCGCGTGGAAGAATTCTGGTACGAGTCCTCCAAAGACAAGCGCAAAATCCAGGGCTGGATCGTTCATCCTCCCGATTTCGACGCTTCCAAGAAATATCCCCTCATTCTCGAGATTCACGGCGGGCCCTTCGGCGATTACGGCGATCGTTTCGATTTTGAAAAGCAGGTGTGGGCCTCGATGGGCTATGTGGTGCTCTATACGAATCCGCGCGGCAGCACCAGCTACGGCGAAGAATTCGCCAACTTGATTCACCACGCATATCCCGGCGACGATTTCGACGACTTGAACAGCGGCGTAGATGCAGTCGTGGGAAAGGGCTACATCGACACGAACAATCTCTTCGTCACCGGCGGCAGCGGCGGCGGGGTGCTGACCTGCTGGACCATCGAGCACACCGAGCGCTTCCGCGCGGCGGCTTCGCTCTATCCGGTCATCAACTGGTACAGCTTCGTCCTGACCTCAGACATCCCCTGGGTCTCACAGTACTGGTTTCCCGGCAATCCCTGGGACCACACCGAACAATACATGCAGCGCTCGTTGACGAACCTGGTAGCCAAGATCAAGACGCCGGCGCTAGTGATGACCGGCGAAGCCGACTATCGCACCCCAATTTCCGAGGCCGAGCAGTTTTACGAAGCTCTGAAGCTACTGAATATTGACACCGTGCTCGTGCGCGTCCCCGAAGAGCCGCACGGCATCGGCCGGCGGCCCAGTCACCACATTGCGAAAATGCTCTACGTCGCCGGCTGGTTCGAGCAGCACAAGGCGAAGTAGCGTAGCGCCCAACAAAATTTCGAAGAGAAGCGCTTTTACTTTGGCGCGACGAGGGCGCCCGAAGGATCTCAACTGGGCTGAAATTTCCATTAGACGCCGCTCCTTTCCACCGCCGTTTATGTTGCGTTTAGGTTCCAGAGCTTAGAACTGTTGTGGCTGCGCAGCCTGAGACAAGGACTGCGAACGCAAAGAGGAATCACTATGCGCTATAAACGGCATTTCATCGGACTGATAGGTTTGGCTTTGGCGGCATGGTTCGTGTGCGTCGCATCGCACTCGCTTTCCGCCGCGCCCGCGCCCGGCCCCTCAGGCTACAAAGTCATCAAAACTGTGCCGGTTGGTGGCGAAGGAGGTTTCTGGGACTACGTTTACGTAGACAGCGGCGCCCGCCGTGTCTACATTTCCCATGGGACGCACACTGTCGTCATGGACGCGGACACTTACACCGTGGTCGGCGACATTCCCGACACCCAAGGGGTACACGGTATCGCGATCGCCTCTGACCTTGGCCGCGGCTTCACCAGCAACGGCCGAAGCAATGACGTGACGATCTTCGATCTGAAGACGTTGAAAGCTATTGGCAGCGCCAAAACGGACAAGAATCCGGACGCCATCGTCTACGACCCGGTGAGTAAGCGCGTCTTTACGTTTAACGGCGGCGGTAAGAACGCAACGGCCATCAACGCGGCGGATGGCTCCGTCGCCGGGACGCTGGCTCTCAGCGCCCGACCGGAATTCGCTGCCGCTGACGGCAAGGGTAGCATTTTCGCAAACCTCGAAGACACTTCGGAGCTCGTTCAAATCGATGCGCAGAAAATCGCCGAAGTGCACCGCTGGCCCTTGGCGCCCTGCAAATCGCCTTCCGGCCTCTCGATGGACACCAAGAACCGCCGGCTTTACGCCGTCTGCGATGATAAAGTCTCCGTAGTCGTGAACGCTGACACCGGCAAGGTCGTGGCCACGCCGGAAATCGGCAATGGTCCGGACGCATCGGCCTTCGATCCCGGAACGAACGACTTTTTCGCTTCGTGCGGCCAAGACGGCATCCTCACGGTGGTCCACGAAGACTCGCCCGACAAATTCACCGTGGTGGAAAACGTTCCCACCAAGCGCAGCGCCCGCACCATGGGCCTCGACACCAAGACGCACAACATCTTTATGCCCGCCGCGGACTTCGACCCGCCGGCTCCCGGCGAGCGCCGCGGCAAAATGAAGCCCGATTCCTTCGCGATCGTGGTGGTGGGAAAATAATCGAGGAACCAGCTCGGTTTAGACAATGAAGGCGTCCCGGTTTTCCAGGGCGCCTTCATTTTTTTAACTCCGGAATCCTCAGCCTACTGAAGGATTACAGGTGATGCGGCACTCTTTTAGCGTTGGCGCTCGGCGGAGGAACGGCGTGCCGGTGCGGTGCTGTTAGCGTCGTGCCCTGGACATTGGTGAAGGGCGCGCTCGGCGCGAACGTCGGGAGGTTGTGCGCGCGTACTTGCGTCGCCGCCTCGAAGCCTGACGCCAGCTTGATCAGCGTGGGCTCGCTAAACGCCGTTCCGAAGA
>Ga0126371_10006506_pt1 | contig 10405 bp, 10 predicted proteins | sample PanSoiMetaPlot_4_FD_110145 | JGI IMG/M metagenome (GOLD analysis project Ga0126371, IMG submission 110145) | Tropical forest soil microbial communities from Panama - MetaG Plot_4 | ecosystem: Environmental > Terrestrial > Soil > Tropical forest > Bulk soil | place: Panama | collected 2016-02-17
GATGCGGTGCACGTAGGTTTCCGCCACGTTCGGCAGATCGAAATTCACCACGTGGCTGATGCCCTCGACGTCGATGCCGCGCGCGGCGATGTCGGTCGCGACCATGACCCGCACACCCCCAGTGCCGAACGCCGCGAGGTTCCGCGAGCGTGCGGCCTGGGTGAGATTGCCGTGCAGTTCCGCGGCGGGGATCCCGGCGGCTGTGAGCTGACGGGCGAGCCGCTCCGCGCCGCGCTTGGTGCGGGTGAAGACCAGCGACCGCTTGTCACCGCCAGCCAGCGCCGCGATGACCTCGAGCCGGTGCGCCGGATGGATGGTGATGACGTGGTGCTCGATCTCCTCGGGAGAGGAGTTCGAATCAACGGAGTGGTGTGCCGGGTCGTTGAGGAAACGACGGGCGAGCACGTCGATGGCGCTGTCCAGGGTGGCGGAGAACAGCAGCCGCTGCCCGTCCGCCGGCGTCGCCTCGAGCAGCCGCCGAACAATCGGCAGGAAGCCGAGGTCGGCCATCTGATCCGCCTCGTCGATGACGGTGACTTCCACGTCGCCGAGGTCGCAATGCCCCTGCCCGATCAGGTCGGCAAGCCGGCCAGGGCAGGCGACGAGCACGTCCGTTCGGCGCTGCAGCGCATTGATCTGCGGACGATATGAGACGCCGCCGTAGACGGTCGCGACCCGCAGCCCCATCGCATGCGCGAGCGGCGTCAGCACCAGCTGCACCTGGGTCGCTAGTTCGCGGGTGGGTACGAGCACCAGCCCCCGTGGCCGGCCCGGGGCGGTGCGGCCGCCGGCCAGCCGGGCGACCATCGGCAGCGAGAAGCCGAGCGTCTTGCCCGATCCGGTCTTCGCCCGGCCGAGGATGTCGCGGCCGGCTAGCGCGTCGGGCAGTGCCGCCGCCTGGATTGGGAACGGGGTGGTGATGCCGTCGCCGTCGAGTACGGCAACCAGCGGGCCGGGCACGCCGAGGGCCGCGAAGTTCGCGTCGCGCGCGGGCAGGGCAGGCATCTGCGCGAGCAGGGCAGTCAAAAGAAATCGTCTCCAGGGACTCAGGTGGTCGCGTTGACCTTCGGCGGTCACGTTGTCTAGAGCGCCACGTCCGTGGAGACCGATTCGCTCGCCGAGCGACACACGCTCGCGTTAGTCTACGTCACCCGTGGACCGGCTGTGCGCGCCACTGGCTCGTGTGCCGCAGCGCGCGGATCGGCGCGAGGTGCACCAAGGCGTTGTAGGTGACAAGCGCGATCGCATGGTGCATAACAACCAACACCGCGACGGCCTTCCCGAAACGCAATCAGGCCAGCTGACGTTTCGAAGGTGCGGACAAACGGGTGCGAGAGGCACCTGGCCGATATCGAACCACATCTAGCCGAATTCTAAAGATCTCCTTAAGATTGCAGGTAGTAGGACCCTCGTAGAGCGAAGAACCACACAAATCCACTGCCGGCCTGCGGTCGTCTGCGGCGGCGTGCGGTCACGAAACGGTAGCGGACAGTATGAACCTGCTGGGCGCCGCGAACGTGGAGAAAAGTATGGGGATGGCAGACGTCGAGACGGTGCTGCGCGAGCTAGAAGAGAGCATGTGGCTGCCGCGGACGCGGTTCGACCGCGGCTACATGGAGGCAGTGCTGCACCCGGACTTCTTCGAGTTCGGCCGGTCAGGACGCCAGTGGACCCGCGCCGAGACATTAAGCGCTGAGCCCTGCGACATGGTGGCGGATCTCTACGAGTTCGCCGTCCACCAGGTAAGCGAGGACACCGCCCTGGTCACCTACATCAGCGCGGTGCACGGCGAACAGGTGCACCTGAGCAACCGAAGCTCGCTATGGGTCCACGACGGCCAGCGCTGGCTGCTCCGCTTCCACCAGGGCACCCCGGTTTTCCCCGCCTGACAGCCGCAATTCGGCACCCGGCTACGGACGGACGAACCGCGCCGTGACCGTTCCCTGCGACACGTCCGCGACAAACCCCGGAAGCGGCTGCCACGTCATCCCGAACTTGGTACGCGGCATCGTCAGCACCGCGCTCAGCACCACCGAGCCCGCCTCCGCCGACGCGACCTGAGCCGTGAATGAGACCGGCACGGTCACCCCGGCGGCCGCCATCGTCCCGCTGCACTCGAGCGAAGACCCGGTCAGCGTGGCCGACGTCACTATCACCGTGATCGAGGGGTACTTCTCGGTGTTGAAGAAGTCGTCCGAGAGCAAGTGCTTGTCGCGCCGGTCGTTCTTCGTGTCCAGTGCTGCGGCGTCGATGACGAGCTCGCCCCGCACTGTCCCGTCATCGCCCAGGGTGCCTGAGCCGCTGACACTCCCGAAGGTGCCGCGCACCGGTGCCAAGCCCCACCACGCCTTGCCGGAGAATCCTGCGGTGGAGCCGGCCGGGTCGACCACCCAGTCGCCTGCTGTGGAGTTGCTCATCAGGACTCCAAAGTAAATGGAGGTTAGCTTCCGGTTAACTCTAGCATCTGCTGTTCCCCGGTCCGAAGCAGAGCCTCATACAGAACGGAGGGTGGTGGCCCTGGTGGCAACGGCGCTTCGTTCCGCGCCGCGAACGCCTGCAGCATGTACCCCGCCAGCCGTCGCCACAGCTCCGGCGCCGCGTGGCCCACCGCGGCGATCACCCCCCCGTTAGCGACTAGCAGCAGTATGAGGTCCTCGACCACGAAGTCAGAACGCAGCTCACCTGACGACTGGCACCGCCGGGCGAGCGAGCCGATGGCCGCGTAGGCGCGCTCACGCTCGGCCTGGAACTCCCGGGCCCGGGGCAGCGTCATAGTGAGCGCGGTGGCGAACCCGCTGTTCCGCGCCTGCATCTCGCAGACCTGCTCCACGTACCGGCAGAACGCGGGCCACGGTTCCGCGGCGGCCAGCGCCTCTTCGGCGAGGTCGGCGGAGGCCGCCATCTGCGCCTCGAACGTGGCCGCGATGAGGTCGGGTCTGGTGGGGAACCGGCGGTAGAGCGTGCCCACGCCGACCCCGGCGTGCCTGGCTATGTCTTCCATCGGGACTGTGACGCCGCGCCTGGAGAATAGTTCTCGCGCCGCGGTAAGTATGCGTTGCCTGTTGCGCGACGCGTCGGCCCGCAGCGCCGGACGGCATGCGGATCCGTCCGGTGGCGTCGCGCCGGCCGGCTGTTCGTCGCCGGCCGACCGTCTGCGGCGTGCGGGCACGCCATCAGGCTAACCGCTAACCGGAAGGTAACGTCCATATCCGGCTTCGTATAGGAACCAGGCCATGGCACGGCGGCCCGCCTACGGTATATATAGCCCTGAGTATCAAGCGGTGACCGACACGGAGGACATCATGCGCGACGCGGCCCTGCTCGGCGCCAGGCTGCTGCTCGGCGGGTACATGGGTATCCACGCCTCGCAGAAACTGCTCGGCAAATTCCACGGACCAGGCCTGGAGGGCGCGGGCGCGCTCTTCGAGAAGAACGGACTCGCGCCCGGCAAGGAGATGGCGCAGGCGGCGGCCGCGACCGAGATCGCGGGCGGGGTGCTCACAGTCACCGGGATCGCCTTCCCGGCGGGCCCGCTCGCGATCGCCGGGGCGATGAGCGTCGCCGCGGCCCACAACCGGAACGGCGGCCTGATGGCCGTGCGCGGCGGAATCGAGCTGCCGGTCAGCTACCTGACGCTCGCGCTGACGCTCGCCGCCGCTGGCCCGGGAAAGTACAAGATCGGCCCGTCGCTGCCCGGCTGGCTGACCGCGCTCGGTGTCCTCGCGGGCGGCGCGGTCGCCGGCGGGCTGATCGCGATGATGGTCAGCGCCGAGCTCGCCCAAGAGCCGCCGCCCGCTCCCGCGCCCTCGCCCGTGGCAGCCGCCGCTGATGACTGACGAATGGTCGGCCGCCACGCTTGACCTGGACGCCTATCTCGGCCGGATCGGGTACACCGGTCCGGCGGCGGCGCTCGAGCCGTCCGAGCCGACGCTGGCGGCGCTGCACCGCGCGCACCTGGCGGCGATCCCGTTCGAGAACCTCGACATCATGCTCGGCAGAGGCGTCAAGGTGGACCTCGACGCAATCCAGGCCAAGCTGGTGCGCGCGCGGCGCGGCGGCTACTGCTACGAGCACGGTCAGCTGTTCGGCGCGGCGCTGGAGCGGCTCGGCTTCTCCGTCGACAGGTTGCTCGCCCGGGTCGGTCCGGATGATCAGCCGATCCGGCCGCGAACACACCTGACGTTGCGGGTGCGGGCAGGCTCGGGGACCTGGCTTGCCGATGTCGGATTCGGCTCCTCGCCGCCCGGTCCGCTATCGCTGCAATCCGGCGGCCCGCAGGAACTCGACGGCTGGGTATACGAGCTGGCGCGTGACGACGCCGGCGGCACTATCAAGCTGCGCGAACTGCAGGCAGGTGACTGGGTCACGCTCTACCGGGCCGAAGACCAGCGGGTGTACCCGCCGGACGTGGTGATGTCCAACCACTTCACGGCCACCTACCCGGAGTCATGGTTCACCTGGCAGCCGATCGTCGTCCGCCGCGAGCCCGGTGCGATCCGCTCCGTGCTCGGCCGCACCTACACCGTCACCCGCCCTGGCCACGTAAAGGAGCGCCGGGAGCTCACCGACGCCGAATTCGTGGCCGCGCTCAGCGACGTCTTCGGGCTCTACTTCACCGAACAAGAGCTGGCCACCCTCACCGCCGCCGCCACCGGCCCGGTCGCCGGCTAGTCCCCGACGGCCTCCTCGGCCACCGCCGAGCCCGCGTCGGCCACCTCCACGGCGGCTTCGTGCGCGTCCGCCGCACCGGCAAGCTCCGCACGCTGGTGCCGGAACCCTGGCAGCAGACGAGCCACCACGAGCGCACCGGCGATGCAGGCGAGCCCGCCGGAGACGACCGCGAACGTATCGCCGAACGCCGTGGCGACGGCCCCTGCCTCCAGGTCCCCCAGCCGCGGCCCGCCCGCGACCACGGCCATCTGCACGCCCATCAGCCGGCCGCGCATCGAGTCCGGCCCGGAGAACTGGATGATCGTGTTCCGGAACACCGCGGACACCACATCCGCCCAGCCCGCGATCGCCAGCATCACCAGTGCCAAAGGCAGCCACCGCGCCAGGCCGAACCCGGTGATCGCCAGCCCCCACGCAATGACCGCGACGATCACCGCCAGCCCCTGCCGTCGTATCCGGCCGACCCAGCCGCTGCTCAGCGCCCCGAGCAGCGCCCCGGCACCCGGCGCCGCGTACAGCAGGCCGACCGTGGTGGCGCCGCCGCCGAAGACCGTCGCGCCCAGCGCCGGGAACAGCGCTCGCGGCAGCCCGAACACCATCGCGTTCAGGTCGATGAGGTAGGCGCCCTGCACGGTCTGGCTGCGCCGCACGAAACGCAGCCCCTCCAGCGTTGAGCGCAGCCCGGGTCGCGCGCGAGCGCCCGCGACTACCGGCGGCTGCGGCGAGATCGTCAGCACCGCGAGCATGGCGACGCCGAAGCTGGCGACGTCAATCCAGTACACGACGTGCACGCCCGCCCCGGCGAGCAGCAGTCCCGCCGCCGCGGGCCCCACGATCGCCCCGGTCTGGAACAGCGCCTGGAACAAGGCGTTGGAGGCCGGGACCAGGCGCAGCCCGACCATGCTAGGAATCATCGCGTTGCGCGCCGCGCTGTCCATCCCGCCCAGCGCGGCGGTCGCGGCCGGGAACACGAACAGCGGCCACAGCGCCGGACCGAAGTCCGCGTTAAGCGCGAGCCCAGCACTGGAGGCCGCGGTCAGCGTCTCGACGATGAGCAGCAGCCGCCGCCGGTCGACGGAGTCGGCGATCGTCCCGCCGACTAGCGACCCGAGAATCAGCGGGAACAGCTGGGCCAGCGATACGAGCCCGACGTAAAGCGACGAACGGGTGATCGCGTACACCTGGAAGGGCACCGCGACGTTAGTCAGCTGACTGCCGAGGGTAGACACCCCCAGCCCGCCCATCAGCGCCCGGAAGTCCCTGGACTGCCGCAGCGGCGACAGGTCCATGAGGATGTGCCTGGAAAGCCACCGCGGCATAAGCGGGCTCATCCGCGCCTCAAGTGACCTGCCATTTGCTAAAGAATAACCAACTTTCATCCCGAACGTACGGTGCCGGCTGCTCAGCCTTCCCGCTCGCTCTGCTCGCCCCCGCTCGCTCTGCTCGCCCCCGCTCGCCGCCGACCCGCCTTCACGCGCCGCCTTCCCTCGTCGTTCGTCGCAGGCTCCTCACTCCTCAGTCCAGTCGGCGCGGCGGCCCTTTGGCTCGCTCTGCTCGCCCCCGCTCGCCGCACGGCGGCGCTTCGGCTCTCGGTGAGCAATGATGGAGTTATGGAGTCGGTCTCCGAACTGCAGGCGCGCCGGGCGTTCGAGTGCCGGCTGACTCCGGACCGTTCGCTGGAGTCGCTCGACGAGGCACAGGAGTTCCTGCGCGAGCGCGGCCTGCTGACCCGAACGACGGACTCCGCGCTGCCCAGCCTCTACGAGGCATGCCACGAGGAGGCTTACCAGCCGGGCGGCCGCGGGTTCGCGGCGTGGCCCGCTACCAAGTGGTCGTGGTTCGGCGAGCTCATCGAGCGCGGTTACCTCTGCGCCGCGGTGCACCGCGGGAAGAACCTGCTGGTCACCGACGAAACCGCGGGTCTGCTCGATCCTATCTGCCGTGCCGAAACAGACCGGATGCGCGGGGCCGACCCCGACTGGCGGCGCCTGCTCGATCACCTGGCGGTAACCGGCCCGTCCGACATCGAGGACCTGCGCACCGAACTGTCGCTCAAGCGCCAGGAACTCAAGGCGCTTCGCTCGCCTCTGGAGCGATGCGGCGTGATCGTCGCCCGGTCGGCTGAGGTGACCGCTGGTGAGGGGCACACGCACTCGAGCGAGCTTGCTCGCTGGGACCAGGCTTATCCCGGCGGTGCCAGCCAGCCGGTCAAGGACCCTGGCGAGGCGTTCGCCGACCTGATGGTCGCCGCCGTCAAGGCGGCCGTGGTGGCCCCTGAGCCCGAACTTCGCCGCTGGTTTTCCTGGCAGTGGTACTGGACCGACACCCTCATCGACGACCTGATCAGCACGGGCCGCTTGCGCCGGGCGGACGACGGTCACGTCACCACGGCCTGACAATCACGCGCCGTGGGGCGGCATCAGGATTTCGCGAGCACCACCCAGACTTGGCCCGGTGCGAACGTCATCCGCTCCCCGGATGGCAGCAGGTACGTGGTGCCGCGGTCGGCAGCCGGCCGCGACCACCGCACGTCGTACGCCCGGCCGTCGCGCAGCACCACGGCGCGGCCGGATCCCGTGCTCTCCGCGTATGGTGGCCGCGACCCGTACTCGAGGAACCGCGACGTGCGCACCACCGTGTACTGGATGATGATCGTCGTGCCGCCAAACTGCCCGCCCTCGGTGGCGAGCGCGGGCTTGCCGTCCATCCACACCAGCCACCGGCCTGCGGCCGCCGACCAGCGGAAGGTATACGACGCGGCCGGGTAGGACACCGAATAGGACCGCAGCGCGCGGCCTCCAGTGGGCAGCGGCCCGAACCTGAACCCGATGTCGCGCGCCTCGCTCGCGTTCCTGGCCTCGGATAGCAGCACGTCCGAGTGCGCGTACAGGTTGTGCGGCGCCACCCGCCGCAGGTCGCGGAAGTACCCGCCGGCAATGCCTGCGTACAAGTCGACGACCCGTGCGCGGTGGATGAAGGGCAGCAGGTGCGGTGTGGCGCCGGAGTAGGAGAATGCGGGGCGGCCGAACTGGCGCAGCAGTTCCAGGTCGTCTTCGCGGGCGCTGCGGACCGGGCCGATGACCTTGGGGAAGTGCGAGGAGAACACGGCGGCGAAGCGGGTCAGGCCGCCCTCGACTGGCAGCACGTAGACGATGTCGGCTGACTGCAGCCCGGTCTGCGGCCGCGCGTCGACGATGTTGTCGATCTTCACCACCAGCACCGGCCCGAGCGCGGAAACCGGCTCGCCGGTGAACGGCGAGAGCACGGGGCGGCTGGCCGACGGTTTAGCCGACGGGGGCGCTGGGGCGGATGACCCGGTGAGCGCCACGATGAGCCCGATGGCAAGCGCGAGCACCGCCGCTGCCGCGGACAAGCTGATCGCAATAGTCCGCTGGCTGCTAGTCATAGGACCACTTCCCGACTCCATGATCGGTGGCGGTGCCCCCCCACGCCAGAGCCATCAGCCCTCGTGCGAGCGGACCTTCTGCTCTGCTAGTCCCGCTCGCCTCTGGGCTTTTTAGCCTGCCGTCTTCCCTCGTTGCTCCTCGCTATGCTCGTCGCTCCTCAGACCAGGCAGCCGCGCCTTCTGACTCGCGGGGCTTGGTGTGCCTGGCGCGACGCGGGGGCATGCTGAGGCATGTGACGCGGCAGGAGACGTTCCGGCGGGTCGGCGCACCGGGCGCGGAGATCATGGTGCTCGGCGGGACTTTGCTGCCGATGGTGGGACGTGCCCGGGTGTACTCGTGCGGGATCACGCCCTACGACGTGACTCACCTGGGACACGCCGCCGCCTTCGTGTGGGTGGACACGCTCTCACGGGTGCTGCGCGCGGCTGGCACGGACGTTATCGTCTGCCGCAACGTGACCGACGTAGACGACGTCCTGTTCGCCGCGGCTGATCGCGCGGGCGAGCCGTACGACCGGTTCGCCGCCATTCAGGAGTTCTATTTCGAGCAGGACATGGCGGCGCTGCGGGTCGCGGAGCCCGGCATCGAGCCGCGGGCGCATGCTCATGTCGGCGAGGTGGTGGCGCTGGCCGACGGGCTGCTGGCGCGGGACGCGGCGTACGAGCGGGCGGGCTCGGTGTACTTCCGCGGCGAAGCCGCCCGCAAGGCGCTCCCCAACGAGGCGGCGGCGCTACGGCTATCGGCCGAATACGGAGACGAACCGGAGGACCCGGACAAGGAGGATCCCCTCGACGTATCGGTCTGGCGAGCCTCACGCCCCGGGCAGCCCGCGTGGGCGAGCCCGTGGGGAGCGGGACGGCCTGGCTGGCATGCCGAGTGCGCGGCGATCGCGCTACACGCCTTCGGGTCCTCGGTCGACATCCTGGCCGGCGGCGGCGACCTGCGCTTCCCGCATCACGTCTACCAGGCCGCCCTCGCCGAGGCACTGACCAGGGTGACTCCGTTCGCGCGTGCCACGTTCGACGTCGGGGTAGTGCGGACGGGCGGCCAGAAGATGGCCAAGTCCACGGGGAACCTCGTGCTGGTCGGCGACCTGCTCCCCAACTACCCGGCGGCGGCGATTCGGCTGCTGATCCTGGACCGACGCTGGGATCGGGACTGGGACTTCGAGCAGGCGGGGCTGGAGGCCGCCGCGGCCCGGCTGGACAGGCTGCATGCCGCGGCCGGGCGGGCCGGTCACGGTTCCGGCGATGCCGCCTCGGCGCGGATCCGGGCCGCGCTGCGCGCCAACCTCGCCGTTTCTGAGGCACTCGACATTGCCGAGGAAGCCGGCGGCGACCCCGCCCGCACCCTCACGTCCCTGCTAGCCCTCTGGTAAGCGCCATTTCGATAGCGCGAAGGATCTGGCCAGTTGGGACGCGCCCGATCTTTCGCGCTATGTGATCGCGACTAGCTGATGCGCGCAGGCACGCGCCTGGCGCGGCCGGTTTAGAGCCGAAAGTTTCGGAACTCCTTCGAAACTTTCACGAGCGTAGATCCGAAATTTTAATCATCAAACTGCGGCTTTCCATGATCAATTCCGAACGCGGCCGGCCACTCAATTGCTGACCATTACTGATGCTTTACGGAAAAACCGATGATGAAGATTTTCTGCCGAAATATTTCCGAAAGTTATTGACGCCCAAGAAACCCAGATCGATGATTCCGCCATCGACAGACCTTAACCACTGTCGAACCGGGTCGCCCGCCGCGACCTGGACCCCCTGGTCGTCGTCCGGCCGGCGGCCCCGCACGAGGAAGAACCCGCACATGACCGATCCTCCTGCTTACCCGATGGGCCGCAGACGCGGCCGCCTCAGGCTGCTTGTCGGCGGCGCATGCGCCGTACTGGCCGTTGTGGCCACGGCGGTTCTGCCAGGCACCGCCAGGGCCGCGACGCAGATCTGCTCAAACCAGACCGGCACGAACGGCGGCATGTACTACCAGATGTGGAGCAACGGCCAGGGATCAGCGTGCATCACGCTGAACTCCAGCAACAGTTACTCCACCTCGTGGAGCGGCATCGGTGACTTCGTCGCCGGCGTCGGCTGGAACCCGGGCAGCAAGAATACGGTGAGCTTCTCCAGTAGCCTCAGCGCATCTGGCGGCACCTCGCTGATCTCGCTGTACGGCTGGTCGACCAGCCCGCTCGTCGAGTACTACGTCATGGAAAACTACGCTGGCTCGCCGCCCACCGCGGGGACGTACATGGGCCAGGTCACCAGCGACGGCGGGACCTACAACATCTATGAGCACCAGCAGGTCAACCAGCCCTCCATTCAGGGCAA
>Ga0126371_10006507_pt1 | contig 10403 bp, 6 predicted proteins | sample PanSoiMetaPlot_4_FD_110145 | JGI IMG/M metagenome (GOLD analysis project Ga0126371, IMG submission 110145) | Tropical forest soil microbial communities from Panama - MetaG Plot_4 | ecosystem: Environmental > Terrestrial > Soil > Tropical forest > Bulk soil | place: Panama | collected 2016-02-17
CAATGCCAGACCGGGGTACAGGAACAACCAGCGTGGGCTGCACAATAGCATGAATCTTAGATGGCGCCAGCCATCCCGCCACGGTCGCAGATGTGGCGCCCGGCTGCGTCCGTCCGGGCTGAGAGTGGTCGGGACTTCAGCGATTCCCAGTTTCATCAGGGTTGCCTTCACGATCATCTCTGAGGCAAACTCCATGCCGGTCGTCCTCAATTTCATGCGGCGGAACGCATCCGAGGAGAAGCCCCGCAGGCCGCAATTGAAGTCGCCAACCGGGCATTGAAAGAACATCCGTCCGATGGCCGACAGAGCCGGCGTGCCAATCCACCGGTTCTTCCATGGCATGGCCCCCGGCTTAATGCCGCCCGTAAACCTGTTCCCTATGACCAAGTCACATCCCTCTCGCAGTTTCTCGACGAAGGGCAGAAGGCTAGAGAAATCGTAGCTATCGTCGGAATCGCCCATGATGATGTACTTGCCGCGTGCGTCCGCACTGCCATAAAGGAGAGCCGCTCCGTAGCCGCGGACGGGGACATGGATGACCCTGGCACCACATCTTCTGGCAATGTCCTGCGAACCATCGGTCGAGCCGTTGTCGCTGACGACAACTTCACCGTGAACCCCGCTCTGTTCCAGAAAACTCTGCGCCTTGCGAATGCAGGTTTCGAGCGTTTCCCTTTCGTTCAAACACGGCATTAGGATGGTCAGCTCGATCTCCGACGCTTCTCCGCTCGGAGCCGGAGTCTCGTATCTCACGACCATCTGGTCGATGCGGAGGACATCGCCGGAGCGATCGAGCGCCGGCGTTTCGCGATGTTGGCTCATTGGAACTTCCCTTCTCGAAATCCATGACAGATCAGGCCGGTTCCCAAGGCAGTCAGACCCAGCAGCCCCGCCAGCCACGGACCCACTGGAATGGGACGTCGTGCGGGCGGTAGATAGGACATCCACAACGGCCACGGCCTTGGCAGGTAGAAAATCTGGAAATGCCGTATCCATACCGGGGTCATGTTACGGGGCACGGCCGGCGGCGGCCCCAACGGCGCATATGTCGCCAGTAAAGGGGTCGAGCTGAACAGATCGGCGGTCGCCGGCGCCCCATCTTTCAAGGAGGCGGTTTCCGTCACTCGCGCCAAGAGAGCGCTATGTTTAAGATAGAACCAACGGTCTTCTGCCCAGAAAAAGTCGTTTAATCCCCTTGCAAAGAAGAAGCGTTGGTTCTCGACACTCAGCGCCAGAATCTGTACCAGAAACCCAACTCCGATAATCGCGAGCGCCAAATCTCGTCTCAGTTTGAAACCTACAGCGAACGGCATCGCCAGCGCCCAAAGCGGCAGCAGAGGGGTTAAGTAACGCGGTCCCCAGCACCAGTCTCCACCGGCAAACGAAATGCACGAGATGAAGAGCACGAGAATTACGCTCGCAGCCGCGATTACAGTCACCAGCCCCGGGTTGCGCCGCCGTAGCTTAGCGATCCCGAGAAAACCCAGAATGAGAGGCGGACTGTAGAGAAGGACGCTTTTCCCGGGACTAACCAAAAGGGTCAGGAGGCCGGCTACAGGGTTGCCCAAGAGGGTGTAATTCCTCTCGGCCGCAAAGGTGACCTTCCCATCGTGAAGCCAAGATCCAAAGCGCAGATTGTTGTATGCCAAAGACAGAATCACGCCCAGGGCCACGGCGGTAAGAAACAGACAGTAGCGGACGCACGAAGAACGGGCCTCGCCTGGACCTTGCCTTGCCGTGCGAACCCACGCCATCACCCTGTGCGTTGCTCGCTTCGTCGTCAAAACCACACGCGGAACAATTGGTTTTGATTTGGTTCCCAGCAGCAAATTTTGCGAACTGTCTTCGAATTCCCAGTCAAGCGTCGAAAGCGCCAGGGCCGGAATAATCAGCAGAAAGTATTCCTGATAGAGGATCAGGATGCCGCCCATCAGCCCGCCCAGCACGGCAAATCGAAATGACTTGCGGCGCGCACTCAAGAACCCAAAATAGACGGCGGCAAGGGCAAAAAAGGCGTGTTGCGCGTTATCGAAAGTGCTCGTTGAACTCGGCCAGACCAGAGTCGCAAAACTGCTTACCATGGTCCAGGCGAATGCTTTTCGCCGGGTCACTCCCAACTCCAGGTAGAACAGAAACAGGATGGGGGCGATGCCTGCGCCGATGATCGCCGATGTTAGGGAGAACAGGAATTGACTCGGCTGGATTGCTGGCGCGCTCGTATAAAGCCCCAACCAAACCAGCGGCATGGCAAATATTGAGGCTGGTGCCCCGTAGTAAGAGTAGTGAAGCCCATGTCTTCCGGGTACGCTCATGAGGGGCCCGATCAAGTTGTCCCGCATGATCGGCCGTCCGGTTACGAGCCAGTTGTAAGCGACGTCGAAGCGAGCTTGCCCATCGATGATATCGATGCGCCCGGGGCTAGATAGTGAGTAGATTCCCAGTACGACCAGGAAAATGCCGCACGCAATCCAAAGGTTCGATCTTGAGCCTTCAATGTTGGCCGAAAATGATTCCGTTCGCTCTATGCGGAAACAACTCGTCTCTCTCGTAACACGCTCCGGCTCCTGCAGGTTTGCGCTGGTCACTTTTCCTCCAAAGCGGTCCATTTGCACTCTTGCTTGGTCCTGATCCGGGTTTCGCTACAGTGTCCGCTCGTAGTCGAATCGCGGAGCCGCCGATTCCTTTACTGCACCTTGAGGGCGGCAAGGCGCATCTTGGCTTCCGTGCTGGTTTCGTTCAGGTGAAGGGCTTCCTGATATTCAAGCTTCGCCTGCGCTTTGTCGCCACCGGTTTCGAGCGACCGTCCGAGCCAAAGGTGGTAGTCGCAGATACTGGGATCCATGGTGACTGCCTGGCTCAAATACGCTTGGGCTTCGGGAAATTTGCCCTCCAAGAATAATGTGCGGCCAAGGAAGTGCCTTGACGCAGCCAATTCGGGTGCGACTGCGACCGCGTGTCGGAGCAAGGCTTCGGCCTGGGGGTAGTGTCCCGCCATCATGTGGATGTTCCCGCAATCGTAGAGCGCCGAAAAGAGCTCTGGTTCCTTTTCGAGGACTCCGGAACAGAGTTCAAGTGCCCGATCGTACTCGCCCAGTGTTCCCCACATACTGGCCACGGCGACGGCGCCCGTCTCGGTTAAAAGGTACTCAGGCATCAACTGTTCCGCATGGATCAGCGCGGCCCGGCCCTGTTCTTTTCGGCCGGCGTTGATGTACACATCCGCCAGCGCGAAGGAGGTGTACACGTATTGCGGTTTCTCGTTGTGCGCTTGCTCGAGCAGTGGGATCGCGCGGTCGTAGGCGCCCAATCGGCTGTACTCCCGCGCCAGGCCCACCAGCGTGTAGGCATTTCCCGGATAGAGTTGATAGCCGCGAGAATAAACGAGCAGATCTGAATACCAATACGCCTGCTGTGGAACCGAGAGGGCAACATACCCGGCGCACAGGATTGCAACGGCAATTCCTTGCAGGTTACGTCGGCCGACTCCCTCGAGGAGGCGAAGCCCTTTCGCAATCAGAACACAGAAACCAACCGAGCCCAGGTAAATATAGCGGTCGCGGACGAAGTCGCCGTCCTGGAAGGCACGCAAATAGAGCGCCGGCGACAGACCGATCAGGATCCAGAGTGCGGCAAAAATGACCATCCTGTCGTTCTGCTTCTGCGACCAGTAGTAAATCAGTGCGGCTACACCTGCCAGAATAAGAAGCGGTAAAACAAACCGCGCCGCCAGTTGTGCCGTGAAGTAAGGGGTGTAATAGAGGCCGGTGAGGCCGACAGGCAACACCAACTGCCGCAGGTAAAACGTCACGACGTAGGGCAGCACCAGCAGCATGTCCACAGACGTGTGGTAGGGATCGACCTTGGCCGAGACGACCTCGTGAAACGCCATTTTCCGCAGGAAAATGTAACCAGCGGTGATGGCCACATACGGAAGTGCGACCCGCACCGCAGACCATAACCTGCTCCTCGTGCCGCTTTCGCGCGAAAAGAGATATTCGTATGAGGCCACCAGAAGTGTGAAACCCAGAGCAATTTCCTTCGTCAGCAATGCGCCGGCAAACAAAGCAAACGATATCGTCCGCCAGAGCGCCGGGTGTGCGGTTGGTTGGCGCCCATAGAGGTAAGCAACGAAGGCAAGTGCGGCGAGCATGGTCGCCATGCTGTCGGAAACAGCGGAGATCCACGCCACGCATTCAATGTGAATGGGATGAAGGGCAAAAATCAGCACCGCCAGGGCCGCGGTCCAGTATTCCACTCCCAGTTTTCGCAGCAGCCAAAATACCGCCATGCACGCTGCAACGTGCATGAGAATCGCTCCCAGATGCCATCCCCAGGGCCGCAGCCCGACCATCGCATAGTTGAACATGGACCAAACCACGAAGAGCGGCCGGTAGTAGATTTGGGAACGGCCCGTGTGATACCAGAGGTCGCTGATGAACACTCGGTGCAGATTACCCAAGGATCGAATGAGCGGACTGTCGATGATTTGAGCCTTGTCGTCCCAGACGAACTGAAAATAAAGCGTACCGCTGTACAGGAGGACGGTCAGGAACGCCAGTGCGGAAAGCAAAACCGCTGGATGTCGAAGGGCTTCGACCAAGTCATTCCAGCCATATTCGCGATGTTTGTCCGGTCGCATCCTTCCTCGCAGATTAACGGCGGTACGCCGCGAGTAACTTCTTAGGTGCCCCATATCGTAACTTTCATTGCCAGCTTTGGCATGTTACTGACGTTACCGACGTTCGCAGTTAGTAACCGGCATGATGTAACCGTTGTGCGACCATTCGACCATGCCAAGTGCAGGGGCGAAAACCGCGAGGGAGAAGCTGCCGGCCCTCTGCGTGGATCTGGACGAAACCCTGATCCGGGGAGACCTTTTGTGGGAGTGTGTCCTCCTGGTGCTCAAGACCCGCCCAGCCACACTGTTTCGGGTACCTTTCTGGCTCCTGTCCGGCCGCGGCAATCTGAAGCATCAACTGGCGAAAAGGGCTTGCCTGAATCCGGCACGCCTGTCGTACCGCGAAGAGGTGATCAACTTCGTCCGACAGGAGCGGGCGGCTGGGCGAACCACGGCGCTGGTGACCGCTGCCGATGCTTCGCTGGCAGAAAGCGTTTCGGAGTATTTAGGTGTGTTCGACGAGGTACACGCGACGCAGGGCTCGGTAAACCTTAAGGGTCTTCAGAAAGCGGAATTCCTGGCAAATCACTTTGGCGAATGCGGATTTGAATATATCGGAGATTCCTCGGCGGACGTAGCCGTATGGCGCAGTGCGCAGGCTGGATACGTGGTTGGCTCGCAACGGAGAGTCGACGAAGCCGCAGCCGCGACTTCGGTCAAGGCGGTGTTCCCGACCGAAAGCACGTCGTTTTCCACCTGGATCAACGCCATCCGCGGCCATCACTGGGCGAAAAATCTGTTGCTCTTTCTTCCGCTTGCTTTGTCCCACAACCTGAGCTTCGGACCAATTCTGTACACCTTTTTGGGCTTTGTGCTTTATGGATTGTGTGCTTCTGGACTTTATATTCTCAACGACTTGCTCGACCTGCACTCGGATCGAGAGCATCCGTGGAAAAGAGCGCGACCGTTTGCCGCGGGAGAGATATCCATCCCGCAGGGCTTGGTGGCCTCGGGAATTCTGCTCACGTCAGCGATCGGCTTGGGCTTCACACTCAAATCTAGTTTTGGGCTGGCGCTCGTTACCTATGCCGCGGTTACGATGTTGTACTCCCTGGTACTGAAAAGAATCGCACTGCTCGATGTTTTTGTGCTGTGCAGTTTTTATAGCTTCCGGATTGTCGCCGGAGCGCTGATTTCTGCCACGCCGCTCTCGCAGTGGTTCCTCGCGTTCTCCTTGTTCTTTTTCTTGAGTCTGGCCATGGCGAAGCGCTATTCGGAGTTGGTGCACGCGGGCGAACTTCTGAAATCAGGAAACTCCGGGCGTGGCTATCGCGCCGAAGATCGCGATCTATTGTTGGCTCTTGGAACGGGCAGCAGCTTTGCGGCAGTGATCATTTTGAGCCTGTATGTACACAGCCAGGAGGTCCTGGCGCTGTATTCCTCGCCCCAGTATCTGTTCCTGATCTGCCCGATCATCCTTTACTGGCTGAGTCGGAATTGGCTCCTGGCCCATCGAGGAGAATTAAAGGAAGATCCCGTCACGCTGTCCATCCGCGACCGGGCCAGCTATCTAGTGGCGTTAGCTTCGGCATTTGTGATCGCGGCGAGCTTGATAAGAACCAAGTTTTGAACCATGGAAAACCATTTGGCAGTTTCACCACGGCGGGCACCCTCTCCCACGATTGGATCGGACCGGTACTTGTCGTGGGGGCGGTATCCGCGGGTCAAGCATGAGCATGTACACCGCCCGGCCTGGAACGACCAGCTTGGGGAAATTCTGCGCTCTGCCCCTTCGGCCTCCGTACTCCCCTATGGTCTCGGACGGAGCTACGGAGACTCGTGCTTGAATTCCGGACGTCGTCTCATCGATTGCCGCCGCCTGAACCGATTTCTCGCATTCGATGAGAACCGCGGGGTGCTTCGCTGTGAAAGCGGTGCCACACTCTCCGACATCATTGACACGTCTCTTCCGAAAGGCTGGTTTCTCCCAGTCACACCCGGAACGAGCTTTGTCACTGTCGGGGGAGCAATCGCGAATGATGTTCATGGAAAGAACCATCATCGCGCCGGAACCTTCGGAGGCAATGTTCTCGGGCTCGGCCTCGAACGCTCGGACTATGGGCTCGTAGTGTGCAATGCCCAGCAGAATTCCGACATGTTCTCGGCAACCGTCGGGGGGCTTGGGCTCACCGGGTTGATCGCCTGGGCTGATATTCAGCTGAAGCGAGTGCCGGGTCCCTGGATCGAAGTTGAGGTCGTGCCTTTCCGGTCTCTCGAAGCCTTCCTCGACCTCAGCGCGGAAAGCGATGTGGATTTCGAATATACGGTCGCGTGGGTGGACTGCTTCGCCGGACGCGATACGCGGGGAATCCTGCTGCGCGGAAACCACTCGGAAGAACAACGGCGGTTCCGAGCCAAGCGAGGTCCGACGGTTCCGTTCGCATTTCCGAACTGGATATTGAACAGCTTCGTGGTAAAGGCCTTCAACGCCTGCTACTTTCATTCGCACTGTTTGCGGAAAAAAAGCAGCCTAGCTCCGTATGATTCGTTCTTTTACCCGCTCGACTCCATTCATCATTGGAACCTGATGTACGGAAGGCACGGTTTTGTGCAATACCAATGCGTGCTTCCAACAGCATCGCTGGATGCTCTAAAAGACTTGTTCGACCGCATTGCTAGCTCAGGCATGGGTTCGTCTCTAGGCGTGCTCAAGAAATTTGGTTCCCTGCCGCCTTCAGGCATGCTGTCGTTTCCGCGTCCGGGACTTACTCTCGCGCTCGATTTCGCCATGCGCGGGCGGCGCACGCTGGCGTTACTAGAGACGCTCGATGAGATTGTGCGGGGGGCGGGAGGTGCGCTATATCCGGCCAAAGATGCGCGCATGAGCCCGGCGATGTTTGAATCGTCATTTCCGAACTGGCGCCGATTCGTGCCTTATATCGACCCCAAGATGTCGTCCTCGTTCTGGCGACGAGTTACGGAGACGCAATGTTGACAGCCGCAAAGAAATCGCAGCGCACCCCGCGCATGCGTAAAGTACTCGTTCTCGGCGCAACCTCCGGAATCGCCGTCGCGATAACGCGCGATCTGGCTCAGCGTGGTTGTGAATTACTCTTGGTCGCCCGTTCTGAGCGCCGCCTGTCCGACCTCAAGGCGGATCTGCTGCTGCGCGGTGCCGGAAAAGTTGAAACCTACGGCGCGGATCTCGCCTCGCTTAGCCAACACCTCGGGATCTTTGAATTCGCGCATCGTTCTCTGCCCAATTTTGACACCGTCCTATTGGCTTACGGCTGCATGCATGATCAAAACGAGAGTGAGAACAATATTGAGGTTCTGCTCGACGAAATCAACGTCAACTTCGTCAGCGCCTGCGCATTGCTGACTTTGGCCGCTTCGATTCTGGAACCACGCCGCACCGGATGTATCGCGGCGATCACGTCCGTGGCTGGAGATCGGGGCCGTCGTTCCAACTACACGTATGGTGCGGCCAAGGGCGCGCTTTCGCTTTTCTTACAGGGACTCCGCAGCCGCTTGCACGCGCAGGGAGTCAAAGTTGTGACGATCAAGCCCGGCCCGGTTCAGACGTCCATGACCGACCACTTCGCGGGTGCCTACCGCTTCGCCCGACCCGAGGCCGTCGCACACCGCATTGTCGATGCCTTGGAACGGCGTTCCCCTGATGTTCTCTATACCCCCTGGTTCTGGGGGCCGATCATGCGGGTGATCCGCCATGTTCCGGAAGCCGTCTCCAAACGCATGAATTGGTAAGCTCTGTCGACTGGGAATCCCGCATGTCCATGGACCACGAACTTAGCAAAGTTGCGGGGTAGCTACTGTGCCGGAAACCAGAGAGTGATGGTGCAAGAAGCTATTTCCCGGCGGGAAGAGTCTGTTCGAGAGCTGTAAATTTCACGCGCATCGTGGCATCTTCCGCTTCAGCTCTCTCGAGCAGTGCCTCCGCCCTTTGAGACTGACCTGCTCGGTTCAGGGCCATCGACAACCAGACCAATGAGATTGGCTGTTCGTCGAGTTTGACGGCTTGCTCGAGGCTACGGATGGCGTTGGGTGTGTCGTTGGTCAGCAAAAGTGTTCTCCCGAAGGAAAACCACACGGGTCCCCACCTGGGCGTGATCAGGAGGGCGCGACCATAGCAGGTCGAGGCTGCCGCAAAGTAGCCATCAGACTCGAGTTCGTTGCCGAGCATCATTTGCGCTGCGATGTTTCGGGGAGCGATCTTGACCGCGTTGGTCATGAGCAGCAGATTATTTCTCCAGGGCTGCGACTGAACCACAGTGACCAACGCGAGCATACCAGCCAAACCGGCGGCCACGGTCCAGCGGACCGGTCGAGTGACCTTCTCTCCTAGTCGCTGACCCAGATCAGCAATCCCCATCGCCGTCAGAAGGCAAAACCCAGCAGAGGGCGTGTAGAGGTACCGATCGTGAACTAGATCTCCCCAGTAAAAAACTCGAAAATTGAGCACCAAGACGACGGGAAGTACAAGCAAGAAAACCGCTACCAGGGCAGCAGGAGAGCGATGCTTCCATGCCACATAGCCGATTGCAATGGCGGAGGCCAAGACCCCAGCTAGAGGCAGCCAGAAGTCTGCCACTGTCGCGTGTTGGACGATGTCATAGTCATAGAGCACGCTAGGCTGTATCGGGAGAACAAGGTGCCGCGCATAAAACCAAAGAACATTAGGCCAGGTTCTGCACATGTCGGCCCAAGACGTTGGGGTGATGGTTGTCGTGAGAGCATGCAGAACAGAGCCTCGCAGAATCAGATAAAGTACTGTCGCAACCGCGAAAAAGCTGACAACAATCGCGCGTTTTGAATGTGTCATTGCGCTTGCCGGGTCGAGGAAAGCGAGCACCCCAACGACTGGCAAAACAATAATTGCGGTTTCCTTAACAAAGAGTCCGGCCAGCAATGCGACGATAGAGAGCGCCAGCCACATTCCGCCTTTTCCGCTCGCCGAGAACCTACGAAACGCAATCAGAGAAACTAAAATCGCCGCCAGCGCCATGGGTTCAGGCGAAGCCGACGGCCATACGACACTTTCCACATGGACAGGATGCACGGCGAAGAGCATGGCGGTGAAAAGAGCCGTGGTTTCCGACAATCCGAATTCGATTGTCAACCCATAGAGCAGCAGTGTGTTCAGCGGATGAAGCAACACCGAAAAAAGATGGAAAGCAAAAGGGCCCGGACCGAATAACACGCGGGTGAGACAGAGCTGAGTGAGGAAAAGTGGCCTGTAGAAGACCGGGACGTTCTGGTTGTGAAACCCGACCTTCTTATCAAGCGATTGCGTGAAGAATTCCGGGATATGACGAGGCGAAGACAGATTGGGATTGTCGACGATCAGAGCATCGTCGTAAACGAATCCGTATCGTAGTGACGGCAGGTAAGGAATCGCAGCGGCAAGAATCAGGATTGCGATCCAAAGCCCACGCCGGGAACTCAGCCTCATTCGTAAATTGTAAGGGCGCACCTTGTGATGGGGCTGGAAAAGGAAATGTGGAGGATTACTTTAGTCCGAATGGCGACCATCCTCGACTTTTCGCGATCGTGAACGCCCCAACGTCCTTTTTTCCTTCTGAGCTCGGTAGTTGAGGCAATCTTCCGACCAGACGAATTTGGCGACACTGAATCAACCGTGGCCGAGAGCGGATGGGCTAGAGAACGCGTCTTCGCCGTGCCCCCAAATGCCCGCTGAGACGACCAGCGGCGGAGTAGGCGTCGGGCATGTAGACTATCGAACCCAATGGGCTGCCTGATGATC
>Ga0126371_10006508_pt1 | contig 10403 bp, 9 predicted proteins | sample PanSoiMetaPlot_4_FD_110145 | JGI IMG/M metagenome (GOLD analysis project Ga0126371, IMG submission 110145) | Tropical forest soil microbial communities from Panama - MetaG Plot_4 | ecosystem: Environmental > Terrestrial > Soil > Tropical forest > Bulk soil | place: Panama | collected 2016-02-17
CAGAATCAGTTCGCAGGTTGGGCGCACATGTGCTTCCAAAAGGTGTCCTCCATGAGCTGTTCCGTCCTTTCGCCCTACGACCAGATGGGCGTGTACCTGAGGCTCTCCATCTTTCAGGGCTATATCGCCGATCAGCGAAAGCAGCTCTATCTGCTCATTCAGAACGCTTGCCGGTTCATATTTTTTCGCTTCCCAGTTAAACCAGCCGAGTTTTGCGTGCGAAAGCGCTCCTATAGCCTTGAAGCTGCTTCCGCCTAAACCTTGCTCTTTCGCGAACTGCTTCAGCTCCGCTGCGATTTCGTCGCCCGTCTCAAAAATCAAAGCAAAGACTTTCGGCTTCTGTTCGACCTGCTTCCACCGCATATAAGTTCTTCTTCCGAATTCCAGGCTGCAATGACAAGTGTGTGCCTGCTTTTATTTCGATGCTTCACAACGATGTTGCGTTTGGCTTATGTCGGCTGATTCATCTCGCATCTTATAAAGAGAGGTTGAAGTTATCCGAAGAGATAGTGATGAAGATATTCCAAGTACTCGCTGTTGCGCTGATTGTTGGTGGCTGCGGGCTTCAGATACAAGCACAGGATGCGAAACAAATCGTTCAACAAGCCGCAAATACGGAACTGGCGGCAGACAAGAACGATCATACATGCTGGATATTTCATGAAGTGGACCGCAAGCCAAAGAACAGCGTTGTGCAGTGGGTGGCGCAAACGCACAAGGGAGAAATAACGCGCGTCCTCACCAGGAACAATCAGCAGATTTCCAAAGCGCAGCAGCAACAGGACATCAACAAATTCATTCATGATCCGAGTGCGCAGGCAAAACAACGCCAGGACGGCCAGAATGACGACAAGCAGGCATCATCAATGATGAAGCTGCTGCCGGTGGCGTTTATCTGGACGGTGACCAGCAAAAACGATAGCACAACAACTTTGCACTTCAAGCCAGACCCGCACTTTCAGCCTCCGAGCCGCCAGGCGCGCGTCTTCAGCGCAATGGAAGGAGACATGACGGTCAACAACGACCACCATCGAATACAGGAGCTGAAAGGCCATCTCATTCATAACGTGGATTTTGGTTATGGTCTTCTGGGCAGATTAAATCAGGGTGGGTCATTCGCCGTTGAGCGCCAGGATACTGGGCAAGGCGAGTGGCAGATCACCTCTACGCACGTTCACATCCAGGGGCATGCGCTTATCTTCAAATCCATCTCTGAGCAAGAGGACGATGTAAAAACATCCTTCTCCCGCGAACCAGACAATGTGACTTTGGAACAGGCGTCTTCAACGGTCATGAGCAAGTAGGGCTAGTCTCTCGATCTTCCTTCTTCCGTTTCGAAGCCAGGAACCATGCACTCGACAACAGCACGCCGGCGCCTAATGCAGCTGTCAGTGCCGGATAAGGCGCAGGCTCCTGTACGTAACCTGTCTCAATGTATTTTTTTCTGCGCGTTTCCAGCGGCTGGTGCATGGCCATCTGAATCACTCGGCCAGGTGCAGAGCATGTCGAGGCGTACCATGCATAATTTGCTCGCGGCAACTGAACCCATCGGTCAGGATTAGCGTGTCGCGATTGGCGTCACGCACGCGCGGCAACAGCACGCGCTCGCCGATCTTCATTGAAATGTCGTAGTGGCTCTCTTCGAAGCCGAACGATCCGGCCAGCCCGCAGCAGCCTGAATCTAGCAGTTCAGCATCGAGCCCCACGCGAGAGAGAACCTGCTGCTCGTTTTTCATGCCGAAAATCGCCTTCTGATGGCAATGGCCATGGAGCAGCGCTTTACGTTTGAGTGTGGGCGGAAGATAGTTCGACTTGTTAAGAAATTCAGCTAGCGTAACCACTTGCTGGCGAAGTCTTTGTGCGTCCTGATCCGCCGGAAAAAGGTTGGTCAGCTCGTCCCGAAAAACAGAGGCACAACTGGGCTCCATCACTACGATTGGGATGCCTTTTGTGAGATGGGGACGCAGCGCGTCTACTATTTCCCCCAGTTGATCTTTTGCGTGATCGAGAAATCCGTAGTCGAAAAGCGGACGACCGCAACAGAGATTGCGCCGCGGCACCTGGACACGCCAGCCTGCGGACTCCAGGACTTCCACAGCCGCTTTTGCGGTATGAGGAAAGAAGTGATTGTTGAAGGTGTCGGCCCAGAGGATGACTGCGGGGCGCTCATCGTTCGCGTGGTCTACATGTTTCGATCTACGCTCGAACCAACTCTTGAATGTCTCGCGAGCGAAGGCAGGCATCTTGCGGTGCTGCGTAATGCCGCCTACCGCTTTGGCGAAGCCGGAAAGACCGGGAGTCTGCGTGATCAGGTTTGCCAGCTCGGGATACCGCGCCGCGATATTTGCCCAGCGATAAATCTGGCCCATGGCGTGAGCGCTTGCCGGACGCGGCTGGTCTTTGTAGTAGTGGTAGAGAAATTCAGCTTTGTATGTGGCGACATCCACACTTACCGGGCAATCGCCCTTGCAGCCTTTGCAGGAAAGACAAAGATCTTAAGCGCAAATATTCACTGTTCCTGATTAAACGCAAACTTATTTCGACTGCCGGCTGGAGTTTCAATGATGACTTGGAGAAGTCCGCCTTTCTTATCGCCGGTTTTGAGGCGGTTGGATCCGCAAGCGCTTTCAATCTCGTGCCTTTCATATTGCAGCAGTGGTCGTGGATGTCAGGACTTCTTTGCGGGCACTTTCTTGCCGGCCTTCCTCGCCTTGGACAATCCAATTGCTATGGCTTGCTTCTTGCTCTTTACTTTTTTGCTGCTGCGTCCGCTCTTAAGTGTCCCCTTTTTCCTGGCCTTCATTTCTCTTTCGACGCTTTTACCAACTGCTCGGGAGTACTTTCGGGATGGTTTCTTTTTCCCTGTGGATTTCTTCTTTGAGGTTTTCTTCGTTGCATAACATCCTTCTGCCAAAATGAGATGTTTAAGCGTTCCGGGTCAGTTGTACGGCATTGATGCCGATAAGATCCTACAGAAAACTAACAAGACGGCATCTTATTACCGGAACCGTCGGGTGTGGTGATATGTGACCGTATTGAGGACAAAGCTGGAAGTATCAATGCGAGGAATGCCATCGAACAGATTGCAGAGATTTCTGGCGGAACTTGGCCCCGGTCTTGTCACCGGGGCTGCGGATGATGACCCGTCAGGAATCTCTACGTACTCGGTTGCAGGTGCCTCTTTTGGATACGCGACACTGTGGACTGCGCTCCTTTCCTTTCCGCTGATGGCCGCGGTCCAGTTGATGTGTGCACGGCTGGGAATGGTAACAGGTCGTGGACTAGCCAGCGTAATTCGCAGCCGCTATCCCCGCTGGGTCTTATGGTTTGCCTGCTCGCTGGTCATTGTTGCGAACGTCTTCAATATAGGAGCCGATCTCGCCGGCATGGCAGATGCAATGCAAATGGTTAGCGGCATCCGTGCTTATCTCTGGACTCCCTTCTTTGCATGTCTCATCATGGGTCTCCTGTTCTGGACTTCTTACAGGCTCATGGCTCGGACTCTCAAGTGGCTTACGCTGGTACTGTTTGCTTATGTTGTGACCGCTTTTCTTGCGCGTCCTGATTGGATTGCAGTTATTCGATCCACATTCACTCCACATCTCGAATGGAACAAGGACTATATCTCTGTCCTGGTGGGAATCTTGGGAACTACTATTTCGCCTTACTTGTTTTTCTGGCAGGCAGCGCAGGAGGTCGAGGAGGACCGAGATCACGGGAAAATGACCGTGACGCAGCGGCGCGGCTCGACGAACAAAGAACTCAGGGTTGCAAAGAGAGATGTCATTACTGGAATGCTGCTCTCGAATCTGATTATGTACTTTCTCATCTTGACTACTGCGGCAACACTGCATGCGCATGGAAACAAGGGCATTGAGACAGCAAAACAAGCTGCTGCTGCATTGCGCCCTCTTGCTGGTGCGGGTGCATACTGGCTATTCACTCTGGGAATTATTGGAACAGGCATGCTTGCTGTGCCGGTCCTGGCAGGCTCTTCAGCCTATGCGATTGCTGAAGGAGCGCGGTGGAGATCGGCATCGCTCAATCTTGAGCCTGGGTTAGCGCGAAAGTTTTATGCGGTCATTGCAGCAGCCATACTGGTTGGGCTTGCATTTGATTATGCCAAGCTCAATGCGGTAAGAATGCTCTTCTTGTCTGCCGTTCTAAACGGTTTGTTGGCTCCTCCATTGATCATCATGGTCGTTTTACTGACTAGCGATCGCAAGGTCATGGGAAATCGGGTCAATTCCCCCGGATTACGTACATTAGGCTGGGCGTGCGTACTGATCATGAGTGCCGCCGCAATAGCGCTCCTAACATTTCTAGGATAGGAAAAATGTCGCGTCTGGCGCTTCGTGGTTACAAAATGACATAGGAGTTATGTCCGAGAAAAAGAATGCTACATGGCAGATGATCACAGGTCATAAGTAAGTATTCAATCGCCGCAGCGAGTGGACTATTCGTGATAGGCCATAGGGCGTATTTAAGTACTGGATCAATCCAACAATTATTTCGTAAAGATCCCATGCTTCTCGTCGTATTGATGTTCAGTTTTCTGCGCTTTTGTCGCTGCATCGTTAGCGATCCGACGGGCGGTGTTTTTACCAATTGGCTTCCGCATCTTATCTTTTGCGGTTGATAAATTTCTACCTTTTGCCATAATGTTATCTCCCTTTCATTGTGCACCGTTGCACTGTAAAGATCACTGAAGTCAAACGTTCAGAAGTTGATCGAACAATGCCCGGTATCTTTGTAATGCCAACCTCAGATCTTCGGTCGATGCATCATCTCCCCGATTCCATTGTTGCTCCAGGATAGATTTGGCATTGGTGAAGCTTTCAGTAAGATGTTCGACTATCTCAGCAACCAGCTTATCGGCCTCCTTAACTGCCCATCGGGGTTCGTCTACGAACGCGGTCTGAATGCCGGTCCAGCGCGTCCGTAGGCTTCCAGCATCTTCCTTAGAAAAGAGAAGGGTTGGAGAATTCGCATCCCGGATCACTTGGGTATCAGGCTCTGTTTGAGTAGTCACAGCGTTTTGACGATCGATGCGGGTTGCTGTAAGTCGATCCTCTGCCTCTCTCCCGGCGCTGTTCAATCCAGCCTGGCTGGAGCTTTGAACGGATCGATCACTCTGGTCACTCAATCCTTCATTGAAACTTGGCTGGGTCATTATGCCACCTCTCGCTTCATCTTTTCGGAGTTCGTTGCAAGTAGCTCATCGAACAATGTGCGGTAATGGATCATCGAGCTCCGGAGATCTTCAGTGGTGGCCTGGCCGTGTTGATGCAGGAGTGCCAGTTCATGGGCTGCGCGATAATCGGCCACAGCCTGCGGATAATACACTGAAATATCTGCTGCTCGCTGTTCGAAATCCGTCATTGGGTATCCGCAAGCCCGCATAAGTTGGGATAACAATCCATCGGCTTCGTCCACCGCGCACGCGGGGTCATCTACGAAGCGCGACTGGATGATGTGCCACTTACTTATAAATTGCTCGCGTTGATCCGCAGTAAGACTATGAAGAGAAAACTTGTTGACCCGCTGCTGCCGCGCCTCTAGAACGGACTCTGCGCGGTGGAAGCCATGTTCTTGTACAAGCCGGTCATATTCGGGTCCCAACTTCTGACGGAGAACCAGCCTTCTATGCCGCCTCCAAATGACCAACAAGGCAACAAGTAGGGCAACCGCGACTATTACGATAGCTGCGATTATTTTAGGATCCATGCTCCCTCCTGCCACTCTTATAGAGGATGCTGCCCATCCATAACCTGTTGTCCTCATTTCGCAGTTAGCAGTGAAATACTTCTTGAACTGATATGGCTGACTTAGGTCTTAATATGGACTGGGGCTCGGTCCTGATACTTGCCAGAGCGGATCCGTGGATCGCAGCAAAAGCTAAATCGCGAGGCATTGCGCTGAATTCGTCAGCTATGGAGAAGGCGAGAGCATTCTTCCGGCGTTAATCAGCGAGATATGGGAAAGAGCCTGAGGATAGTTCCCAAGGTATCTTCCCGTTTTCGGGTCGTATTCTTCGGAGAGAAGTCCTATATCGTTGCATAGTAGAAGAAGTTTTTCATAGAGATTCTCAGCTTCTTTTCTGCGGCCAGTCCCAGCGAGATTCTGGACAAGCCAGAAAGAACACGCCAGAAAAGCGCCTTCTTCGTCATGTTTTGATTCCGCTAAATAGCGGTAAACCAACCCGTTCTTCACGAGATGCTTCTGAATAGCCTGCCGCGTGCCGTGAACTCTTTCATCGCTAAAAGGAAGAAAGCCGAAGGTTGGAATGAGCAGCGCGGATGCGTCGATTTTGCCTGATCCATACGACTGCACAAAGCTTCCCAGGCGTTTATTGAATCCTCGCCTGCATATCTGCCGATGGAGCTGATCTCTTTTGCGTCTCCACGCGGCTAAATTCCCGCTGATTTCACCGTTCTCAATCCCCTTAATTCCGCGGTCGAGCGCGAGCCATGCCATGACTTTTGAATAGACGAAGAGGTCCTGCTGATCGCGTCGTTCCCACATTCCATAAGCCGGCTTATGAGCAATTGATGCCACATAAGTTGTCATCTCTTCCCGAAAACCGCGAAAACGCTTATCAAGACGCACATTTGCACGTTTCATATTGGCAAGCGCGTCTGCAACTTCTCCGTACACATCGAGTTGTGTCTGTTGGGAAGCACTATTACCGATACGCACCGGTGTCGAGTTTCTGTAGCCTTTTAGCCATGGCAATTCACACTCGGGAAGATGTCTTTCTCCCCGCATGCCATACATAATCTGAATGTCGCGCACATCAGGGCCCACAGATTGAAGCAACCACTTCTGCCATGCTTTGGCTTCATCGTGATATCCGGCTGAGACGAGCGATTCCAGTGTGAATGCGGCGTCGCGAAGCCAGCAATAACGGTAGTCCCAGTTGCGATCGCCGCCCAGCAGTTCCGGAAGGGACATGGTCGGGGCTGCTACGATGCCTCCGCTGGGACGATAGGTGAGTGCTTTCAAGGTAATTAGCGAGCGCTCGATGGCATCCATCCAAGGCCCCCGATAGGTGTTTATTTGGCACCACTTGAGCCAGAAGGCCTCAGTTTGAGCGAGTGCTTTTGCCACATTGACACGGCGTGGAGCAGGTTCTTCGGCACCCACGTGTGTCAGCACGAATGACCTCTGTTGTCCCTCGTTTAGAGTGAAGTCGGCAAAGACTGTGGAATCTTCATTTCGCAAAGACTCCTGTGTGCGGAGGTAGAGGACACTCGTTCCCCCAGCCGCAGCCCAGTTATTTCCTTCTCGCGGGCCAGTCCACGGAATAGTGCGGCCGTAGTCGAAGCGGACACTCAGTTCCATTTGTACGGAGACGCGTCCATGCAGACAACGGGCGATTCGTACCACATCCGAGTGGCGTTCCCGAATGGGCATGAAGTCTGTCAGCAACAACACTCCGGAAGCAGTTTCGAAACGCGTTTCCAGAATCAAAGTATGATCACGGTATTTCCGCGTAGCCTTACGGGGCCGTTCTCGCGGCGCAATCAGCCATCTTCCATTGGCATGGGTTCCAATAAGGGCCGCGAAACATGCAGGAGAAGAAAAATCCGGCCAGCACAGCCAATCTATGGATCCATTTCTGCCGACTAATGCCGCTGTCTCGCAATCGCCGATAAGAGCGTAATCCTCAATCTTCAGAGCCACTTGCCTCTTCCTCGATCTGGTTTCACCTCAATGGAGATTTAGATGCTGATCCTGCACCGGTCAGGCATCTTCAGGAGGCGGTTTTGGAGTCCGACTAAATGAGGGAAAAATGAATAGATCTATGACTGTTGTTGTGACCGGCGCCTCTGCCGGGTTGGGACGCGCGATTGCCCATGTCTTTGCCAAAGAAGGCGCTAGAGTTGGCCTGATCTCCCGCGACCAGTCGGCACTGGAAGCAACTGCCGCGGAGGTGGAAGAGCTTGGAGGAAAAGCAGCGGTCTATGCGGCAGATGTAAGCGACGATGCGGCGGTAGAATCCGCTGCCGCATCGTTCGAGGAACATCTTGGCCCCATCGATGTATGGGTCAACAACGCCATTACCTCGGTCTTTTCACCTATTAAAGAGATGGAGGCGAGTGAATTTCGCCGCGTTTCAGAGGTCAATTATCTGGGCTATGTGCATGGCACGCTTTCAGCCCTGCATCGCATGCTCCCTCGCGACAGCGGACGAATTATTCAGGTAGGCTCGGCGCTTGCGGTCCGCAGTATTCCATTGCAGTCTGCCTATTGCGCAACCAAGCACGCCATTGTTGGTTTCACTGATTCTCTGCGCTGCGAGTTGTATCACGACAAGAGCAGTGTAAAAGTGGTCGTCGTTCACATGCCTGCAATGAACACGCCGCAGTTCACATGGGTCAAGAGCCGTCTTCCGCGCATGCCGCAGCCGGTCCCTCCCATCTATGAACCAGAAGTGGGCGCGCGGATGGTGCTTCATGCGGCGCTGACAGATTCTCCCCGGCGTGAGTACTGGGTGGGAGGATCGACGGTGAAGGCCATTCTCGGGCAAAAAGTCATTCCTGGGCTGCTGGATAAATTTCTAGGCAAGACCGGATATAAATCGCAGCAGCGCAAGATTCAAGACCCGCCGGATCGTCCTTATAATTTATGGCGGCCCGTGGCCAGCGAGTTTGGCGCGCACGGTCCATTCGACAAACGATCGCGACCTTTCAGTCTGGAAGCAAACGTGAGCCGGCATCCGGGATGGCTAGCCCTCGGCGTCGGCCTCATCGGGGCCGCGCTCTTTGCGCGGAAAATAATCTCTTCCTAAGCGATGCGTGGATTCCCTTTGAAGTGGGTATAGGGCGGACTGAGATCGTAGCGGATTGCTGGTTCTTTCAGATCACGGCGATTGGAAAAGAAAATGTCATCGCCATGCTTGATCAGGTAATCGGCGGTTCGCGCGGCAAGCGCCTGAATTGTTAATCCCGGATTGGCCGATCCCTGCGCAGGAAAAATGCTGCCATCGCAGATGAAGAGGTTGGGAATGTCATGCGTCCTGCCGAACTTGTCTACGACTGAGGTTGACGGATCATTGCCCATTCGGGCAGCGCCGACGAGGTGCGCATAGCGCGATTCCTGCACAACCTGCGTAGCGCCTGCGGCCCGCATCACTTCCATCACTTTATTTTTCCCGAATTCGATCAGCTTCTTATCATTGTCATGAAGATTGAACGTGACTTTTGCCACAGGCAAACCGTACTGGTCTTTTTCGGCAGCCAATTCGACGCGATTGTCTTCCCAGGGCAAAATCTCCCCCAGCACGCCAAGCGTTGCCCAATGGTTGTAATCCATCATGACGCGGCGCAGACCCCATCCCCATGCGTTCATGGCTGAAATCATCTGCTTGGCAAAAGCCACCGGCAGAGGCCCCACTGTCTGAATGGCAAAGCCGCGGGCGAAATCGCGGCGTTTGTCTGTTTCGTAAAATTCTTCTGTCAACGCGTGGGCCGGCGGCGCTTTGTAGAGACGAATCAGCTCATCGAATCGGCCCGCCACAACATTGCCCGCCTGCGCCATCAGATATTTGCCGAGAGTTCCGCTGGAGTTGGCCATTCCGTAACGATGGCCGGGACATGCGGAATTCAACAAAAGGCGCGGCGTCTCGATAGCATAACCGGAAACGATGACTGCCCGCGCCCTCTGGAAGTGCTCTTTCTCTTCGCTGTCGAAATATACGACTCCATCCACGCGGCCATCATTACGCAGACTGACGCGCGCCGCCATTGAATGCGCGCGAATCTCCGCTCCATGAGAAATGGCGTCGGGAACATGCGTGATGAGCGTGCTCGCCTTCGCTCCCACCTTGCAGCCTTGAATACAGAAGCCACGATAGATGCAGTGTGGCCGGTCACCGTGCGATGCGGACAGAATGGCTACGGGACCGCCCGCAACTGTGCGAATGCCAAGTTTTGCGCATCCGCGAACCAGCACGTCGCCCACGCCGCCAAGCGGATGAGGACCGTACGGATGCCCATGCGGATCGCCCCACGGAAACCATGCAGGGCCGGCTACTGGAATTTCTCTCTCCAGCAATTCGTAATAGGGCTTTAGGTCCCAGTAGGAAATAGGCCAGTCTGCACCGACGCCGTCTTCGGTATATACGCGGAAATCCGAAGGATGGAAACGAGGCGTAAACGCTGCCCAGTGTACCGATCCTCCGCCTACGCCCTTGCCGCTGTTATTCGCGCCGAGCGTGAGCGGATCTTTGCCGCCGGTAATGCGCAAGTCGTTCCAGTAAAGTTCATGCGAACCTTTCTCATCGCTGACCCAGTCTTTTTCCGTATCCCAGAAAGGTCCCGCCTCTAAACCAACAACGCGAAATCCCGCCCGGGCAAGCCGCTGGACAAGCACGCCTCCAGCCGAACCCACCCCGACGA
>Ga0126371_10006510_pt1 | contig 10399 bp, 9 predicted proteins | sample PanSoiMetaPlot_4_FD_110145 | JGI IMG/M metagenome (GOLD analysis project Ga0126371, IMG submission 110145) | Tropical forest soil microbial communities from Panama - MetaG Plot_4 | ecosystem: Environmental > Terrestrial > Soil > Tropical forest > Bulk soil | place: Panama | collected 2016-02-17
AGCGCATGATAGTCCGTAATCCGTAGGGTGGGCAAAGCGAAGCGTGCCCACCACCGCGATTCCGGTGTGGCGGTGGGCACGCCTCGCTTTGCCCACCCTACGCAGTTGCGTGCCCAAGCCCTACCCCGCCTCGGCGCGGATCGGCGGCTGGAAGGCGAGGCCGGTGTCCCAGGGGAAGAATATCCAGGTGTCCTGGGACACTTCGGTGATGAAGGTATCGACCAGCGGCCGTCCCATGGGCTTGGCATAGACGGTGGCGAAATGCGCGTTCGGCAACAGGTCGCGGACCACGCGCGCGGTCTTGCCAGTGTCGACGAGGTCGTCAACGATGAGCACGCCCTTGCCGCCACCGCCGCTCCCCCGAACGAGTTCGGAGGCGACGCCCTTGAGCACTTTCAACTCGCCCTGGCGGATGTGGTCGTAGCTCGAAATGCAGATCGTCTCGATGAGGTGCACGTCAAGCTCGCGGGCCACGATGGCGGCCGGCACCAGGCCGCCGCGTGTCACCGTGACAATCGCCTCGAACGGCCCGGCATCGTTCAGCCGCCAGGCAAGCGCACGGGCATCGCGGTGGAATTGGTCCCATGACACCGGAAATGCCTTTTCCGGCATCTGCGCCGGCGTCATGACGGTGCGCCCCCCCTGTCGTCCGCTTCCTCCTCCGCCTCGCTCTCGGCTTTCTCCCGCGCCGCCTTGGCGTCCGCGATAAAGCGATCTGCCTCCTTCTTGGCGGCGCGTATGCAGCCGTCGAGTTCGCTCCGGAACCGGTCAAGATCGAGCTTCAGGCCGGAAACCGAAGGCTTCTCGGTTTCCAGGGCATAGCCCACCATGCGCAACCTGACGGCCAGGTTGAGCAGCACAAGGGACATCATCTCCTCAAGCAGATCATGCTCTTCGATGTAATCCTGGACCAGTTGCAGGAGCGCGCCGGTGTGCAGATCGAACTCGTCCACGGCGCCACTGAATGCTGCATCGTCAAAATCGTCATTGCCTGAACTCATCGCCCGCTCCATCGGCACCGCGTTCCGAACTTCCAATTTGGTTGACCCTGGCTACACCACCCCGAGCTTCTTCTGCAGACTTGTCGATGACGTCGTGTATTGGAATACGAGGCGCTTGTCCGGGAAAATATAGTGGTAGGCCTTCTGGGCCATCAAGGCGGCCTCATGAAAGCCGCACAGGATGAGCTTGAGCTTGCCCGGATAGGTGCTGATGTCTCCGATCGCGAAGATGCCCGGCACGTTGGTCTCGAACGCGGCGGTGTCGACCGGAATGACATCTTCGGCAACGTTGAGACCCCAGTTTGCCACCGGGCCGAGCTTCATGGTGAGGCCGAAGAACGGCAGCATAGCGTCGCATTCGATGCGATAGGGCTCGCCCTTGTCGGGCTTGGCGTTGGCGGCGCGCAGCACGCCCCCTTCGCCTTCGAGGCCGGTGATTTGGCCGAGCTTAAGATCGATCTTGCCCTCCGCTACCAACGTCCGCATCTTGTTGACGCTGTCGGGCGCAGCGCGGAACTGGTCGCGGCGGTGTATCAGGGTGAGGTGGCGAGCAATCGGCGCAAGGTTGAGCGTCCAGTCCAGTGCCGAGTCGCCGCCGCCGACGATGAGCAGGCGCTTGCTGCGGAACTGCTCCATCTTGCGCACTGCGTAAAACACCGATGTGCCCTCATAGGCCTCGATGCCGGGCACTGGCGGGCGCTTGGGCTGGAACGAGCCGCCGCCCGCCGCCACCACGATGAGCTTCGTCTCGAACACCTTGCCCTGATCGGTGGTGACGCGAAACTCGGGATTGCCGATGCGCTCGATGGTCTCCACCATCTCGCCGAGATGAAAGATCGGCTTAAACGGCTCAATCTGCTTCATCAGCGCGTCAGTGAGCCCCTGGCCCGACACCACCGGCAGGGCCGGAATGTCGTAGATCGGCTTTTCAGGATAAAGCTCGGCGCATTGTCCCCCGACCTTGTCGAGGATGTCCACGAGATGAGCCTTAATGTCGAGCAGGCCAAGTTCGAACACAGCGAACAGTCCGCACGGCCCCGCGCCGATGATGAGTACGTCAGTCTTGATAGGATCGGACATGCTTGTTCTTTGCCGGCCTTTAGAAATGATGAGATTTAAGGGTGAGGGTCTAGCCCGGGCTGCCCGCCCGGCAAAGAGCGCTTTTGGTCGTAGATTGCAAGCGGTGGCCGGTTCCGACAACAGATATGCTGTATTCGGAGAGTTGCATAGCACGCCGGTTTTGCGGCTTGCGGTTTGGCTCAGGGCCGCTATTCGATGGGCGATTCCCGGTAACGCGGCGGGATGACCGCTTCGACTATGGCGAGTTGCGATACAACATGCTGGTCGAATTCCGAGGTCGCGCGGGCCAATGTCATCGACGCGCAAGGCCGCCTCATCTTTCCGGACATCAGTCTGGTGCTCGACAACACCAACGTGACGCAGTTCGCCCAGGTGGGGGGCGGCACGCAGGGCCGCCGCGGGCGCGGGTGACGGGACTGTGCAAAGGGCCACCGACATTCTCGGCGGAGAGCTGCTTACCGCGTACGCATCTGTGGCGCCGCTCGGCTGGTTCGTAGAGCCGCCGATCGAAGAAATCAACGCGCTGGCGCAATGACACGTTTCGCTTGGTTCGCGCTCAGTCAGGCCATGTCCGGTGATCGGGCGAAGCTAGCTGCCGTTCTGGCGGGCGAAGGTCAAAAACACGGTGAGTGACGTCGCAGTTCGACATTGAGGTACAGCCTTTATTCATGCGCAAGAGCTTCTGATAGTCTTTTTGCCTGCGTGCCCTCGTATCAACCAAAGGAGACCCCCACGTGATCATCGTCCATGGCATCGTGAAGCCTGCGGCTGCAAGCGACGGGTCCGCGACCGCAACTGTCCGGCGCAAACTGCTCGAACCGTCCGAGCTGGAGATCCCGCCATGCGCGATCTGGATCGACCTGATCGAGCCGACGGCCGAGGAGGATCGGAAGGTTCAAGAGTTCGTCGGCGTGCCCGTGCCGACCAAGGCCGATCCCGATTATACCGAGCCGCCCGAGGCGCATTATTCGGAGAACGGCGTGCGCTACCTGCATGCGCTCTTCATCAGCGAACCAGAGGACACGCCCGACGTGACTGGCGTGACCTTCGTCATCGCGCCGACCGCACTCGTTACCGTGCGCTATCATCCGGTCGAAACGTTCGATTTATTCTCGCAAAAGCTCTGCAAGGCACCAGCACAGGCGCTGTTTCCGGACGCGGTGGCACTCGGCCTGATCAGCACCGGCCTCAATCGATCCGCGCGCGCGCTCAGCAAGGTGGGCGAAAGCCTCGATCGGATCGCGAGCGCGGTCTTCCGGGCCAATGGCGATCAGGGTAAGCGCAACCAGGTTTATGCCGACACGCTCGATGCGCTGGGCCGCGAGGACGAAAAGATCTCGAACCTGCGCGAAAGCATGGTATCGGTCGAGCGCCTTCTGCTCTTCCTGATGTCGGAAGGGCGCCCCGAAAATGCGCCGAAGTCCATGCGCGAGGCGACAAGGACGGCGTTGCGCGATCTGCAGACGATGGAACAGGATGCGAGCTTCAAGTCACAAAAAGTGCAGTTCCTGCTGGACTCGACGCTCGGCCGCATCAACCTCGTTCAGAACGACATCATCAAGCTCTTCTCGGTGATCGCGGTCATCTTCATGCCACCGACCGTCATCGCCTCGATCTACGGCATGAACTTCAAGGTGATGCCGGAGCTCGATTGGCAATGGGGCTATCCCTTGGCGATCACGCTGATGGCTTTCGCGGCGATTGGTCCGTATGTGTTCTTCCGCTGGAAGAAGTGGCTGTAATGCCGTCGGGTGCAAATCCCAGTGCACCTCGCCTTGCGTTTTTGCTAACATAAAGGCTCGATCTTGATGCCCGCGCGCCGCAAATTCCACTTTACAACGATGCGTCGGGGTTTTCACACAGCCAGGGTCATCGTCGGCTTGATGCGCCCATCGCCGCTCACAGCAGCTTACCCCTTGATACCTTCCGTGTAGGCCGGACAACCGCAACGGTGACGAAGGGCCAATAAGAGACAAAAGCACAGGCGCGCTACGGCGCCGGCGACCCGGTTCCCACGCACCCCGAACCGCGATAGGCTGCTTTGTCGTGCAACTTCTGACGAACGAACATGCGGCGGCGCGAATTCATTGCAGGCCTCGGCACGGCGGCAGCGTGGCCGCTTGCGGCGCAAGCGCAGCAGCCTGCGGAGCGCGTACGGCTCATCGGCGTGCTCATGGGGGGCGACGGAAACGATCCCGTGGGGAAGACTCTCGTCTCTACGTTCACGCAAGCGCTTGCGGACTTGGGTTGGATCGATGGTCGCAACGTGCGGATGTACGTTCGTTGGACCGGCGGTGACACCAATCGGACACGAGCGCTCGCGCAGGAGTTGGTCGGCCTGCAACCCGACATCATCGTGACAAGCGCGACCCCGGCGACCGCTGCCGTCCAACGGGAGACGCGGAAGATCCCGATGGTCTTTGTGAGCATGACCGATCCCGTCGCCAGCGGTATCGTCGCGCGGCTCGACCGTCCGAGTGAGAACGTCACCGGCTTCGCCAACTTGGAAGCCTCGCTGGGAGGCAAGTGGCTTGAACTGCTCCGTACGGCAGCTTAACCCGGCCGACGATCCACTTAGCGAAGCGGAAATTTTGTTCAAAGGACCGGGGCCACCTCAGTGCGTGCCGCCCCAAGCCTGACTTCATAACCCGATACGGTCGTTGCGATACCCGATGCGGTCTTTGCGACGTGTCGGATAGTAGTCAGTTACGACTGGTCGGCCACTCAGGTTGGAATGGAGATCAGGCCTGCCGCTCCGGTATCGCAACAACGAGGCCGTCGAGCGCTTCAGTCACCTTGATCTGGCATGACAGGCGCGAATTCGCCCGCACGTCATAACCGAAATCGAGCATGTCCTCCTCCATCGGAGAGGGCGGACCGACCTTCTCGCGCCAAGCTTCGTCCACGTAGACATGGCAGGTCGCACACGCACAGGCTCCGCCGCATTCCGCCTCGATGCCTGGAACGCCATGCTTGATCGCCGTTTCCATGACGGTCGATCCAGGCTCCGCTTCGATTGGCCGAGACTTGCCGGTTTTGTCGATAAAGGTGATGTTGACCATACGCGCCGAACAGCCCAATTCGGACCCCAACCCGGGGATGCGCCGCGGCCGGGTCGGCCGGGCGCATCCCTATAGCGGCTTGCAACCTTGCGCGCCAGACCGTGCTCCTCGGATCGCTATGTTTTCTTCCGCGCGCGTTTCGGCGCGCCATCTTCAGGTACGACGTCGGGTGGCGTGCGGCCGAGGACCGCGTAGCCCTTTGCGGTCAATCTGCACACCAGCCAATCCGGCTTGATCGGATTGTTGAACCAGGGCTCGGCCCAACCATGCGCCACGCAGGCCTGAACGGTGCGCGGCGCCACCTCGCGGCCATCGGCATCGAACAAGGGCAGCTTACCGCCCGGCTGCGACAGACCGCGCTCCAAGTAGCGGCGCTGCGGCGCGGTTGGCCGCAGTGCTGCGTCCAGATCCTCGTGTCGGTGGCTGTCAGATTCTTGGCTCACGGGCAATACCGATCCGCATCTAATTATGTCTATTTTGTATCCAAATCAGCAATTTTGCCACAATGCGTGTTAACGACGATTAAAAATAGGTTAAGAATCGCCTTCGTGATTCACCATGCCGCGAGTAAAATGCCACGGGAGAGGTGGCATGCGGGGACTTGTTTTCAGCTCTCCTTCGGCGGCAGGGATACAGACGTCCATCATGTAACGCGATCCAGGCGACAGCTCGTCGGGGGCTGCTGCGCCTGAGCTAACTTAGTTTGTGAGGCTATCTAGGCATGGCGATTTATTCGAAGAAGAGCAAAGACCCGACCGAAGTTGCGCTTTCGGCGATCCTGGACACGCTCAACGTTCGCGAGTCCGAAGTCCAGCCGCTGCGCAACGGCGCCCCGGCCACCACACCACCCGCCATGGACGTTCCGCACGAGATACGCCGCCGCGGTGCGCGCGCCGCTGCGCGGGAGATGCCAACCGAAACGCCGATCGCCGGTTCGGGCCACGACGAGCGCCACCTGGTCCAGGCCGCCAACGACGATCGCGAATCGATCGGCAAGATCATGCAGTCGCTCCAGCGCCGCCCGGCACGCACGCCGTTCGTCGTCGCGAGCCTGTTCACGGCCACGTGGACTATCGCTGCTTCGGCCATGATTTATGGCTTTAGCGAGCAGCTGCGCCAAATTTCTGCTGAGGCTGGCTGGGCTCCCATCGCGATCGGGCTGAGCGGCGCATTCACTGCTCCAATCGTGATCTTCTACGCGCTCGCCAACATGATGGCGCGCTTGAGCGATCTGCGCATTGTCTCCGGTTCTATGGCGGAAGCGGCGCTGCGCTTCGTTGAACCTGACACCATGGCTCGCGATTCCATCGTCACCGTCGGCCAGGCGATCCGTCGCGAAGTCGCCGCCATGGGCGACGGCATAGAGCGCACGCTGGCACGCGCAGCCGAGCTCGAAACTCTTGTCAATGACGAGGTCGCGGCGCTGGAACGTGCATACAACGACAACGAGTTGCGTATCCGCAATCTGCTCGACGGCCTCGCCCAGCAACGTGAGACCCTGGTCGGCCAGGCCGAGCAGGTCCGCAACGCCATCACCAATCTGCATCTCGACCTGTCGCACGACATCGCCACTGTGAGCGAACTGATCGCCGAGCGCGTCAATGAGGCCGCGCTGCGCGTCACCCAATCGCTCGCCGACAAGGGTGACCAGATCACGATCGCGCTCGGCACTGCCGGCGATGGCATGATCGAGCAACTCGGCGAACGCGGCACCGACCTCCTGAAACGGCTCGAACACACCAACGACAACACCACTCACGCGATCGATGCCGCCGGCGATCGGCTGACATCGAGTCTCAGCTTCAAATCCGATCACCTCAACGAGCAGTTCCTTGCAATAGCCACCAATCTGCAGCAGTCGCTAACGTCCCGCCTCGACGAAGTCGTGGGCGGCTTCTCCCAAAAGAGCTCAGCGGTGCTGGAGACCGTCGAAAAGCGTACGCGTGAGCTCACCGAGACGATTTCGGAGCGCTCCGAGACGCTGTCACGGGCGCTGATCGACACCACCGGCAGGATCGCCGAGACCATCGCGTTGCGCGCAGACGAGGTAAACAACTCCCTCAAAACCACGGGAGAATCAATCGTGCTCGATCTCAGCCTGCGCGGTGGCGATATGGTGTCGAAGCTGGAGGAGACCGGCCATAAGATCACCGAGACGATCGTTTCGCGCAGCGACTACGTCACCCAGCACTTCGGAAACAATGCCGAGACGCTTGCTGCCTCGATTACATCGCGCAGCGACATGATCCGCGACATGCTGGCCCAACGGCTGCAGACCTTCGAGGAGGTCTTCTCCCACAACGGCACCGAGCTTGCCGAGCGCATCGGGCGCGATTCCACGCAGCTCGGCGAACTCATTACCCGTCATCTCGCCGAATTCGACCGCACCGTGACCACCTTTGGCGGCGAGCTCATCGAGAATCTGAGCCGGCGGACCACCGAGATTCAAGAATTGATTGCTACCACCGAAACGACGCGCGGCGATGTGCTGACCGCTGAGCTTTCCCGCAAAATCGAAGACGCCAATTTGGCGCTCGCGACGCGCGCCGCCGAGGTTGCAGAAAACCTGGAAAGCCAGATCGGCCGATTCGAGGAATTGCTGATCGGCCGCGCCGAGACAACGGCTCAAGATATCGAAACGCGCACTCGGGCGGCAGCAGACTCTACGAGCGAGCGCATCGAGAAGGTCGTGGCCGAGGTCGAGACCCGCACGCATGCCGCTGCGGAGTTCGCCGCGAGCACGATCGACCGCGTCACACACGAAATGGGGTCACGCACCGGCACCGCGGTCGAGCGGGCTGCCATGTTGGTCGGCAAGGCGACCGAGGCAATCGAATCGCGCACGCAGGCCGCCGCTGAATTTGCAGCCGCACGGCTCGCCAGTGCCACCGAGGACATGGAGACGCGGACCGTCTCGGCCACGGACGAAATCACGCTCAAGGTCCGCAATGCGACCCAGGACATCAGTGAACGTACCAGCGAGGCTGCCAGCCAGTTGCTGGAGCGCACCGGCAACATGTCCCACGAGATCGAGACGCGCACCCAGGCTGCCGCCGACCTTATGCAGGCGCGCGCTGGCGAGCTCTCGCACATGCTGGACGAGGCGAGCAGCGGCCTCATCAATGCCATCTCCTCCAAGGGCGGACAATTCGCCAGGGAGATCGAGCGGGCGGCGGAAAGTGCCGCCACTGCCATCGACATCAAGGCGTTCGCGTTTACCCAATCGATGATGGACAACTCGAACGAACTGGCCCGCATCATCACCGACGCCAGCACGAGCGCAACTTCGATCGTGAGCCGTACCCTCAAGGAGCTGCAGGACTCGACCAAGAACTCCGTCTCGCAGGCAACCTTCACGGTGGCGCAGATTCTCAAGGATCTCCAGCAGTCGACCAAGGGCGCGATCGAGCAGTCCAAGCAGGCCGCGGTATCGACGGTTTCGGAAATCCACGACACCCATGACATGCTGCGCTCCGATACGACCGCCCTGTTCGAGCGGCTGCGCGACGCCAACGGCATGCTTCAGCAGGTATTGGGCGGCGCCCAGACCAACCTCAACGCGATCGAGCAAATTCTTTCGACACGGGTTGTTGAATTCGTGTCCACGGTCGGAAAGCTCCTCGACAGCACCGACGCCACCAGCGGCAAGCTGGACCGGCAATTCAGCTCGTTCTACGGGCTTACCTCGAAGGTGTTGGGCGACCTCGGCGAGCTTGCGGTACAGTTCGGCAGCCACGGCAAGGCGCTCGCCGGCGCGGTCAATTTGCTCGAAAAAACCAACAACGAGACCATAACCTCGGTCGGCGAACACAAGAACGCCATCGAAGGCATGGCGGCAGCAGTAAATATCCGGACCGAGCAGCTCGACAAACATCTCAAACGTTTCTCAAATTTGCTCGATGTTTCGATGCGCTCCGCCGAGGACCGCGCCCGCGATGCTGCCCGGCTGGTCGCCGAAGCGACCTCCGAAGGCGCGCGCGTCATCACCGAGCAACATGCAGCGATTCGCTCGACCGCCGAGCAGCAGAGGAAGCACACGCTGACGTCGCTGCACGAGCTTTACGAGCAGGCGTCATCGGAGAGCCAAGACCTGTTCCGGCAGAATACCGGCGAAGCACACCGCTTGCTGCAACAGGCGAATGATCGCTTCGCCGACATCATGCAAAGCATGAAACAGATGGCGCTCGACATGCAGCGGGAACTCGCCACGACGCGCGAGGAGCTGCGCCGCGGCGTGCTCGAACTGCCCGAAGAGACCGCTGAGAGCACCGCGCAGATGCGCCGCATCATCGTCGACCAGATGGAAGCACTGGCGGAACTCAACCGCATCGTGGCCCGTCACGGACGCGCCATGGACACGGTGGGGACCGCCATCGAGCAGTCCTCCGCCAAGCGCGGCGATCGCGACGAAAAACCCGCGATGACGAGCACCGCCGCGCGGCCAGGCTGCAGCGAGCCGACCTGCGGGTGACCAATAGGGTCGCGATAGACGAGAGGGATCGTCAGCGAGAACACCGATCCGACACCCAGCGTGCTCCTCACTGACACCGTGCCGCCGAGCAACTCGGCGAGACGTTTCGACAACGGCAGGCCCAGTCCGGTCCCCTTCGTGCGCTGCTGCAGCGGGTTTTCGATCTGCACGAACTCGTCGAAGACGCGCAGGAGGTCCCGCTCGGGGATGCCGATTCCGGTATCGGCAACCGCGAACGTCACGCTGTCGCGCGTCGGGGCAAGCGACGCGGTGACGCGGACCTCCCCATGCTCGGTGTACTTCAACGCGTTCGAGATGAAATTGCGGAGGACCTGCGAGACCTTGCTCTCGTCCGAGAAGATTGGGGGCAGCTGCTCCGCCTCCTCGAAGATGAGTGCCAGCGACTGACTGAGCAGCAAAGGCCGGAGCATGCCGCGAAGCGCGCCGAAAAGGCCTGCGATCTCGAAGGGGGCCGGACGTACGTCGATTTTCCCGGCTTCGACCTTCGCGATATCCAGCAGATCGTCCACGATGCCGGCCAGCTGCTCGGCAGACTTGCGGATGAAGAAGACCTCGTCTTTCTGATCGCGTGCCGCACCAAGGCGCTCAGTCAGCAGACCTGTCAACGCCAGAATCGAGTTCACCGGCGTCCGGAACTCGTGCGTCATGTTGGACAGAAACTTCGTCTTGAGCTCGTCCGCCCGGCTGAGATGGTCCGCGCGCTCGTCGAGCTCTGCGTACAGCGCCACGACGCCGCGATTCGTGTCCTCGAGCTCGTGATTGAC
>Ga0126371_10006511_pt1 | contig 10399 bp, 11 predicted proteins | sample PanSoiMetaPlot_4_FD_110145 | JGI IMG/M metagenome (GOLD analysis project Ga0126371, IMG submission 110145) | Tropical forest soil microbial communities from Panama - MetaG Plot_4 | ecosystem: Environmental > Terrestrial > Soil > Tropical forest > Bulk soil | place: Panama | collected 2016-02-17
GCGGGCGCTTCGGCCGACCGTGCCGAAGAAGTGCCATTACGTAACGGATCCGACCCCCGACAGCGTACATATTAGTGTGATCAACAAAATGCAGTGGAACCGTGGAGCGGCGTGCTTAGTCACAGCCGTGGCCGCGCTCGCACTGCTCGCCGCGGCACAGCAGCCCGAGCCTCAAGCACCTTCGCCGGAGGCTGAGATCCGCAGCGCGTTGAGTCAGTTTTCGGCCCACTATGACATGATCGCGGCCAAGATGGGGTCAGATCAAGCGCTCAATTTGCAAGAGCGGCTGTACACCGATCTTGGTTGGATGCCCGACGAACCGCCCGCACCCGGTTACAGCCCAGCCGAATGGCAGAACCGGATCACGATGGAGGCGCACCTCGACGCCAGCATCGTTTCACAAGCCGCTGCCGGCCGCTCAGCGCCGGTCACCGCGACCCCAGGCTTGAGCGAGCACCTAGTCTTGTCGCGCGTCGATGGCATGCTCGCACCCTATGCGCTCTATGTGCCTGCGAACTATGCGGCAGATCCGCGGTTGGTCGTGTTGCTCCACGGCAACCCGCAAACCGAAAGCGCACTGCTGGGGAGCCGCTACTTTCGAGATCTCGCCGATTCGACGGGAACGATCATCGTCGCGCCGTACGGCCGAGGCATCTACGATTTCGCACCTCCGGGCGGCGACGAAGTGTATCAAGTCACGGACGAGATAGCCAACGCGTTTCATATCCCGTCGGATCGCGTGTATTTGGCAGGCTATTCGATGGGCGGCTTCTCGGTGTTCAAAATCGGCCGGCTGCATCCGGACCGCTGGCGTTCGGTCATGGCTATCGCCGGCGCAGCGCTGGGCAGCGAGATCGATCAGGTCCGCCTAGCATTCCAGCACAAACAGCTCTTCGTGGTGACTGGAACCGCCGACGAGAGCATCCCGACGTCGTATCCGCAAAACACCGCCTTCTATCTTAGCGGTGCGGGAATCGCTACCGGCCTCTATATCCAGCGCGGCGGCACGCACTTTATTCCAACGTTGTGGCCGATGTTGCAGGAAGCATGGCACGACATGATCGCCGGCAGAATCCGCGCGAGCGCATATCCGCGCGGCGTCGCCTCAATGCGAGACACTGAACCGGTCGGCTCCGACGTGCCGCCCGGTATGCGCCCGTAACGACTGAACCAAGTCTTGCCCGAGAGCGGGCTATTTCGCGAAGGTTTGCTCGAAGAGCGCGTTCACCCATCCGAATGACTCGCGCGTATACTTGCGCGGATCGTTGACATCGAACGATTCGTGCAACGTGCCGTCGCCGGCACTCGACTTCGCAAGCGCCGCAGCGACTTGACGCCGCTCGCTGTTGCTCGTCGCCGTACGGTACTGGACGACGAGGCTCAGCGGCCACACATAGTTACCCGGCGTGTGGGAGCTGCCAATGCCCGACGCGTAGCGACCCTGATAATAGTACGGGTTCGCGGGGCTTAGGATGAAGCGGCGCGTATCGGCGTAGATGCGCGGATCGACCGGATAGTCGTACAACGGGATGGACAGCAGGCTCGGCGTGTTCGCGTCGTCCATGAATTTCGCATGGCCGAGCCCATCGATCTCGTACGCATAGATGCGACCGACCATGGTCGTGAAGACCGCTCGATGCGCGATCGCGTCGTCGATGCGGTCGGCGATCCCGTCCGCGCGATCCGCCTCGTGCGGGTCGTTGTAGAACTGGCGCAGCAGGCGCGCGATCGTGCGCAGCGTGACGGACGCGAACATGTTCTCAGGAATATTGTAGTTGTACGCCTGCGGCTCGTCGCTGGGACGATACGCGCTCCAAATGAGACCGACGTTGGGATCGATCGGATGCTCGTTGTGATGATAATGCGAACGCGATGCGTGATGCTGCTCGGTCTCGAGGACGTGGAGCACCGAGCGCATCTCTCCGAAGAAATTGCGATCGTACACGCTCGGGTCGTGCATGACGCGAGCGTAATCGTCTGCAAGGCGTACCGGGTAGCACAGCGAGTCGATCTCGAATTTACGTTCGATGGGCAGATAGCGCCGGTCGAACGCATTGGCGTATGGGTCGATGACGATGAGCCGCTCTTGGCGAGCGATGACGCCGCGGGCCAGCGAACGCTTGTGCATGACTGAGCGCGTCTGGACGCTTGAATCCCGCAGCCACATCGCGTCGATGTCGCCTGTGCTGACGTACGTGGTGCGGTCCGGCGTCGCGAAAAAAAGCGCTGCGTTGAGCGTCGCAGCGCGATTGTAAATCGTCACGAGTGTTTCCGGCAAAGCCGGGGTGATCGCGATAAGGGCCGCGAGAACGCACCCGAGGGCGGTAGTGAGCGCCATCGTACTACGAACGCCTGTTCTATTCTAAGGGCGGTGGTTCCTATGGACCAAGCCAGCGGACGATGGCGACCTGTTCGTCGTCGATGATCACGCTAACGACGCCCGAGGCAAATCGTATTTTCGTCGGGCTATCCGGCGCAAGCCGGACGTAGAGCGTCGCTCGATCGATCCGCTCACCTTGGCGCGAGGTCTCGCGCACGACCAGCGTGCGGTCGTTCTCAACGCCGAGATAATCGTAGACGATGCTTTCGATAAACGGCTGAACAGAGCGCGTGGTCGTGCCGTCAAAACCGTCGTGGCTCGCCCCGCGTTCTTGTTGTATTTTGATGTCGATGTGGACTTCGGCGAATAGCCGGTCGCCGATGGTGGCTCGGTGAGCCCCGGTCTTCGGAAACGCAAGCGTCGGCTCCCACTTGGTAGTGCCACGTGCGAACTGCGACGAAGATTCTTGCGGACCAGTCTCCGTGGTCCAGCGCCTTGATCTCGGCACCCTTTCCGACCCCCTCAGCCATGCCAATGCTCACGGGTTTCTCTTAACGGTCCCTCTTCAAATATCGGCATTTCCGGCGACAGAATCGAGCCGAAAATAAGAAGTGACGGGACGTCGGCGCCGGGCGCCGAACTTCCCCAAGCGCCGGAGGTGCGCGCTTTTGAGCGAGGCGGCTGAGGAGCTTAAAGCCCCGACAAGCAAGCCGTTGACCGTCGACGTCATCGTCGTGCTCGGTCACGACGAGCTGGGTGTCGAGGTCTGCCGCGGGTTGGCGCGCGCCGGAAAGCGGATCGTCGCGATCCGGCCCGACCCCGAGCGCGAAGTCGAGCCTTCTCACCCGCTGATCTCGAATCTGTTCGGAGACGCTCGCCGTCCGGCTGTGCTTGTGCGCGCCGGCGTCCAAGCCGCGGGGACGATCTTAGCGATCACGCAAGACGACCAGGCGAATCTTCGCGTCGCGCTGGCGGCGCGCGACCTCAACCCAGGCATCCGCATCGTGCTGCGCCAGTTCAACCGCTGGCTTGGCCGCAAGATCGTGACTAATCTTGAGAACAGCGAGGCGGTCAGCCCCGAGACGTTTTCAGCTGCGACGTTTGCGGCCTCATGTCTCAACCCGTCGGTCTACCAGGCGATCGAGTTTCCTCGCTACACGGAACAGCTCTTCACGTTCTGCCGCGGATCCGCCGAGGAGTTGGAGTGCGCCGGCCGCAGAGTCAGTGAGGTGGATCTACAGCAGCGCCGGCTGGTGGTGGCGATCGGCGACCGCGCCTTTCCGTCCGACTCGGACACCATTCCGGCCGGCGCACCCGTCACGATTGCGTGCATGCTCGACGATGCGCCCAGGCCGCCGGGTGGCGCGCGCAAGCGGCGTCCGTCACTGGTGGTCCGCCGCCGCGAATCGTTGTGGCAGCGTTTGGTGCGCCGGCGCTACGATCCGTTGCTGGTTGCGCTCTACGCCTCGTTGGGAATCCTGCTGATTTTCGCGACCTTCTTCTTCCAGCATAAGCTTGGCATACGATTGTTCGATGCGATCTATTTCGTCGTCACAACGGCGACGACCACCGGATTCGGCGACATCACATTGCTGCGCACGGATGATGCCTCCAAAGCGGTTGGGATCTTGGCGATGATTGGCGGCATCGCAATCACGGGCTCGCTGCTCGCGTATCTCACCGCCACCATCACGCGGCGATCCTTCGAATTCGCGCAAGGCCGCCATCACGTGGTCGGCAGCGGTCACGTCGTCGTGTGCGGCTTCGGGAACGTCGGTGCGCGCGTCACGCAGTATCTGTTGCACGCAGGCCATCGGGTCGCCGTGATCGACCGCAAGCCGAACGAGGCCCTCGCCGACGATGTTCGCGCGCTTGGCGCGCACGTGATGACAGCCGACGCGACCAGCGAGGGCGCTCAGGAGATGGTGCGAGTCGCCGACGCGGCGGCGCTCCTAGCCGTGACCGACAGCGATAGCGCCAACCTCGAAATCGCGTTGACTTCGCTCGCGTATGCGCCCGATCTTCCGGTCGTGATGCGCATCGCCGACCCGAATATGGCCAAGGCGGTCGAACGGCACTTCCGCATTCGCGCATCGTACTCGGCAGCGGCGCTTGCTGCGCCGCTTGTCACCGGGCTCGCGCTGGGTCCGGGTTCACGCGGCACCATCGACATCACGGGTACACTATGCACGCTGGTACAGCGCAAACGCGGCGCCCTCGTCGCCGCGGACGAACTGGTCCTCGCTGACGACGGCGAATGGGAGCTCGTCCTGCGCAAACCCTGAAGCACACCCCGTCGTCGTTCTACACGAGATGGCTAAGCGTAAACGTTCCGCAGCGGACTTCTTCCCGAAGACGATTTCGCTCACAAGTCTGCGCCAGGCCGCAGCAGACTGCCGCGGCTGCGATCTCTATCGTCAGGCCACGCAAACGGTTTTCGGCGAAGGTCGCGCTCGCGCACCGCTCATGCTGGTCGGCGAGGAACCGGGCGATCGCGAGGACGTCGAAGGCCATCCATTTGTCGGCCCAGCTGGAGCGTTGTTACGCAAGGCGCTCCTACAAGCCGGCATTTCCCTGAAGGATGTCTACCTTACCAATGCCGTCAAGCACTTCAAGTACATCTGGCGCGGCAAGCGGCGCATCCATCAAAAACCGAAGCGCACAGAGATCGTGGCGTGCAGGCCCTGGTTGCAAGAAGAGATCGAGCTCGTCCGACCAGACCTGGTCGTCGCGCTTGGCGCCACTGCCGCGCAAGTGCTGCTTGGCGCGAGCTTCCGGCTGACCAAGCATCGCGGCGAAGTGCTGCAATCCGATCTCGCTCCGCGCGTGATGGCGACGGTTCATCCATCCTCTATCTTACGAGCACCCGACGCTGCGGCGCGCCGCCAAGCGCTGGCCGACTTCGTTTCGGATCTGAAGCTCGTGCGCCGCTTTATGAAAGCGTAGGGAGCGGCTGTCCGAACCGGATGACGGCGGTGCTGAATGCTCCGGGATCGAGGTGCACGATGCGCGCTCCCGCGGGCACGTGATCCTCGGCGAATGTCGCCGAGCGCGGTTTGAATTGGAAAAACGTTGACGGCACGCTCATGTACTTCGTGCTGCCGCGTTCAACGGTCGACTCTTGATGGATGTGTCCGAATAACACAGCGCGCACTTGCGGCGCAGCATCGAGTATGGGCAATAGCTCATCGGCATCGGCGATCGTCATGGTATCGAGCCACGCCGAACCGATCGGCAACGGGTTATGATGGACGACGACCATCGTCGGCACAGCTTGGCGCTGAGCGAGCGCGTCGCGCAGCCATTGGAGCTGCTCCTTGCCGAGCGCTCCCCAATCCTGATCCGGCACTGAGCTGTCAAGTAAGATGAAGCGCCAGCCTTCGGCGTCGAAATCCTGCATGAGCTTGTCGCCGGGATTGATCGCGCGGCCGGCGAGCAGACGGGCCATGCGCTGCGCGTCGTCATGATTGCCTGGGATGTAGTACACCGGAGCCCCGAGACGTTGGAGCTTGCCTGCGAGGCGCAGATATGAGGCCTCACTGCCGTCGGCGGAACAATCGCCAGTGACGAGGACGAAGCTCGGCTTGCCGTCGAGTCCGGCGAGCGCTTCTACCGCCGCGTCGAGCGCTCGATCGGGCGCGACATCCCATAGCTTGGCGGCCGCATCCTCGAATAGATGCGTGTCAGAGACTTGGATGAAGAACGGTGGCGGCACATGCATGCGTTTGGGCCGAGAGAACTCAGCCCTCGGGCGGTTTGCGCCGTGGGACGGGCGAGGTCCTCCCGCTTACTATTATCTGCTGGCGCCGGGATAAGGGACCGGTTTATGCGCGCGACGAAAAATGCGGAACGGACCAACCTCGCATCTGGCGCGTCGCGTCCGACTCGATGTCCGGCCGATGGCCTCGGTCGATCCAGGAGGCGTTCGTGGCAAAACCGATCGAACCGGAACACGTTCTGCTTGAATTCTACACCATGTGCTCGTTCCACCCAGACACTGAACCGGCAGCGCAGCCAACACCCCTCTTCTTACTGGGGTTCCGGGAAGGCAGCGAGCCGGTTTTTGTTTGGCTCGTCGACAAGAATCATTTTGACGCTACTCGCCTGACAAGAGACTCCTACTGGCAACACGCGCTGAGCAATCTTGAAGAATACATGCACAAGAAGCTCTCCAAGTGCGTCGCTGAAGAAAATAGCGTGCACGGCGGCATCGAGCTACTCGTCTCGACCTACCAGAACCAGCTGCGCTTCTCACCCGTCACGCCCGTCGCCGATCATCCGTTCGGCCTGCGCAAAGGCGCACCGCCTTTGACCGCGGTCTCCGTTTCGTAACGGCCCTTCATCACACTCGGCCTCGTGCCGAGCGCGTCATCATCGCCGGTGTCGACACCGGCGACGATCGCGCGCGCTTTGAGGTCGAACTCGACGAGCTGGTTGCGCTCGCGCGTGCGGCCGGCACGCAGGTCATCGCGCGCGTCGTCCAGCGCCGCCCGAAGATCGATCCGTCGACGCTCGTCGGCGCCGGCAAAGCAGACGAGCTCGCGGCGCTCGGGCGCGAACGCGATGCCGACGGCGTGGTGGTGCTCAACACGTTGCGTCCGCGACAACGGGCGGCGCTCGAGAAGATCGTGGGCGGCGAGACGTTCGTCATCGATCGCAATGTCGTCATCCTCGACATCTTCGCCCGTCACGCGCGCACGGCCGAAGGCAAGCTGCAGGTCGAACTGGCACAGCTGCGCCATCGCACCGCCAACCTTATCGGCGCGAGGGATTCGCTCTCGCGCTTGGGCGGCGGCATCGGCACGCGCGGCCCGGGCGAGACGAAACTGGAAGTGGATCGGCGGCGCATCCGCCTGCGCATCTCGCACCTCGAGCGCCAGCTCGCTCAAGTCAGAAAGCGCCGGCGCGAGCAGCGGCGCTCGCGCGAAGGCACGCCTGTCGTCGCGCTCGTCGGCTATACGAATGCAGGCAAATCGTCGCTGCTCAACGCGCTGACTGGCGCTGCGGTGTTCGTGGCCGATCAGCCTTTCGCAACGCTCGACCCGACGCTGCGAAGGTTGCACCTCGAGGGCGGCGATGTCGTACTCGCCGACACGGTCGGCTTTATCACCGACTTGCCCAAGGAGCTGGTCGCCGCTTTCCAAGCGACGCTCGAGGAAGTCGTGGACGCGACGATGCTCGTGCACGTCGTCGACCTCAGCAATCCATTCTGGCAGCGCCAGCGCGATGCAGTAGATGCACTGCTCGCGCAGCTTGGCGCCGGCGATAAGCCCGTCGTCATGGCGTGGAACAAGACGGACTTGACGGCCGGCGTGGTGCCGGATGGTGGCGTTGGGGTATCAGCAAAGACGGGCGCCGGTTTGCCGGCGCTGCGCGCGCGGATCCAAAAAGCGCTCACCGCCGCGCGATCGGAGGTAAGCCCATGAGTTCCGCTGTCAACGCCGCCGCGCCGCACGCGATCTTACGCGGGTTGTTCACGATCCTCGCGATTGGCTTGCTCGTCGGTGGCCTTATCATGATCTTCTCGACCCAAACCTGGTATCCGCTCATCCTGCCCGACACGCCGGCCACTCCGGCAGTTTCGGTACTCGTCAAAGGCATCGGCGCGATCGTGTTAGGGTTGAGCTATTTGGCGCTCGCGGTATCAAGAGATCCAGTGCGGTACCGCGCCGTCGTCGACGCGGTCATCCTGGTGTTGATCTTCGTGGTGATCATTGAGATCTACGAGATCGCAGCCCGCGGCGCCGACGCCATCTATCCGAACCATCTGCTGCTGCTCAGCACGATTTTCCGCGCGGTGCTAGCGGGGGTCTTGATCGGGCTCCGCCCGCGCGAGGCGTACACCGCGAGTACCTAGGGCCCCAGCCGCCATGCTACAGCTGATCCAAACGATTGCCTCGCTCTTCACGCTGCTGATTTTCCTCGTGTCGGCGTTCGTAGCGCTGCGCCAGCTGCGCGCCAACGCGCACGCCAACCAGCTCGCCGCGCTTCAGGCGGCGTCGAGCCATTTCAACGGCACTGACTTTCAGCGATGGTTCGCATTCACGCTGAACGACCTGCCGAAGAAAATGCAAGATCCCGTGTTCCGCGATGGCTTGCGCGCCGATCCGATCGATCGCGACGCCCACCCCGAGATCCGGCTCGCCAATTGGTACGAAGACATCGGCATTCAGGCCAAGTTCGGCGTCGTAGACGAAGAACCGCTCATCGAGTACCTGCGCGACGGTACCCATCGCGCCTGGGATGCCCTGTTGCCGACGATCACGCTGTATCGCGAGATTTGGGGCGACTGGAACTTCCGCAACTTCGAGCGCTTTGCGCAGCGCTCGCGTGCGTTTTACGAGAAGCTCGAAGCGGATTCTCGCGCGTAGGTCACTTAGGTATCTGCGAGATAATTTTGATCGAGCCGTCGCTTGCGATGCCGAACGTCCATCCGCCGGCTGATACGTAGGTCGGGATCCGGCGCAGCAAGCTCCAAAACACATCGGTTTCGACGGGAATATCGCTTAAGACGTCGGTGTGTACTATGGCGGCCATGTTGGCGTAGATCGGGTTCTGCAGCAGCGTGCGATGCAGCTGACGCCGCTCTATCAACGTACGGCCGTCGGCTGAGTACTGGTAGCGCCAGTCGGCGCCATAGACGAGCACATCGTTCGACGTTTGCGCGGGGTAGACGTAGACGAAGATGGAGTCGTCAGGCTGGACGATGGCGGCGATATTGTACTGCGCTTGCGGATGAGACGCGGTGCCAAAGTCGGCCTTTGCGGCGACCACGGCTCGTGCGAGCGATGCCAAGTCACCAGAGTCCTCAGCGGGCAGCGTGAACGCGCTCGCTACGAAATGATCACCGTTTTGTTTCGCTTCGTACGAGATCAGAAACGCGTTGTTCGCAGCGTTCAAACGGCCGAAGAAAAACGTCCAGCCGTCATTGCCTACTTCACCAAGATATAAACCCATTTTGTCCTTGTCTGGCTTCAGCGCGAGAACCGCGTCCATGGCAGCGGCGGCACTCGCGTCGTAGGCAGCCAGCTGGCGGCCCAGCAACGACACCTGGTCTAAGGCCGCCTGGCTCGGATCTGCATACGCCAGAGTCGGCGCCACGAATGAAAGCATGGCGGCCAGTAATGCTGCTAAAAACCGCATTTCGCCCTCGCCTTTTTAGGAGCGGCGCCGTTCTCGCGCCAACAACTCTTCCTTGCGCTTCGGTCCGCCGGCACGCGCGACATTCCCGCCTTTGTGCACGACGCGATGCCACGGCACCAGCAGCCACAGCGGATCGCGCGCGATGATCGAGGCAGCCGCACGAATCGCCAGTGGACGGCGCGCCTCTCGGGCAAGCCACGAATAAGGACGTGTTTCACCCCAAGGAATCGAGCGCGCGGCAGTCAACACGTCGCGCTCGAAGTCGCGCGCCCAGCTCAGGTCGATTGGAACGTCATCGCCGCCTGGGCGGCGAGTGGCGCGTTCGAGCGCTTTTTGTATCGTGCGCGGAAGTGGGCGGTCGACGAGCCGCATCTTCATGCGCTTTTCCATGAGGCGCTTAGTGTTCGGCGAGGCATCGTCGACAAAGGCAATGCCGATACTTGTCCACGCGACTCGCAGGCGCTGCTTGCCGACCGTTGCGATGGCCGTCCAGCACGTCGGACGGCGGTCAAATACATACGCCGGCTTCCGACGCGCGACTCGTCGTTTCATCGTCCGTAGCGACGCATAATCTCAAGAACGCGATCGTGCGGCAGGCCGTAGACCTTATTGCCGTCGCGGCCGGTCATGGTCTGAGCCGCGAGCAACGCGTTGACGATCGCCTCGTCCGTCGCTTCGATAGTCGCGACGAACAGCGGGTTGATGTGCCCGCGATCGAGCACGGTCGGCATAAACGTGAGCGACTTTGCGCCGTACGGCACGATGTTCGCGGTCGAAAACGCGAGGATCAGATCGCCACTGCCCTCGCGCGAAGAGCCGCCGGTGCGCGCGTAGCCTATGGCCGCGCGCTTGCAGATGTCGATGAGCTCCTCGTGATTGAGCGGGGCGTCGGTGCCGACGATCATGATGATCGAGCCCTCCGCGTGCGGCTCCACC
>Ga0126371_10006513_pt1 | contig 10399 bp, 12 predicted proteins | sample PanSoiMetaPlot_4_FD_110145 | JGI IMG/M metagenome (GOLD analysis project Ga0126371, IMG submission 110145) | Tropical forest soil microbial communities from Panama - MetaG Plot_4 | ecosystem: Environmental > Terrestrial > Soil > Tropical forest > Bulk soil | place: Panama | collected 2016-02-17
CTGGATCGAGGAGCTATTGGCCCGCTACAACGCGATTGGTCCGCAGGCGCTGGGTGATCTTCGTCGCAACAATGGTGCGCCGCCTTCGGTTCTCAAGCCTGAGCTTCTGGCTAAGCTGAAGGTCCGGCTTCAGGAGCCGCCGCCGGATGGCGGTTTGTGGACGAGCGGCAAGGTCGCACATTGGATGGCAGGCGAACTCGGCCTAGCCAAAGTTGGCGTGCAGCGCGGATGGGAAGCGCTCAAGGCGATTGGCTGGTCGATCCAGTCGCCGCGTCCCCGCAATCCGCAGGCTGCAAGCGTCGCTGCGGAAGCCGCTTATAAAAAAACTCACCGACACGGTCGCCGAAGAAGCCGCCAAGCATCCTGACAAGCCCATCGAGGTGTGGGCCACGGATGAGCATCGGCTCGGCCTTAAGCCGATCCATCGCCGGGTTTGGGCGCCGATCGGGGAGCGGCCGATTGCCCTCGGTCACCATCGCTACGAATGGCTCTACGTGACCGGCTTCGTCGCGCCCGCGAGCGGAGAGACGGTCTGGTACCTTTCCAACGGGATCGACAAACCGTTCTTTGCCAAACTGCTCGCGGCCTTCGCACGTGAGACTGGTGCCGGCCGCGAGCGCATCATCATCCTGCAACTTGACAATGCCGGCTGGCATGGCCCGGAAAATCTTCCAGTTCCAGACGGCATCAGGCTCATCTATCAACCGCCACGCAGCCCAGAACTCCAGCCTGCTGAACGCCTCTGGCCCCTTGTCGATGAGCCGCTCGTCAACAAGCATTTCGAAACCATCGACCACCTTGATGGCGCCGTTGCTACGCGGTGCTGCACGCTCCAACAGGATCACAGCACCGTCAAAAACCACACCAACTTCCACTGGTGGCCAAAAACCATCAATCCGAGCTAAATACCCGGAAACCGTATGAGACGCATGGCGTCGGATGCTTCGCGCAGCAGCGCGAAGCCCGACAGCTGCGACTGATAGTTGGCGGCGCAGCGCTGATTGGTGCTGCGCTGCCGCGCATTACGGTCCGTGTCTACGAAGCCGTTCGAGAGCCGATAGCGTCTGCCCTTCTATTGTTGGCCGCCGCAGTGCCGGACCAGGAAGTCGAGACCTGGCCTTCGGTGTCCTTGGCCCGAGTGCGCTGGAGGGCGATCGCGGCCATCACGGTGTCGCGGCGGCTGTTGTAGCTGAACCAGCGCAAGAGCGTCGGAAACTGGTGATGTCTGATGAGAGGGTACGGGTAGCGTTTATAATTCGCTTGTGTGTCCAAGGGGGCCTTTGTGCCCGCACCTTGGAGCTATCGCGTTGTAAGGGCTGGCATGTCCCAGTTTTGCCGGGATCGCCAATAAAATCAATTAGTTATGAGATTTCGGCCGCCGTTTTCATGTCGCACATGTCGCGACATATTCTCCTGTGTTTTCAAGCGTTGGAAAGTGTTGCGTCTAACCGAACGCAACATGACGCGACACGGAAAACGGCGCGGTGCTAGCTAGCGCCGACTTTTGCCTCGGTGCACGCCATCATCAGATGTGCCACGAAAACGGGTAATTCACGATCGGAATGAACTGTACGCCGAGCGCCTCGGCGTCGTGGCGGGCGTTCACCACCATCTCCTTCAGCTGCCCCATCTGATTGGCGTGTGCGTCACTGTCCCAAAGGCTTACATGAACCATCGATCCGGTCGGGGAAGCTCCAGCGAAGTACCCACGAAGCCCAGGGAGCTCTTTGATTTTGGGAATCAAATAGTCGCCGGTATTCCGCACCATCCGCTCTATTTGGTCGAGCCGGCTCGGGTCGAAGTCGCCCCGCGAGACGCGGATTACACTCTTTTTGGAGATATCCAAGCTCATGGTTGCACCCCTTCACCCTACTCGTTGAATTCACTGAAGCGTGATTGCGCGCGATCAAGCGCGGTATCCCTGAACTGAGAAAGATGGACTGCATTAGCGAATGCGCCATGATACAGCGAAAATTGCCCTGCACAATTGACCCAATCGTCTGATTTTTTCCTTCGGGGCCCTTGATCCGCTAAATCAACCAATTCTAGGTTTGTTCATTGAGCATCTTGAGCACGCATTATGCTTCAAACGATGGGCGCGCCTATGAGGGCCGGTTTGGCCGCCTGTTCTCCGTTACATCGTCAGGTAAGCTTGTGGCTCACGCCCATCGCGAGTGGCAGCTCATTTTTAACGTGGAGGGCCCGCAAGCGATATTCTTCATCGGAAATGTGTCCGCGCCGATCAGCGAGGGACAAGTACTGGCGATACCGCCGTGGTGTACCCACTCGAAAGTACGGAGCAGGCAGGGACCTTCTTCGATGGTCTCGCTGCTAATAGCCGCGCCTTGGCTGCTACAGCTCCAAGCCAGCAGGGTTGTGAGCCTTGACTTGCCGCCTACGCCCTGGCGCGCCTGTGTCAGCAATGAGGTGCGAGGATTGCTGACTAACGTTTGCGCGGCTGCCTTTGAAAGCGTCGACGCGTCGCTACCGTACCTTGAACCTAATGTCGGGCGCATCTTGTCGCTCACTATGTTGCAGGCGAGAGAGAGAGCATCCTGGGAATTTCATCCAACCTTGCGGCACATGGATCATCGAATTCGCAAAGCTCTTGACATCATCCAAATTCGCAAAGGGCGCAAGATTTCTCTAGATACGGTCGCCGAAACGGTCGCCCTATCTCGCTCGCATTTCTTCAAACTGTTCAAAGACTGTGTCGGCACGTCGCCCCTTCACGTGGTTGACTGCAGCCGCATGGAATCGGCGGTAAGAATGCTTGGCGAGACCGACAAACCAATCGCCCAGCTGGCGCATGCGCTAGGTTTCAGTACGCAGGGGCACTTCACACGCTTTTTTGTGAGGCACCTTTTTATTCCCCCGAGCTCGTATCGCGCCAAACTGCGCATCGAAGGTTGCCGTCTGCACCGAGGAGGATCGGCAGCTCGAGACGGCCGCCAATGAGAAATTGAAAGCGCCGCGCGCCGACGCGATAAACGGCAGGGCCGCACTCGGTCGACGCGTGCAGAGCTGAGACTGTGCGATCTGACCGTCCTTGGCGAGGTGAGCGGGGCCGGCCGGCTTAGGTCATTTGACGTATTGAGCTCGGCAGGCCTCAGAGCGATGACTGCCTCAGGAACAGTTGGACCATACGAACTCGCTCCGTTGAATACAGGAAAGAGTGTCAGCAATCGAGATTCAACCATCGACCATGTACACGCTCGTAAACTCGCAGACCGCGTGATCGCAACGGCGCGGCGTCGTCGGGAATGATGATAGGCTCCGGAATATCTGCCTAGAGAACCTGGCTCAGAAACTGCCGCGTCCGCTCGTCGCGGCAGTTGGTAAAGAATTCGGCCGGCGGGCCGTGCTCGACCACTACGCCGCGGTCGGTCAAATAGATCTGATCGGCGACCTCGCGTGCAAAGCCCATCTCGTGGGTGACGATGACGCACGTCATGCCTTCCTCGGCGAGCTCGCGGATCGTAACCAGCACATCTTTCACCGTCTCTGGGTCGAGAGCGGCCGTCACTTCGTCAAACAGCATCACGTCGGGCTGCATCGCGAGACTGCGCGCGATGGCGACGCGCTGCTGCTGGCCTCCGGAAAGTTCGCCCGGATACGAGTCTTCCTTGCCATCGAGCCGCACCTTGCGCATCAGCGCACGTGCTTCCGCCTCGACCTCGGCCCGGCCCCGTTTGAGCACATGAAGGGGCGCCATCATGACATTCGCGAGCGCGGTACGGTGTGGAAAGAGGTTGTACTGTTGGAACACCATGCCAACCTTACGGCGGAGCGCCAGCTTGTCGAGCTTCGGATCGTTGACCTCCTGCCCCTCCACTGTGATCGAGCCGGAATCGATCGGCACCAGCGCATTGATACAGCGAAGCAGGGTCGATTTGCCGGCGCCCGAAGGCCCGATGATACAGATAACCTCGCCCTTCATGACATCGATTGAGATGCCGTCGATGATGGCTAGCGCGCCGAATTTCTTGCGCACGTCGCGCATGCGGATCAGCGGCTGGTCGGAGGTCCAGCCCATCACGGCACCTGGAAGCGCCGTTCCAGCGCGACCGTGGCGCGCGCGATCGGATAGCAATAGGCGAAGAACCAGGCCAGCAGATAAAGATACATCGGCACTAGCAGTTCGGTACGCCCCTCAGACGACAACACATCGCCAGTCAAGGTCATCGCCTCGTTGACGCCTACGATCGACGCGAGTGGCGTGCCGACCACGACCAGAGCGTAGAGGTTCATCCAGGGCGGCGTCATCCGCTTCACGCATTGCGGCAGGATGACGAGCCGCAGTGTCTGCAGTCGCGAGAAGGCGAGCGCTTCGGATGCCTCCCATTGGCCGGCCGGGATCGATTGGACAGCGCCGCGAACGAGCTCGGCGACGTTCGCCATCACAGGGAGCGTGAGACCGGCGGTCGCCTTGGCCCAGCCGGGCAGGGGGACGATGGTGCCTCCGATGCGCACGTCGAATGGCATCAACAGGATGCAGTAAAACAGCAGCACCAGCCACGGTGCGTTGCGGAAGAACTGGGTGACAAGCCAGGAGAAGCCCCGTACCGGCCGGATCACCGAAATGAGCCCGAGCCCGAGCGCCAAGCCGAGCACGGTGCCGATCGCCATGGCGAGAAAGCTCATGGTGATATTGAGGGCGAAGCCCTGCGCCAGCAGCGGCGTCCATTTCAGGATGGTGGCAAGGATCGAAGGTGTGCCGGGAGCGGCCTGCGCCTCCCCGACGCCGACCGACAGCACGAGAGCGATAATCAGAAGGGCTCCGGCGCGGGCGGTGAGAGGAGAGCTGGGCGAAACGGCCGATATTGCTCCAAGCCGAAAGGGCTTGAGGACGGGAAGAGTCCGTCCTGATCCCTTTCCGTAAGAGGGAGGGGAGACGCAAGCCCCCAGCCCAGCACTCACGGCATGTAGCCGGGGACGCGCATCGCCCGCTCCCAACGTCCCATCACATAGACCACCACCCCCACCAGCGCCACGTAGATTACCAGCAGCACATTCATCATCTCCGGCACGTTGAGCTCGTCCGACCAAATCTGGTTCGCCACATACAGCATCTCCGGCACCGCGATGGCGTATGCGATGGTGGTAGTCTTTACTAGGTTGACGAGATTGTTGTTCAGCGCTGGCAGGCTGATGCGGAAGGCGAGGGGCAGAATTACATGCATATACGCCGCGAGGCGGCCGTAGCCGAGCGCCTCGGCGGCATCGACTGTCTCGCTGGGCACCGCCTCGATGCCGGCGCGAAAGATCTCCACGTTGAAGGCGCCTGCATAGAGCGACAGGCATATCGCCGCCCAGGTGAAGTTCGATACGATCGGCACCGCCAGGCCCAAGTTGTTGGTCACATGCAGGTACGATCCCAGTGCAAAATAGAAGAAGTAGAGCTGGACCAGCGGCGGTGTGTTGCGAAAGAACTGGATGTAGGCCGCGGTGACGGCGCGCACGAGCCGCAGCCGCGAGCCTTGCGCCCAGGCACCTAACACCCCGATGACGATGCTCGCGACGATGCACAGCCCCATCAACTGGATGGAGGTCAGAAACCCGTTCGCGAAGCGCGCGCGGTCGAATGCGTCATAAAAGATAGTGAGTTTAATTCCGGTGGTAGCGTAGAGTTCGCGGAACCAATCCCAGAAAGGCGTGAGGTCGATCATATGCCCCGGAAGTCAGTAGCTGGCGCTCGATCACGGATTCTGTTCGCGCGCCTTCCTTAGGAAGGCCGACGGCGAGATATTCCACTTCTTCTCTGTCTCGACGAGCTTGCCGGTGCGGTGCCAGTCCGCGATCGTCTTGGCCATGAACTGCCCCCACGGACCGTCACGCTCCTCGAGCCGCACGGCCGCCCCCCACGGCTCAGTAAGGATGGTCTCAAGCGGCATCTCGAAGGCTGCCCATTTGGGGTCGGCGAGGCGCTCCTGGAAAGCGGTGTCGTCGTAGAGCCAGCCGACACAGTTGCCCTGCTGCAGCGCCGTCTCGGCCTCGTTCTGTCCTCGGAACGCGACGATGTCGGCACCGTAGTTTTCCGCCACGTACTTGTTGAAGAAGGCGCCCTGGATGCCGCACACCTTTTGGCCCTTGAGCTGGTCCCAGCGCTTGAGCGCAATTTTGCGGCTCACGAACACATTGACACCGGAGGCATAGTAGCTCGGTTCGACGATGCCGACGGACTTTTTGCGCTCATCCGTCACGTTCATAGTGGCAAGCATGAGGTCGATCTTGCCCTGCTGCAGGAACTGCATGCGGTTCGCCGACACCACCGGCTCAAGCTCGAGTCTGACGCCGAGCCGATCGGCCACGTCTTTGGCGAGGTCGGGCTCGAAACCCACGATTTTGCCGCTTGGATCGCGGAAACCGAACGGCTTGTAGTCGGCCTTGGTGCCGACTACAAGGACGCCCCGCTGCTTGATCTTGTCGAGGGTCTGGGCGGAAAGCGGAACTGACGCGAGAAGTGCACTGGCAACTGCGAAAATTCCGGCCATGAACGCGCGTCGCAGCATCGATCGCTCCACTACAGATCAGACTGTTCGCCTCAATTTCGGGCCGTGAATCATACAACGAGTGCGGCCGGCTGTCAGTACAGCTCAATCATTCGCCAATGGCCACTGGACGTTCTGCATAAAGCCAAGCCATGCCGTCGCTGTTGGGCTCGCTCGGCGCCCGGGAAGGGGAAGCACGGCAAAGCAAGGGCATTCGCGTATTGCCGGACACGCAAGTCGGATTGCGAAAGGATCGCCATGTGGCGGTCGCTCGTTAGCGTAAACCGTTTCGCGAATGTCTGCTAGTCGCCCATCTGCGACATGGCGAAGGTGACTATCAATGCCCGCTTGTTGGGGGAATGTGTTGCAAAACGTTTCCTCGCCGGCGAGTGAGTGAGCAGCCGCGTCAGCTCAGATGTCGTCGCAGGCTCGGTTTGCTGCGGCTCTCAATCGAACACGGCCGTGATCTGCTTGATGTCGACACCTTCTTTGATCACTCGCAGGTCGTAATAGGTGACTGTTATAACGACGCCCAAGAAGGCCGCCGTTAATCCGGTCCAGATCAGTTGACCGGTGAGACCCACGATCGGACCCGCGAGCGCAGTCAGCGCAGCCGCAATCACATTTGAGCTGGCCGCGTTGACGGCGGGAATCATGAGCGCAAGCGCAAAAACCTTCCAGCGGTACCCCTTCGTCAATTCCCGGCTTCGGCGCAAGCTCGTTCACGGCCCGAGACGCTCGACGACACAGGCCTGCAACCCAACAAACCACATCGTGTAGAGTATCAAGCCGGGGACGATCAGGAGGATCACCCCCAACAGGATCAGAAAGCCTTGGACAAAGGCGATCCCGATGACAGGCAGGAAACGGCTCAAGCCGACAATGAACGATTCGGCCAGGCCTGACCGGCCGGCGGCGCATGTCCTGGAACGCGGCGTGCAGAATAGAATAATTGCGTTACCGAGTTGGGGGAGCACCATCAGTCGTCCCCTTTCAGGCGGAGGGGGCGACCAATTGGGCATCGACCGAGGGGGAGCGGCGCGGGACCACAGCGCTACCCACGCGCAGGCAGCCAGAGCTATCCGTCACCGGCGGCAGGACCGAGCGCCGACGGTTCGACCAGGATCTATTTCAGTCCCGCGCAGCCCGGGGGGCGTCCCGCGCTCATGCCCCTCTTTGCGACATGCCGGGATGTCCGCTCAGGGTCGGCCATCGGGGGCACACCGGCCTTGTTTTGCTCACTCTGAGCTTAGCGGCCAAACGGGACAAAATTCGCCCATCGCGGAAGCGGAAAGCTTTAGTCCGCCGTAACTTCGCCAACTCGACCACCTTGGCCCATTTCTCGGTTTCATCGACCAAGGGCTTCCGAAGTTGGCGGGCGAGGCGACCAGCGCCGTAGCGCCGAGGTCGGCGAACCGGGCGTTAAGCAGTCCGGGGGAGAAGCGGCCCCACCTCGAACGCTACGAAGTCGCGCTTCACCCAATTCTGACTTAGCGAGGCGGCTGCGCAAAAACTCTACACCAGCGATTTCTTGATTTAGGTCAATATCGACGCTCTCACGCACCACAATCTGGAGGCATCGGCGGACGCTGCTGAGACCTTTTGCAGATCGCGTTTGAGACTTTTGCAGATCGCGTTGAGGAAATGGTGTGGAGCAGTGTCTTGCAGGACCAGCTCGATGCAGCAAACTTTAGCGCATTTCCAACTGCAATCGGTAGCATAGCGCGCCTCGCCAGCAAGCGCGTGCAGGCGGCGGGGATCAATCCAGAACCGTTGTTAGAGAAAGCCGGACTGACTGTCGAAGAGATCGAGGACCGTGGCGCTCGACTGAGTGTTCAACGTCAAATCAGGTTCCTCGATCTGGCGGCAGGCGCTTTGCAAGACGAGCTTCTCGGATTTCATCTCGCTGAGACGTGCGACCTCCGAGAGCTTGGTCTGCTGTACTACGTTGCGGCTTCTTCGCAGACGTTGGGCGAGGCGTTACGCCGGTTGGCGCGGTACACCTCGATTAATAACGAGGGTCTGCATGTTCAATATTTCGAAGGAAAAAATGTCAGGATCATCGTCGACTATGTCGGGGTGCCCCGACACTCCGACCGGCATCAGATTGAGTTCTGCTTGACCATACTGATGCGGTTATGCCGGCATCTCACACAGAGCCGTCTCGTGCCGACCCGCGTGAGAATTGCCCATCGACGCGACCGCGCCCTTTCCAAGCTTGCAGCATTCCTTGGCAGCGAAATCGAATTCACTGCAGAGGGCGACGAAGTGGCCTTCGACGGGGCCATCACGGGTATGCCGCTCCTCAGCGCAGACCCCTACCTCAACGAATTTTTGATCGCCTTCTGCGAAGAAGCGATGTCGCGGCGGCGAAAGACCCGCGGCACGTTCGAGTCGAAGGTCGAGAACGCGGTCGCTCCATTGCTGCCCCATGGAAGGGTTGGCGTTGGCGAGATTGCCCGTCGGCTTGGCATGAGCCGGCGGACCTTCGCACGCCAACTCGCGTCTGAGGGGCTGACCTTCACAGGGCTTCTGGAAACGTTACGGGTAGAACTCGCCCGGACGTATCTGTCGGATTCGGCGCTGCCGATATCCCAGATTGCGTGGCTGCTCGGGTATCGGGAAGTCAGCGCATTCACCCATGCCTTCAAACGATGGACCGGCAAGACACCGCGCGAGATGCGCTCGACGTTGCACGCCGGTCCAACCCAAGCCCTCCCCGCGTAGGACGCCCCTAAGCAGGTTGGGCCGGGCCGCCGCCCGCCAGAGCGCGTGGATGCGCCATCGCACCGGTGGCCGAAAACATGCACACAATATGCCGTCCACTTGCCCGGCAGCGCTCTATCAGAGTCATCAGAATTGGGGTATTTTCAGCGACGCTGGGGTAGTCCATGAAGCTACCGCGCCGCGGGTTTCTGTATGTAGCAGCGAGTTCAAACTGCTTTGCCGGCGTTTCCATGCATCCAAGTTCGAGGAGGCGACGATGTGGACCATTCGAAAGGTGATAATGATTTGTGCCGCGGTCATCGCGGCAGGAGCGGCGTGGCTCGTAGAAAGCGTCGCTCAGGAGAATGCGCCTTCTGGCGCGGGCGTTGTCACCGTGTTTGACCACGCCAAGTTAGACGCATCGTTTGCCAATGCGCTGGCAAAGGGAGAATCCGCACCGCTCTGGAGCCACACATCCAGCTATGGGACATCGGTGGTGAACTTGCGCAGCAGGGACTCAACGACTCCATGCCCGCCGCAGGGATGCAGCCACACGGGCTATACGGCAGTGGTGATTGTGACCAACGGAGCGGCGACGCTGGAGGTGGGAGGAACGACCAAGGCTGCGGGGGCCAACAAATTTGGAGGCCAGCTGGTACAAGGCGGTGAATCGCATCGTATCAGCCAAGGCGATGTATTCATCATGCCTCCGGACACGATTCACTGGTACAAGGACGTGGCAGCGCCTTTCCATTATATCATAGTGCCGGTCCCTTAACTTTTACCCGCAGCAATCGGGCAGAACCCGAAGGGAAAGGTGTCGAGCTAAATTCTTGCAACCTGTTATCCGGACCGGCTTCGGACATCACAGCAAGATGGGATTCGAACTTCCGCGGTTCCCTTCATTGCGGACATTGGTCGGTGACTGGCTCTGCGACGCGATGGGCAAGCTCAGCTGTTGGTGACCAGAGGAGCGAGCCGCGACGGCAGCAGCCGGTCGCCGGGTGGGTCTCGCACCCCCTGGAAAGCGTGACCGGCACCGCGTGCTTGGAATGCAACGCCTTGCTCACGCTCGCCGCCTCCGCGCTCGGAACGAACTTGCCGAGCAGGACCCTTGGCGTGGGCCGCCCGCTGCGTCGTTTGCTTGCCGAACGCCGAGTTGAGCGCATCGAGGATTCGGGGGTCGTGGCCATCGTTGGATC
>Ga0126371_10006514_pt1 | contig 10398 bp, 7 predicted proteins | sample PanSoiMetaPlot_4_FD_110145 | JGI IMG/M metagenome (GOLD analysis project Ga0126371, IMG submission 110145) | Tropical forest soil microbial communities from Panama - MetaG Plot_4 | ecosystem: Environmental > Terrestrial > Soil > Tropical forest > Bulk soil | place: Panama | collected 2016-02-17
GTCGGTACGGTCGCCGCGGTGTCCATGAAAACCAGCGCGAACAGGAACATGCCGAGGCTGGCGGGATCGTGGCTGACGTTGAGCAGCGCGAATTTGCTGAATCCGAGGATGCCGTAGGAGTGTGCGCCGATCGTAATCGACAGCTCATGGTAGCCGATCGCCGCGATGCCCAACGACGGCCAGTGCGCGACCCCTCCCATCATGAAGCCGTAGCCGGTGAGCCAGAACCCGAGGATGCCGATCGGGTAGATGATCAGATTCATCGCCATCGTGTTGACCGCGTTCTTCGAGCGCGTGAACCCGGTCTCCAGCATCGCGAATCCGAGCTGCATGAACATCACGAGGAACGCAGCGACCAGGAGCCACGCGAGGTTCAACGAGTTGTCCAGCGGCGGCATCGACGCCGCAGTCTGTGCGTGCGCGGCGGACGCAACGCAAAATATCGCTAGCGCCGCGAGGATCGCGGCGGCCGTTCCGAGTTGCGATCGTCTCGGCATCATTTCACCTGCCCTCGATATGACCGGCGCGGAGAAGTCGGCGCTGCCGGGTAACGGTTTGCCAGCCAAATCAGAAGTCCAAACCCCCCGATGAGCGACGCGAAAAACAGCACGTAGCCGGCCGTGCGGCGCATCCGCTGGATGGCGAGGCTTCGCGGATGCAAGCGCTGCGCACGGTTCTGCGGAATCACGCGCGATGGATCGCGCAAGTCTTCGAGAATTTGCGCCGCACTCGCATAGCGATCGCGCGGATTGCGCTCGATCGCATGCAGCACGATCTCTTCCAGGCGCGGGTCGAGGTCGGGCTTGAACGCGGTCGGCGGCTGCGGATCCTCGGAGGTCTTCGAGCGCATCACGGTATAAACGTTGGGACCCGAATACGGCAGGTTTCCGGTCAGCATCTCGTACAGGATGGTGCCGAGCGAATAGATGTCGGTGCGAACGTCGCCGCGCCGGCCGCTCACCTGCTCGGGCGCCATATAGTCGGGCGTGCCGATCGTCGATGACAGCCCGGACCAGGTCAGCCGCCGCGCGGATTCGTCCAGCGCGATTCCGAAGTCCATGATCTTGGTCTGCCCCTCGGCCGTCACCAGCACGTTCTCCGGCTTCAAATCGCGATGCACCACGCCTTCGCCGTGCATGTACACGAGGGTCTCCCCCAACTGACGCGCGTAGCCGAGCGCCTTCTCGGCCGGCAGCCCGCCCGGCTCCCGCATGATCGCGCGCAGCGACGTGCCCTCGACGAACTCCATCGCGATGTACATCCGGCTTTTCTTCTGCGGTGTCAGAACCTTGATGATGCCGGGATGGTTGAGGCGGCGGCCGACTTCCTCTTCGCGCTGAAAGCGCCCGTAAAAGACCACGTCGCTCTCGAACTGCATGTAGGGAACTTTGATTGCGACCGTGGCGCCGCTTATTTGATCGACGGCCTTGAAGATCGACGCCATCCCGCTGCGCGCGATCACCTCGATCAGTTTGTATTGATCGAGGTTTTCACCAACGCTGACCTCGCGCATTTGAGGGGCCGTCCGGGAAAAGACGGTCAGCGGACGTTAACACCCGGCACGCCGGCAATGGAAGGGGACGAGCGCCCTCGCACGCGTCATCGCCTGAACAATCCGCGCAGGCGGTCGCGCCATCCGCCGGTGCCCGGCGTGTGCCCCGTGTGCGACGTCATTCTGAACACGGCGCAGGTCAGGTTATCGCCGGTGCCGCGCTTGTTGGCAGTATCGACCAGGGTGCGGCAGGCCGACTCGGCGTCGAGGTCGCGCGTCAACGCCTCGAGTTCGTGGTCCTCCAGCACGTTGTACAATCCATCGCTGCACAATATCAGCCGGTCGTGCTCCAACAGCGGCATCGTGATCCGATCGATTGACGCAATAAGCTCCCGCCCCAGGCTGCGCAGCAGCATCCCGCGCTCGGGGTGAGTCTTGGCGCGCGCCGCGCTCATGATGCCCATTCTGACCTGGCCGGCGACCATCGTGTGATCCTTGGTTACGACCGAGATTTCCCGCTTGCGAATCAGATGCAACCGGCAATCGCCGATGTGCACCGCCGACATCATTCCCTTGTCGACCGCGACTGCGGTCATCGTCGTTGCCATCCGACTTAGCTCCGGCACCGTCAGCGCCTTGTCGTGGATCTCGATGTTGGCCTTTGTGATCGCGCGATACAGCCGTTTCGCCGCGCCCCACTCCGGCGGGCTTTCGCGGTAAGCTTCGAGCGTGACGTCGATCGCCATCCGGCTTGCAATCTCGCCGCCTTCGTATCCGCCGACGCCGTCGGCCACCGCAAACACCACGCTGTCCGGCCCCTCGATGAGATGCCCGCACGAGTCTTCATTGTCAGGGCGCGTCGTGCCGACATCGGACAGCAGCGCCAGCTGGAAAGCGTGCTCCACCGCAGGGGGAGCGGAAGGCGGAGAATCCATTGCCGGTAGGCTACCCAGTTAAACGCTCCTGAGAGAAGTGGATTGAAACGGCCAAGGGGCGGGCCGCGATTGCTCGCGACTCGCCCCACGGATTATTCGCCAAACCGCTGCTCGGGATCAGGCCGGCTTGGTTACCAGAATCGTCTCCTTGCCCTTCTTCTTCGAGCTGCGGACGAAATAGATCGCTCCGTAGACTCCCCAAATTACCGATATCGCGACCGCCATCAGCGGCTCTTTGACACTGCCGAGTCCTTCGATCGGACCGATGATGTAAAAGGCCATGCAGGCGAAGTTCGCGATCGCGCCGAAGACCGGCACCACCATGTGCTTGAAGCCGCTGAACTCGTGATGCTCGCGGAAGGCCACGATGCACACGATATTGGTCAGTCCGTAGAGCGCGAAGGTGCCGAAGTTTGAGACCAGCGTCACCAGCGCAAGGCCGTTCGGCAGCGATGAAAGCGACGCGTTGGAGCTCATTCCGATCGCGTACCAGAGGTTGTGCGGCAACGTCGCGATGGTCTTGTCGTCGGGAGCTGCGCCGCCGGCAAAGAAGTACAGCGCTGCGTATGCGCCCAGTACCGCCGAAATCGTGGCGAGCGTCCAAATCGCGCGATGAGGCGTGAGGTTGTCGCCGTGCAGAAAGCCAAAGTGCTCCGGCACCTCTTCGTCGCGGCCCATCGCGTAGGTCACGCGCGCGCCGGTGTTGATGCAGCTCAACGTCGTTCCGATCAGCGCAAGGAACACCGTCAGCGCCTCCAGCAGCATGAAAGCCTCGCCGTGCCCTCCCAGCAGCGCATTGCCCAGGATAACCATCATGTCGCCGATCGGCGCGGCGGATCCCTTTGCGTCTGCGAGGCTGTACGCGCTCGACATGAAATAGTTCGCGGCGAAGTACTCGATCAGGTAGCAGAACAGGCACTGGATCGTGAGTGAGAGCAGCACCGCGCGCGGGATATCGCGCTTCGGATTCAAGGCTTCCTCGCCCAGCGCCGTGACTGATTCGAAACCAACCAGCAGCAGGATCGCTACCGTCGCTTGAAGCATCATCCAGTTGAAGTTATGCGGAAGTATCACCGACCATGCCGACGGATGCGCCGGGGTATCGCCGGTCAGCGAGTAGTGCAGCACTTTCGAAGTTCCGTCCAGCGCCATACCGGTCGCGCCGTCCGGATGACCCAGGCGGTACGCGATTGCCAATGCCGCAAAAAATAGGAGCGCGACGATTTGGATCGCATTGATTGCGATGTTGACGTTGGTCGATCCGTTGACGCCGCGAAATGCGATGTACGCGACGACATACGAGAAGATGATCGCGACCAGCGCCATGAACACGGGACCTGGTACGCCCGCATTCATCATCCCGGGGAACAGGTTGCCGACGATGTAGCCGATCATGACGCCCATCGTCGCGACCATCACGCCCGGGTAGACCCAGTAATAAAGATGCGATGCCCACCCGATGATGAATTTCGCGATTCGGGCGAATCTGTATGCGTGCGTAGTCTTGAGAAACGCCTGCTCGGCAAACAGGTACGAGCTGCCCGCGCCGGGAAATAGTTTGGCCAGCTCCGAATACGAAATGGCGGTTGCGTAGGCCAGCACCAACGCTCCAAAGATTCCTGCCCACATCGCAAGGCCGGACGGGTATGCGTAGCCGGCCTGGACGACAAATGTGATCCACAGGAATGCTCCTGGGGCGATGAGCGCCATCGCGTTGACCGTGACTCCAGTCAAGCCCAGCGTCGGCACCATCTTTTTCTGTTCTTCAGCCATCTTGCCTCCTTCGAATCATGGGCGGGACTAGCTATCTCCCCATGCGTGCGCGCTCCCGTTACGGGCGGGAGCATGGAGGCTCAGAGCAGGAACAATGCCATTTCAAAAGCGAATGAACTCTTGATGAAAAATGCAATGGCCTGCTTAATGGACAGGCAGTCGCCTAACGACCGGTCACCATATGATCGGGCCAGCCCCAAGTCGGTGGCTGAATCCGACTGGGGCCGACCCGATTTTTCCCGGATGCTGCACGAAGACTCCGTAAGTCTCCGCGCCCGGTAAGGATCGAGCTTCGCGCTTTAGGCCACCTTCTTTTGCTTCGGAGGCCGGACCAAGGTGCGCCTGCCGATGGGAACATCGTCGATGCTCTTCGGGCAACCGTCATTGCCGGTAACAACGTATTCCGGGTATGCCGGGAAGCCGTGCTCGTGCAGATCGAGTCCTTCGATTTCGCCCTCGGTCGGAATGCGCAGCCGGAATCCGTACTTCACCGCGTACATCAATGCCATCGACGCGATGAAGGTCGCGATCGTGATTGAGAAGCTGCCGATCATTTGTGCTTTCAGGACGCCCAGTCCGCCACCGTAGAACAGGCCGGTGACGACAGTGCTGGTATCCGCGCCAGTCGCGGTGGGCGACCCATACTTGCCTGCGGCAAACAATCCGAGCGACAGCGTGCCCCAGATTCCGGCAATCATATGCACCGGGACGGCGCCGATAGGATCGTCTATGCGCAGGTATTCGAGCAGATCGATGCCCCAGACCACGACCATGCCCGCGCCGATTCCGAGCAGGAAAGCGCCCTCAGGGTCGACCCAGTAGCAGGGGCACGTGATCGCGACGAGGCCCGCCAGAAAGCCATTAACGGTGAGCGCCAGATCCCACTTGCCGCTTTTGAAGTACGAATAGAAGAGCGAGGTCAGGCCGGCCGAGCAGGCCGCCATCGTCGTGTTGAGAGAGACGCGGCCGATACCCTGCGCATCCAGGGCGGACAGCGTGCTGCCCGGGTTGAATCCGTACCATCCGAACCACAGGATAAGCCCGCCGGTCGCGCCGATGATCAGATCGTGCGGCTTCATCGGCTGTCCTCCGTCACGCTTGAATACCCGGCCGAGCCGAGGCCCCAGCGCGATCGCGCCGGCCAGCGAAATCGTTCCGCCGATCGTGTGCACGACAGTCGACCCGGCGAAGTCGTGGAACGAGATCGGATTCATGTTGGCGAGCCACCCGTCCGGACCCCATGCCCAGTGGCCGATGATGGGGTAGATGAAGCCGGTCACGGCGACGCTGTAGAGGAGGTCGCCGATAAAGTCGCAGCGCCCGATCATTGCGCCGGACGTGACAGTCGAACAGGTATCTGCAAACGCATACTGGAACACCCAGTAAGCGAGCAGCGGCACTCCGGTAGTGCCGTAGGTCGCTGGCAGACCGTGTAGCATGAAGCCGGTGGTGCCAATCCAGGGCGTGCCGGGGCAGAACATAAAAGCGAACCCCCACAGCCAGAAGGTGACGCCACAGATGCAGGTATCCGCGATTCCTTCGACCAGGATGTTGACCGTCTCGCGCGAGCGCGCGAATCCGGATTCGAGCATCACGAAGCCGACCTGCATGCAGAACACGAGATACGCGGCGACCAGGGTCCAGACCGTGTTAATCGCATTGATATGCGGCAGCGGAAGCGAAGGCGCAGCATCCGCGTAAGCCGCAGACGGCAGATACCATTTCGATATCAGCGTCACGACGAACGCCAGGCCGATCATTTTTCCGAGCATCAGGTAGCCGACGTTCTTGCGGACAGCAGGATCGCGCCACCTTTCCTTGAACAATTTGTAGGTTCTGACAATTCCTTCGAAAAGCACGTGCGACTATCCCTCCTGTTTGAAATTGAGCGGGTGGACCTCAAGCCCACTTGAGCAACACGTATGCCGCAAAGGAGAACGCGCAAACTCACACTGCCGGAGGAGGTTGGACTACTTTTGGCGGGCGACTGACCAATCACCCGAAAGTATTAGCGCGATCGCAGATCATTGGCGTTTATCCAGCCGCCGACATGCCCTGCGACTTGCGGCGCGTGCTGATTGAACAGGCGAATGCCTACTATTTGACGGGCGTTCCCGAGCGGGCGAGCGATGCTCGAACGGTCAATCGGATCGCGGATCCTGAACGGCGATCAGTCCACTTCGGATCGCGTAGTGAGTTAGCTCGAGTCGGTCGCGAATCTCCAACTTCTGAAACACATTCGAGAGATGGGTCTTCACCGTGTTCTCGCTCAACGACAGACGCTGCGCGACTTCAGAATTGCGCATTCCCATAGCGACGCATCGCACAATCTCGGCCTCGCGCGACGTGAGCCGCTTCGCAGCTGGACTCTGGTTCTGCACCATCGCTGCCTGAATCGCCGGCGGCATCCAGACGTGCCCGTCGGCCACTGCTCGAATCGCCGTGACCAGGTAATGGATCGCAAAACGCTTCTGAACGATCGCGCGCGCGCCAAGCCGGATCGCGGTGATTCCACTCTCAGGACTCTCTGTCGCAGTCAGCACGATCACTGATGCCAGATGAGCCAGTCGCGGAATCTCCTCCATCGACCAGCGTTCCATTTGCAAATCCAGCAGCAGCATGTCGCATGGCGTCTCGGCCATCACGCCGTCCAGGTCGGCAACGCGATCGACTTCGGCCACAACTTCGATATCCGACTCGAGGCGCAGCAGCGACACGAGGCCCTGACGAAACAGCACGTGTTCGTCGGCGAGGATCAAACGAATCGCCATGCTCAGCTCGCTGCGCTCGGCAGCGCGACCTCGAGCCGCGTCGAGGCTGTTCCGCCGATGTTGAGGCGTCCGCCCGCCTCGGCCACGTGCGACGCAATCGTCCACGGCGGATTGTCGGGCTCGGGAAAGCCTACCCCGTCGTCGCTAATTGTGATCGCGACTTCGCCTCCCTCCTGAGTCGCAATTATCTCGACCGCTCTTGCTCGAGAATGCTTTCGCGCGTTGGCGAGGCCTTCGAGCGCGATCTTCAGAATTCGCTCGGCCAGAGGGCTGCGCACGTCGACCGCAACATTCAGTCTGACGATCGGATCGGCCGCGGCGAGCGGCGTCGGAGACGGCGTCGATTCGACTCCAGCCAGCGACCGGATGTAACGCCGAACCTGATCGTACTCCCGCTCAACACCGGTCTGCAGCGCAAGAAGTTCCTTTCCCGCGTCTTCCGCCTGCCCGCGCCGAATCAATTCGCGGCAGGTCTGGAGCCGGAGATCGACTCCGGCGAGCGATTGCACGTAACTGTCATGCAGCGAGCGAGCAATCGAGTGGCGAGCGGCCTGTGCTTCCAGTTCCCGCATTCTTTCCTCGTAATGCGCGCGTTGCTGGCCGAAAAATCCGACCAGATATCCTGCGATCGCCAGGTAAACCGCGCGCATCACGTAAACGCCGCTGAGACCGTCGGACAACGTGACAACCAGCAGGTAGAGCGCGACGCCACTGAGCGTCACCCGCATCGTAACGGCAAGAGCGGATCGCATGCCGACCGCGATAATCGCAAACACGAAGAAGAGGTACGAAGGACCCGTCTGCCCTTCCGTCAGGAACGCGATCGCGCCCGCGAAGAAAATATCGAGCACGGTAGTCACCAGCGACAGCCAGAGCGGTGGCGCGAGCCGGCGGCTCGTCAGAAGAACGAGCGAGCCGTACGCGAAGTGGCACAGCAAAAGACCGAACACCAGCGGAGTGAGATGGAACAAGCCGCCAGCTGTACTGGGATCGGCGTAGAGCGAAAGCATCGCGAGCACCGAAAGCATGATTCGAGCGCGTGCGATATCGAGATCGAATTGATTAAAATTGTGAAGCTTCATTGGCTTAAGTCGCGTGCTCATGCGAGCAGCACACCACGCAGAAGCAAAAGCCACGCCACGGGCGAATCTGCCCCGCGGCTTATGGATAGAGAGCGCGCGGCTTATGAACGCGCTCGCGAGCGCGGGACGCCGAGCGCGACCATCAGCAGCGGACTCTTGCCTGCCGCGTGCGGCGAGAAGAATTTGGTCGTGTCGTCGTCGTAGAACGTCAGTCCCGTCGCACCACGGCCGAGCGAATAGGCTGCAAGGTAGGCTCGACCGCCAAGAATCCCCGCCTCCAGGTGCGCATCGCCATAGCCGCGATTTCCGAGCGCGGGCAGCACGCGCTGTAGGTCGGCCATATAAACGACCAGCGCCGAGCAATCCATCCCAAGCGGCTGCTCGAGGCACAGGTATCCCGCCTCGCCGCGAAAATTGCCCGATTTCAATGACTCGAACGCACGCGCCCGCCGGTCGTAGTAGTATGCGCCTGGCTCCAGTCCGTCGACGGCATTGACGATTAGATAGGTGTCGGTCAGGGGCGGAAAGTCGGCCTGCGGATGCTCGCTCGAAGCGGCCATGATCGTCGCCAACTCCTGAGCGGGGATCGTCTCTTGCGCGAATGCGCGCGACGAACCGCGGCGCAGAATCGTCTCCCCCAGCCCGGCGGACTCCTCCGATGCGATCGTCTCGACCTGAACCGCCGTCGCGCTCAGCGGTCGTATCGCCGGATCTACCTTGGCTGCTGAAACATGCGCGACCTCGTCCGCGGAAACCAGCCGCGACTCGCGATGCATTTTGACCAAGTCGGGATAAGCGACCTCATTCGACGAGAGCGGAATCGTCTCGAGCGCCAGCGGCGCGACGGCTGGCGATTGCGGCGGCACGTCGTCCAAGTGTCCGAGCGCGACCAGCGCGACCATACCCTCGCGCTCGCCGTCAATTCCGAGCAACGTCTCCACCGCAGGATCCTCGAATGCGGTGATCACCTCGGCGGAAATTTCCTCGGTCGCCGCCGCCGTCAGCAGATTCGCCAGCATCGTTCCCGCGTCCCAGTAGCAATACCGATACGCTCGCGCGCGATATTTCCACGTGCTGCGCCAGTAGATCGCTGATATCGCGATCACCGCACGCGCATTCTGCATCGATGCACGCTCTCCGCAAGCCCTGCCGAGGTAACTGCGCCAGTCGCCGCGGCGCAATCCGATCATCCGCAAGTCGCCGGGCGAAAAGTGGTAGAGGCCCGTCTCCAGTCCCGCGACATCGGCGGCTGCGACGTACATCTCGATCGGGTAAAGTGCGCCGGCAGATGCGGCCGCGCGAAAGTGGTAGTCATCGCCGCCGACACTCTTGTGCCTCGTGAGGCCGCCCGAACAAAACAGGATTCGCGTAAGCGCCGCCGTGTCGATCGATGCGGAAAAATCCGGCGGCACGTGCGACGACAGCGCCGCCAACGTCGGCGTCGAAGAGAGGCTCAAATCGCGCGGCAACGTGATCGAGGCAGCGCCGGGATAGATCTTGTACGGCAGCGGTTTGTTATCCCAATCAAGCAGGTGCGGCGTCGATCGTACGCTGGTATACGAATGCTTGGTGATCTCGTGAAAGACGCGCGCCGCCTCGATGTAATCGTTGCCCAATTCGTCACTCTCGCCGGCCGCGCACACATACCGATCGTTCAATTGACAGGTGCGCCGCCGCGCGTGCTATACGGGTTTCAAAGCATCCGGTCCTGTAGGAGAGACTATCATGGCGCAAACACTGACGTCTTCGGACGTGAAGGGACTCTTCGACAAACTCAGCAACTGGGGCCGCTGGGGCAAGGACGATCAGCGCGGCGCGCTTAACTACATTACCAATCAGAAACGCGCCGCCGCAGCGCGCCTGGTGCAGACCGGCGAGAGCGTCTCGCTGGCGCTGCCGCTCGCGACCGTCCCCGCGCCCGACAATCCAACTCCGGTCACGCACCTGATGGTGCAGGCGGGCGCCGATTCGCGCGAGCAGCCGCTTCCGTACTCCGGCGACTATTTCGCGATCGCGCCGCACGGCATGGCGAATACTCATATCGACGCGCTCTGCCACGTGTTCTGGAATAACAAGATGTACAATGGCTTCGACGCAAGCGAAGTCGGCTCGCAGGGTGCGAAGAAGTGCGCGATCGACGTCACCCGCACCGGAATTGTCAGCCGCGGAGTGCTGCTGGATATCGCGCGTCTGAAAAAAGTCGACTGGATGGAGCCGGGCGCAAAGATTCTGCCCGAGGATCTCGACGCCGCCGAAAAGGCGCAGAAGGTTCGCGTCGAAGAGGGCGACGTCCTCCTGGTCCGCACCGGACGCGCCGCGATGCGCAAGCAGAAGGGCGGATGGGA
>Ga0126371_10006515_pt1 | contig 10396 bp, 9 predicted proteins | sample PanSoiMetaPlot_4_FD_110145 | JGI IMG/M metagenome (GOLD analysis project Ga0126371, IMG submission 110145) | Tropical forest soil microbial communities from Panama - MetaG Plot_4 | ecosystem: Environmental > Terrestrial > Soil > Tropical forest > Bulk soil | place: Panama | collected 2016-02-17
CCGGCCTGGCTGCGGCGCCAGATCGGCGTCGTGCTGCAGGAGAACGTGCTGTTCAACCGCTCGGCGCGCGAGAACATCGCGCTGGCCGATCCGGGCATGCCGCTCGAGCGCGTGGTCGCGGCGGCGCGGCTCGCCGGCGCGCACGACTTCATCCTCGAGCTCGCGGAAGGCTACGACACGGTCATCGGCGAGCGCGGCTCGACGCTCTCGGGCGGCCAGCGCCAGCGCATCGCCATCGCGCGCGCGCTCGTCGCCGATCCGCGGATTCTCATCTTCGACGAGGCGACCAGCGCGCTCGACTCGGAGAGCGAGCGCGTCATCCAGCGCAACATGCGCGAGATCGCCAGGGGGCGCACGGTCCTCGTCATCGCGCATCGGCTCTCCACCGTGCGGACCGCCGATCGCATCATCACGATCGAGCGCGGCCGGCTGGTCGAGGACGGCACCCACGACGCGCTGGTCCGGAGCGGTGGCCGCTACGCGGCGCTGCATCGCCTGCAGGCAGGTCTCCATGAAGTCGTCTGAAGCAGCACTCCGGGCAGGCACCGAGTCGCGCGTGATTCCGTTGCGGCGCGAGCATGCGCGGCGCCGCGACGAGCTCGCGTTCCTGCCCGCCGCGCTCGAGATCGTCGAGACGCCGCCGTCGCCGGCCGGGCGGATCATCGCGGCGACCATCATGCTTCTCTTCTGCGCCGCGCTGGCCTGGGCCGCCTGGGGCGAGATCGACATCGTCGCGACCGCGACCGGCAAGGTCGTGCCGAGCGGTCGCAGCAAGGTGGTGCAGCCGTTCGAGACCGGCGTCGTGCGCGCCATCCGGGTGCAGGACGGACAGACGGTCCGTGCGGGCGAGGTGCTGATCGAGCTCGACCCGACCGTCAATGCGGCGGAGCGCGATCACCTGCGCGCCGACCTCTTGGCCGAGCAGGTCAACATCGCCCGCCTGCGCGCCGCGATCGCCGCCGGCGACGATCCGGCCGCCGACTTCCACCCGCCCGCCGATGCCGACGCGGCGCTGGTCGCGACCCAGCGCCAGCTTCTCGTCAACCAGGTCGCCGAGCACCGCGCCAAGGCCGCGGCGCTTGCGCGCCAGGAGGCGCAGAAGGAGGCCGAGCAGGCGACGACGCTCGCCGCCATCCACAAGCTCGAGACGATGATCCCGGTCATTCAGCCGCGCGTCGACATCCGCAAGACGCTGATGGACCAGGCGCTCGGCTCGAAGCTCACCTATTACGAGGCGCTCCAGCTGCTGGTCGAGCAGCAGGAGGATCTCGCCGTGCAGAGGAGCCGCCTGGTCGAGGCCGAGGCCGCGGTCGGCGCGATCCGCGAGGCGCGCACCCAGGCGATCGCCGAATACCGTCGCACCTTGTCGGACGATCTCGCCAAGGCGGAGCAGAAGCGCAACGGGCTCGCCCAGGATCTGATCAAGGCGGAGCAGAAGACCAGGCTGCAGGAGCTGCGCGCGCCGGTCGCCGGCGTGGTGCAGCAGCTCGCGGTCCACACCGTCGGCGGCGTCGTCACGCCGGCGCAGTCGTTGCTGGTGGTGGTGCCGAGCGACAGCCGGCTGGAGATCGAGGCCATGGTGTCGAACCGCGACATCGGCTTCGTGCGCGCCGGGCAGGAGGCCGAGATCAAGGTCGATACCTTCAATTTCACCCGCTACGGGCTGCTGCACGGCCGCGTGCTCGGCGTGTCGCGCGACGCGATCGTGCGCGACAAGCCGCAGGATCGCGCCGGCGACCAGAAGGCGGGCGCCGCGAACGAGACGAGCGAGCCGAAGGGCCAGGAGCTCGCCTACAGCGCGCGCATATCGCTCGACCGCGCCGCGATGCAGATCGACGAGGAGACCGTCGATCTCACCCCCGGCATGGCCGTCACGGTGGAGATCAGGACCGGATCGCGCCGCATTCTCGACTATCTGCTGTCGCCGCTGCTGCGCTACCGGCAGGAGGTGATGCACGAGCGGTGAGGACAAGGGGTGTAGCCCGGATGGAGCGAAGCGAAATCCGGGACCCCTGTGCGGGTTGCAACACCGCTCCCGGGTTTCGCTGCGCTCAACCCAGGCTACGACGTCGCCGCCCTCACATCCCCGCCCGGCGAAAGCCCTCCAGATAGTGCGCCATGTCGGCCGCCTCGCGGATCGGCATGTGCGCCTCGATCCAGGCAAGCGAAATATTCGGCTGCACCCGTCGCAGCTCGCGCAGCGCGGCCGCCGCGACGTCGCGCAGCTCGGCCATGCCGGCGGCCGCCGTGAGCACCCGATGGGCGCCGACGAAGTCGCCGCGCTGGCGGATGCCCTCGCGCGCGAGCCGCATTGCCTCCGCGTAGTTGCGCCCCACGAAATGGTTGTAGGCGGCGACGCCGAAATAGACCGCCGCAAACGGATCGCGCGGGCTCAGCCGCAGCGCCCGCCGCGCCGCGGCCTCGCCCTCCTGCCAGCGCCCGCAATAGGACAGCGCGAGGCCGTAGTAGCCCTGGGCGAGCGAGAAGTTCGGGTTGAGCCGCAGCGTCAGCTCGAGCTCGGCGAGCGAATCATCGTGCCGGCGCGCGAACAGATAGGTGCAGCCGAGCGCATAATGCGCCCACGGGTCGTCGTTGTCGGCGAGGATTGCGGCGTGCGCGGCGCGCTCGGCCGCCGGCGCCACCGCGGTGATGTCGGCCCAGCCCATGTGGGCGCTGAACGTATGGCTGGCGGCGAGCAGGCCATGCGCCTGGCCGTAGCCCGGATCGATGGCGGTCGCCTTCTCGAGCAGCGCCTGCGCCACCACGTTGTCCTGGCGCGTCACCCGCCAGTAGTGCGACAGCGCGCGCATCACCAGGTCCCAGGCGTCCATGTTCTCGGGCGACTTGCGCTGGGCGCGGAAGTTCTCCGCCGCGTAGAGCTGCGGCTCGATCGCGGCGACGATCGCCTCGGTGATCTCGTCCTGCACCGCGAACACGTCGGCGAGGTCGCGGTCGTAGCGCTCCGCCCAGATGTGGCTGCCGGTGGCGACGTCGTTGAGCTGCGCCGTGATGCGCACGCGGTCGCCCGATTTGCGCACGCTGCCTTCGACCACGTAGCGCACGCCGAGCTCCTCGGCGACCTGCTTCAGGTGCGTGGCCTTGCCCTTGTAGATGAACGAGGAGTTGCGGGCGATGACGAAGAACCAGCGCAGCTTGGACAGCGCCGTGATGATGTCCTCGCTGATGCCGTCGGAGAAATATTCCTGCTCCGGATCCCCGCTCATGTTGATCAGCGGCAGCACCGCGATCGCCGGCCGGTCGGGCAACGGCAACGCCGTGCGCGACGGCTCGTGCGCATCCTCCTCGCGCGGCCGGTCGTGGCCCGAACGCGTCTGCACCCCGGCGACGAAGCGCACGCCCTTGCGCGCGATGGTGCGGATCAGCTTCTGCTCGATGCCGCTGTCGCCGAGCGCCTTGCGCGCCGCGTTGATGCGGGTGGCGAGCGTCGACTCCGACACGATCCGCCCGCCCCACACCGACGCGATGAGGTCGTCGCGGCTCACCACCCGGTCGCGGTTCTCCACCAGGTAGACCAGGAGGTCGAACACCTGCGGCTCGATCGCGATGGCGTCCGCGCCCCGGCGCAGCTCCCGCCGGTCGGTATCAAGCATATGGCCGGCAAAGAGAAATTGCACGTCGGTAGCCCGAAACCAGAGCGCCGCGCTCTCAAGGAATAATCAATCCGCCCTCAAGCGCAAATCAAGCGGGGGACAAAGCCTTATGGCCGCACCGGCGGCATGCTGGCCCCAAGTCGCGATCTCCCGACCGCGACGCGCACGCAGGAGATACGGTCATGAGCCAGATGCAGGCAACCTCCGAAGGGGTCCGCCCGGTCGAGCGGAGCTCGTGGGCGGGCCGCGCCGCGGCCTTTCTGTATGGCATTCTCGCCTACCTCGCCTTCTTCGTCACCATCCTCTACGCGATCGGGTTCATCGGCGGCTTCATCGTGCCGAAGACCATCGACAGCGGAACGGCCGGCCCGCCGGCGCTGGCGGTGCTCGTCAACCTGCTGCTGATGTCGCTCTTTGCGGTCCAGCACAGCGTGATGGCGCGCAACGGGTTCAAGCAATGGTGGACCCGGTTCGTGCCGAAGTCGATCGAGCGCAGCACCTACGTGCTGCTGTCGAGCCTCGTGCTCCTGCTGCTGTTCTGGCAGTGGCAGCCGCTCCCCGCCGTGGTGTGGCAGATCGAGGATCTGCAGCTCGCCATGATCGTGACGGCCCTCTCGCACATCGGCTGGGTCATCGTCTTCGCCAGCACGTTCCTCATCAACCACTTCGAGTTGTTCGGGCTGCACCAGGTCGCGAACAATCTGTCCGGGCGACCGATGCCGGCGCCGCGCTTCCGCGTGCCGCTGTTCTACAAATTCGTGCGCCACCCGCTTTATTTCGGTTTCATCGTCGCGTTCTGGGCGGCGCCCACCATGTCGGTCGGCCACCTGCTGTTCGCGGCGGTCACCACGGCCTACATCCTGGTCGCCATCCAGCTCGAGGAGCGCGACCTGGTCGACCTGTTCGGCGACGAGTACCGCCGCTACCGGCAGCGCGTCTCGATGCTGGTGCCGTGGCGCAGGTCGGCCTGACCCTCAACTCAACTCATCGCGAGCCCGGCGAGGTGATGCGTCTCGTTGATCCGCAGAGCCTCGACCCGGCCGTCGGTCACGTCGATCTCGTTGATGCAGCACGGCGTCTGGGCGAGCCGCCAATAGGCCGACAGCGGCTGATCGAGCAGTTGCAGCAGCAGCACCCGGTTGAGGCTGTCGTGGGCGACCAGCACGACGGTGTCGTCGGGATGCCGCGCGAGCGCGAGCCGGAGGGCGTCAGCCGCGCGCGCCATCAGATCCTGCAGCGAGTCGCCGCCGGGAAAGCGCACGAGGTGCGGCGTCGCGCGCCAGGCGGCGTAGAGCTTCGGCTCGTTCTGCTCGATGTCGGCGCAGCTCTTGCCCTGCCAGGCGCCGTAATCGATGTCGATCAGATCGCCGTTGACGTCGGTCGGGATGCGGCAGGCCGCGGCGATTGCGGCGCCGGTCGCCACGCAGCGCGCGAGTGGACTCGTGTAGACCTTGATCGGCCGCCACTCGGACGCGATGCGCTCCGCGACCGCTTGGGCCTCCGCCAGGCCGCGGCGGGTCAGTGACAGGTCGGCGCGACCGCGAAAACGCTCGGGCCTGATGCCGTCGACATGGCCATGGCGGATGAGGAGAATTCTGGTCACGGCAAATCCTCCACTCGCCCCGCCCGCCATCGTCCCAGGATTTTTCGCCCTTGCAAACAGGCGCCGCCCGATTAATTTGGGCTTCACTACGGGATGGAGTCCCCCTGTAACCGCCGTTGAGGCTGATGACTCCTACTGGGCGCTTGGCGTCGGTAGGAGCTCGCCCCGGCTCTCCCACCGTCGCCAAGTGCGAGCAGGCCGACGTGCGCCTATGGCGCCCGCGTGCCGGTGCATGAGGTCGGAACGGGAGATGGGCGATGACGGGCGTCTGGGCATTGGCGGCGTTGTGGGTCGGTCTCGCGCTGATCGCGAGCCTGCTGTCGATCTGGCTTCGCATCGCGACGGCGCTGTCGGAGATCGTGGTCGGCACGATCGCGCAGCTCATCATCGGCGCCGCGATCGGCTCGGCGGTGCTGGGTACCGACGAATCCTGGGTCAAGTTCCTGGCCGGCATCGGCGCAATCGTCCTGACGTTCCTGGCCGGCGCCGAGCTCGATCCGGTGGTCTTCCGCGCCAAGTGGAAGGAGGCGGTCTCGGTCGGGCTGGCGAGCTTCGCGTTTCCGTTCCTCGGCTGCGCTGCGGCGGCGCGCTGGCTGCTCGGGTGGGACGTGATGCCGAGCTGGCTCGCCGGCGTCGCCATGTCGACCACCTCGGTCGCGGTCGTCTACGCCGTCATGGTCGAGTTCGGCTTCAACCGCACCGGCTACGGCAAGACAATCCTGGCAGCCTGCTTCATCACCGACCTCGGCACCGTGGTGGCGCTCGGGCTGATCTTCGCGCCGTTCACCCTCAAGACCGTGATCTTCATCGCGGTCGGCGTCGTCGTCTTCATCGTGCTGCCGTGGCTCACCCCGCGCTTCTTCCGCCTGTACGGCGGGCGGCCGTCCGAGCTGGAAACGAAATTCCTGCTGCTCTGCCTGCTCGGCATGGGCGCGCTCGCCGGCTGGGCCGACAGCGAGGCGGTGCTGCCGGCCTACGTGATCGGCATGGTGCTGGCTGGCACGGTCGGCAAGGATCACGCGCTGATCCGGCGGCTGCGTACCCTCACGTTCGGGCTGCTGACGCCGTTCTACTTCATCCGGGCTGGCTCGTTCGTCTCGATTCCGGCGCTGATCGCCGCGCCGGCCGCCTTCCTGGTCTGCCTCGTCGTCAAGGTCACGTTCAAGATCATCGGGGTCTATCCGGTGACCAAATACTTCGGCTCGCCCAACCGGGAGGCGATGTACACGACGCTGATGATGTCGACCGGGCTCACCTTCGGGACGATCTCGTCCCTGTTCGGCCTGTCGCACGGCATCATCGACCAGGGCCAGTACTCCGCGCTCGTCGCCGCGGTGATCGGCAGCGCCGTGATCCCGACCGTGATCGCCAATGCCTTCTACCTGCCGCGCCACCTGCTGCCGCAGGCCGAGCCGGAGGCAAGCCCGGCCGCACCGGGCGCAGCGACGCCGCTGCCGCAGGCGACGGGCGCAGCCGAATAGGGAGGGCGTCCGATGTTCAAGCGAATCCTGCATGCCAATGACGGCTCGGATCACGCCTTCGAGGCGTTGGCGCTGGCGTTTCGCATGGCCCGGGAGGGCGGCTGTGAGCTGCACATGGTCTGTGTCGAGGAGATCGACTACATGCCCGAGTTCATCGAGGAGGTCCGGGAGGAGACGGGCACGGCCGCGCGGCGCTTCCATGCCGTTCTCCAGCGCGCGCGGGCCATGGCCGCGGAGCAGCAGGTCACGCTCAGGACCCACATCGTCGCCGGCCACCCGGTGCGGGACATTCTGATGATGGCGGCCGACCTCGAGGCCGATCTGCTCGTCATCGGCGGCACCGGCCACTCCGCCTTCTACGAACGGATGCTCGGGACCACCGCGGCGCGCGTCGTGCATCTTGCAAAGTGTCCGGTCCTCGTTGTGAAGTGAGCCGCGCAGGCACACCGCGGCGCAGGACGACGGGCATGGAAGGGGAAGCATTCGGTCGATGGGAAGCTACATCTGGATTGCGGTGGGCAGCGCGCTCGGCGGCGTGGCGCGGTATTGGTGCTCGGGCGTGGCGGCGCGGCTCGTCGGCGAGACCTTTCCCTGGGGCACCATCGTCGTGAACATCCTCGGCTCGTTCGTCATAGGTTTCTTCGCGACGCTGACCGGCCCGGACGGCCGGGTCTTCATGGGCACCACGGCCCGCCAGTTCGTGATGGTCGGCATCTGCGGCGGTTACACCACGTTCTCGTCGTTCAGCCTGCAGACGCTCAATCTGATGAACGACGGCGAATGGTTGCGTGCCGGCGCCAACATCGGCCTGTCCGTCGTGTGCTGCCTGGTCGCGGTCTGGATCGGGCATGTCGCCGCCATGGGCATGAACTCGATGAAGTGGGTCTGAGCGATGCAGATACCGCGCGACGCCGTCCTGCTCCGGATCTTCTTCGGCGAGAACGACAAGTTCGATCGCCTGCCGCTGCACGAGGCGATCGTGCTCAAGGCGCGCGAAATGCGCCTCGGTGGCGCGACCGTGCTGCGCGGGCACATCGGGTTCGGCCAGTCGAGCCACCTGCACACCACCAAGATTTGGCGGCTGTCGCAGGACCTGCCGGTGGTAGTCGAGATCGTCGACGCGCAGGAGAAGATCGACGCCTTCCTGCCGGAGCTCGACCGCATGATGTCGAGCGGCCTGGTGACCATTGAAAAGGTGCAGGTCCTTCAGTACGGGAAGAAGGCGTAGCGGCCCGGCCGGCCGCCGCGGGAACGGAATTCGAGGAGAATCAGGTGGCTCTCAACAAACGCTCGCGCGTGATCACCGAAGGTGATGCGCGCTCGGCCAATCGCGCCATGCTCTATCCGGTCGGCTTCACGGCGGCGGATTTCGGCAAGCCGATCGTCGGCATCGCGCATGGCCATTCGACCATGAACCCGTGCAACGCCGGCATCGGCCCGCTTGTCGACCGCGCGGTCGCGGCCGTCAAGGCGGCCGGCGGCATGCCGCAGACCTGGGGCTTCCCGACCGGCAGCGACGGCATCAGCATGGGCACCGAGGGCATGCGCTACTCGCTGCCCTCGCGCGAGGAGATCGCCCGCTGCATCCAGATCGGCTGGGGCAGCCACCAGATGGACGGCCTCATGGCCATCGCCGGCTGCGACAAGAACAAGCCGGGCTGCCTGATGGGCATCGCCTACTGCAACGTGCCGTCCGTCTACGTCGACGCCGGCACCATCAAGCCCGGCAAGTGGAAGGGCAAGGACCTCACGATCGTCTCCGCCTTCGAGGCGGTCGGCGCCTACAGCGCCGGGAAGATGTCGCGCGAGGACTTCGAGGGCATCGAGCGCCATGCCTGCCCGGGCTTTGGGGTGTGCGGCGCGCAGTATACCGCCAACACCATGGCGACGGCGGCGGCCGCGCTCGGCCTCGGCGTGCTCGACACGCCGCTGATGGCGGCCGAGGACGAGGAGAAGCTCGACTCGCTCGACCGCGCCGCCAAGGTGCTGGTCAGGGCGATCGAGCTCGACCTCAAGCCGCGCAACATCATCAACCGCAAGTCCCTCGCCAACGCGGTCGCGATCGTCATGGCGACCGGCGGCTCGACCAACGCGGTGCTGCATTTCCTCGCCATCGCCAAGGCGGCGGGCGTGCGCTGGGACATCGACGATTTCGAGCGGGTGGCGAAACGCACCCCGGTGATTTGCGACCTCAAACCCTCCGGCCGCTTCGTCGCGGTCGATTTCCATCATGCCGGCGGCCTCCCGCAGGTGATGAAGATGCTGCTCGATCACGATCGCCTCGACGGCGACTGCATGACGGTCACCGGCCGCACGCTGGCGCAGGAGCTCGCCGACGTGCCGGCGCAGCCGCGCGCCGACCAGGAGGTGATCCGGCCGTGGGAGGAGCCGCTCTATGATCGCGGCCACCTGTCGATCCTCAAGGGTAATCTTTCGACCGAGGGCTGCGTGGCGAAGACCTCGGGCATCAAGCAGCCAAAATTCACCGGGCCGGCGCGGGTGTTCGATAGCGAGCCGGCCTGCCTCAAGGCGATCCTGGCGCGCAAGATCAAGCCGGGCGACGTGATCGTCATCCGCTACGAGGGGCCGAAGGGCGGGCCCGGCATGCCCGAGATGCTGTCGCCGACCGCCGCGCTGGTCGGGCAGGGGCTGCTCGATCAGGTCGCGCTGATCACCGACGGGCGCTTCTCCGGCGGCTCGTGGGGCTGGCTGGTCGGCCACGTCGCACCCGAGGCCTTCATCGGCGGCACCATCGCGCTGGTCAAGAACGGCGACAGGATCACGCTCGACCGCGACAAGCGGCTGATCCACGTCGACGTCTCGCCGAAGGAGCTCGCCGCGCGGCGCAAGACGTGGAAGGCGCCGAAGCCGCGCTACCGGGACGGCATCCTCGCCGAGTATGCGCGCCACGTCTCGTCGGCGGCCGAGGGGGCGGTGGTGGAGTGAGGTGAGCGGGCGCCCGCTTGCATTTGCCGGGCGCCCTCGCCATGGTGCCGCCATGAGCGAGCACATCGCCGCGACCGCGCCGACGACGGGCGCCGCCGTCGATCTCTCCGGCGCGGTGCGCCGCGACTGGACGCGCGCGCAGGTGCGCGCCCTGTTCGATCTCCCGTTCCCCGACCTCATTTTCCACGCCCAGCGCATCCATCGGCTGCACTTCGATCCGCGCGAGGTGCAGATCTCGACGCTGCTCTCGATCAAGACCGGCGGCTGCCCGGAGGACTGCGCCTACTGCCCGCAAAGCGCGCACTACGAGGCGGGTGTCAAAGCCGAGAAGCTGATGGACGCTGGCGCGGTCATCGCCGAGGCGCTGGCGGCGAAGCGCGCCGGCGCGAGCCGCTTCTGCATGGGCGCGGCCTGGCGCAACCCCAAGGACCGCGATCTCGATGCTGTGTGCGCGATGGTCGAGGGCGTCAAGGCGCTCGGGCTCGAGACCTGCGCGACGCTCGGCATGCTGACGGCGCCGCAGGCGCAGCGGCTCAAGGACGCCGGCCTCGACTACTACAACCACAACCTCGACACCTCGCCCGAGTTCTACGGCGAGATCATCACCACGCGCACGTTTCGCGACCGGCTCGAGACGCTCGAGCACGTGCGCGCCGCCGGCATCAACGTGTGCTGCGGCGGCATCGTCGGCATGGGCGAGAGCCGCGAGGATCGCGTCGGCATGATCGTGGCGCTCGCGACCTTGCCGCGGCATC
>Ga0126371_10006516_pt1 | contig 10396 bp, 9 predicted proteins | sample PanSoiMetaPlot_4_FD_110145 | JGI IMG/M metagenome (GOLD analysis project Ga0126371, IMG submission 110145) | Tropical forest soil microbial communities from Panama - MetaG Plot_4 | ecosystem: Environmental > Terrestrial > Soil > Tropical forest > Bulk soil | place: Panama | collected 2016-02-17
CGCCCTCTACGAGTCCGCCTTCGGGCTGTCCGTGGTGAGCATGGAAGTGAACGACAGCCAGGGCGTCAGGGAGGCCATGCTCCAGGTGAGCGGCAGCCCGGCCGGGAGTTCCTATGTCCAGCTCCTCGAGCCGCTCGGCGCGGACACGCCTGTGGGCAGGTTCCTGGCCCGGCGCGGGGAGGGATTGCACCACGTGGGATACGGCGTTGCGGACATCAACGCCGCGCTGGCCGCCATCGGCGCCACCGGCGTCCGGCTGATCGATGAGCGACCCAGGCACGGCTCGATGGGAGCCTCGATCGCGTTCTTGCACCCGGCCGGCGTCGGCGGGGTGCTGACGGAGCTTGTGCAGTCCGCGGCCGACTCGCGGTAGCCTGGCAAAAGCACTCAAGAGCACCAAAGTAGTGCCAGCTAGGCGCCCCAAAGTCGCACAGTCTGGCCATCCATATCTATAAAAAACGCTATCTCTCGTACGAGGGGGCTCGAACGAGCCGCCAACACCGCATCAGGGGAGTACGCTGCCAGCACCGGACGAACGCACTCGCGTACCAGCCGGGCACACGCGGCAACTTCCAGCTGGTCGGCCCCCGGCAATCGGACCAGACTGGCGGTCGCCTCGGTGCGCGAACCTCCCGTCTACACAGGATTAGGCGACATGCAGCCCGACATTGATGCCCAGCTCAGCAACTTCTTTGTCGAGAACTCCGTGCCCGAGTTCTCGAGGGTCATGCGCGGATACGACCCGGCGCAGGTCCAGCAGCACCTCGAGCGACTTGACAGCGAGGTGCGCAAGCACCAGGAGAATGCCCAGGCCTTCCAGCGCGAGCTGACCGAGGCGCACCGGCAGCTTAAGGAGCAGGAACGGCCGACCTACTCCGGCCTCGGCTCCCGGATCGAGCAGCTGCTGCGGCTGGCTGAGGAGCAGGCGACCGAGATCGTCGGCGAGGCCAGAGGGGCTGCCAACGAGCTCAACGCGGCCGCCAAGGTCACGGCCGCCGAGACCCGGGCGTCGGCGGAGAACGAGGCAGCCGAGCTTCGCGCGGTCGCCAAGCGCGAGACCGACGACCAGCGGTCCTCGGCCGAGCGTGAGGCCGAGGCCATCAGGACGAAGGCAGCGCGGGAGTCGGACGAGCTCAAGGCCACGACCGACCGAGAGGTCGCCAAGCTGCGCGCGACGGCCGACCACGAGGTCGCCGAGAAGCGGGCCGGCAACGAGCGCGAGGTCGCCAAGATGCGCACGACCGCCGAGCGCGAGGTCGCGCAGATGCGGGCGTCGTCGAAGCGGGACCGGGATGAGATCCTGACCACGGCCAAGCGCCAGGCCGATGAGATGCGTAGCCAGGCGCAGCGTGCGTTCGAGGACAGCGAGGCGGCCCGCGCCCAGGCCGAGTCCGAGTTCGAGATGCACCTGGCCGCCCGCCGAGAGGAAGCCGAGCGGCAGGAGACCGAGCGGCTCGCCAAGGCGCAGGAAGCGACCCAGAAAATGGTGTCGGAGGCCGAGCAGCGCGCTGCCGTGGCCGAGGAGCGGGCCAGCAAGGCGAGCATCCAGGCCGAGCAGACCCGACGCGAAGCGGACCAGCACTCGGCGCAGCTGGTGGCCAACGCGAAGAAGAACGCCGACGCCATCGTCGGCCAGGCGAAGGGCCAGGCCGACCAGCATCTTGCCGACACCAAGGCCGAGGCGGAGCGGGTGCGGACCTCGGCCCAGCGCCAGGTCGACGACCTGAACAAGCAGAAGGACAGCGTCGCCGGGCACCTTGCGCAGATCAGCCAGCTCCTGGGCGGTTCGATGCCGGGCCTGGTCGACGCCCTGGCTGGTCCCGCTCAGGCGGCAGTCGCAGCAGCGCCGGCCGCCAAGGCCGTCGCGCCCCCGCCAGCGTCGCAGCAGGCAGTGCCCGCCTCGGCTCAGTCTGCTCGGCACTCGGGTGGTGCGCAGGCGGACAAGGCGGCTTCGAACGGCAAGCCGGGCGAGGGAGAAGACGAATGGTGGACCGAGTGAGCCGTTAGGCCCGGCCGCCTCGTGACAACTGCAGGCGCCGTACCGCCGGAGCGGTGCGGCGCCTGCAGCGTTCGCGCTAGCTGGTGACCGTCTGGCCGCCGTCGACGATCAGGGCCTGACCGGTCATGAATGACGATGCGTCGCTGGCCAGGAAGACCGCTGGCCCCGCCATCTCCTCCGCGCTTGCCCACCGCTTGAGCGCCGATCCCTCGACCGTGGCCGGCCCCACCAGCGGGTCCTCCCACAACGTCCGGTTCAGCTCGGTCGCCGTCCAGCCCGGGCACAGCGCGTTGACCCGGACCCCGGCGCCGCCCCACTCCACGGCCAGCGTCCGGGTCAGCGAGATCAGGCCCGCCTTGGACGCCCCGTAGGGACTCATCAATGGTGCGCCGGAGACCCCGGCCACCGAGGCCACATTGATCACCGAGCCGCGGCCGCGGTCTAGCAGATGCCCGGCGAACGCATGGCAGACATAGACCGCGGAGCTCAGGTTCAGCTGTAGCAGCTTGTCCCATCCCGTCAGCCGCAGGTCCCGGAACGGCACCATGAAGTTGGAACCGCCCGCGTTGTTCACGACGATGTCGACAGTCCTCAGCTGGTCGATCGCAGCCGCCGCCGCGTCGGCGACCGCGTCGTAGCTCGTCACGTCTGTGGGCAGCACCTGTGCCTTGCGTCCCACCGCCTCGACGGCCGACGCGGTTTCCGCCAGCCCGTCGGCGCTGCGCGCGACGAGCGCGACATCCGCACCGGCGTCGGCCAGCGCGATGGCGATCACGCGGCCGATGCCACGGGATGCGCCCGTGACGAAGGCATTCCGGCCAGTCAGGTCGAACACGCTCATGATCAGTCCTCCCAGTCGGTGGGCAGCGGCCACGCCGCCGGGTTGACCCGGCGGACAATCTCGTCCAGCACAATCCGCACGAAGCGCTCCCCCACCCACAGGTGCTTTGCTCCCGCAACGCCGACGACCTCGGCCTGAGGGACCCTCGCGAACCGCTCGCGTGCTTCTGGCGGCTGCAGGTAATCGTCGTGCTCAGGCACCAGCGCCAGCAACGGCTTTCCCGAAGCGGCCCAGGTGTCGAGGTCGGCTGCGCCTGCCCGGCGCAACGGCGGCGACAGGAGGATGGCGCCCGCGATATCCGGGTCGTTCCCCCACCTCAGGGCCAACTCGCTGCCAAAGGACCAGCCGAAGAGCCACAACCGAGGCAGATCGGCGTCCGCGCAGAAGCCGATGGCCGCGGCCACATCGTGCCGCTCGGTCTCCCCGCCGCCGAACGATCCGTCGCTGTGACCCCGCGGCGACGCGGTGCCGCGCGTATTGAAGCGAAACACGGCCAGGTCGGCCAGCGCCGGCAGGCGATTCGCCGCCTTGCGCTGCACGTGGCTATCCATCATCCCGCCGTGCGTGGGCAGCGGGTGCAGGCAGATCAGCGTCGCCACCGGCGGGCGCTCCTGCGGCTGCGCCAGCTCCCCAACGAGGGTCAGCCCGTCCGAGGTCTCCAGCTCCACGTCGTCGCGGCGCGCGGGCAGCACGGTCCCGGCGGTGATCTCGGTCATCGGCTGCGTCACCACCAGGAGGGCTTGGGCAACGGTCCTGGCCGCCGCGGACGACGCTGCCAGCACGTGGTGTGCCAGTGCCGCCGCGCCTGCGGACCCGTGGCCTCCGCCGGCCAGACCACCACGTGTGCGGTGCCGACCGCTACCTCCTGGTCGCAGCCGGGGCACCGGTAGACCTTCGTCGCGGCCGCGCCCGGCACCTGCCGGACCATCCAGTCGCCGTCCGGCCACTCCTGCAGGCGGGCCGGCCCGACCCTGGCCGACGCGCCATCGTCCCCGGCAGCCGGAGCAGCGGCCGGACGCCGGGCGCGCCGTGGTTTGCCCGGCATGTCGGGCGGCAGCCTCCGCGCCTTCCTGGGGCTCACCAGCATTGCCTTCGGCCTCAGCGGGCTGCGGCGCGGCCAGCGGCGGCGAAGTCGATTCCCGCGGCGGCGTGCTCGGCGAGCAGCGGCGGCGGCGCGAATGCCGGGTATCCGTAGGCGTCGTACATCGCCTGCAGCCCGGCCAGCACGTCCGCCGCGCCGATGGCGTCGATCAGCTGGAACGGCCCGCGCGGATACCCGCAGCCAAGCGTCATCGCCGTGTCGATGTCGGCCGCGTCCGCGTAGCCGTGCTGGGCCATCCGGACCGCATCCGCGAGGTGCGGGTAGAGCAGCGCCCCGACGAGGAACCCAGGCCGGTCCGGGGCCTGAACCACGGATATGCCAAGCCTGGCCGCGAGCGCCGCCGCGCTCGCCATCGCCGACTTAGTCGTCAGGCTGGTCCGGACAAGCTCAGCCAGCGGGCAGTCGCGCACGCCACCGGGAAAGTGCACGCCGACAGCCTGCTCCCCGCGTCCGGCCGCGAGGGCCGCCGGCAGCACCGGCTGTCCGACGTCGGCGACGATCAGCACCAGGTCGCTCGGGTGCGCCGGGTTCCGGGTGACGCTGAGCCCTTCGGACGCGAGCGTCGTAGCGAGGTCGGCCTCCTGGTCGTCGCCTCGCCCGATCACCGTGACCGTGTCCGGGGCCGAGCCGCCCGCCACCCCCGCCGGCTCGGCGTCTGCCCCGGTCGCCTGCCCGTTGGCGTAGGAGTAAATGCCGCGACCGGCCTTACGGCCGGTCCGGCCCGCGGCGACCAGCCGGCGCAGCAGCGGGGCCGGGCAGTAGCGCGGCTGGCCGAACTCGCCGTGCAGCACCTCGAGGACCGACAGCGAGGTGTCTAGGCCGATGAGGTCCAGCAGGGCGAGCGGGCCCATCGGCAGGCCGATCCCCTGCGCAGCCGCCTTGTCGATATCGGCGGCGCTCGCGTAGCCGGCGTCGAGCAATTCCACGGCGTGGTTGAGATAGGGCAGTAGCAGGGCGTTCGCGACGAACCCCGCCCGGTCGCCGACTTCGACCGGCACCTTGCCGAGGCGCCGCGCCAGCGCGGCCACCGTCATGGGCACAGACTCGTCGGACAGCACCGTGGCGACCACCTCGACCAGCCGCATCACCGGTGCCGGGTTGAAGAAATGCATGCCCACGACCCGGCCCGGATGGCTGGTCCCGGCCGCCACCGACGTCACCGACAGCGACGAGGTGTTCGTGGCCAGGATCGCCTCCGGGCTGCAGACGCGGTCCAGCTCGGCGAACACCTGCCGCTTGATCTCCAGCTGCTCTGGCACCGCCTCGATGGCCAGGTCAACGGCCGCGGCGTCGCTGAACGCCGCCGCGGGACGGACCCTCGCCCGGATCTCCGCCTGCTCGCTGGGCGCCAGCCTGCCGCGGCTGACCGCCCTGGACAAGCTGGCGTCCAGGGTGCCGAGACCATGCCGCAGCGCCTGCGGATCCGCCTCGATGGCAACCACGCCGATCCCGGCCCGCGCGAATACCTCCGCGATGCCGGCGCCCATGGTTCCGAGACCGACGACGGCGACCTCGCGAATCTCCATGGCGGTGACATTACCGTCGCGGTGCGGTACCGGTGTCAGCCGGCCGCCTGGGGCGCAAAAGAGCATTACGGTGCTGTCATGTCGCGTCCCGAAGCCGATGCCAGGCTCGACCACGTCGTGGTCCTCATGTTCGAGAACCGCTCGTTCGACAATCTGCTCGGCCGCCTGTACGAGCCCGGCGAGGTACCGGCATTCGAGGGAGTAACGGGCAAGACGCTGGCGAATCCCGTCCCCGGCTGGGCGGAGAGCGGGGGCGGGTCGCTGCTGCCGTATGGCGTCGCGGCCAACATGAATACGCCCAGCCCCGATCCCGGGGAGGAATACCAGCACGTCAACACCCAGCTCTTCGGCGTCATCGACCCCGCGGCCAATCGCGGCATCCTCGCGCAGCGGATGACCGCGCCGTATAACGCCCCGGCCGACCCGCTGCTGCCGCCACCGATGAACGGATTCGTCGCGGACTACATCAGCGCGTTCGCGGCGGAGGTGGGCTCCCAGCCGCGCCCGGACGAGTACGCCCAGATCATGACCGGCTACACCCCGGCGCAGATGCCGGTCGTCGCAGCGCTCGCACGCGGTTTCGCCGCCTTCGACCACTGGTTCTGCGAGGTGCCCTCGCAGACGTTCGCGAACAGGTCGTTCCTGCACGCCGCGTCGTCGTCCGGCTATGTGGTCAACATGTCGCCGGCCGGCTCGTTCCCTGTGCATAACAGCGCCGAGACGATCTTCGAGCGGCTCGACCGGGCAGGACTGAGCTGGAAGGTCTACTGCGATCCCCCGAGCCAGGTGTCGCTCACCGGCCTCATCCACGCGCCACGGCTCTGGCCGCACTTCGAAACGCGGTTCGTGAGCACCGACGTCTTCTTGCACGACGCCGCCGCGGGAACCCTGCCCACCTACTCGTTCATCGAGCCGAACCTGCTGTACGGGCACAACGACATGCATCCGGCCTTCGACGCGCTGTTCCCCGATACGCCGATCGATCCGCCATCCTCGCTGCTCGGGGGCGAGGAGCTGCTGGCCAGGGTCTACACCGCGATCCGCAACTCGGCGTCGGAGCGCGGCTCGAATGCGTACAACACACTGCTGTTGATCACCTTTGATGAGCACGGCGGAACCTACGACCACGTTCCCCCTCCGCTCGTGCCATCCCCCGTTCCCGGTGCGCCGGCCGGTCAGCTCGGCTTCCGGTTTAACCGGTCGGGTGTGCGCGTGCCCGCCATCGCGATCTCCGCATGGATCCCGGAGCGCACGGTCGTGACCAGTCAGTACCGTCACACTTCCGTCATCGCGACGCTGCGCAAGCGCTGGCAGCTCGGCGACCCGCTGACCGCCAGGGACGTGGTCGCGGCGGACATTGCCCCGGTGCTGTCGGCTGCCGTCCCGCGCGATCCGCAGGACTGGCCGGACGTGGTGCCGAGGCCGGTCCCGCCGTATAGCGGGAAGATTCCCGCGCCCGAGATGGCGCTGCGCGGTCTCGGCAGGGCCGGGCTCGCGGCCTGCCTGGCGCTGGCCCAGCACCGCGGCCGGCCCAGCCCGCAGCTGACCAGCGCCGAGAACATCAGCCGCGCGGACGGCATCGCGCTGCTAGCGGAGCTGTCCGGGGATGTTTTTGTCCGGCTGCGCGGCGAGTAGCGATCGATGATCAGGCCGGGTCCCAGCGCACTGGCAACTCGCGCAGACTGAAGATCGCCATGCCGGGCTTGTAGCGCAGTTGCGAGGCCGGCACCGCCAGCCGCATTCCTGGCAGCCGACCGAGCAGTCCGCGGAAGGCCTCTTGCAGTTCCATCCTGGCCAGCTGGGCACCGAGGCAGTGATGCGCGCCGGCGCCGAAGCCCAGGTGGCTGACCAGCTGGCGGCCCACGTCGAGCCGGTCCGGATCGCCAAACTCAGCGGTGTCACGGTTCGCTGTCGCATACAGGGGCACGACGGCCTCGCCTGCCCGGACGGTCACGTCGCCCAGCGGGACATCCTCGGTGGCGATCCGGACCGGTGGAAGTGTGCTGCTGATCGGCACGAAGCGCAGCAGCTCCTCGACTCCGCCGGGGATCAGCGTCGGCTCGGCCGCCAGCCTCTCGAGCTCGTCAGGGTGACCGAGCAACGTGAGCAGTGACTGGCAGATCTGGTTCGCCGTTGTCTCGTGCCCGCCGATGAGCACGGTGCAGCCGAGGTTGGTCAGCTCATCCTCCGACAGCCGGTCCCCGTCGTCCCTGGCGGCGATGAGCGCCGTCATCAGGTCATCGGCTGGCTCTGCCCGCTTCCTCTCGATCAGCTGGCCGAAGTAGGAGTACATGCCGAGCATGGCGGTCATGATGAGCTCGGAGTCCTGTTCCCAGTCCCCGAGCACGGTGTCCGACCACAAGTGGAACTGAGCCATGTCCGCTTCGGGAACGCCGAGCATCTCGCAGATCACCCGGACCGGAAGCGGCAGCGCGAACGCGGCGACCAGGTCAGCTGGCTGCGGGCCGCGCAGCATCTCCTCGATCAGCTCGCCGACGATGCTGGCGACTCGCGGGCGTAGCGCCTCGACCCGCCGCACCGTGAACGCCTTGGCCACCAGCTTGCGCAACCTCGTGTGCTCGGGCGGGTCCATGCCATTGATGGAAGCCGACGCGAACACCTCGAAGCCCATCAGCGCTCGGTCCGGAGCAACCGCACGCGCCCGGGAGAACCGCTGGTCTGTGACGACTTGCCGCACTTCGTCGTACCCGCCGACGAGCCAGCCAACTTCGCCGTCGGGAAGCTCAACCCGAGCGAGCGGCTGGCCGCGCAGGAACTGCCGATGGTGCGGATCGTCCACTCCCGGCATCGGCGGCCCAGGCGGCGGCAGCTTGGACGGGCGGTCGTCGGCGAGTGTCATGGATCCGCTCCTCGTCGCTGCAGGCGATCACGACTGTCCTCTCACCGTACGTCGCGGTGGCCGGCGGTCCTAGTCACGTTCCGCTGGCCTGCCGTGTCATAGCCGCAGACCGCGCAGTCGGGGCCCAGGCCCCGGTACCAGAGGAGGACATCATGCGAGTCTTCGTCGCTGGGGCGAGCGGCGCCATTGGCACCCGGCTCGTCCCGCAGCTCATCGCCCAGGGGCACGAGGTTGTCGGCACCTTCCGGACACCCGGCCACGACGAGCAGATTCAGGCCCTTGGTGCGGAGCCGGTCCAGCTCGACGTGCTCGACGAGCGCGCGGTGCGGCAGGCGGTGCTCGCGGCCCACCCTGACGCGATCATCCACGAGGCGACCGCGCTGGCGAACATGCGCTGGTCCCGGAGCCTGGACCGCGGCTTCGCGCTGACCAACCGGATCCGGACCGAGGGCACGGACGCCCTGCTCGCCGCCGCGCGCGAGGCCGGCGTGCGCCGGTTCGTGGCACAGAGCTTCGCCAGCTACCGCTACGCCCGCGAGGGCAGCTGGGTCAAGACCGAGGACGACCCGCTCGACCCCAGTCCGCCCGCCTCAGCCCGGCAGACGAACGCCGCGATGGCATATCTCGATCAGGCCGTGACCGAAGCGGGCGGTATCGCGCTGCGCTACGGCGGCTTTTATGGCACCGGAGATGACGGCTTTGCCAGCATGGTGCGCAAGCGCCGGTACCCGATCATCGGTGCTGGCGCGGGCGTCACCTCGTGGATCAACTTCGACGATGCGGCCGCTGCCACCGTGCTGGCGCTCGAGCACGAGGGCCCGGCGATCTACCACATCGTGGACGACGAACCAGCGCCTATGCGCGAGTGGCTGCCGGTGTTCGCTGACGTGCTCGGCGCGAAGCGACCGTGGCGAGCGCCTGGCTGGCTCGCCGCGCTCATCGCGGGGGGCGCCATGACGGCGATGGCAACGCAGTCACGCGGCGCATCGAACGCCAAGGCCAAGCGCGAGCTCGGCTGGACGCTGCGCTACCCGAGCTGGCGGCAGGGATTCGCGGCCGCCTACGGGCCGCGGCCGGCAGCCGCTGACAGCACGGCACGCGCAGCGCAGGCTATGGGCGGCGACTCACTCAGATGACGATGAGCGGACAGGCTGGCGTGCCAGGCGATTGGTTCTGGCGGGTGATCGCGCGCGCCTCGGCCAGATGGCGCTCCCAGGGTTCTCTGCCAAGAGCGGCGCAGGACAACCTGGCCCGCCGTACGGAGCCCGCCGGATCAGCGTCGCGGCTAGCGGCGGCGCGGAGCGATCCCTGGCAGGCTCTGCCCGCTGATGCCCTGGTCGCGGGCAATGCGGCGAAGCAGTTCCGTCAGCTGCTGCCGCTCGCTGTCGCTCAGCGACGCGCCAAGCATTGCCTGGTGGATCCGGCCGACTTCTTGCACCTTGGCCAGCATGTCGCGACCCGCCGGAGTGAGATACAGCCCGTAGGAACGCCGGTCCGCCGGATTGCGCCGGCGCTCAACGAAGCCGCGTCCTTCCAGCTCGTCTACCAAGAAGACCATCTGCGTCGGGTTGAGCCCGATCAGCTCGCCGATAACCTGCTGAGCCTTTCCCTCGTTCGCGGCCAGCCTGCCGAGCATGCCGACGTGCCGAGGCTCCACGCCGAGCGGGGCGAGCTGCTCGGCGAACTGCCTGGCCGCTTCCATGCCGAGCTGCACGAGCAGGAACGCGAAACCGCTGCGCTCTGGCACCGGAGTGCTCGCGGTTGCATCGTCAGTCATACGGGAATACTATCGCGCTAGAGGATAGTTTTCAGAAGGAGATCATCTCATGTGGGAGATCAATAAGCTCAGTGAGCTGGCTTCCGCGTGAGCGGCGCCGATCGAAAAAAGGTAGCGAGGTGACTTCGATGGCACGAGCCGACGGTAACAACCCGGGCCTACGCGCATCCGACGCAGAGCGAGACGCGGTAGCCAGCGAACTCGGCCAGCACTTCCAGGATGGCCGGCTGGAACACGCAGAATATGACGAGCGACTGGGCGCTGCCATGGCGGCCAAGACCCGGCGTGACC
>Ga0126371_10006518_pt1 | contig 10395 bp, 9 predicted proteins | sample PanSoiMetaPlot_4_FD_110145 | JGI IMG/M metagenome (GOLD analysis project Ga0126371, IMG submission 110145) | Tropical forest soil microbial communities from Panama - MetaG Plot_4 | ecosystem: Environmental > Terrestrial > Soil > Tropical forest > Bulk soil | place: Panama | collected 2016-02-17
CACCTGTTGCGTAGATGATGCCGAGCGCCTCTTTCGCCGCGACATCATTTTGCGCCGCAGCTTGGGTGAGAAGACGAACTGCCTCGGGCTCGTCATTCTTAAGGAGGAGAGCGCAATGATAGGCCAGCCCGAGAAGTGTTTCGGCTTCGGCATTGCCTTTGTCAGCCGCAGTCACTGGAGCCTGCAAGTCGGCGAGATTCAGAGCACGTGCCTTCTCGATTAGATCGTATGCACTGCGAGTCTTTGGCGTGGCAGGCCTCGGATCAGAGTCATGGTGATCACTCGAAGCAGTCCGGTGTGTTGCCACATCAGGGTTTGAGGTTTGGTTCGCCGCTGCGTGTGCCTGTTGGTCTTCTCTTGGTGGATGAGGAGATGCTCCGATTGTGATTGAAATCTTGTTTCTGCCACTCGAGATTGCCGGCGACGTCGGCTCCTTCAGGTCGACCATAACCCGCGCCGTCGGCGGATTGCTTCGGAACAAAGAAGCGCGTACGGCTATAAACGCGCCCTTGTTTACCGGGATGCGTTGACCGGCATGGAGGAGATCGCATCCCGGAAAATCGAAGACCAAACGATCGGGGTGCTCTACTGCCCTGCTCTCGGGAACAATCGGAGCCATCGTTTCGACTTCGATAGTTACCCCAGAACCATTCGTCGTGACGGAGATATTGCGAATGGTTGTTCTGGTGGGCAGACCAGGGCCCTAAGCCATCCCCTTCAAGGACATCCCACCAACAAGACATAAAAGGATGAACGCTGCACACTTGGGCATCCCCGGTCATGGTGCACGTTCTGTTCCCCTTGCAGCCCTCGCCGGCTTGATTGTGGGACCGTAAATAACTGAGGGTATGGCTCTTAAAGACGGACTCGCAGGTCCAGTTTTCGTAAATCGACTCGCATTGATCGCAAGCGGCCAAAAGACGCAGCCGTGCGCTTTTTGACGGTCAACGTCTGGCGAGCGTCACAATTTCCTCATTTCCATTGCGATTGCACGCGGGAAGAGAATGTTGTTTTCAAGATGGATGTGCTGGTGCAGATCTTCCTCGAACGCTGCAAGACGCTTGTACAGGGTCTGGTAGCTCACACAGGCATCGGCTGGAGGCGCGAAGTCGTTGCTGGCTTTGCGCAGGGCGCGCAACGCACACCCGGCCGAGTCATGTTCGTGTTCCATCATGGAAACCGGATTCCGGACGGTCCCAAACGGCGCGGGGACGACGAGTTCATTCTGGACGACGGACTCTTCCATTCTCACGATGTAGGGGAAGAGAACCATCTCTTCTTTCATGAGATGGGTCGTCAATTCTTGCGCGAGGCCATTGAAGGTTGACTGAATCGCAAACAACTCGGGATGGTTCTTACCGTGGACGGAAGACACTTTGTCCAGCAAAGCCGCAAGACGAACAGTCTCCTCGCGAACGTATTTGTGGTGGGTATTTTTTATGTGCGCGATGAGTGCGCCCAGTGATTCGCTCTGCCAGTCATGAACCTTCTGGGCGGCCCGGGCGGTCTCCTGTTCCATTTGTAAGGAATCGAGGACCTGGTCGATAGAAACGCCAACTCGGGAGCAGGCTTCTTCGAGAGGCTGGTTGCCACCACAGCAATAGTCGATCCCGAACTTTTCGAAAACGCGGGTTGCGGCGGGATTCTCCACGGCCACTTCGCGTACGGTCTTCGCTGTCATCACAGTCATCGCTAGTCTCCTTGTTGGCAATTGTGCGTCACGTTTTGAAGATAGCGGGCAGCGGGAGCCCTGCCGATGACTTATGTCACGGCAGCGGAGGGGAAGTTCTTATTACAACTTTTGGATTGGAGTCACTCAGACTGCAGTTCTGCTTCGAGGGCGTTTAAATCGGTGATCGTAACCATGCGTCCGTCGATTTTGAGCATGCCCTCAGATTGGAAGCGGGAGAGGTTTCGTGATACGAGCTCGCGGACTGTTCCAATTTGTGATGCCAATTCCTGATTGTTGGCGGGCAAGGCAATCTCAATCCCATCTGCTGTTCGTCGCCCTGATGCTTTCGCGAGCCTGACCAAGAAAGCGGCAAGGCGATGCCGGACCGTCGTGAAGGAAAGCTCCTCGATAATTCCCACCAAGCGCCTGAGGCGTGCACCGACCACACGCAAGACCTTGAGGGAGACCTGCGGATGCGTGAGACAAAGCGACTGAAAGTCTTGCTTGCTGACGAAAAGCAACGTGGCATCGTCGATTGCAGTTACGGACGCGGGATAATTACCACCATCGAAGACTGGAAGCTCAGCAACTGAACTGCCGGGACCTTCGATGCTGAGAACATGCTCCCGTCCGCCTGCAGAGCTCTTGAAGATCCGCACGTGCCCTGATTCGACTACGTACAGTCCCGTACAAGGTTGTCCTTCCGAAAAAACCGCTTCACCCGCTGAGAATTTTCGGGGGACGGTGTGTTGCGTCAGGAAAGCAAGTTCAGGTTCGGTCAGTCCAGAGAAGATTGGGACGTGAGCGAGCGTCTCACGGTGGTTGGGTTTTGCGTCGGGCACGCCGCCTATTGTAATGGAGGCAGGGCTACTATCAGGCTCGGTCGGCGCCCAGTTTAAAGAACACGGAGAGCTTGCACCAGTGTGCGCTCAACGATGGGCGGAGGGACATAATGTTTGGGGATGTACGCGCAGCAGGGTTCCTCTGCCATCGCGTCTCCATTCCCGGCGAATGAGCGGGCGCGTGATCCTCCGCATATTTGACGGAATTCGCAGGCACCACATTTCCCTTCAAGTCTGTCCGGGTCTCTGAGTTGCTGGAAAATTGGCGAATTTTGATAAATGTCGCTGAGAGGCGTTGTCCGGATGTTGCCACCTGAAATTGGCAGGAATCCGCTCGGATAGACCTCGCCCACGTGTGATATGAAAACGAAGCCTTTGCCGTCGTTCAAGCCGCGTGGAGCACGGCCGATTGTGTCGGTCACTTTTGCGATCGGCTTCACAGATACTGATTCGGCTGACCGCTTTTCAAGGACTTGCTGTTGAAGGACAAACCTGCGGTAGTGCTGGGCCTCGGTCGTCTTTATGTGAAAAGGCGCGTGCAGTGAGAGGCGATAGAGCTTCCCAAAAATTTCTTCGAATTCATCGGCCGTTAAAAGTTCGGCGAGCTTTCCGCGTCCGGTCGGCACCAGGAAAAATACGCTCCACAATGCGATCTGTTTCTTCTGGATCAATGCAGCGATTTGATCGAAATCCTCGTAGTTCGTGCGGCTGAACGTTGTATTGATCTGCACCGGTAGCCCAACTTCGTTGGCCCACTCAATCGCGTCCATTGTTCTGTCGAACGACCCCGACATTCCACGAAAGGCGTCGTGCACTTCCCTGTTCGATCCATCGAGACTCACTGCGAGCCGGGCGAGGCCAGATTGCTGCAGGCGATGAATGATTTCGCGCGTCAGCAGAGGCGTTGCGCTCGGCGTGAGAGAGACCCTGACGCCGATGTTCGTGGCGTACCCGATCAACTCGAACAGATCGGGCCGCTTGATTGGATCGCCTCCGGTGAGGACGAAGACGGGAACTTTCATCTCGGAGATCTCGCTGATCAAGCGCTTTCCTTCGTCGGTGGAAAGCTCAAGCGGATGCCGCTTCGGTTGCGCGCAGGCACGACAGTGAACGCAAGACAAATCGCATGCCTGGGTGACTTCCCAAATCGCGATGTAGGGACGCTCGTTAAAGTCGATGACATTGTTGGCGACTGTCATGCGCCTATTGGAACTGACGAGTTTCGACGACGCAGTGACTAAAGTCTCACCGGAGTTCTTTTTGAGGTGCTTTTTGCGGACAGGCCTACTCCCCCTGGCCGTGACAAAAGTCATCGCTGCCGGGGATCTGCGCTCTTACCCTGCGAGGGTGACGTAGTTGTCAGCAACGCATGCGCTTTCGGTCGATCGCGGCGATGCGGCCGAGACGAACTTAATATGGAGGACTCATCCATGCCGTGCAAAAAGCTTTGGATCGCGCTCGGGATCGTTATGCTGGCGTCGTTCGCTGTGCTGGGGAGTGTCGGGTATAAGGCGATTAATAGCGCGCCGCCCATCCCATCAAAGGTCGTTACGGCCGATGGGCAACTGTTGTTCACGGGCGAAACCATTCGAGATGGACAAAACGTGTGGCAGTCCACCGGAGGTCAGGAAATCGGAACGATCTGGGGCCATGGCGCCTACGTTGCACCCGACTGGACTGCTGACTATCTGCACAGGCAATCGGTGATCGTCCTGAATGGCTGGGCGTGCCAGCAGGGGTTTGGCAACTTTGAGGCGCTGCCGGCAGAGGGACGGGCTGCGCTGCAAGGGCGTTTGACGGAACTCACCCGGCGAAACACGTACGACGCTGCCAGCGACACAATCGTGCTCGATAGCGAGCGAGCCAAAGCCTTTGATGAACTTGCCGCGTATTACGGGGACGTATACGGAAATGGCAGAAACGAATATGCGATTCCTGCCGGCGCGCTCAAGGATCCTGCAAAGCAGCGGCAGATGGCGGCATTTTTCTGGTGGACAGCGTGGGCGGCAAGCACAGACCGGCCCAATCAGAATGTCACGTATACGCAAAATTGGCCCCATGAAGAACTCGTTGGAAATCGGGCAACCGGGGCGACGGTAGTTTGGAGCGTCATTAGTTTCGTGCTTCTGCTTGCCGGCGTCGGGGGGATGGTGTGGTACTTCGGGTCGCAGGAGCACGCTCCGTTTTCAGGTCCGGCGCCCCGGCATGATCCATTTCTCGGATTGAAGCCAACTCCATCCCAGAGAGCAACGGTGAAGTACTTCTTTGTGGTGGCTGCGCTCTGGGTCGTGCAGGTTGCGCTCGGTGCGATCGTCGCCCACTACGGCGTCGAAGGCGGTGGGTTCTATGGCATACCGTTGGCGAAGTGGCTTCCGTACTCCGTTGCACGAACTTGGCACTTACAAATCGGCATTTTCTGGATCGCCACATCATGGCTGGCGACGGGCCTTTATATTGCTCCCGCTGTGAGCGGCACCGAGCCAAAGGGGCAGCGGATTGGCGTGAATGTGCTGTTCGTCGCTTTGGTGGCGGTCGTCGTCGGTTCGCTCGCTGGGGAGTGGATGGGCATTGAACAGAAACTTGGGAACCTATGGTTCTGGTTCGGCTCACAGGGCTATGAATACGTAGACCTGGGACGCGTGTGGCAGATCCTGCTATTCGGCGGATTGGTGTTTTGGCTGTGGCTCATGTGGCGCGGCCTAAAGCCTGCTTTGGCGCGCCGTGACGAGAACTATTCGTTGCTGATGTTGTTCCTGGTGTCGAGCATTGCGATTCCAGTGTTCTATGCGGCGGGCCTGATGTACGGCCAGCGCAGTCCGCTCATCACCGCAGAATATTGGCGCTGGTGGGTTGTTCACCTCTGGGTCGAAGGCTTTTTTGAGGTGTTCGCAACGGTGGTGATTGCGTTCCTGTTTACACGTCTGAAACTTCTCTCGGTGTCGTCAGCGACGCGGGCGGTCCTGTTTTCCACCGTGATATTCCTGTCGGGCGGCATCATTGGAACTTTCCACCACCTCTACTTCACCGGTGCTCCAAGTGCGGTGCTGGCTCTCGGTTCGGTCTTCAGCGCTCTCGAAGTAGTACCCCTTGTTTTGGTGGGATTCGAGGCATGGGAAAACATCCGACTCTCACGCGGCACTGCCGAAAACACATGGATCCGTGCTTACCGGTGGCCAATCTACTTCTTCGTCGCAGTAGCATTCTGGAATTTCGTCGGGGCCGGCTTGTTCGGCTTCATGATCAATCCGCCCATTGCTCTGTATTACGTGCAGGGACTGAACCTCACACCCGTTCACGGTCACACGGCGCTGTTCGGTGTCTACGGAATGCTTGGCCTCGGACTTATGCTGTTCTGTCTGCGTGCATTGCGTCCCGGCTTGGAGTGGAAGAATCGTCCACTCGCCATTGCTTTCTGGTCCATCAACCTTGGCCTTGCGTTCATGGTTCTGCTGAGCCTGTTGCCTGTTGGACTCATGCAAGCGTGGGCGTCCGTGGAATTCGGCACGTGGTACGCGCGATCGGCAGAATTCCTGCAGACCCCGCTGTTAACCCGTCTACGCTGGATGCGTATGTTCGGTGATTCACTGTTTGCTTTCGGAGCACTCGTGCTGGGATGGTTTGTGCTCGGGCTGGTGACGGGGCATTCGTTCACAAAACAATTACCCGTGCCGACGGACGAGCACACGGCAGAGGAGCTGGAGGTCGCTCACGCCGGAGACTAGAGCAGGTTGCGGATTCAATTCGCAGAAAACAGACTCTCGGATGATTGTTGATGCTGGTCGAGGCTCATCGCGTCACTGATCCCAGGGTTGTCAGACGAGCGAAAACTCTCGTGACCACGCGATCGCAACGTGAACCATGAAAGGGCAGAACCTGGGTCGTCGAGATTCTTGCCCGTGCATACAGTTCTTTCCGGAGTAGACCATGGGCACGGTGTAACCGGATTTTGACATTGTCCTCTGTAAGGGAGAGGCATGCGGCGGTCTCTGCCGTGCTCATTTCTTCAACATCGCGCATGATGACGACCGCGCGGTAATGTTCAGGCAGGCTTTCGATTGCATGTTCGAGAATCTTGTTCAGTTCACTCGCAGCGGCATGCGATTCAGCATCAGGGACTGACTGAGCTGGACCGAGTTTTACGGATTTTGCGTCATCCATCTGGGTCCATTCCTCGAAACGGCTGGCGCGGCGAATGCGCGCTAAAGCTTCGTGCACGGCGATTCGCGTCAGCCAGGTCGAAAAACGTGCGCGCCCTTCAAATTGCCGCAGATGCTGAAACGCGCGCACGTAGGCTTCTTGCATCACATCCTCAGCCTCGCCATCATTGCTCAAGATTGCTCGGGCCACGCGATACAGACGCGTGTTGTAACGGCGCATGATTACCTCGTAGAGGGCCGTTTCCCCAGCCAAAACCCGTTCCACGACTTGCTCATCGGAGAGCAATCTGGCAGCCGTCAGAGTCAAAACTCCATTCGCCATGCACGCTTCCTTATCGGGCAAATGCCACCCACTGAGATAGAGTGCGCTTTTTGCTCTTTGGTTACTCCAAAATTTAGCTGGCCCCCGCTTTTATGCGGTTGAGAGCTATCATTTCGTACGAATCGTCGAATAAGAGGGGAATATGCCGTCAAAACCGCCGGATATTACGATCTACGAAAAACCGACATGAACCAAATGCCGCGAGGTCAAGAGGGTCTTGACCACAAGCGGGATTGAATTTCAGACCGTCAACTATCTCGAGCAGCCGTTCTCGGTGGAAAAGCTGAGGCAACTAATCCGTCGTACTGGATTGAGTCCGCAGCAGCTCGTGAGAACTACGGAAGACGCGTATCGACAATTTGTGGCTGGACGCGACTTGAGTGACGCGGCGCTGATGGAAATCATGGCAAATCACCCTGAACTGATTCAGCGGCCGATCGTCGTGAAAGGCGACAAAGGGGTCTTGGCGCGTCCGGTAGAGAATCTGGCGGAACTCGGCATTCTGAAGAAGCCGCGGAAATGAACTGATCAGAGCAACGCTTGTATCCAACGCGAGAGAATGTGTTCACACGGACTTGCGGTGACTGTCGTCCTATATCGAGTCTAGGAGTATTCAGTGAAGACCGACGCTTTAACGAATCCGATCGTGAAGGCTGCGATTGAAGCACTGCCAAATGGCGACCGTGAGGCATGGGATGCCTTGTTCGAGCCAGATGTTGCGCGATTCGACGACGGCAGTCCGCGAGACTTCCAGCATTTCACTCGCGACGCGATGGGCCACGAGCGTTTTACGTCGATTGAATCAGGTCGAGAAGGATGGGCTACACGTAACCGGCGGTTTCCACTCGGACCAATGGGGCGACTTTCGAACTTATTTTCGCTTCCATCTTTCGCGCGCTGGAAAGATCCGCCGACTTGATATTGGTCAGGCGGATTAGCCGGCTCTCATTAAGAAAGTTTTTGCATCGCATGGGAGAGTCTCTGAGTGCAAACCCTCAAGATCATTCTTGGTGGCTTTCTTCTGCTAGGAGTCTGCTTTCTTGCAGGGCGCTGGATTGGCGCCGCAACGAATACCGTCATGAAGTGCTTCCTTGTGCTCTGGCTAATCGGAACACTCGCCAACATGTGGGTGGGCGTTAGTCGTGCAGGATATTCCGTTCGCGACGAAGCACCCGTTGCCTTAGTCGTCTTCGCGGTCCCGGCAATCGCCGCGATTCTGATCTGGTGGAAGACTGCTTAGCGAGCGCGCAAAAGGCACATCGGGACTTTATCTTCGGTGCCAGCGTTTGACGGAACCTTGCTTTCGACAATAAATAACGACTGTCACGGGTTTATTGCGCGATGCAGTGGCCAGAACCCCCAAATAGGAATCATCTTACGCGGAGGTCCATTCCGCTGCTTCCTTCTTCGCTAACCATGCTGTCAAAAGTTACGGTTGTTGGATATCGCCGGTCAGCCTACCTTCACGATCTGCTGCACCTCACGTAACTAGTGCTTGTTACGTACCGAAATCCTGAGCGCCAAACGGAATTCCCCCGAGCGTTAGTAGTAGCCAAGGGCGGTCGGGCCTCGCCGGTCTCGATGACGGGCGTTACGGCCTTGTAACTGCGGAGAGCTGTCGATGAAGTCAAGACGACTGGCCTGTTCATGCATAACCGTTGCCCTCACGATTACAGCGGTCGCATGGGTCTATCCAGAACATCGAAGCATCGCACTGCTGGCGTTTGAGAAACTCGAGCCGGCGAATCGAGCGACACTCGACAAGCTCTGGTCCGACGCGCGCGTAGGGCACGAAGCTCGGTTGTGCACACAGATTGCCGGGCCCACACAGGGCGCCAACCCGACATGCCTGGATTACGCTGCCTGGGCCGCCATTTCCGGGGACCACTCGTGCTCTGCAAAAGACATGCTAACCACGGTGCTTGACAGCACCTGGATCCTCAAGGTCGCCGGTGTCGCAGACCATCTGAAATCAAACCTTGCGGCGGCGAAGCGATCGGATCAGCGACTGAATGCCGTGCGGGCGTCGGACATCGCGCTGCTGCGCGCCGATCCCGCTTATGTGACACGTGCCGGGTCGAACAATGCTCACTTCCTTCTCGCTCGTCCTGATGTCGCGATGTCACCCGACGCATACGGAAAGGTCGCCCTGGGACCGAATGCTGAGATGAACGCGTTGGCGACTTACATGTGGTATCACTTGCGAGCCTTGGCGAAGGCTACGCACATTGCGCAAAACGACGTTCCGTCCAACATGCGCACCAGCGCCGCGCTCGCCGTGCTCGCGGATGAGGCGTTCGCATTGCACTTTCTAGAGGACAGCTTCGCCTCGGGCCACGTCGCCGGAACTTGGGGGAACTCCGCGATCCGTAAGGGTACACACGACTATTACAGCGAGCATGGTTTGGAGGTGGCTAGCTGGAACCACAACCGCTTCGTGGCTCTCGGCGATGCCTACATGAGCCCGGAAGACGCCGATCGGGCGGCAGCGGCCGTGCGCGACAGTCTTGCGCACGTCGCGACGGCCCTCGATGGCGGCGTGCGCATCGTCGAGCCAACTGAGGTGAAGGCGACCGAACCCGAAGGCTTCGACGTGTGCCACGAAACGCGCTTTCCCGCCGCCGCGGGACAACTTGAAGACATGAAACAGCTCATTCCGATCATCGCTCAGACACCGGTGCCTGCACTGGGCGCCGGCAAGGGAGAGTTGCCACGCTTCCGATCGGAACTCGGGCCGTTCATTGGACTGGTGAGTGGACTAAGTGCTGTCGGGCTGAACAGAGGCTTCGGATCTGCTCAAAGCGGAGGAGGCGGGACAGGAGTGCTCGATCTGTCATTCCGCATGGGACTTGGCCTGGAAGGAGTCATGAATGCGTCCAGTGACGGCCTAACATTCATCGATGTCGGAGTCCGGCAAGATTCGTCGACGCATGGAGGCGGTGCTTCGGTTCCTGGCAGAGGAGGGATCGTGTTGCGTGGGCGCGCGCCCTTCTGGCTGGTCCCAGGCGACCTCATATTGGCCGCACCGATTTTGGCATTCACAAAGCCGTCGGCGCTCACGAAAATGGGAGTACAGTCTGCGAACGGAGGGCTGATTCCGTGGCAAGCTGTGATTGCGACGCGCATCGGTCGCATTCAGTTCGTGCTCGGCCGCGAAGTCGCCGTTAGCCTGTACGGCTTCACGTCCGAGCAAAGCTTTTTGCTTCCCACCCCGGGCGTGCCACCCGTGAATGCGACTCAGATCCACCTGCAAACGATTCGGTTTGACTTTCCGATCGTCGAATATCGCCCGTTTCGATCGTTCTCACAAAACCAAAGCTCAGGTTTGGGCTTTCAATTCTTCGCGGGATTCGATAAGCCCGACAGCGCGTCCGTTGTGCAGCCCGTCGGCGCCCCGAAACC
>Ga0126371_10006519_pt1 | contig 10394 bp, 6 predicted proteins | sample PanSoiMetaPlot_4_FD_110145 | JGI IMG/M metagenome (GOLD analysis project Ga0126371, IMG submission 110145) | Tropical forest soil microbial communities from Panama - MetaG Plot_4 | ecosystem: Environmental > Terrestrial > Soil > Tropical forest > Bulk soil | place: Panama | collected 2016-02-17
CAACGACGACCGCCAGCGCTCCTATGGTGGGCTCAACGACGACCGTCAGCGCTCCTATGGCGGGCTCAACGACGACCGCCAGCGCTCCTATGGTGGGCTCAACGACGACCGTCAGCGCTCCTATGGCGGGCTCAACGACGACCGCCAACGTTCCTACGGCGGGATGTATGATCGTCAGCAGTCCTACGGCGGCCTGAATGACGACCGGCAGCGCTCGTACGGTGGGCTGAACGACCGTCAGCAGTCCTACGGCGGGCTCACCGACTCCGAGATCGATCACCTGCGAATCCTTCTCGCCGATGTCGCGGCCGACCGCCAGCGTTCCTATGGCGGGCTGAACGACCGTCAGCAGTCCTATGGCGGGATGTACGACCGTCAGCAGTCCTACGGCGGGATGTATGACCGTCAGCAGTCCTACGGCGGCCTGAACGACAACCGTCAGCAGTCCTATGGCGGGATGTACGACCGTCAGCAGTCCTACGGCGGGCTGAACGACGACCGGCAGCGCTCCTATGGCGGGATGTACGACCGTCAGCAGTCCTACGGCGGGCTGAACGACGACCGGCAGCGCTCCTACGGCGGGATGTATGACCGCCAGCGGTCCTACGGCGGGTTGACTGACGCGGAGATCAATCACCTGCGGGCAGTTCTGGCCGACATGGCGGCCGATCGTCAACGCTCATACGGCGGCATGTACGATCGTCAGCAGTCGTATGGCGGAATGTATGATCGCCAGCAGTCGTACGGCGGCATGTATGACCGTCAACAGTCGTATGGCGGAATGTATGATCGCCAGCAGTCCTATGGCGGCATGTACGATCGTCAGCAGTCGTACGGCGGGCTGAACGATCCGGAATACAGCAACGACAAGATGAAGAAGGCCTTCGAGGAGGTGTGGGGGACGACCGCCAAGAAATGAGCAAGTGCCGCTCGCAAGCGTTTGCGGGGGCGGACATCGCGCAGCCGGTCCATCCGGTGGTGTCGTCCGCCCCGTCCGATTTCGTTACTTCGTGAGTGCGGCGTGCCGCGGCGGAAGCCCGGATGCGCGCATCAGCTGGAGGCTCCGATGACCATGGCCGGAAACAAGCAGTCGAATATCCTCGCCGCGTTGACCGTCGCGCTCGCCGCCGGCGCGCTGACCGTGACGCCGGTGCGGGCGCAAAGCGCCCTCGGCAACAACGACAGCATCTTCATCGACGGCAAGACCTTCGAGATCAGGAGCGGAAAGGGTCAGGGTGACGTCTCAGGGCAGATCAGGGCGCTAGGCGCGCGCGAGCTCGGCGGCGGCGCCATCATCTTCCGCTCGGGCGACAAGCTCTACATCGTGGGCGGCTTTGGCCCGCCGGGCGGCCCTCAGGCGGCGGCACCGCAAACGGCACCGCAAGACGTCGGCCCGATCCACATCGCATACGAGGAACCGAAGGACGCCGGACTCAAGGAGATCTACGAGACGCTGAAGGAGCGGCGCGGGCTCGAGACGTTCCGCGAGCTGCTCAGCCCGTTCCGGCTGCCGGAGGATCTCTACATCAAGGCAGTCGGCTGCGACGGCGTCCCCAATGCCTACTTTTTCCGCGAGAAGAACGACGAGGCGACCATCCGCATCTGCTACGAGTACCTCAAGGAAGTGAGGGACAAGCTGCCGAAGGAGGCCACCAAGGACGGGATCGAGCCGCGCGACGCCATGCTCGGGCAGCTCCTGTTCGCGCTCATGCACGAGTTCGGCCACGCCGCGTTCGATCTCTACCAGATCCCGGTGTTCGGGCGCCAGGAGGACGCGGCCGACCAGTTCGCCACCTACATCATGCTGCAGTTCGGCGGCGAGAAGGCGCACCGCCTGATCAAGGGCGCCGCCTATTCGTACAACGGCTTCATCCAGGACCTGAAGGACAAGCCCAAGGTGACGGTGCCGCTGGCGGCGTTCTCCAGCGACCACGGCGCGCCGGAGCAGCGGTTCTACAATCTCGTCTGCATCGCCTACGGCTGGGACCCGCAGATCTTTTCCGGCGTGGTCGAGAAGGGATATCTGCCGGAGGGGCGCTCGAAGGTCTGCAAGTACGAATACGGCAACCTGCGCTACGCATTCCGCAAGATGATCACGCCGCACGTCGACTTGGCGAGGGCGCGCGAGGTGATAGACAAGTCGTTCCTGCCCGAGGCGAACGTGCGCGCGCCCGAAAAGAAGTAGGCTGCGACGTCGCCGCGATCGCGGGCTGCGTCATCGCGTAGGCCCGTCGCGGCGGTCTGGCGGGCACCATGACGGACGTGACGGAACGATCGGCGGTGGGATCGCGCTGGCTGCGCTATCTACCGCCGGTGCGGTGGATCGCGGACTATCGCGCCGCATGGCTGCCGCATGACGCGGTCGCCGGGGTGACGCTCGCCGCCTACGCGATCCCGGTGTCGCTCGCCTACGCGACGCTCGCCGGCCTGCCGCCGCAGGTGGGCATCTACGGCTATCTGCTCGGCGGCCTCGGCTACGCGCTGCTCGGCTCCTCGCGCCAGATGGCGATCGGGCCGACCTCGGCGATCTCGCTGATGATCGCCGCGACAGTCGCCGGCATGGCGGAGGGCGACGCCCAGCGCTACGCCCAGATCGCGAGCCTCGCCGGCTTCACGGTGGCGGTGCTCTGCCTGATCTCCTGGGCGCTGCGGTTGAGCGCGCTGGTCAAGCTGATCAGCGACAGCATCCTGACCGGGTTCAAGGCCGGAGCCGGGCTGACCATCGCGATGACCCAGCTGCCGAGCCTGTTCGGCGTGAAGGGCGGCGGCAGCAATTTCTTCGAGCGCGCCTGGCTGTTCGCCGGTCAGCTTGGGCAGACGCGTCTGCTCGTGCTCGCGGTCGGCATCGCCGCCATCGTGCTGCTGGTCGCCGGCGGGCGGCTGCTGCCGGGGCGACCGGTGGCGCTCGCGGTCGTCGCGCTGTCGATCGCGGCCGCCTCGGTGCTCGGCCTGCCGGCGCTCGGCGTTCCGATCACCGGCGAGATTCCGTCCGGGCTGCCGAGTCTCGCTGGCCCGGCGCTGCGCCTGCGCGACGTCGAGGGCATCGTGCCGCTCGCGGCCGGCTGCCTGCTGCTCGCCTATATCGAGGGCGTCTCAGCCGCACGCGCCTTCGCGGCGAAGCACGGCTATGCGCTAGATCCGCGCCAGGAGCTGCTCGGGCTCGGCGCCGCCAACCTCGCGGCCGCGCTCGGCCACGGCTACCCGGTGGCGGGCGGCCTGTCGCAGTCCGCCGTGAACGACAAGGCCGGGGCGCGCAGCCAGCTCGCGCTCGTGTTCGCCTCGCTCACGCTCGCGCTGTGCCTGCTGTTCCTCACCGACCTTCTGGAAAACCTGCCCAAGGCAGTGCTCGCCGCCGTGGTGCTGACTGCGGTCGCCGGTCTGATCGACGTTCCGGCCATGCTGCGCATGTGGCGGGTGAGCCGCATCGACTTCCTGGCCGCCGCGATCGCGCTTCTCGCCGTGCTGCTGCTCGGCATCCTCGATGGCATCCTCACGGCGGCGGCCGCCTCGATCCTGCTGCTGCTCGCCCGCGCGTCGCGCCCGCACGTCGCCTTCCTCGGCCGCATCCCGGGCACGCAGATCTATTCGGACACGGCGCGTCATCCCGAGAACGAGGCGCTGCCGGGCGTGATCGCGTTCCGGCCGGAAGTTTCGGTCGTGTACGTGAACGCTGATGCGGTGCTCGACGCCGTGATGGACCGCCTGCGCGACGCCGGCGCCTCCGATGTCCGCATGGTAGTCTGCGATCTCTCGGCATCGCCCTACATCGATCTTGCCGGGACGCGCATGCTGCATGAGCTCCATCGCGAGCTCGCGGCGCGCGGCATCGCGTTGCGCGTCGTCGGCGCGCGCGGCCGGGTGCGCGACCTGCTGCGGGCGGACGGGCTGAGCGAGAAGATCGGGGGCCTCGGCCGGGTGGTGACGCTGGCGAGCCTGATCGAGGGCCGGGACGAAGCGGAGCCCGCGAGCTGACGCGATGCCGGGCGCTCCGGACAAGCCGACCCTTGGCGTGCTCGACCCGATCGACCGCATCTCCGAGGTCCTGTTCGGGCTGATCATGGTGCTGACCGCGACCGGAGCGCTCAGCGTCGTGGCGGCCGATCGCGCCCAGATCAGGACGCTCGTCATCGGCGCGCTCGGCTGCAACCTCGCCTGGGGCATCATCGACGCCGGCATGTACCTGATGGCGCGCCTGCACGAGCGCGGAGGCGCCATCCTGGCGGTGCGGGCGGCGCGCGCCGCCGCTGATCCGCCGGCCGCGCGACGCATCATTGCGGATGCGCTGCCGCCGCTGGTCGGGCGGACCTTGTCGGACGAGCATCTGGAAGCCATTCGACAGCGGCTGAACGAGCTGCCCGCCGTGCCCGAGTGGCCGCGATTGACATCACGGGATTGGCGCAGCGCCCTCGGCGTGTGCGCGCTGGTGTTCTTCTCCACGCTGCCGGTCGTGATCCCTTTCGTCTTCATCACCGATCCGACGTCCGCGCTGCGGGTCTCGAACGCCGTCGCGATCGCGATGCTGTTCGGGTGCGGCTTTGTGTTCGGGCGCCGTGCCGGGCTGCATCCGTGGGCCATGGGACTTTCCATGGTGGGGTTGGGCTGCGTCCTGGTCGGCGTCGCGATCGCGCTCGGCGGGTGATCAGGCGCGTCGCGATTCCGAATTGGTCAAATCAATTCACAGGGGTGGGTTCGGCCCGATTGGCGGCAGTGTCGGCGGACTGTGTGGCGGATGGAACTGCTTGCGATGGCGTCCCGTGTGCCGCCGGCAACGCCAGATGGAAAACGGCTCCGAACCGGGCGCCAGCCGACGCCCAGAGCCGGCCATGATGCGCCTCGACGATCGAGCGCGAGATCGACAGGCCCATGCCCATGCCCTTGGCCTTGGTCGTATGGAACGCTGTGAAGATGCGATCGAGATCGTCCGGCGCGATGCCCGGTCCGGAATCCTCCACCCGCACGACGACGCCCCCGCCCGGGCCGTGATTTGACGTGAGGTGAAGTGTTCGCGGACGATCCGTGACGGTCGCCATTGCCTCGGCGGCGTTCGTCACCAGGTTCATGAGGACCTGCTTCAACTGCACGCCGTCGCCGAGGATCGGCGGCAGCCCGTCCGCCAGGGCGATGACGACGCTGATGTCGTGCTTGCGGAGATCTGCCGCGGCGAGCGACAGGACCCCACGAACGAGCTCGTTCACGTCGAGCAACGTATTTTGCGGAGCAGCTTTCTTGACGAACGTCCTGATGTTCTGGACCACCTCGGCCGCATGATGGCCCGCCTCGACGATGTCCTGAAACGTGGTGCGCGCCTCGTCGATCTGGGGTTTTGCGCCGCCAAGCCAGAGCAGGCCCGCCTGGGCATGCGCCACGATGCCGGTCAGCGGCTGGCTGATCTCGTGGGCGATCGAAGCCGACAGCTCGCCGGCTGTCGCAAGGCGATTGACATGGGCGAGCTCGGCCAGGCTGTTGCGGGCCGAGTCCTCCGCGGTGCGGCGGCGCCGATGCTCGTAGAGCAGGCCGGCAATCAAGGCCGTCTGCAGCAGGATCACGCTCGCGACCAGGGAGATCTGCCAGCGGTATTGCTCCCACAGGGTCGGCTGGCGAAACCTGATTTCGCTTCCGGCCGGAAGCCTGCTCTCGCTGATGTCCCAGCGCTTCAGCTCGCGCCAGTCGTAGATCGGCGCGCCGGCCTTGGTGACGGGGATCTTGATGTCGCCGCCGCTCTCGCCGTTGAGGATGCGGACCGCGACGGCCGCGATCTTGTCGCCCAATTCCTGAAGCCGGAACAGAGGTCCGCCCACCGCGCCCTGGCCGAACGTGTGGTCCTCGTAACCGAAGATCGGCGATTTGGAGACCTCGCGCAGACGCGCGAAGACACGATCGTCCTCCTGCGGAACGCCACGCGCGTCCACCCGGACGGATGCGTAGAAGACGGTGGAGTGCGGCGGCAGCTCGGCGACATGCTGCACCATCTCGTCGAAGGACAGCTTGTTGAGGTACTCGATGCTCACGCGGTCGCCGAAGCGTGCAAAGTCGTGGCGAAGCTCCTCGACCCAGAATTTCTCCAGGGGGGAATCCCCGATGGCCACCGCGATGGTGGTCGTGTCCGGCAGCAGCTGCAGGATGTCCTCGATGATCGCCGGCAAGTCGAAGCTCACCGCGACGGCAGTGTCGCCCGCGTTGAACGCATCGGCCCGGTAGGTGCGCACGTCGGCGGCTGCGATGAGCAGCGGTGTGGACCGGAAGATTTCGCTCCGATGCTCCTGGAAGAAGCGCGCCGCGGCGGCCCCCATGGCGACGACGAGATCGGGTTCGCGCTCGGCGAAGAGGGCGCCGAGATAATCGAGGAATGTCTGTTGATTTCGAGGTCGGTCGACGCGGACATTCTGGAGGGGCACCTCGTAGAGATCGATCGGACGCGACGATCGCTTGACCAGCTCGGCGCGAAACCGTGCCGAGATATGGTTCCACGGGGAGAAATTCTGGCCGAACGAATGCAGCAGGAGGACCCGCGCGGGCGGGGGTGAGGGAGTCTGCGCGGCGGCCGGTACGACGGACGCCGTCAGAAGTGCAACGGCCACGGCAGCGATGAATGCAAGATATGGCATTGCGGCTCGGCGCCATTGCGATGTGGCGAGATACCGCTGCGAAAGGAGTGCCGACGTACCCATTTGCGCTCGTATGAGGCTCAAGAGGTCGGGAGAAAGGATACTGGGCGCGCATCTTGCCGCGCCCGCGTATTGGTAGCAAACGGGGCCTGCATCGTTGTCATCGGCGAATTGCCCTGACCGCCGATTGTTGATCTGGATCAATCGGCCAGCCGGTCGCAGGTGTTGGAAATGCTTGCGTCAGACACCCGGGCAGGCCATCGACCATGCATGCGCCGTCGGACCAGGAATGCATCGTCTACATCATAGATGATGATGCGCACGTCCGCGCGGGATTGTCGAACCTGATGCGATCCGTCGGCCTGAAGCCCCAGGCATTCGCTTCGGCCGCGGAATTCCTCCGCCGGGAGCCGCAAGCCGCCCGGTGTTGCGTGATCGTGGACGTCAGGCTTCCAGGGTTGAGCGGGCTCGATTTCCAGGCCGAGTTGGCAAAGCAAAAGCGCAGCCTCCCGCTTATTTTCCTCACGGGCTACGGCGATATTCCGATGACGGTCAGGGCCATGAAGGCCGGCGCAGTGGAGTTCCTGACCAAGCCGTTTCGCGAGCAGGACCTGCTCGATGCGGTCCGCATCGCGCTCGAGCGCGACCGCGAGCAACGGGAGGAGGAGGACAGGCTGGCGGATTTGCGAGGCAGGTTCGAGTCGCTCACCGCGCGCGAGCGGGAGATCGTGGCGCTGGTGGCGGACGGACAATTGAACAAGCAGGTGGCGGCCGCGATCGGGGTGAGCGAAGTGACCGTCAAGCTTCATCGCCATAATGCGATGAAGAAGCTCGGCGCCAAAACGCTCGCCGACCTGGTGAGGATATCCGACGCTTTCCGGGTCCCGCCATGATCATCTACGACGCCTTCGAGCCTTCGATCTTGGTCAATGTGGGCGCGCTCGCCGTTTTCTCGAGCGCCCTCGCTGGATCCACGCCGAACCAGGGCGCAGCCTGACGCAGCCGATCGGCGACCTCGCCGGTGATCGCCTCGCGCACGCTCAGCACCTCGCGCAAGAGGCCGAACGCCTTGCGGCGGACCTCCATGTCCTCCGGCAGCAGCGCCGGCAGGCTGGCGATCGCCGCCTTCTCGTCGACCAGCAGCATGAAGAACTGGTCGCGCACCATGGCCTTGAACGCGGCGAGCGACATGGTTCCGCTTCCATGGTCGGTGGCGCGGATGCGGCGAATCGCCTCGAACCCGCGCTCGTCGACGGCGCCGCGCGGCATGCCGACATAGATCAGCGTGCGCACGAGGCCCTCGCGCAGGCCGCCTTGCGTGATCTGTGCCTTGAGCTGCGCAACGCGCGTCTCGACCAGTTGCCGGTGCAGCGGGCTCGTGCCGGCCTGGCGCGGCGGGCGGGTGTCGGCCGGGTCCATGCCGACCGCCGCCTGCAGCACGGGCGAGCCGTAGACCGCGAGAAAGAGCTGCTCGCCGAAGGCGTCGCGCATGTCGCGCCAGGCGTCGAGGCCGGCGACGATCTGCTGCGACACGGCGTCCTGGATCGCGACGAACGGATTGTCCTTCGCGGCGGGGGCGCGGTTCTGCTGCACATGGTTGGTCCAGGCCGCCACAGGCGCCATGAACGGGTTGTCGTCGGAGAACATGGAATACTGCAGGCGCAGCGGATGCATCTCGTGCATCGCCTCGGCCAGCGCGGGCGGACACATGGCGCGCACCGCCGGCTGCAGGAAGGTGCGGTAGAGCGCGAGGTTGATCTCGGACACCCGCGCGGCGGTGGCGAAGCGCCGCTCGTCGGCCGCATCGTTGCTGCCAAGGGCACGGATGTCGTCGAGGGTGCGCTGCTCGCAGCGCATCACCCACTCGCCGGAGACGAGATCGGCATGCTGTGTCTCCGCGGTCTTTGCCTCGAACACCGCCTCGTACAGACCGGGCGGCAGCACGTCGATGAGGTCGATGTTGCTGGAGAATTCGCCGTGCTCCTTGCGGGCGACCCCGCCCGACACGAAGATCCCGAGATGACCGATGGATTCGTGGATCGTGTAGACGATCGTCTGGCCGTAGGAGCGGATCTCGTTCACGTCCTTGTAGAGGTCGAGGATCCAGCCGAGCGCCTGCTGCGGTGGCGTGATGTTGTCCCCCTTCGAGCAGAACACGACGATCGGCTTGTTGATGTTGCGCAGATCGATCGCTGTGCCATCGGACAGCTTGACCCGTCCCGCGGCGAGATTGTTGCCGACGAAGAGCTCGTCGACGATGAACTGGATCTCCTCGGCGTTGAGATTGACGTGGCCGCCCCACCAGCGCTCGAAGCCGAGATAGCGCTCCGCCTCGGTGTCGATCTTGGAATAGACATTGTATTGCTTGGTCCACAGCGTGTTGGACGGATTCATGTTCTCGAAGTTCTGCACCAGCCAGGCGCCGTCGAACTTGCCAGCACCCATATCGCCCGCGAGTGCCGCCAGCCAGCTGCCGCCGAGCAGGCCGCCCGAGTAGCGCATGGGGTTCTTGCCCCGCACGCCCGCCCAGTACGACATCGGCGCGCCGGCGACGATGATCGGGCCGAACAGGTCGGGCCGCATGGCGGCGAGGATCATCACGGCCCAGCCGGCCTGGCAGTTGCCGATCACGCACGGCTTCCCGTCGGCTTCGGGGTGCAGCTCGATCACGCGTTCGAGAAACACGGCTTCGGCGCGCGCGATGTCCTCGAGGGTCTGGCCCGGCACCGGATCGGGCAGGAACCCGATGAAATAGCAGGGGTGACCGGCCTTGAGCGCGACGCCGATCTCGCTGTCGGCCTTGAAGCCGCCGATGCCCGGGCCATGCCCCGCGCGCGGGTCGACCACCACGAAAGGACGCCGCTTGGGGTCGATCGTCACGCCCTGCGGCGGGACGATGCGCACGAGGCCGTAATTCACCGGACGCGCCAGCTTGCGGCCGTCCAGGACGGGCTCGACCTCGAATTCGAGGACGTGCGGGACCGTTTCGGCCATGTGCTCGCGGTATTGGTTGCCGCGCTGGCGCATGACGTCCCAGAACAGGATGCTGCGCTCTGCTGCGTCGCGCAGGTATTCCATTGCCGGAGCGAACGGGCCGAAACTCTGCAGGCCGTAGGATGGCTGCTTGCTGGACGCGAGCGACATCGGATCACTCCTTGTGTCCCGAGGACCCCCCGTGGGGGTTCTTACGCTGCGCCGCGGGACATGATTTGATCTATCTCAAATCGAGCCGCGTGGGCTGAACCATAAATGATCGGCGGTCCGACGAGGCGGCCCGCCGATCGCGCGGTTTTTGATCGAGATCAGAGCCACATCCTCGCGCCGGCCGAATCCGATCGGCACCCGATCCGGGCCGGCACCATAGAACGGAGCGAACCAATGACAGCGCTCGATGTGCTGCCCACCGCAAAGGATCTGCAGAAGAAGCTCGCGCTCGCCGAGGCCGAGAAGGCGGCAGAGTCCGCGCGCCGGGCTGCGGCGGAAGAGGCGGAGAAGAAGGCGCTGCTCGATCACCTGTCCAAGCCGTCGGGCGTGTCCGACGAGGTGCGGATGCAGCGGGCCGCGGCGATCATCCAGCGCGCAGTGAACAATGGGCAGACCGAGGTGTTCGTCGGCAAGTTTCCCAACACCCTGTGCACCGATCGTGGCCGCGCCATCAACCAGGCGGAGCCCGGCTGGGAGAAGACGCTGACCGGGCTGCCGAAGGAGCTGTACGAGTTCTGGGACAAGCATTTGCGCACGCGCGGCTACAAGCTCCGCTGCCAGATCGTCGATTTCCCGGGCGGGATG
>Ga0126371_10006520_pt1 | contig 10393 bp, 10 predicted proteins | sample PanSoiMetaPlot_4_FD_110145 | JGI IMG/M metagenome (GOLD analysis project Ga0126371, IMG submission 110145) | Tropical forest soil microbial communities from Panama - MetaG Plot_4 | ecosystem: Environmental > Terrestrial > Soil > Tropical forest > Bulk soil | place: Panama | collected 2016-02-17
CGGCAGTTGATTGACAGCTACGTTGCCGACGGCAAAGTCTACCTGATTCACCGCGATTACCCGCTTCCCATGCATCAGTTTTCACGCCAGGCTGCTCGCTGGGTGAACGCTGCATCCCGTATCGGAAAGTTCGAAGCGGTCGAACGCGCGCTGTTCGATAATCAGATGGCGTGGTCGGAATACGGCTCCGAGAATCCAAAGGGTGTCATGAAGCCGCTTGTACAATCCGCTCTCACCGCGGCAGAGTTCAAACGCGTCGAGCGTGTTATGCAGGGTTGCGAATCGAATGATCACGCCGAACTGAAGGGCTGCACGGTTGATGAGGAAATTCAGCATGACATCGCCGCTGGTTCGCTGCTCCCCATCACCCAAACACCAACTTTTGTGGTTTCGTACAAAGGCCAGTCTTATCCACCGGCAGCGGGCTTCGTTTCCTGGCCGCTGCTGAAGCAATTCTTCGATCAGCTCCTTAGCCAGAAATAGTCATATGAACGCGAATTCTCGCTGGACGGCTGGCCGCGCTTTCCTGTTTTTGGCGCGCCTCGTGCTCGCGGTTACGTTCATTCTCGCCGCTTATGGAAAGCTGCGCCCGCAAACGGCAATTCCTTACTCGCTGAGCTCGCTAAAAATCACTCCCGCATCACTGGGAATTTCCATGACGTTCTTCAGCATGCAGGTGGATTCCTATCAGATTCTGCCCGCGTGGGCCGTCACACCTTTTGCTCATACGCTGCCGTGGCTCGAACTCGCTGTCGGCATACTGCTGCTGACTGGATTCGCGTTGCGCTACGTGGCGATCATCGCGACGCTGCTCCTGTCCGCGTTCTATGCCGCTGTGATTCGTTCTTACGCCCTGCACCTCGCAATAAATTGCGGTTGCTTTGGCCCCAACGAAAAATTGACTGGATGGACTCTCGTTCGCGATGGCGTTTTCTTTGCTCTCGGAATCGCACTTACCATCGGAGCGTTTCTGATGCATCGCCGAAGCTCCATCGCGCCCTCTTCTGCGCTTTCGCGGACCGAATCGGCCACCCAATAGTTCCTCTGTTCACTTTGGAGGCTGCGTCGTATCATCTGTGCCTCATTTTTCCATCGAGGAGGCGCGATGCGCTGCCTGACAAAACTCCTGCCTTTGCTGACCCTGCTATTCGGACTCGCAGCCGCCGTCCCATCCAATGCGCAAACGCCGCCCCCGCCGTTCACATTGCACGACCTCGGACACGGCGTTTGGGCCGCCATTGATAATCCTGAGGCAAAGGCCGCGCAGTCCGGCTCAAACGCCGGTTTTGTCATCGGCGATGATGGAGTTCTGGTCATCGACACCTTCGAGCGCACCGAAGCCGCCCAGCAGCTTCTCGACGCCATCCGCGAAAAAACCAAGCTCCCGATTCGTTTTGTCGTGAACACGCACTATCACCTTGACCATGTCATGGGAAACAACATCTTCGCCAACGCCGGTGCAACTGTTCTGGCACAGGACAATGTCCGCGTGTGGGAGCGCACCGAAAACAAAAAATTCTTCGGCGCCAAAATCACGCCCGAGCAGACGCACATGGTCGAATCCCTGGGGCTCCCAACAATCACGTACCACGATGGCGTCACGCTCTACCTCGGCTCGCGCCAAGTCTTCATTCGTTCTTTTCCCGGACACACTGGCGGCGACAGCGCCGTCTTCATTCCCGATGCGAACGTCGTCTTCATGGGCGATCTTTTCTGGGACCACACTCTGCCGAATCTGATCGACGCTTCCACGAAGCCATGGATCGAAACTCTGGACCTCGCCATCCAACATCACCCTGAGGCCACTTTCGTTCCGGGACATGGCGAAGTGGGGCGCCTGCAAGACATCAAAGATTTTCGCAATTACTTGGCGGATTTACGGAACTACGTGGCGCAGGCGCAGTCTGGTGGCAAGTCCGGCGATGCGCTCATCTCCGCAGTGCTGCCGGAGCTTCAGCAAAAGTACGGCTCATGGAATTTCTTTCCGTATTTTTCCAAGACGGACATTCACTACACCGATCTGGAGCTCGCCGGGCAGAAACACATTCCGCAGCCGCCCGGCGACAGCCATTAGCGGCCTCAACACTGCAAACAGATATTTCAGTTCTCAGGACGGTGGCGCGTTCCAGTGTGCGGTTCGCCGCGATCCGTGCGGATGACCATGCTTACCAGCGGCAGTTCGATTAGCTCTTGATTTCTTCGCGGCATCGGCGCTTTCCACGGGCTCATCCAAAAATCAACCGCCAGCCACAGGCTATATGACGGCCGCGAGAGCGCAAGACACAGCGCCGCGCCGAAACAAACCCACAAAATGTTCTTGGTAACGTAGGAGAGGTGCGTGAAGTCCGGCATGAAAAGTGTAGGCACAAACACCGCAAGGAAAACTGCGGCCGAAAGCCCATAATCCAGATACATCGCCCCGGCGTAATATCCTGATTCCGGATAAAAAGACAGTCCGCACACGTCGCATTGGTCCCGCATCTTGAAAAAGCCCTTAAAAACCCGCCCCTCCCCGCAGTTGGGACAGCGGAACCGAAGTCCCCGCCTGAGCGCCTGGCTAAATTGCATTCGACTCATGACTACCTCGATCCATTTCAATCTCGCATCAATTATACCGTTGGCCCCGGCCATCGAAGGAATGCCATGCCTGCTTTACTTGGCGCCTCGGTTTCACCCTACACTTGCGATTTTCTTCGGCGTGAGAATCAGTTTGAATTTTTCGAGCCAGACTCTACGCCGAACAATACAGGCCATACCCGACAAGCTCGGCCCGCCGCAAAAACAAAGGCGCTCACGTTTTACTTGAAACGCGTTTTCCGCCTTCGCGTCTAAGCCTTTGACTTTATGTCTGCGCTGAAACTATGATAACGCCCGTCAGTTTTCAGGGAGCCCGCTCGTGAATCGTTCGCTTTGCCGGGACAATCCCCATCCGAATTTCCTCCCATCCGTATTCTCTATAACCACTCCAAAGGGGTGCATTTATGTCAAATGATGATGCTCCGCGCTGCGACTCCGCTGATTCCGCCGCGCCTGACGCTCGCGACAAAAAACTCCCCGATCTTTCGCGACGCCGCTTCATAAAGGGCGCTGGAATCGCCAGCGTGGCGGCTTCGGCGGGCGCGCTGCTCGCCGACCGCGCTTTGGGCGTCCCGCCCAAGCCCCAGAATGGCGGAATGGGCGGAGGCGGCGTCCTCGGCCCTGCCGAAGTGCCCGTCACCCTCCGCCTCAACGGCAAGATTCACAAGCTCAATCTGGAACCACGCGTCACCCTGTTAGATGCTCTGCGAAATCACCTCGACCTCACCGGCGCAAAAAAAGTCTGCGACCGCGCCACCTGTGGCGCTTGTACCGTTCATCTCGATGGCCGCGCGATTTATTCCTGCACCACGCTGGCTATCGACGTTCAGGATCGCGAAATCACCACCATTGAAGGCCTCGAGCCCGCCGAAGGCCTGCATCCCATGTCCCACGCCTTCTGGGCGAATGACGCCCAGCAGTGCGGTTTCTGCACGCCGGGATTCGTAATGGCCTGCACGGCTTACTTAAACCACGAAGCTCATCCCACGCGCGAAGGCCTCGGCCACGCGCTCGGCGGCAACCTCTGTCGTTGTGGCACTTACATGGGGATCAAAGACGCGGTGCTTGAAGCAGCTCACTCCACGAAGATGAAAGGAGGTCGCGCGTAATGGCTGACTATCACTGGCCTCCCGCAAATCATCGCGCACTCATTGGCAAGCGAATCGACCGCGTTGACGGCCCGCAAAAATCTTCGGGACGCGCCAAGTATTCCTTCGACATCAACCGACCCGGCATGCTGTGGGGCAAAATGGCGACCAGCCCCTACGCTCACGCCAAGGTCACGAAAATCGACACCAGCGCAGCCGAAGCCATGCCCGGCGTGAAAGGCGTCGTCACCATCGTTCCCGAAGGCCAGGAAGTATTCTGGGCAGGTCAAGAAATCGTCGCCGTCGCCGCCGATACAGAGGAACGCGCCGAGGCCGCAGCCGACGCTGTGAAGATTGAATACCAACCGCTCCCCTATCTCGTCGCCGACACCACCCCGCAACAGGTCGGCGCCCAATACACGAAGCAACTCGCCAACAACGTTACGGGCGATCCTGATCAAGCTTTCAAACAGGCCGACGTGATCAGCGAAGGTGATTATGGCATCCCTGTCATCACCCATTGCTGCCTTGAAACTCACGGCCAGGTCGTCGAATGGAACGGAGGCGATTTGACCGTCTGGGCGTCAACCCAAGGTGTGAGCGACATGGCTGGCGAATACGTCCAAGGACTCGGCGAGCAAGGCATCAAGATCGCCGCAAACAACGTTCACGTCGTCACTCAATATATGGGCGGTGGATTCGGCAGCAAATTCGCCGCAGACTCCTGGGGTATTGCCTGTGCTCAACTCTCCAAGAGAACGGGCCGTCCCGTAAAAATGATGCTTGAGCGCGATCACGAACTGATGGTCGCTGGTTGCCGTCCTTCCATGCACGCGCATGTCAAAGTGGGCGCGAAGCGCGATGGAACGCTCGTGGCTTGGGATTCTGAAACGTGGGGAACACAAGGGCCGAGCGCGGAAGGCGCGCCTACTGGTCCTCCATACATCCTTGTGCCGCCCAACGTGCGGTCGAAATTCACTGCCGTGCTAACCAACATCGGCCCGGCCCGCGCGTGGCGCGCTCCCAACCATCCCCAAATGGCTCTGATTTCCAATGGAGCCATGGAAGATCTCGCCGCCAAACTCAACATGGACCCTGTCGATTTCTACCTCAAGAACATCGACTTGGCCGGCACGCATGCAAAAATCTATCGCGACGAATTTGCCAAAGCTTCCGAACTGATGGATTGGAAATCCAAATGGCACCCGCGCAATCAGGGCGGCTCAGGCGTAGTAAAACGCGGCGTCGGCCTCTCCATTCACACGTGGGGTGGCCGCGGAAACATGAGCAATTGCCAGGTCGTGATCCATCCTGATGGGTCAGTCGAGACGAACATCGGTAGCCAGGACCTCGGCACTGGCACGCGCACCGTCATCAACATCGTCACCGCTGAAACGCTTGGCCTTCCGCTCGACGGTGTCAAGGTCAACCTCGGCGACAACAAATATCCGCCCGCCGGCGCCTCCGGCGGCTCGACCACCGTGAGCGGCGTCAGCACTTCCACCCGCATGGCCGCAACGAACGCTCTCAACGAACTGTTAGCGAAAGTCGCGCCTTCGCTGGGAACGTCAGCGGACAAACTGGAGGCGTGGCAGGGGAAAATTCAGGTCATCGGCGATTCGTCAAAGTCCATTCCGTGGAAGCAAGCCTGCGCCAAGCTCGGCACCGCTTCCGTCACCGGCACCGGCCGTACGAACAATGCCCTTATGTCCAGCGGCGTCGGCGGCGTCCAGATGAGCGAAGTCGAAGTCGACACCGAAACCGGCATTGTCCGCATGATCAAGCATGTCGCCGTGCAGGATTGCGGATTGGTCATCGACGTCAAAACTGCCGAGAGCCAGGTCTATGGCGCCAGCATCATGGGCATTTGCTACGCGATCTATGAAGAAAAAATCATGGATCAGGTCACCGGCCGCTGTCTCAACCCAAATATGGAGTTTTACAAACTCGCTAGCATCGCCGACATCGGAGAAATCGTCGTCCACATGATGCAAGGTCCCGGCTACGATGAGCGCGGTACCATCGGCCTCGGGGAGCCGCCCGTCATTTCGCCCGGTGCGGCCATTTCCAACGCCGTCGCCAACGCCATCGGCGTCCGCGTCCCTGAACTTCCGCTCACGCCAGACCGCGTCCTCGCCGCTCTCGGCAAAGGAGGTGTCGCCTAATGGACGCATTCGAATACGCAAGCCCCGCGACCGTTAAAGAAGCCATCGCGCTGCTCGGCTCCGACTGGGAAAGCGCCACTATCTACGGCGGCGGCACGGATCTGCTTTCGCTGCTGAAGGACAATGTGGAGGACACCAAGCGCCTGGTGAATGTGAAGAAAATCGGCACGCTGCACGCTATCCAGAACCAAAACGGCGACCTGCACGTTGGCGCAGCCGTTACGCTCGAACAGTTGATTTCGGCCTCAGACGTGCGCGAACATTTCCGCGCGATTACCGATGCCGCCGAAGGCATTCGCAGCCCCCAGCTTCACAACATGAGCACTGTCGGCGGATGGATCTGCCAGCGCCCGCGTTGCTGGTATTACCGCGCCGGCTTCGGCCTGCTCGCGCTCGACGCCAACGGAAAGTCTCTCGTCGAGCAAGGTGATAATCGCTATCACGCCATCTTTGGCAATTCTGGCCCCGCCAAGTTCATCAGCCCGTCGAGCCTGGGCCCCGTACTCCTTGCGCTCGATGGCAGAGTTCACATCGAAGGGCCGAATGGGCCGCGCGACATCGCCGCTCGCGAGTTTTTTGTCACTCCGCAAAAGCAAGGCGATCGCGAAATCGCTCTCGCACCCAATGAGATTGTCACTGAAATCTCGATCCCCGCAGCCACGCGAGGAATGCGCAACGGCTGGTACGAGGTGCGTCCGAAAGAGGGCCTCGATTGGCCGCTCACTTCCGCAGCGGTTGCCTTACGCATGAATGGCGGCACCGTTGAGAGCGCGCGCATCGCCCTCGGCCACGTTGCGCCCAAGCCGTGGCCTGCCGATGAAGCCGCGAAATCGCTCGAAGGCAAAACCATCAGCGAAGAAACCGCCGCAAAAGCCGGCGATCTCGCCGTCCAAGGCGCCACGCCGCTCAGCCGCAACGCTTACAAAGTCCAGCTCGCGCGCGTTTCCGTCAAACGCGCCCTGCTGCGCGCCGCCGGCATCCCGTTTGCCGAAGCGAAAGGAGCTGCTTAGCCATGCTGAAATCCTCCGCCGGACCAAGCCTCAACGTCCTCATCTCCACTGGGCAAATTTGCCACTCCATTCGCTCGAAAAAGCTCTTCTATCAAGCGGAAGAGGACGCTTCCGACGCGCGCAACGCCGGCCCATTCTGGTGCGGACGCACTCAATCCGCTGTCGGCCCCGATGGCCAGCTCGTCGGCTTCGACTCCTGCCGCGCAAGCCGTTCCTGCTGCCGCACGGCATAACTCAAGCGGACAGCATTAGCGAAGCAGATTATCTGTTTTGGATTCTTATGAGGCAGGTCCTTCAGTACTCCAGCACGATCACGAGTCCTTCTTTAACGAGCCGCCGTATCACAACAATTTTTTCCTCATCATCCAATTCGCCCAGCAAATCGCCGACCGCAAATCTCTCATTGTTCAACGCGAACCGCACCGCTTCCGTCGCTTGCGCCGGGAAACTGATTCGCCGTCCATAGCAATCCACGTGCAATGCCTCCGCAGTTGAATGCATTCTGAAAATCGCTTCCGGACGCACGCCCGCTACGCTTTTCGCATTCACCCTGTCCAATTCCGCAACCTGCGCCATTTGCCCGCGCAGCGTCGGACGGCATTTCGAAATAAGATCGTCCGCAAAATGTTCCAGCGCGCCATCGAAATCTCCCGCTTCCGCCGCGCGCTTCAGCAGCCGGCGCAAATTCTCCCGCGCCTGCGCCCTGTCGAACCCGTCGCGCGCAAACTCCGGCGGCAGCGACTTCCTGAATTCCGAGTCGCGCAAACTCGCGCTGGCCAAAAACTCCAGCACTAAGTCCGTCCACGTGTACCGGAGAATCCCCGCCGTAATATGCAGCGATGTCGTGTCCGTCGAACGCGCGTCGTGCACCACGCCGCGCGGCACGTACGCAACATCGCCCGCCTCGAGCGTGAACTCTTGCGTCACCTCGCCCAGCGGATGAATCTCCGAATCAAAATCCTGCCCCGGCAGCGGCAATTCCACAGGCGTGCCGTAAATCACCCACTTTTTCGAGCCGCTGATCTGCAGCACAAGAACATCGTGCGTGTCGTAATGCGCCTTCGCTCCCTGCGCATTCGGCGGAGTCAAATAAATGTTCGTCTGAAACGGGCAGCCGAACTCTTTTTCGAGATGTCTGCAAAATTGCGTAAGCTGAGGCACCACGGCATCCAAAAACGCCAGGGTGATCGTCGAGCCTTCGCCAAAAAGCTGGCACACTCTTGCCACGTCGAGTTCGCCATCCACCGTGTAGTCATCCGTATTCGATTCGCGCTTGGCGTTTTTCAGGATGATCTCATCCGTACTTCGATCAAGGGTTGTAAGCACGCGGTCAATTTCATCGAGCGAGAGCAAATTTCGAAAATAATTCGGCTCGTTCCTCTTCACCACCAGTGGCTTCTTTTCGAAATAGCACTCGAAGAATTCGCTTTTTGACGTGGGATGAATCAGCGATTCGAGCAAGGGTTTCACTTCGCGGGAAGTTGCGCTCGATTTCAATTTCGGGGCAACAATGCGGGGAGAAGGATGCGCCATAACCTTGGAACAGGCGTACGCCACCTGGCGCACAAACGCTCAGGTGGCGCTCAGAGCCTGTTGCTGCTGCTTTCTCTTAGAATTAAAACCGGGACCCGTCCGGATCGGACTTCGGCGCCGGTTTTGCCTTCGCCTTTGACATCTTCTTCTTGTCCGGATCCGAGCCCTTCTTCATGCTACCCTTGGTTGACTTCTTCGCTGTCTTCTTCGGCTTGTCCTTTGAATCCGGATCCGACGCCTTTTCCTGCGCCGAAACCCGAACCCCGGACGCTACCGCCGCCGCGCCCGCCAGCAATGCGCCCGCCGCCGTCAAAAATGAACGGCGCGGGAATTTCCTCTGCGTGAGAATCTGCTCGTCGGTCACTTTCTTCTCGGACATGCTCTGCATCCTTTCGCCTCCTCCGTGGTTTGGCTTGCGCTCTCTTCCGTGCAATGCCGCCGCCGGAGGTGCTGGTCCATCGTAGGGGCTGGTTTCCTACGATAGCTGCTCATATCATGTGCCTGTCTATTGCGTCAATGATTATCCTCGCGGGACTTGCTTCCCGCGCTTCACGGTGCGAAACTAATGAAATCTGGAGGCCCCAATGAAATCGAAACTCGCTCTGCTCGCCGCCGTGTTCCTGATGGCCATCCCTGCTTTGGCTCAGGCCAATCACGTTTCCGGCAATTACATGGAATTTCGCAATGCTGACGTTTATACGGGCCCGTGTTTTGCCAATTCTCAGGTCGGACTAGCTGGTCAAAACGCCGTCCTCGCCTGGCAAATCAATAATGGCGAATGGAATGGCGTGTCGCTTTCCGGCCTGAACGTCGTGGCCGTCGTCCGCGCCAGCGCTACACTTGGCGATCCTTACGGCGATCCCCTTCCAGCCAAAGCCGTATTTTTCGTTGACTCGCACGCCAATAGTTCACAGCAGGCCGCGCTCATTTCCTTCGCGCAGTCTCAATCTGCGGGATTGCTCAACGATATCGTCGCCGTGAATCCAGCGCCGATTTCCTTTTCGGCCGATTCCACCCGCATGGGATTTGAAACGCTGGCTGTCGGCAACGTGGTAAAGCTCTCCACGCGCGCCATTACCATGAACGATCAGATCTGCCACAACGAAGAGACCTACTACGCGCCTCTTTCCTCGCATCTCATGCACGCCATGCCCGTTGTTGCGGAGGACAGCAGCTATCGCGGCAATTCTCTCGGCGTTACCTGGAGCGGTTCCGGCAGCCGCAGCTCGTTTGTTGGCAAATTCGCTGAGTAAAACCGCGGCAGCAACTAGCAAACAGTCTCTGGGCAAAAGGCCCGCCACTTTCAGCGGGCCTTCTTTCTTGGCAGCCCCATTTTTCTGCTCGTTCTGATTTGCTCCGAAACCGAGCACGCGCCATAATCATCCCATAATGATGCGCGTCAATTTCCATCACACTCATTCAGGAGCAATCGCAATGACTCGTCTTCGTCTCGCCGCAATCGCTCTCGCAACCGCATCCCTGCTCTGCGGTGCCGCCGTTCGCGCCCAGGATTTCAAAGCCGCAGTCGGCAGCACGCCCGTTCCTTCCGAAATCCAATCCTCCATTCGTTCTCTTATCACGCCCGTTTCAACCAACATCACTTCCGGCAATTCTCCATACTGCGAGATTTGGACTCGCGCATCCATCCCCGCCGCGCCCACTCCCGCCACTGCTCTCGGTGTGATCTACACCACGCTCGTTGAGGGCGAAATCGTCGGTGCCATTCATTTCGATGTGCCGGTGAAAGACTTCCGCAACCAAGCCGTCCAGCCGGGAACTTATATTCTCCGTTACGGCCAGCAACCCGTTGACGGCAACCATCAGGGCGTCTCTGATTACCGCGATTTTCTGCTGCTCACTCCCGCTGCACAGGACAACTCCGCGGACAATCTCGCGGACAAAGATCTCTACACCCTCAGCCGCAAAACGACTGCCACCGGCCATCCTTCCGTCTGGAGTATGGTCCCGACTGACAGCGCTCCCACTCTCCTCCCGGGCACGAAGACGAACGCCGATGAAC